>ORMF010636017.1_pt1 | contig 18991 bp, 14 predicted proteins | sample 1779871 | NCBI WGS metagenome assembly ORMF01 (sample SAMEA104232316, study PRJEB22302) | groundwater metagenome | biome: forest; feature: aquifer; material: groundwater | place: USA | collected 2011-08-07 | depth 5.4 m | reverse complement strand
CCTGGAACGGTTCAACCGTACCCTCAAGGAGGAGTTCTTGCGGCAGGGAAACTTCCACCCTGACCCCAGGGTTATGAACCCTAAACTAACCAATTGGCTCATCCAGTACAACAGCGTGAGGCCCCACCAGGCTCTAGGCTCCCTGACCCCTCTAGCCTATGCCCAGACAGCCCAAAACTTGCACACGATGTGGTCAACACGTACACGCGCTTGACTTACCAGCCGCAAGGTCTAAGATTCACCCAAATACCTAGGTACCTAAAACCAACCAACCTTCACAATTCAATATAAAGGAGTTACCGATGAACAAGCTCATTGCTCTTGCTCTGCTGTGCCTGCTACCCGGCACAACCATAAGCCAAAAAAATTTTGGCATCATGCGACACACCTTCGACCGACACATGACACGGCTCACCATTGCCATTAACGAGCACGACACCTGCCGAGTGGATGTGTACTTTGATAGTAACTTTGACACCGCCGTGGTACGTGCCGCAGCAGCGCTGCTCACCGACTTTGTGCCACAGTACGCCTGCACCTTCCGCGGCTTCCGGCCCCTGTACCAACCGCCACCCAACCAGGGCAAGCTGGTACGCGACCCACTAAAGCAGCCGGTCTTCGGTTGGCACCAGTGGTACCCGAAAAATTTTGCCTTTATACTCTTCTCTAACGCGGAAGATATGAACCTGCAAAAGATACTGCCCGGGTGGCCGCTCAACCCCGCCATAGGTGCGTTCACCGAAACCATTGAGGGTAAGCGCTACGTCGTACCCTACACCGGCGACTGGAGCCTGTTCGCCGAGGTCCTCGAGCATGAGGTGGCGCACATCTTCTACGTTCAGTACCTGACCTACTGCCAAGAGCTGGCCCACGACCAGGGGCTCTCTACCCTGCCGAACTTTGTGGACACGCCGACCTGGTTTGAGGAGGGCTACGCCGAAAACCTGTTTGACCGAATCGGCAACCAGGGTCGGCCCAGCTTCCGCACCGCGCAGCTTAACTACGTAAACCACCTGCGCGCGCTGAACCAAACTCCGGTGCACCTCGACGAGCTGGACAATGAGTCGTTCTACAACTACAGCGCCGGGTGGAGCTTTCTCCACAGCGTTCCCGTGGACAGCTTTCAGTACATCTTGCAGCAATTCAGCTACCGCAATAGCTTCACCAGGTCCTGGGATAGCGCGCTCGGGCACTCGCTCACCGACGACGTGCGGATGTGGCGCCGGCAGCAAACCGAAGTCAGCAACCAGCTCGCCTATAGCAGGCCAGCGGACAGCCTGCCCCAGCGCGAAATCAGGACGCTCATCCGCTCGGTCGGCACCCTCGGGTACGACCACCGCAGCAACGTGGTAGTCTACTACCGAACCCATGATACCTTTGGGCTGGAGGTAGTGGTCACCGACCTCTCCAGAAACAGAACGGCGGTGTTATCACACCAGCTGGCTGACCGTTCCTGGCTCTACCGGCCGTGGAACGCCCCAGCAGTGTGGAATACACTGGCGGCGATTGTTGTCTCGCGTGAAGGGAAAGATGTTATTGAGCTCTACACGGTGAGCGACGGTGGTAGGAAACTACAGGTGGTGAATCGGCGCGTGATTCCTATACCTGGTATGATGTGGATCAGCGATCTTGCCTTCATCAACTATGATTCCCTGTTGTTTGTCGGTATGGATGCGCGCGGACGGCAAGACCTGTACACCTGGAGCATTAAACACGAGGTACTGCACCGGCTGACCAATGATACCTACGCTAAGCAGTACCCCCAAGCTCTGGGCGGCGACACCATTGCCTACCTTGTCAGCGGCGCCGTACCCGACGACCACTACCTGGTGCTGCTCACCCCGCAGGGCAAGCAGCGCGTGCGATTTGGCAACGTGGCGGGTTACGCCGACCAGCTCAAGGTGGCAGACCATAGGGTGGCGCTGCGCCTGCTCGACCCCCCCGGTACGACCTCGGTGATCACCTGGCAGAACGGTACCCGCTATGGCTACCACTACCGCTACGGCACGAACGCGCCAGGTCGCACCACGGTAAGCTACCCACTGCTTACCAACCTCGTAGGCTGGCAGGACGACACGCTGCTGGTGGCAACTTCCGAGAACGCACAGCGCGAGCTCGATAGCTGGCAGGCGGTACTCATTGACACGGCTGCGCTCAAACCTCTCCCCGTGGCTTACCTGCCAGGGGGCGGCGAGACGGTGCCCTATACCTCGCCCACGCCGCCGCTCGCCATTACCGAGGCTGATGGTAGCCTGCGCTACCGAGGCTTTATGCCGGGTGGAACCATCCTCCGGCCAGGGTTAACGATGACGGATGCTACCGGCGAGCACGGCCTTTCGGCAGGTAACCTGCAGCTCGGCTTATTCGGTGCCCAGGGAACTGGCTACTCGTTTTCGTTCGGCCGGTTTGACCTTTCTAGTAGGTGGGAGAACCGCAGCGTGCTTAACATTGGACGCTGGCCCAGGAGCCGTGGCACCGTCTTAGTGGTAAGCCCGGCTAACCCCATCGTTGACAAGTGGGTTATTGCAACACAGCAGTACCGGCTGCCTATCAACCTTGAGCAAAGCTTTTTCGTGGAGGGATCAATCGGCTACTTCGAGCGGAACCTCGGCGATAGCGTGCTACCTAGCGTATCAACTCCGCTGCTCGGGGTGGGTGCCGGGTACACGAGCGATGGCATGTACGGCAACCCCTTCATCGGCCTGCGCGATGGGTCGTACTTCTCGCTCACGGCCAACGCCAACCTAGGGCGCACGGATGACGTGTACCGGTTCACCACGCTGCGAGCGCTCGCGAGCTACCAGTGGTGCTGGCAGCCGATTGATTTTGCCACCTACCTGAGCTGGAAGGGGTCGGTTGGCATAGCCTCGGGCGCGTACGTGCAGAACTTCTTCGCCCCGGAGCTGGCGCCACGGCCAGGACTGCTCTCGTTTGACGACCGTAGCTTCGGCACGCGCTTGCTGATGTCGGAGCTGGAGTGGCGCCTGCCGCTCTGCCGCCTTGAACTGGTACCCTTCCGCTTCTGGCAAGCGCGCTACCCCTTGCTCTACCTTTCACTCACCACCGGCTGGTTCTGGGTGTCGGGCTCGCTAACCAACGAAGGGTCGCCCTGGCAATTCACCAATCGTACGGGCTGGCTGCTGGAAGTAAGCCCGTTCCCCTGGTTTAGTTTTCGCTACGAGCTGGCAGCGCCAGACTGGATAAGCACCTGGGGCATCAAAACCGAATGGTAGAAACAAACCTCAATAATCAACAAAATCCCGAAGCAACAACTTGCTTCGGGATTTTTATTACCTAAACCGTAGTGTCAAATTTCCTCGGCCGAGGAAATTTGACAGGTTGGCGGTAATGGAATGATGATCAAAAAACCTACTGCTCAGCCCAGCTATTAGTTACAGCAGTAAGCGGAGTAGGTGTGTTTGAGGGCACATATAGCGAAGCCAAATTACTATTAAAAGTAACAGTGCTGTTCTGTTTCAAGTAAAGTTTATTCGCTATGGCGGCATTCAAAGTGCCATTATTCTGAACATCGATCTCACCATTTGGTGCAGCTAGTAGTAACGAACTTGAACCGTTGTCAGCGATGATGGCTGACGTAGCGCTTGAGTTAGTGGCAATTACAACGAAGCTCTTCGGGTTACCAGAACCCTGGAAGCCGTAGTTGTTGCTGATGCTAACTGCACCATCAACAACGAGTACAGCGCTAGCTTCGCCAAGTGACAGTGAAGCTTGCACGCCGCCACTGCCACTGTTGCCAAAAACCACTTGCCCAGTAACCCAAACATTACCAGTGAGTGTTACGGTAACCGCCCCATCAACATACACACCACTTGCATTGGTGATTTTAACGTTCCCCAAAGACGTATTAGACATTACGCAGTACCACCCAGCGTAACTAACTGGGCAAGTGCCCGACGTTGGTGGCACGTTTGTAGTACTGATATCATTTTTCCAAGTTGTTAGAATGGCACTCGTAATCGGTAATGATTTTATAGCTTGATCAGCACTCCCTGGGTATCCTGTACCTGGAGTCCACGGGTTTGGGCAGCTAGAACCAGCCGGCGCTGTGGCACTATTAAGGAATCCAGCTGATGAATTTGAACCGCTGTTATCAATCGTATCGTAATAGGCATCGCCACATACCCTGGCATAGCTACTGCCGCCAGTGCCGGTTATACGATTGGCGTAAGCGTTACCAGTCACAGTTACGTTCTCCAGCCGAGTATTTGTGCTCCCCAGCCAGGTTTTAAAGGTTAAATCCGCACCATCAACTTCAGCCTGTGTCCACACCGCGCCTCCGCTAGACCAATTATTTGTATAATATCCGCTCCCACCGGCGTAACCATCGCTTGAATCCATTCCCCAAGCCAAGTAATTACTAGTATTGTTAGCGGCGTCAAGAACTATCCAGTACCTAGTGCCAGCTGTTAATGACACTGGCGTAGGAACGTTAGCATTTACCCATCCGAGCGTACTTGAAACACTAAGTGTACCAAAGTCACCTTGCGCCAGGGCTGTGGTTGCAGGCTTACCACCATTATCGTTTGTGATACGCCACCACGTATTACCCAAGTTAGGTGCACCGACTTGGCGTATGAAAAACGACACCCTGTTCAACGTGCCCGTAGCACCAGCAGTAAACTTTTGTGCTGCATCACTATTCGAGGCTGATTGGCCAACAGCTAGCTCCGCGGTCTGCTGAAAGTCCTGCTGGTCAACAGTTGCATCGTTAGCGATGGTCGCATTACCTTGGATTGTCGCCTGCGAACTTCCTGTGACGGTACCATTTGAAAACAAATCTCCAATGATGCGGCTACCGTTATCCATGCTTACACCCCCCGCGCCACTCTGTACGGCGTTAGTAAAGCCGCCCCCAAAACCTGGGGCGTTAACAATCACACGAAGTACTCTCACTTTACCAGTTAGATCCGTCGCTGTCGCGGTAACTATACGCTGAAAACCGCTTGGTGTAATAATAATAGACACACTTACACTACCGACAGTAGTAGTAAAATTACTCGCCGCTGGATTAGTAGCTAATTTATACAATGCTTGATTCACTCCTGCCTCGGCCGCATAGAACGTTTGCTCAGTAGCGGCGGCGTTGCCGGTAATTTTTGACTGTCCAGTAGCCAACGCCGCTACGGTGGTCATAACCATAAGCACAAACGCCATCACGCCTAAGAGGGCGAGGAGGGCGATGGCGCCGCGGGGGTGGGTTGGGGTTCTGGAGCTCATAGGACTAACTATACACCTGCTGCTGCCGCGAGACAGCGGTGGTAGTGAGGGTTATGGTGTAGGCACTACCGAGGCCGCCAGCGTACTTGGGTTGCACCGTAAGCGAAACCGTCACTCCCCCACTGATACCCGTCACGCTTACAAACGTTAAGCTGGTTACGTTAACGTAGGTGTTTGATAATGGCGCGCCGTTGTAGTTAACTTCTTTGGAAGTGCTGTTCCAGGAGATGGTCGTGGTGCTGCCGCTGCTGTTGGTAAGCGTTAAGGTGCTGCCGCTAGCTGCCACTACGTTTTGTGAGTACCGTATTTCTTGACTGATCTTGGCCAGCAGCAGTTCAGCGTTCTGCTGCACTGCTCGCTTAGCTTTGAGGTTGGCGGTATTTTGAGTTATAGAAATGGTAAAATTGGCAAACACCGTGAGTGCCACGCTCACAATAGCCACGTACACCATAAACTCAATGATGGTGAAGCCGCGCGGCGCTGATGGGTGTGCTAGTTTCATACACTAATTATGCCAGGCAGTTAGCACGGTTGAAAGCTGAACCTGCTTGGTAACACCACTTTCGGTCCACGTGACCTTAACTGTGACCTGTTTTTGGTTAGGGTCGGACGATACATTAAGCAAATCAATCTCCCGAGTGAAGGTAGAAACGGTTTCGCTACCACTGAGGAGTTGCCAAATAGTACCATTCCACGCTAAGTGGAGCGGTGCATCTGGGCCGCTGGGTAAACCAAGTGCATGCCCAGCCCAACACCCTACAGTCCCAGCAGTAGTGTAGGCCGATGAAACAACCGTGCAAGCTGCCTGGCCATCGCTTGGGGTGCAGGTAGTACTGCAACCACCAGCAGGACACACACAACCAAAGAGCTGCTTTTGTGCACCAGTAACTAGCTCCAAGCTTTGCGCAGCGTACCCCAGGGCCCGGCTGCGCACGTCGCTCGAAGCTTGCAAGCGGCGAATGGCCCCCAGTAAGCTGGCCACGGCCACCACGATAACAACAATCAACGCCAAAGCTAACAACACCTCCAGCACGGTGAACCCTGGCGAACGTGGTGCTTGAGCTTTATGCCTAAGCATACTATTGAACCGAAACTTGGCCAGTGGTGGTACCAACTGTGATGGTCTTTTGCGTGCTCCCTACACCTACCTTTAGCGGTGAAGTACAGGTGTTCGTGCCGCCGCCGGTGAGGTGGCTAAACACGACTTCACAATTCGCGGGCGAGGCGTTGGCGGTAATGGTTATGCCATTACCGACGCTGTAGGTGGTTTGATCGGTTGGCGAAGACCAACTGCCGCTGTACAGCACGTAACTAGCAGCATTAAGGTGCACGCCCCAGGGAAGCCCGCCCTGTGAGGTCATAGCGCGGCTCTGCGCGGTTTGCAAGGTGCTGGCCACTTGATCCGCGTAGCCACCCACCGCCACATTGCTCCGAATGGAGGAGTAGCTCGGTATGGCCAAAGCTAAGAGCAGGGCGCCGGCCCCGAGTACCACGGAAATTTCGAGTAACGTGAAGCCGCGAGGATTTTTAGACATACTAGACGGTTTGGGAGAACTTCCAAATTGGGGTCAGGATGGCAATGGCCACAAACCCAACCGACAAACCGATGAGGATGAGCAGCACCGGCTCAATGATGGAGGAGATGTTACCCAGGGCATTGGTAACTGACTTTTCGTAGAACTGGGCCAGGCGGGTCAGCATGTGGTCTAAGCGCCCGGTGCGCTCCCCCACGTCTATCATCCGGTTGGCAATGGGTGGGTAGAGGTCAGGGTAGCCGCGCAGCACTTCCGCCAGGGGGATGCCCTTCTGTATGAACCCCACGCCCTTGCGAATGGACTTTTGGTAGTGACTGTTGTTGGTGACGTTAGCCGCCAAGAGCAAGGCTTGGTCGATTTGCACGCCGCTCTTCAAAAGCGAGCTGGTGGCGCGGGCGAACCTGGCCAAGTTAAACTCGATGACTATCTGCCGCAGTTTCGGCACGTGCAGCAAAAAACCGTCCCAGTACCACTGACCGGCGGGCGTTTTGAGGTAGCGCCGCAGTAACCAGACCAGCACTAGCAGCACCGGCAGTAGCGCCCAGCCCCAGTGAACGACAAAACTACTTAACCAGATGAGCACCCGGGTAGCCAGCGGCAGCTGCACCTTGTACTCCAACAGCAGCGCCGTAATACTCGGGATAACAAAGACCATCATAACGGTAATAATGCCAAACAGCGCCGCAATAATAATAGAGGGGTAGATCATCGCGCCCCGCGCCTTAACCAACAGCTCGTAGTCTTTCTCCTGCTGCTCCAGCAAGTGGAACAAAACGTCCACCAAGTTACCACTGGTCTCGCCCACGCGAATGAGGTTGATGTAAAAGCCGGTGAAGTGCTGGGGGTAGAGCGCTAGGGCCGAGTTAAACGATTGCCCCTTCTGCACGTGCTGGTAAATATCGATCAAAATAGCTTTGAACTTTTGGTTGGAGGCTTGGTCGGAGGTTATGCGCAGGGCGTGGTCCAGGGCAATGCCCGACTCGAGCAGCGTGTAGAGGTGGCTGGTGAAAAAAATCTTATCTAAGCGGGTTATGCGGCTGAGCATTTGGTCATACTTGGCCAAGCGAGCGTTGACCTCTGGTTTTAAGGTTATCACCAACAGCTGCAGCGCCTCGACCTGCAGCATAGCCCTACGCGTACTCCGGGCCTGGACCTTACCCTTAACGTAGGTATTGGCAGCGTTGAGCGCGGTGTAGTGGAAGGTTTTCATGCTACTCGCGCGTTACCCGAATAACCTCTTCAAAGGTCGTCTGGCCGGTGAGCACCTTGAAGACGCCGTCCTCGGCCATGGTCAGCACGCCGGTGCCTAGCGCGGCTTGGCGGGCAGCTTCAGCCGTGGCCCCGCCCGTGATGAGCTCGGCTAGAGCTTTGTCTAGGGGCAGCACCTCGTAAATCCCCACCCGCCCCCGGTAGCCCGTGTCACTGCACTTGGAGCAGCCATGGCCGTAGTAGAGCCGCGTGTCTGCTAGTACAAATGAAGCTGGTAGTAGCCCGAGTTTTTGCAACTTGCGCGTAACGAGGCTCAGGTTAAACGTCTGCTCGTAGCCCTCCAAGACCCGGCGGGGAGAAGGCACGGGCTTCCGGCAGGCACTGCAAATTTTGCGTACCAGGCGCTGACCAATCATCAAGTTTACTATGGAGGCCACCAAGAAGGGCGCCACACCCATCTCCACCATGCGCTGCACGGCTAAAAAGGCGCTGTTGGTGTGGAGCGTGGCCAGTACCAGGTGGCCGGTCATGGCGGCATTAATAGCCATGTCGGCGGTTTCGGTATCACGTATTTCCCCCACCATAATGACGTCCGGGTCTTGCCGCAGGAGCGAGCGTAAGCCGCTGGCAAAGGTGAGCCCGGCGCCAGGGTTCACCTGCATTTGGTTGATGCCCTCCACCCCGTACTCAATGGGATCTTCCACCGTACAAATGTTTATGTTTTCCTTGTGCAGGAGCTTGAGGAAAGAGTACAGGGTAGTGGTTTTGCCGCTGCCGGTGGGGCCGGTGACCAAAATGAGCCCGTGGGGTTTAGAAATTTCGGTCTTGACCGCAGTGAGGTCGCGCTGGTTAAAGCCGAGCTTAGACAAGCTAAACTGGCGCTCTTTGGTGTCCAGCAAGCGCATGACGATTTTGGTGCCGTGGAGGGTGGGAATGGTAGAAACGCGCACGGCCACCTCGCGCTCGTTAAACACTAACCGGAAGCGTCCGTCTTGCGGCAGGCGGTACTCGTCCAGCTTGATTGCGGCCATGAGCTTTAGGCGGGCGGTCAAGGCCGGCAGTAGGGGCGTGGGCAGGGCCACAATACGGTGCAGCATGCCGTCAATGCGAAAACGGACCACGACCTCGCTTCCGGTTGGCTCCACGTGAATGTCGGAGGCGCCCTGGGTGATGGCCCGGTCAATCACCGAGTCTACCATTTTAATAATCGGCACGTGCTGGGCCAGCTTTTCCGCGGGGTCATCACTGCCCAAAGCGTCGCGGATGCTATCGTCTAAGATTTTGGCAAACTCAGTCGAGAGTTCGGCTTGGTACTTGCGCAGGGCATAGGTAATGTCCGCCGGGGTAGTGAGGTAGACCTGGGGATTGAGGCCGGTTTTCTTTTGTATGAAGGCAATGGTTTGCGCATCGGCCGGGTTGACCATGGCCACGTGTATGGTTTGGCCCTCCTTTTTAAACACCACCACCAGGTGCTCGTCGGCCACCTCTTTGGGAATTAAGTTGAGCACGTAGTGCGAAATAACCCGCTTGCGCAAGACTATCGGCGGCACGTCAAAGAAGTCGGCCAACGTAGCCAACACTTTGTCCGGCGGCAGCGTAACGTTCTCTAATAGTACCTGCGCCACGGGCTTACCTTCTGAGCTCGCTTGCTTGACGGCGGCTTTGAACTGTTCGTGCGTCAAACAGCCCTGTTTTTCCAACAGGTGCCACAGTTTGACCGGAGTCTGACCGTTCGACAGTAGAAACATAAGCTTACCTATAGTAGCAAATAGTTACAGCATTGATACAACGTGTGAGTCTACCAAGTCTACTCCCCAATGTCAAGTCGCTCTGGGGTAACGCCCTGGGTTGTGCTAAAACCAAAAAACTCCGACGTACGGTGCTTCACCCCGTGATGGTCGCCTCGACTGCGGCCAAATTGGCGGGACTGTTTATACCCATAGCTTCCACCTCGTTGGTAATGGTGTAGGTGGCCACGCGCTTACCCTGGCCCACGGCTAAGCCGACCAGGTCCGTGAGGTAGTACTCGCCCGCCACGTTGCTCTGGGTGAGCGCCGTAATGTTCTGCCACAGCCACTCCGGGTTAAAGCAGTAGTAGGCGACGTTGACCTCGGTTATGGCCCGCTGCTCGGCGCTGGCGTCCTTAAACTCAATAATGCTCGCTACCTCACCAGCTGGTGTACGGTTGATACGGCCGTAGTGGGAAAAAATACTGTGGCTGCCTGAAAAATTTGGCACCTGTAGAGTGACTAGGGTGAGGGTAGCCCCAGTGCTGGTGTGTTCAGCTATGAGCTGACGCAGGGTGGCAGCGGTAACGAGCGGGTGGTCCCCCGGCAGCACGACCACGGCGCTGAACGGCTGGCTTAGGAGCTCCGCCCGGCACGCCAGCACGGCGTGGCCAGTGCCCAAGCGTTCGGTTTGTACGACGTAGTGGTAGTGGGGCCCGAGTGCAGCGCGCACCGCTGCCGCCTGGTGACCTACCACCAGGGTGGGCGTGGGGCAGACCTCGGTAACGCTCCTCAGTAATCGCTCAATGATGGGTGCGCCCGCCACGGGGGTTAACACCTTGGGCAGGTCAGACTGCATTCTGGTACCCTTGCCAGCAGCTAAAATAATGACGTGGTGCATGGAGAAAGTATTCGACTGAGCCAGTGGAGCTACTGTACTGTGGGCCGGAGGCGGTGTCAAACCTGGAGTCAGCGAAGCGGCCATGGAACCAAAGAGCGGTGCGCGGAACCCACGCACCGCTCTTTCGGCCACTCCCCTAGCTCCTACACAATGGTGAGCGCCAGAGCTAGCGCCAGCACCAGCATGGTGTGGCTGATAACGGAGACGTGCTGCACCCGAATTTTAACGAAGATATTGAGGAGTAGCGCCGCGGTCAGGAAGACTATGAAGTAGAGGTACAGCTGCCGCACGGAATCACCCAGGTTGTGAATGGTAAACAGTCCAAAAAACTTGGCAAACTTGTCGGTGCCCTCGTTAAAGGTGTAGAGCTGCTGCGTGCTGGTTACAGGCGCCAGCCACACCAGGGAGTGGTTCACGGAGCTACCGCTCGCACCCACCGCTGTCACCGACAACAGCTCGCCGCTCGGGCCAAACTCGGCCGCATCAAACGGCATGACCCCGCGCCAGGTGGAACCCGCCGCCTCAGGCGCAAGCGGAACGGTCTGCGAGGCTAGGCGCAACGTTACGCTGGTAGCTCCGGTTATGAGCAAGCTGACCTGGTACTGCTTGTCACCTTTGATTACCTTGAGGCTAGAGTCGTATACCACCGGCTCGACTGCCACTGGCGTGGGAGTAGGAGTAGAAGCTGGAACTGTTACCGCTGCAGGCTGGGGGGCAGGTAGGGGTTCAGGTTGGGGTTTGGGCACAGCTTCGGCCGCGGCTACCTGGCCAGGGGTTTTACTAACAACGGGTAGTGGGGCGGGGGTGACCTTCGGGGGAAGGTGCGGGGCGGGGGTTTGGGCCACGGGCGTGAGTTCGGGCGTGCCAAAATCCTCTGCCACAAAAATGGTGTCGAAACCTTCGAACGTACCCATCGCCACACCAACGCCTATGTCTGTGTACTTAGGGTGCACGATGTTGGCCCGGTGGGTGGGGCTGGCCATCCAACCGTCCTGCAAACCCTCACTACTCGTGAAGTGCACTGCCAAGTTCTCACCCGCGTAGGTGTACTGGTAGCCGGCTTTGGCTATCCAGCTCCAGGGGGTTGCGCCGGTGGGGCTGACGTGGGCAAAGTACTGGTTCGTAAGCATGTCGTTGGCCTTGTCTTGGGCGGCTTGGGCGAGCTTACTGTTGGCCTTGAGCACCGGCAGCCCAAGGTTGCTCCTGGTTTGGTTGGTTAGGTCGATGATGTTCTGGGGGGTAATAGCGCTCGAGTAGAGGCTGGACGAGGGTAGCGCTATCGGCACCACAATGACCAACACCTTGAGCAAAATCAAAACCACACTGTAGCCCAAGAGCACGTGGTGCTTCAGCGCCTGAGGGTGGTACCTGTTCCCCTCGTGCGGAATAAAGTGGTTTTTGAGGTGGCGAACGATGGCGCCGAAGCGGCCACTGGCCTTATTCATAGGTTAGGGCAATAACAAACGCTAAGGCTAACTGGCTACTATAGCCCGAGCCAGCCACGTTTGTCAAGGCTAAACCACTACACATCAGCCCTAGCGCGTGGCCCCTGAGTAGGCAATAGCGCGTACCGTGTCCCAGTCGGAGGCGCTCTCTGGCGCGTGGCCGTAGATAGCGGTGAATGATTTGGCGGCGGCAGCTTCGCTCCCTAGGTTGCGGCCCGAGGGTCGCAAGCCGTAGGCCATAACCGTTACAGCTGCGTCATCGTGGGTGTTGGTATCGCGGTTCGCCGCGCGTTTGTAAATTTTTTCAAACGCAGCCTCAGCCTGTTGTTCTTTCTGCTCGCTCCGCTGCGTGGGCCAGCGGCCGTTGGCTATCTTAAGTACGTCCTGCCAGTCGTTCTCGCTGCTCGGCGCCTTGCCAAAGGCCGAGGTAAAGCTCGACACTACACCGGCGCGTTCACCCTGGCCTAAGCGCTGCGTACTCGGTGTACCAAGGGCGATAAAGTCCTTGAGCTGCGGAGTTATGGTAGCTAGCTCAGCTTGCAGCGCCTTGATTTTAGCAATAATAGTTTCGGCGCGCTGCTGCAACGCAAGCTGCTCAGCATCGGTACTGGTACTTAGCGCGGCGGTGTCGCCGTTCGTCACCGCTTGCGCGTCGGAGGTGATGTCACTCAGGCTGGGCACCGCTGAGCCTACCGGCGTACTACCCGACGAGCCCAACACCCCATCAACAACTGCTTTCAGGGTATCGAAGGGAACCGCACCCTCTACCTTCTGGCGTAGCCCCGTACTGTTACGGATGACGAAGGTGGTGGGTACGCCGCTAATCCCCTTGCCTTGCCCTTCGCTCAGGTAAGACTGTACGACACTGGCTTTCTCCCCGCTATCTAAACACTTGGCAAAGGCTTGCGGGTCAAAGCCTACTGTGTCGGGGCTCACCCCCAGCTGATTCGCGTAGGCTTTAATGGAATCAATGGTCCACTGCGAGCTATCGGCCTGCGCCATAAACCAATCGTGGAATTTCCAGAAGTACAGTTCGTTCTGAGCAGTGGCACACTCAGTGGCTTCAGCTCCCTTTTGGGCCAGTGGATCAAAAGCCAAAGGGAAATGCCTAACCACCAAGTTTACCTTGCCATCGTAGGTTTTCAAAACGCTAGCGATAGTGGAGCCAAACCGCACCACGTACGGGCTTTGGTAATCGACCCACTCCTCGAGCGTTACTGGTGCCTCCACGTTACCGCGTACGTGACGGTAGGGGCTGTCGAACATTACACCACCTAGGAGCACGTTATTGTCTTCTTTGGCTTCTTTGATTGATCCCCCGCTATCGACTGACACTGTAATCGCGTTTTTCCCTAAGGCAAACTCATTGCCTAGTTTTCCCACGACGTACACTTGAGCGAAGTACGACCCCGGTTCGAAGTATGGGCCATGGTAGAGCTGGTCAAAAATAACCTTGTTGAGCGTAGTGTTGGTAACTGTGATTTTAAACCCATCAGTCGGCGTGGCTACTCCTATGTTCTTCACCTTAAAGGCTACCCTGCCGCTCCAGTTCGAATCATATCCGATGAGGTTGGTGAATTGATAATCATAGGCTGTTAGGTCAGGTAGGCTGTTCGCAGCTCCCGTGCACTTTTGGTACTCGTGCGCATGGTCGCCGAAGTAGGCCCAGACGCGGCGGGGTTTGGTAACATCATCGGCCTTCCAATCCACATCATCCACCCCCGGCGTGTACCAGTCCGACCAGCCCCCACCCGACCACTGAATGCGGTACTTAAGAATTTCGGGGTGGGTGCTAATGTCGAGGCCAAGGTTGGCGAACGTGCTAGTGCCGAGCGCCGCTTCGTCAATGATGGAGGTTGTAGATGAGCAAGAACGAGGTGTAATCGAATCCACAACTGTCACATAGCCTGCGCTCATACCCTCAATAACTTTCACGTTACTGCTATTCCAACCAATTACTCTAATACGGTACTTCTGCCCGCTGGTTAAATGAATATTTGACACATTAACTATGGTGTTTCCAAACCTACTGTCGCTCGTACCCGCAAAGGTACTCCCCACATATGATGCGTGGTACGCTACGTTACCTTGCTCGTCAACAAACTCATACTCGGGGGTCAAGGCAAGGTACTGCGTGGGGATATTGGCTGTACTCCAACCAACAACATAGTTACTCATCTTCTTCCACTGCTCACCGCCCTGGGGGGTGATAATTTTGATTGAGCCGCTCGTGCTGCTACCAACCGCAAACGGCACCATTTGCTCGACCTGCGGGCCGCCTGAGCCGTACCTATCTGAACACACTTTGCCAGAATCAAAACCACAGTTAATCGCTACTCTCATGTTATAAGTACCGGCCAGACTGGGCGCTGGTACCGTAAGACTGTACCAGCCTGTGGCGGGGTCATACATTTGCACGGTGCTGCCCAGAACTGGTTGGTACGGACCGCTGGCGGTGTACACCTGCGCACCGACCCCAAAACCTTCGTCAGCCGCTGTCCAGGTGCCATCGGGCTCAATACCGCGCACCTTAAAACTAATACTTGCTCCCGGAGCATACGGCGAGGTAAACGGGGTGATTTCCGAAATCTTAAACATCGAGCCGGACGTAAAGCCGCATGGAGTTATCTGCGCCACATCGGTCAAGCAAGGCACTATGCCGGTTATGTCGGTACCTTGAGGAGACGACGTACCAAAAGTTGATACGAGTACATTGTTCGTACTGTAGCGGTTGACTGCAAAAGCTGCGTCGGTAGCAAACTTCTTTACCTGTCCTCCATACACGAGATAGGTACCGTACACACCACGCTCGTAGCTTATGAGAGAACCATCAGGCCACGTGCCGGCACCAACCGGCTGACCAGGGGCATAGTTCACCCAAAATGCATCTGGTATCGTGAGGACACGGCTAGCCCAATTAGTTCCATAGAGAATCGGTAGTTGATCGGTTGGTACCAAGTGCAGTATGTTGGGGTACGATACGGCGTACACATAGGCACTGCCATTAACAGCCAAATTCTGTACCAGGTAGGTGCCTGGCCGCACGGTCACGTTGCCACCAATAGCTAAAGCGGTCAGCTGTGCCATGGTTACCGTTTTAACCTGACTATCAACCAAACCCCACGAGTAAAACACGTTTTTCCAGTTCGCCCAGTCTGGGGTGTAGGGAAACACGTAGCGCCGATTGTCCCCGCCGATGTAGTAGATCATTGGCTGGTCAGCAAGTTTAACCACATCGCCTGGATTAAGAACCGTGGTACTGTTTGTACTAAACGTCGCCGTCACGGTTTTAGCCGCATCCATGATAGTAGTACAAACTGTCTTTGGCGCAGTAACGCCGTCTCCAGCTTGACAGTTTGAGCTCCAATTTACGGTGGCGCCGTTCAGTGGGGCAGCTGTAAGGAGTACATTCGTGCCGCTGGTGAAACTGGCTCCACACTGCTGCCATAGTCCATTACCGCAATTGATACCGCTAGGGCTACTCGTTATACTACCAGCCCCCGTGCCCTGAGTGACTACAGTTAAAGTATAAGAGGGATTAGAATTAAACGTCGCCGTCACGGTCGCCCACAGGGTTAGAGGGTTTACGGTTTGCTGGTTCAAGGTGATAGTGCAGCTACTAGCAGCAGGAGTCGGCACGCAATTATCGCTCCAACCAGCAAAGGTGGCGCCAGTGCTTGGTGTGGCTATGAGGGTAACCGTGGTGCCGCTAAAAAAGCTGGCCGTACAGTTATGCGACGCATCGTCACAGGTGATGGTGCTTTGGTTGCTAATCGGACTGCTAACGACAGACCCGCTACCAGTGCCAGCCCGATTTACAGAAAGTGTGTAGACAGTCGGACTCGCAGTAAATGTCGCCGTAACCGTTTTTGCTTGGTTCATGGTAACCGTACACACAGTCTTTGGCGCTGTAACTCCATCACCAGCTAAGCAATTACTACTCCAACTGGCAAAGGTAGCCGAGGTGCTAGGGGCAGCAGTTAAGGTAACGGTGCTGCCACTCAGGTATGAGGCGCTGCACGTGCTGCCACAGTTAATTCCACCGAGGCTTGAGGTAATGGTGCCTGAGCCGGTACCGGCTTTGGTTACGGTCAGGCTGTAGCTTACCGGCGTGGAACAGCTCCCGCCATCAATACAGTTGGTGCTGGTGCCCACGGCTAGCTGCACGGGGCTACCAGCGGTGGTAGCGGCGCGCGCAAACTGCCCCAGCATTGAACTATAGAGCAAAATACCCATCGCTAAGACGCTGGCGGCGCCGATGAAGTGGTGGGGTTTGTGGAGCCTGGCCAGCCTGTGTAACCCTTCTGACATATTTGTTTTCTCCTACTGATCCCGAGCACTTAAAGCACTTTGGGGGGACCAAAAATAAATAATTTTTGGGCTAATATTAGCCACTATATAATTAATTTTAGCACAAAATGAAGAAAAAATCAAGCTCATCGTAATGGTTCAATACCTTGGCATCACCCTAGGGTACACTTCCTAGATATGCCATACACTATCAATCCTAACCTTCCTAAGGTTCGTATGCAGGCCGTGCTCTTGGTGCGACGGGGCTTGAGCACACGTGCGGTTGCTCGGCACCTCGGATTTAACCAAAGTACGATTGTGAAGTGGGTACAGCGCGCACCCCGTGACGGGAGGTTGGTCATTCCCACCAGGAGCTCGCGCCCCACGCACCACCCCAACGCCCTCTCCCAGGAAACCGTTGAGGCCATAGTGAAGGCTAGGCTAAAACGAGAACGCTGTGCTGAGGTCATTGCAGGCCGAGCTTAAGAACCAGGGAGTGCTGGTGAGCTTGTCATCGGTCAAGCGTACATTGGATCGGCGCCAGCTCACCAAGAAACGCAGTCCTTGGCAACGTTGGCACCAAACCACACCTCGTCCAACAGCACAACAGCCTGGTGATCTGGTGCAAATTGATACGATCCACATCGTACCCAGGCAAGGGCAACGTTTCTATGTGTATACACTCCTGGATGTCTGCTCCAGGTGGGCCTTCACCAAGGCCGTACCACGAATTAATACCCACCAGAGCTTAAGGTTTGTGCGTGAAGCACAGGCACGAGCGCCATTCTCATTTCAGATGCTCCAGTCTGACCACGGCAGTGAGTTCTCGGCTTGGTTCACCGAGCACACCCAGGTACGAGGGCTTAAGCACCGCCACTCCAGGGTGAGGAAACCAAACGACAACGGACACCTGGAGCGATTCAACCGTACCGTCCAGGACGAGTGCCTGAGACGTAGCCGCCAAGACGTACGGTCATACCAACAAGCACTCAAGCAGTACCTACCCTACTATAACGGTGAACGATTACACCTTGGCCTTAATCTAAAAACTCCCCTTCAAGTGATGCCAAGCTATTGACTAGAGAACGGCTCATGGTGAGCAAAAAATAAAAACCAGCGGCTGGCAAGCCGCTGGCACTAGTACAAAAAAGCTACGGGTAGATTTGCTTGCCGCTATCGTCCTCGATGATGATGGCGTTGGTAGGGCAGGCCCGCGCGGCTTCGAGAATCATAGCCGCTGCCACCGGCAGGTCTTTGTAGTTCACCCAATCACTGGTCTTCTCCCCTACCGCCCGCTTGATAACAGCCTTGGCCTCGTCATCAAGCTCAAATACCTCTGGCAGCAAGGCAATGCAGCTGGCTGCGCCAATGCAGAGCTCACGGTCTACCTTCACGCGCATAAAGGAAATTCAAGTACTGCAAGCTAACGACTTAACTTTCTAAATTTAGCACCCGTAGCCGTTCTCGGACCGGTGATATTTCCACTCTTATCCATCTGATAATCACTGTAGCTAAGGTCAAGCACGTATACATCAGCCTTAACCACGGTATCACACCCAAAACTATCAGGTCCGGCACTACAATCTGTTGTGTATGAGCTCAAAAGCAGCGGGCCTTCCCAATACGGGTAATCAACTGGCTCTTTTAACCAGGTTAACACCGTCAGTGAGGTCGGTTCTCCATCAGTCGATAGTTTAGTCTGTCCGGTCGGCTGCCATTCAGCAATTACCCCTATCGGTGAAGCCGACACGACGAACGCAGTACTCTTATCATCTGAGATGGCCAATGCGATATCACCCTTCAGTAAACTCACGGTACCGGGGGCATCAAAGATAACGACTGCTTTCACTAAGTCAATGAGATAGTAGTGATCATAGTCAATGTAGGATGAACCTTGTACGATTGCGTAGCGGTGGTTTTGATCTACGATTTCGAAAAAACCAGCCTCTGGACCAGTGCAATCCTTCAGTATGTGGTCGTTGGACGGGGAGGTGATTTCACAATGGACAGCGGGTTTATCTTTAAACTCGCCGCCCTTTGATTCTGGTACATAAAGGTTAACGTACTGTGCTGTGGGCAAACTCGATATAACATCGTTACTAACAACCGCCGATTCTGATTGGTGCATTGGGATTACCGGCTGAGGTAACACCTTTGTTCTAATCATCAGACTTGGAGTAACTGAAACGAAAAAGTATACAACACCAAGACTAAACAGTAAAAATACTAAATCTATTTTTTTAATCATAAATTTCTCTAACTTAAAATAACGCTTACTGATTATCTTACTTAAGCTGATTAACGTTCACTTCTAGGCTAAAGCAGTAATGCCCAGCGGGGTGTGTCCAATTGACCTGGTCAGGCGAATAGATGGGCAGCGGCTGGATGGCGTTGGTCAGGTCAGATGAAGAGAGCTCAAAGGTGGCGCAGAGCTCAAAGCTCCGACCCTGGCCCACCACGTACTCGTACGGCTGCTTGGTCTGCACGTCCGTCGGCACCGGCCGCAGGTACCCAGCGTAGACCTCGGTCAGGTTGGCAGGTAGTGCACCTTTGCGCTGGTAGAAGCTCTGCACTGAGTAGTACATACCTTGCAAATCGGAGGTGCGCTGCTCGTCCCGCACCACCTTTTGCTGGCTCTGGGGGCTG
>ORMF010098845.1_pt1 | contig 19000 bp, 17 predicted proteins | sample 1779871 | NCBI WGS metagenome assembly ORMF01 (sample SAMEA104232316, study PRJEB22302) | groundwater metagenome | biome: forest; feature: aquifer; material: groundwater | place: USA | collected 2011-08-07 | depth 5.4 m | reverse complement strand
CGCCGCCGCGTCTGAACCGTGCCGGTGAGCTCGGGCGCGATGAGCTTCGCGAAGGGCGCACCGCTGCGCGATACGAAGGAGATCGGGATGCCGCGCTCGGCGCAGGCGCGGATCGCATCGGCACTGAGGCTCACACCGCCGCCAAGCACCATTACGTGTTCCAGGCCCAGGAGCGGCCGCTCTTCCACCCGCTCACCTTTCACGCTGACGAACAGCCGCTCGCTGTGCTTCCCGAGGAATGCGCCGAACTGGTTCAGCAGCATGCATCCTTCGGGCAGCTCGCCCGCCTGGTCGATGGGACGGATGGACGTCCGTCTACCTTGTCCCATGGTCGGTCTCTCGTTAGCCATCAACCTTTTCCCTCGGCGTCTCCGAATGCTGTGGTAGCTCCGCCTCTTACGAGCGAGGATGATGTAGAGTTGCCAACCTTTTCGTCGGCGTCTCGGAATACTGCTGGGGCGCGGCTCGCAGGGAGCAGACGGAACTGGCCGTTTCCCATCGCCGCGTCCTTCCCAACCTGGATCAGCGAGCCCCACACGAGCCACGGCAAGAAGGGCTCGAGCTCGCCCTCGAGCGTGAAGGCTCCGGTGAGCCCGCTCATGGGAAGCATTCGCCCATGCCGACCGGACGCTCGAAAGAGCTCGCGCCACACGAGCGCCGTCTCTGTCACGCGAACCGCGCCCGCCTGGTGCAGGAGGGCCCGCGCATTGCACGGAGGCGCGCCCTCCCCGTAGCGCGTCCAGAGGGCGCTGATGCGCTCCAGGAGGCGCCCGAGGAATGGGCGGAAGGACAGGGTTTCCGGTTTGACGAGCTTTCCATCGTCGATGAGGCGGACGGGAGAGAGCAGCTCCACTCGCAATCCGCTTCGAGCGCCCCGCTCCGCCAGGCTCCGCGCCTCCTCCATGACTTGCACGGCGTCGACGGGCAGGTCTGGCCCGCGCACGGTCGCGCCGTGACTGCGGGCGTACACGGCTTCTTGTCGCCCCAGAAGCGGGTTCTCCGCCCAGATCTCCTCCAGGCGAAAGGCGCCCGCCCGCCGCGCGCCGATGCCCAGGCGTCCCATCTCTTCGACCCCCAGCACGGTGTAGGGAAAGTAGCTCAGCGCGCGACCGAAGGTGGCGAGGCCGAACTCCAGCGTCTGTCCGGCGGCGTAGGTCAATGGCCCGCACCCGATCCCGCGCAGCGCGTATGGGCGTGGCACGTCGCGTCCACGTGGATCCTGCTCATCGACCGGCGCCAGCAAGAAGCACACGGGGCATCCGTCCGCAACCGGCGGCTGGCCGCAGGTTTTTGGGCTCGTCGCCTGGCAGAACTGCTGGCGGAGCGCCCCGAACAGCGCGCTGCGCAACGCGGACCCGGCTGCGGCGGGGAGCTGGATGGGGCCGAGCACCTCGGCGCGGAAGCGGAGCAGGTGGACGCGAAAGTTGTCAGCCATGATTGGACACGCTCTTCCTCCTGAGAAGCTCAGTCACCGGGGGACCCCCTCCCCCTACCCGCCCCCCCGTCCGCGGGGGAGAGGAGATTCTGGCTGTCCCCCCGTCCGCGGGGGAGAGGAGATTCTGGCTGTCCCCCGTCCGCGGGGGAAAGGAGATTCTGGCTGTCCCCCGTCCGCGGGGGAGAGGAGATTCTGGCTGTCCCCCGTCCGCGGGGGAGAGGAGATTCTGGCTGTCCCCCGTCCGCGGGGAGAGGTTCGTCCGCGGCGGGGGGGGGGGGTGGGTTTGGGTTTCATGGTCAGTCCACGAGGCGGAGCTGGGAGGGAGCGGGATCCATGGCTACGAGAAGGGGTCTGGCGAGGTGGGGGAAGGCCACGATGGCTTGGCCTGGCGCGAGCGCTGGCAAGCGCTTCCAGAGGGAATCGTCGATGCCGCTTACGGTGCGGCCGAGGTTGGACACGACGTAGGGGTCGGCGATCTTGTGCATGATGTAGCTGTTGACGAGGCCGAAGAGCTGCCGGGGCAAGTGCTGGGGAAGCTGTGTCACGAAGACCAGGCCCAGCCAGCGCTTGCGTCCTCGCCGCGCAATTCGGGCCACCTGCTCGAACAGAACCGGCATCTGGTCGATGCGTTCCGCGCTCAAGAACTCGTGCGCCTCTTCGATCACAACCAGCGCTCGCGTCGGCGCCTCGGCAGCCCTGCCCTCGCGCTTGGCCGACTCGAACGTCTGGTAGGCGCGGTCCTGCTCCTCCTGTACGCCCCGCAGCAGATCGGCGATCACGAGGTTGTTGAGCACGGGTGAGCCGGAGTCAGACAGGTCGACGACGGTGACGCCGCCTGGCCGCAGCAGGTCCGCGTACGTGAGCGGCTTCGCATCAGAGCGGTCGAAGACCTTGAGCCGATTGAGACCGCCGAGCTTCCCCAGCAATGCACGCCAGGAGATGGCGTTCGGAGACGGCTTGGCGCTCTTGATTCGAGCGATGAGCTTGTCCTTGTTGCCGCGCAGCTCGTCGCTCCACGGCTCGAAGGCGTTGAGATCGGACTTATCCGCGTTCGCGTGGCAGGCCCCTATCACGTCCAACAGGAAGGCGAGCCTCAGCCGGGGATAGCCGCGCTCGAATTCATCTATCTCCAGCGCCAGCCGTTCCTGCTCGGCCTCTCCCTTCTTGGGAAAGATCCCGAGGTCCTTCAACAGCGCTGAGGCGATGTCGTACGCCTGCATGAACCGCTCGCCCTGCGGATCGGTCAGATTGAGGAGCTCCATGAGCGCGTGGGGAGAAGGTCGGGCGAACTGGAGCGAGAAGACCGACCGGGCGGGGTGCTCGGGATTCGCCGTGTCTCGTCCAACGAGATGCAGGAGCCGAACGCCGGGCACGCCCTCGGGCGCGATGCCACGCTCCCCAAGCGCCGCCAGCATGCGGGCATCCGCGGTGGGCTCGTGGAGGAAGGTGTACTCGCCCTCCACGTCGAGCAGGATGACCGCGCACCCGGCCTTCTGTGCCTGCTGAATGAGGCGAGCGACCGTCGTGGATTTTCCTCCGCCCGTCGTGCCGACGATGGCCAGGTGTCGCGGCAGCACGTCCTTCCGGCTCGAGGGGACCGAAACGGCGATGCCTTCTTGTCCGATCACGCGGCCCAGTTGGATGTCGCCCTCGACCTGCAGCACCGCTTCCATCTCAGCACGGTCGAGGAGGAACACTGGACTGTTCGGCAGCGGCCGATAGCGCGGCGGCACGATGCTCCCGTCTCGTTCCTCGCCCATCAGCTCCACCAGCACCCGGCCGTGGTACGGGGGTACGAAGATCCCGCCCCGAGTGACGACAGTGACCAGGACGGACGAATCGGCGCGCAATCCATCTGGCTCGGCGAAAGGCCCCGCAACCACCGTACCCACGTAGGACCGCCGATCCTTGCTTCGCATGCGGACCAAGGATTGTGAAGGGGCGTTGGCGATTTGCTCGTCATTCAAGAGCACGGTGACCAGGTTGTCTTGACTCGACGGCGAGTCGAACATCGTGAAGCCGATTGCCCCTTCACGATCGGGGTTGGGGAGTACAGCACCTCCCGCCGCAGCGATGTCGCGGTCGAGCTCTGCCAGGGCGATGTCCGGGACCCGCAAGATGTCGTCCGCGCCAAAGCTGGGGAATCCAGCCGCCAATGCTGGGGGGTCGCGCCGGGGTGTGAATCCATCTGGTTGCAATGTGGTCTACTCCTTTTTGGAATCGTGGGCTCCGGGGCCCGCCCTCACCCCAACCCTCTCCCAGAGGGAGAGGGGGAGTCTCCTACGGGAGAGGGTTCAGTGGGGCATGCGGCCGCTCATGTATTCGAGGGGGACTCCGGCGCGGCTGTAGCCAAGTTGGAGGGCGGCGGCCAGGCTGTCCTGGCCAAAGGTCGCTTCGCACAGGTGGCGCGCCACGTCGAGCAGGGTCGGGAAACCGCGATGCGGCTGGAGCAGGCTGTCCGCAAGGGCCACCATTGCCGCCTCATGGGCGTGGTCGACGTGCGCATAGAACAGGTGGGCAGGCGCCAGCTCGCTCGTCCGATAGATGCCAACCACGACGCGCGAGGCGATCTCATCCCGGAACCGCTGAACCCACTCCCGCGGGGTGAGTCTTCGCCCGTCGACCGTCGTATCGCTCGACGTGGGGAGGTAGTACTGCTCCTCTCTGGTCAGCCGATCGACGGTCTCGCTCAGCGTCCCCACGATGGCAAACTCAAGCGGATCGAGCGCGGCGCCCAGCGTGCGGTAGAGCCAGTCCGGCACCTCTCGAGGGACGAAAACGAACTTCTGGTGGTCGCAGATGAGGCGCTCCAGGATCTTCGTGGACTCGATCATGATGTCCAGGGTGCCGGCGGACCAGGTGAGGAGCTCATAGGGCGCGGGTTGTCCGCGTCCCACCCGCCACAGCGCGTTCGAGCGATACAGCAGGATCGCGCGTTCCGCGTACGACGCGATTGCGCGCCGGGCGAGACGGCTTAGCTCGTCGCGGTTACCGGGGCCGGCCGCCGCGTCGCGCCTGGATCTGCGCTCCAGCAACGCGATGGCCTCCTCCGCCGGGTCGGACCACGATTCCCTGAGATCCCGTCGGTACAGTCGGTGGGTCCACGTCCCCTGGTTGCCGCTGTAGCTGACGAGGCCCACGCCAATCTGGGTGATGCTCACGGGAAGCGTTTCGAGCGTGTACTGTGTGGAGTCACAGCCTTCGACGGCGCCGTTGAAGAGCAGTCCCTGATGGACTCGTTTGAGCTCGTCGAGCGTCACGCGATACGTCCCGGCCCCACGCGGCGCTCCCTGGGCCGATTCGAGCAGAGGAAACACGGTCTGCCGGAGAGAGGCTCGCACCTTTGATTCGTGCCTGACAGCGGCCTCGACCTGGGTCGCCACCTCCTCATAGATCTGTGGAAGGTCATAGCCCGAGACCCACGAGTCGACGTCCAGGATCGAGCGGAGCCGTTCGCCGAACGTCTCTTCGAAGCTTTGTGAGCCGCCAGGCAGCGTCGCGAGGTCACGCTCGTCCATCGCTGGTGAGGCACTCCTCTCAGGATCCTGATGGCCGTCCATTCGCTCGGGCTCGATCCCTACAATTCATTCCCCACTCGTGGGGAAAAGTGCGACACCGCGCGCAGCCTGCGTACGAGCGGCGAAACCTCGGGCTGTGGGGCGAGGAGCTCCGCATAGGCGCCCGCTACAACCTCTGGCAGCCCAAATCTCGACTTCAAGGCGTGCTCCACGGTGACTCGTCCAGCGTTCATATCGACCAGCGAGGTGACGGCTTCGACGGGGGCAAGGAGCTCGATAGCCAGCAGGTCGGCGTGCCGCTCCGCGCGGGTGACCGCCTCTGATAGCGCGCCATGATCCCCTCGCACCATCAAGTGCATGACGCGATCGAAAGACACACCTGCCAGCGCTGCGCCGACCCTTTCTTGCATCGTCGGCAGACGTGTGCCGTCGAGCAGGTCTGCCGAGCCCGGCCCCAACCGTCGGGCGATGAGGTTTCGGGGTGATTGGCACTCGATCAGGTAGTGAGCGACCTCGTGGGCCAAACTGAACTGGCGCTCGTCGTCCGCGTCGGCGCCATCCAGGAACACGAACCCTGCGCCCCGGCCAACCAGGAGGCATGCGCGGAGCGGGCGCGCCGCGTCCGCGTCGATCGGGCGGATTCCATACCGATCGAGCCAGCGATTCACCGATACGACGCGCGGACGGGGGACATCCACAACGGCCAAGGGGAGGGCCAGCGCAACCGCGCGACGGAGATCTCGCGGGAAGTCGCCGGCTGACTCGCCCGCGTCGCGCCAGAAGCTCGCCGCGAGCTCCTGTGCCCAGAGCTGAGTCATTGTGGCTCGTCCTCGCCGGTTTCGCGATCTCGTGCCGCTAGCAGCCGCCCCTGCTCCTCGGCGCCGGACGGCGCCAAGGCCTCGAGGGCTTGTCCCAGACGAATCGCCTCCGCGAGAAGCAACGGGTCCGCACCGAACCGCTCGGCGATGCGCTGCACGTCGGCGCGGAAGGCAGAAGGCTCGGAAGACGGCCGGCGACAGAGCAAGATGGCCGGCACGTTGGCCGGATCGCAGCCAAGACGAGCCGCGAGCGCGTCATCGCTCAAAGACTCCACGACCGCCAGAGGAATTAGCAAAGAGCCGAGAAAGAATCCATTGGTCGCCGCACGTTGGGCGGCACGACGGAGAAGATTCTGATCAGACACCCATCTCCTCCCAGTGCGGCAGCCGTCGGATGCGCTTGATCAAGCGGTCCTTGGCGCGCTTCACCTCGCGTTTCTGCTCGGCTCCATCTCGGTCCGCGATCCCGAGAACTTCCGCGAAAACTCTGGTGCGACGCTCCCCGGCGACGATGAGACACACGACCCGCCACTCCACGTCGGTGCAGGACGGTCGAATCAGCTCAAACACGCGCCGCTCCGATTCCCTGCGCTCCAGCACGTCGATCGCCTCCTCACCCGCTCCCTGACTGTTCCCCGCGAGAGCGACGAGTTCGACGTCATCAACGGCAACTTCGTGACGCATGCGACGCTTCGTGTTGCGGATCGCGTTTCGGAGGTCGCCTCGCGCGGCCATACGCAGATATGCGTCGAGGCCGCTCTTGGACGGATCGAATTGCTCCGGGCGCTGCGCGAGAGACATCATGAGATCGACGGCGATCTCTTCGAGATCGTGCGGATCCATCGTGCGGAACGTCGTCAAGAGCCACGAGACTAGAGGGCCAAGGTGCTCCACAGCGAGATCGGCGGGGGCAGTCGGATCCCACGCCACGAGTCGCGCGTGGAGTAGCAGATCTGTGTTGCCCTCGGCGGTCAAACGCTCGCCTCTCTCTCGGCGCCCTAAATCGCGCGGCTCCCGAACCGGCCCCGCCCGGCCTGTCAGTACGGCTGGAAGTCGCGGAGGCGCGGGATGACTTCCTCGCCGAAGAGGCGGATCGAGCGCATCACCTGCTCCTCCGTGAGGTAGCCGAAGTTGAACTCACCGAGGAGCGTGTTGAACATGCCTTCGTTCGCATAGGCGCGGAGCTTCTCCGCCACCGTGGCTGGCGAGCCGATCAAGCCGATGCCGTGATCTCGCATGTAGGGCGGGTCCGTAAAGTGGCTGAGGAGCTCCGCGCCGTAGAGCTCGCCGCGGCGAATGCGCGACTCGATGAGCTTGTCCAATAGGGCGACTTCCGTGTAGGTCTGGACCCAACTCGGGCCGGCGACCTCCCACGCCTTGTCATCGGTCTCGTCCACGTACACCAAGATCCAGTAGTTGATGTCCGGCTTGTGGGGATGGCCTGCCTCCTGCCATTTGCGGAGGTACTCGCGGTACAGGGGCGCCATCTCTTCGCGCGGGACGTAGTGGACGTAGCCGGTGTGCATGCCGTTCTCGGCGATGTAGTCCAACGTCGGCGGGTGGCGTGTTTCAAACCAGATGGGGGGCAGAGGCTTCTGGATTGGGGGCATCTGCAGCGCCACGTGGCTGTATTCGTGGTACGGACCCTTGTAGCTGAAATCGTTCGGGCTGGCGAAGGCCGCCTTCATCAGCTCGTAGGCCTCGATGGCGAGCTCGCGGCGGTTTTCGAAGTCGGCTTTGTATGGGGTGAACATTTGCGGCAGCGCGCCAGACACGAGGCCGACGTCAAGCCGTCCCTCGACGAGGTTGTCGAGGGCGACGACCTCCTCCACAACGCGCAGCGGGTCGTACAGAGGCACAAGCCAACCCATTGCGCCGAGGCGCATGCGCTGGGTGCGGGCGGCGGCTCCTGCGATGTAGAGGGGCGGCGAGACGCTGAGGCTCTCGTTCGGATCCACATGGTGCTCGACGGTGAAGCCGTAGTCGTAGCCTAGGCTGTCGGCGAGCTCGAGCTCGCGCCAAAGCTGGGCGAATCGCTGGCCTGGCGTCATGCCGGGCTTGCGCCAGATGTGGGAAAAGTGGGCAAACTTCATAGATCTTGCTCCTGGTCCGGTTCGGCTCGGTGGCCGGAGCATAGATTCGCCGTTGGCACAGGTCAAGCCGGAGGCTGCAGCAGAGCTGGTACCAGCCGTGGCCGATGCTACGCGAATCGCGGTGTGAGTTACCGCCGGTTACGGTTGGGTTAATGAGCGACTGAACTCACCATCTAATCGCCTATGATGGATTTATGAGCATAGGATGGGAGCGTTCGCCATGATCGTTCGCATGATTCACGTACAAGTCTCGCCGGACCAGATGGAGGAAGCTCGGCAGCTCTGGAAGGAGCACTGCGCGCCCCTTATGATCGGTATGGACGGCTGCCTCTCGGAACAGTTTCTCCATTGTCACGAGTTTCCCGGCGAGATGATCTCCATGTCTACGTGGGAGTCGCCTGAGGCGGTGGAGGCCTATCGCAAGAGCAAGGAGCACGACGAGATCCAGCAGTACACACGGAACCTTTTGAGCGGGGCCCGAGCCACCGTGAAGACGTACGACATCGTTCCCTAGTGCGTCATTCCGACGAGTCTCGCCATCGCCACTGGTGTCATCCTGACGTAGGAAGGATCCGTACCGCGCCCGCCGGAGCAACGGATCCTTCCTTAACGTCAGGATGACAGGTTTCCATCGCAAGCTACTTGGCCCACCTCGTTTTTCAAGGTTGCTCGCGGGTAGAGGCTCGGCTACCATTCCCCCCAGCGTAGTGACCGAGGGGCACCCGGCCCTGCTGGAGGTGGACATGACCGCGCACGTGCGCTTCAGCGTGAACGGCGATCCGAAGGAGATGGACGTCCCGGACCACCGGCTCCTGATGGATACGATTCGATATGACCTGGGCCTGACCGGCACGAAGCTCGGCTGCGGCGTTGGCGTGTGCGGCGCGTGCACCGTTCTGGTGGACGGCAAGATGGTGAGCTCCTGCCTCATGCTCACGGCCATGGCGGATGGCACCGAGGTGAGCACGATCGAAGGCCTTGCAAAGGACGGCGAGCTCGCGCCGATCCAGAAGGGCTTCTTGAAGTACGGCGGCTTTCAGTGTGGCATCTGCACGCCAGGTCAAATCATGGCAGCCCAAGCCCTGCTGACCGAGAACCCGCATCCGACCGAGGACGAGATCAAGGATTGGATGATGGGCAACCTGTGCCGATGCACCGGCTACTACAAGATCATCGAGTCCATCGAGCGCACTGCCGCGGGCGAGGTGTAGCGCGATGATCCCCTTCCAGCTCCACATACCGACCACGGTCAACGAAGCGCTCGACCTTCTCGGTCAATACGGCGATGACGCTCGACCCATCTCAGGGGGCACCGCCCTCGTGCTGCTCATGGAGCAGCGACTGGTTCGACCCGAGCATCTCATTTCTTTGAGTCGGATCCCCGAGCTCGGCCGCATCGAGGCGCCAAACGGCGCGCTGAACATTGGCGCCGCCGTGCCTCATCGCTCGCTAGAGACGAGCGCAACAGCGCGCAGCTCTTGGCCACTCCTCACGTACACGTATTCGCGGGTCGCGACCGTTCGCATTCGGAACATGGCGACAATCGGGGGCGGGCTCGCGCACGCCGACCCCAACCAGGATCCACCGGCGGCGCTCATCGCGCTCAACGCGCGCGTTGGCATCGCGTCGAAGACGGGACGGCGCGAGGTGGCAGTCGAGGACCTGTTCCAGGGGTACTACGAAACGTCGCTCGAGCCGGGGGAAATCATCACCGGCGTTGTCGTGCCTCGGGCGGAACGCCCGCTGAAGACCGCCTACATCAAGTTCCTACCGAGGACTGCCGACGACTACCCGACGGTGGCGGTGGCCGTCGCTCTCGACATCGTGGATGGCAAGTGCCGGGACGCTCGCGTAGCGCTGAACGCCGCCGGACCAACACCGATTCGCGCCAAGCCCGCGGAGGATGTGCTGCGCGGGCAGAGCCTGACTCCCGAGCTGCTTCGCGCGGCCGCAGCAACCGTGCCGGCATTGACCGATCCGACGTCAGACCACCGCGGCAGCGCGAACTACAAGCGGCGGATGACCGAAGTCTTTACACGGCGGGCGCTGGAGCAAGCGCTCGCATCGTAGGCGGCGAGGGGATTTTGAATCAGGCGACGTGGGGCTTTGCTCCGTCATCCACGTCGTACTCGTATTCGACGCTCTTCAACGCGTCGGGGCGGACCGTCCAGGTCATGAGGGGAACGGTATCGGCATCCACTGCCAAGACCGCGCGCCCTCCGTCGACCTTGTCGATGGCGGAGAACGGGACGTAGAGGACCGTGCCGCCGATCGGGCGGATGGTCAAATAGTCGTCTCCGGCGCCCGGCATCGCTTCGCTATATGCGTAGCGGATCGGATCGTGCCCCTCCTGCTGGGGTGGGATCCCCTCAGCCCCAAACGACTCGATCATCCCAATATCACGAAATACTTCGAGGACCGTGCCGACGGGGCGTCCGTCTGACCCCACAACGGGCATGTCTGCCTGTAGCTCTGGGTACTTCTGATTTCGCGGTAGCTCAGTCATTATTCTGACCTCACATGAGTGGCCCTTGTTTCAGTTTAAGCGCTGTGTGACTCTAAATACGGAGGGGGCGGTCCGACTCGTTCGGACCGCCCCCTTCTCGGAGCTTCTGTGAAAACCCGCGTTAGAACGTCGTGGTTGCGGGCACCGTGAGGGATGGTGAGCTCACATTCCCCTGGCCATCTACCGAATGGACCTGGAAGTAGTAGAGGGTCGAGGGGGCAAGCCCTGTGACAATGGCGCCAGTCGTCGTGAGGCTCGTCGTCGTCACCTGGCTCGGCGTACCCGACGCGCTAGTACTCGCCATCACGCGATAGGTCGCGGCTGTCGGCACCGCGGTCCACGTCAGGGTTGCGGTATTCGACGTTAGAGCTGTCACCGACACATTGGTCGGCGGAGGCACCGTCGAGGTCGTGGATGCCGTTAGGGGAGCAGACGGCGTGCCGAGGTTCCCCGCGGCATCCACCGCAACTACCTGCAGGTAGTAGGTCGTGTTTGGCGACTGCCCGGTCAGCGTGGTGCTGGGCGTTGTGACGGTTCCTGTGACCGTAGTGAACGGTCCAGTCGGGCTCGTCGCCTGCAAGACTCGATACCCAGCAGCTCCCGGGATGGGAGCCCACGACAGCGTCAGTCCGGTACCGGTGGCGGCGCTGACAGCGAGCCCAGCCGGTGGCGACAGTATCACGCCACCAGGTGCGATCTGCGCCCGTGCAGGAGCCGGCGCCTCGCCACCTGTCTGGTCCACGGCGCGTACCTGGACGATATATGTCTGGCCTGGGATCAATCCAGTCAGCGTCGCTTGCGATGCCAGTTGGCCCGCGACCTGTGGGACCGTCTGCACCACCGTGAGGGCCGTCCGCTGCAGGACGTTGGCAGTGTAGATGCGATAGGCCTGCGCGCCAGGATTCGGGATCCAGCTCAGCACGACCATGCCGTTGGGCGGCGCCGGGAGAATGAGCTCGACCTGGAAGTCGCCCGCACCCGTCTGCGGGAACTGGGGCATCTGGGGGAACCCGCCGAAGCCGAATGGATCGGGCGGGAACGGTCCCTGTGGGAATTGGCCGGGGCCAAAGGAATCGGGCGAATTGAAGAACGGCCCCTGCTGGAATTGGTTGCCGGGACCGGTTTGGCCACCGAACGTGCTGCCAGAGCCCACGACCACAGTTCCACGCATGGTCGGGTGGATCGCGCAATGGTACGAGAAGGCGCCGGCACCCTGGAACGTGAAGGAGAACGTCCGTCCTGGGTCGAGCCGACCCGAGTCGAAGGTGTTCGAGTCGCTAGTGACTGTGTGGGCCTGGCGCCCGTTGTTGGTCCAGGAAACGGTATCCCCCGCCTGCAGATTGATCTGGGGCGGCTGGAAGTTGAAGTCGACGATGCTCACGCTCTGGGTGCGACCGGGCGGCGGCGGTGGCAGAGCCGGAGCCGGGATAGCGGAGAGCGGACTCTGTGTTGGAGCCGGCGGCGCTGTGGGTACCGGTGCCGGCGGGGGAGGGGGAGGAGGCGCAGGAGCTGGTGGCGGCGGAGCTACAGCCTGGGCGGGTGACGGGAAGGCCACGACACGCCATGTTGCACCGAATCCACCAGATCCATCCCCGGTCATCTCGCCGGGGTTGGCGTCGCGGGAGAAGTAGTAGAGGGGCCAGTTATCCAGGGTGACCTGCCACGTCCCATCTGCCCGCTCGATAAGCCCAAGGCTGCTCGGCAAGCCGTCCGGTGCGATCAAGTCCCCATCGATCGTGTAGGGTGGCCATGCGTTAGCACAGGCGTCGTTGCAGTTGCTCACGCCCTCCGCATCGCCGTCCCACGTGTAGAGGGTCCATCCGTCGGGATCGGTGGCGAGCATCCCGTACGTCTCATTCGGAGTCAGGACGACGGTCGAGCTTTGGGCATGTGTCGAGGAAGCTCCCCCAACGGCGGCAAATGCCAGGAGAACGACCAGGGCGGTACTCATACGTATGAAGGTTTCCAGACGTGATCGCTCAGCGTGTAACACGTGTTACCTCCTTAGACTTCTTCGCCACTCCATGTATCTTAGCGAATGGCGTGCAGTGACACTCAGTCATTATCGTAAGATGATCTTCCAGCTCTCAAACTCTTCGTCGGCGCCCGGATCGCCCTTCTACCTCGGGCGCCGTCACTGCTAGAAGAATGTTACCTGTCACGGACGTTACTAGCCCGCAACAATCCGACGGACGGTGAACCCGGGCGCGCCTGATAGAATCCCGCGTGCTCCCGACCTTCGACGTTCATGACGCTCTGCTGGATTGGTACGGCCGTTGCCAACGCGATCTTCCCTGGCGACGAGGGACGAGTCCCTACCGGACCGTCGTCTCAGAAATCATGCTTCAGCAGACCCAGGTCGACCGAGTCGTCCCGGCGTTCGAGGCCTTCGTCGAACGGTTCCCCTCCTTTGAAGTTCTAGCAGGTACGCCACGGGGGGACGTCATTCGGGCTTGGGCGGGGCTCGGCTACAACCGCCGAGCCGTGCACCTGCACCAGCTCGCCAAGGCCGTGGTCGAGCGCTTCGGTGGCGCGCTGCCCTCCGACCGGAAGACGCTGCTCGAATTGCCTGGCGTCGGCCCATACACCGCAGGGGCGATCCTGAGCCTGGCGTTCCATCACGATGAGCCAGCGATGGACACGAACGTCCGACGCGTCATCGGCCGCTACGTGGAGGAGAGCCAACCGTCCGTGATCGGGGATGTCGCGCGCAGCCTGATTCCACCCGGTCGCGCGAGCGACTGGAATCAGGCGCTGATGGACCTGGGAGCGACGATCTGCCTAAGCGGGAGCCCGCGCTGCCTCGTCTGCCCGATTCGGGAAGGATGTCGGAGCGCGGGGCGGGTGCAGCCCAGGCGCAGAGGAATCCGGCAGGAGCCGCCATTCGAACATACGATGAGATACTATCGTGGGCGGTTTCTCGATGAGCTCCGAGCCCTTCCGGCGGACACGAGCGCTCCGGTGGCAGAGCTTACGACTCGCCTCGCCGCATCGGGAGTTGCGGAGCCACCGGCCGGCTGGGAAACGGTTGGACGCGACCTCGCGCGGGATGGGCTCGCAAAAATCGACGAGTCGTCCGACACCCTCGGGGTTGCCCTCGCGTAGACCGCTCGCGATTGCGCACACTGGGGAACCGGGAGCACAATAGGGGATATGCCAAATATCAACTATCTAGAAGAGCCTGCACTGCGGCGACCGGTGCTGATTCTCGCCTTCGCTGGATGGAACGATGCGTCCGAGGTGGCGAGCACGTCCGTGAAGTTCCTCGTCACGCGGTGGGAAGCCAAGAAGTTTGCCGAGTTCGATCCAGAGGAGTTCTACAACTTTGCCCGGGTTCGGCCGCACGTAAAGATCGAGGAGGACTTCCGCCGAGCCATCACCTGGCCGGAGAACACGTTCTACTATCACGTTGATCCGATGCTGGACCGGGACTTTGTCCTCCTCCTCGGCATCGAGCCCAACCTGAAGTGGCGCACCTTCTGCGACGAGATCCTCGGCGTGGCCCAGCGAGCTGGCGTCACGAGCATGCTCTCGCTCGGCGGGTTGATTGCTGACGTGCCACATACCCGGCCCGCTCGCCTGACGGCGTTCTCATCGGATCCCGAGCTGACAGCTCGCTTCCCCGAGCTCGCACTGCGCCGCAGCAGATACGAAGGCCCAACGGGGATCGTGGGTGTCCTCTCGGATGCATTCACCAGGGCAGGTATCCCGGTGGGCAGCATCTGGGGCAACGTGCCGCACTACATCTCGGCGTCCCCTAACCCGAAAGTCGCGCACTCTCTGCTCACCCGGCTCAGCACGATCTACAGCCTTGGGCTCGAGCTGAACGAGCTGGAGCGCTCCGGCCGTCGCTTTGAACGGCAGGTGAACGAGGCCCTCTCCCACAACCCTGAGGTGGCACAGTACGTGAAGCAGCTCGAGGAGCGGGAAGAGGGGGGCGAATCCGAGGAGACGCCGCCCGAGCGGATCGAGGCCAGCGGCTCCGGGGACCTGCCAAAGGGCGAGGACATCGTCCGCCAACTCGAGGAGTACCTGCGCCAGCGCGCCGCGGACAAGGACGATGACGCGGCGAGCGACGAGCCCTCGAACACGTAGACTGCGTGGGAGCAGGTGGGACGCCCTCACCCCAACCCTCTCCCAGAGGGAGAGGGAGCTCGCTCCCGGTGCCTTTAGCGAATCTCCACAACGGTGAGCTTGCGCTCACCCGCTGGCGTGGTCACAGTCACCTCGTCGCCGGCATGAAGGCCGAGGAGCGCACTGCCCACTGGTGAGGTCTGGGAAAGGCGCCCCAGACGGGGATCCGCCTCGACGTGATCGACGATCACGTACTCTTCCTGTTCGCCCTCTGAATCGCGGATGACGACGTGACTCCCAAGCTCGACCTGAGTGTGCACCTCACCGGTATCAGGAACGAGCTCCGCTTCGGCCAACGTCCGATCGAGCTCCGCGATTCGCTGCTCGAGGATGGCCAACTCGGTCTTCGCCTCCTCGTAGGCGGTGCTGTCGCCGGAGTCTCCGTGGGACTCCTCTCGGGCCTGCCGAATACGTTCAGCCACCTCCTGCCGCCGCACGTGCGTGAGGTTCTCTAGCTCTGCGTTGAGCCGGGCCAACCCTTCAGGGGTTAGGCGGATCTTCGCCATGGAGAGCGTCATCCTTTCTCGCTGACGTTGTCGGCGCGGGGCATCTTGGGGACCCGGGCCGACGGCGCCAAGAGCGGGCCGATATCGCCAAAAGTTGCCGTGTTTTTAGTGAATCCCGCACGACAATGCAAGCCACGCGGTTGAGCAAAGGCCAACGCGGCCCAGAGGCGACTTTTTGGACGTCTCATCGGGGTACCCGGAAGCTCGTGCGCCCGTCGGGTTACGACCTCACCCCAACCCTCTCCCAGGGGGAGAGGGGACAGAACACCACGTCTCATGCGCCGCGTTGACTCGCTACATAACAGTCTATATGATGTCGCCGTGGTTGACGCACCATCCATTTTTCTGCTCACGTTCCTCGTTTCGATGGGGTTGACCATCGTGATGTTTGCCCTGGGCGTCGGCGATCTTCCAGGAATCTCTGGTCACGGCCACGGTGGGGTCGGGCACGACGTCCACATCGGTCACCACCTCGACATCGGCGGTCACGGCGCACAAGTGGGGCACGCCGACGCGTCTCATTCAGGGGGCCTGGCCGGGGCGGATGGTGTATCGCCCCTAAACATGGCGACGATCCTTGCCTTCGTGACCTGGTTCAGCGGCTCTGGGTACCTTCTGACCGGGCCCATCGGACTCAGCACACTGGTGGCGATCGCGCTCGCAACGGGCGTTGGGCTCGTCGGGGCAACAATCGTCTTCGTCGTCCTCGTCCGGGTGCTTCTTCCTGGACAAACGCCCTATTTGCGGGCCGAGGACTTCGAAATGGAGGGAACTATTGGACGCCTCGCCGTCGGCATTCGCGTGGGCGGGACCGGTGAGCTGGTGTTCAGCAAGGGGGGCGCGCGCCGCGTCACCGGCGCGCGCAGCGCAGACGGCGACGCGATTGAACAGGGCGCCGAAGTCGTCGTCATACGACAGGAACGCGGTATCGCCTACGTCCAGCCGTTCAGCGAGCTCCTCGAGGAATCGTCGGATGGCCGGGCGCGGGACGTGTAGGGAGACGTGATGCAAGGACCCGTAATGATCATCTTCGCGACCCTTCTGGTGTTGGCGATCGTCCTCATTATTGGAATGCTGGCCAGCATGTTCCGAAAGGTTGGCCCGAACCAGGCGCTGGTGATCTATGGCTTTGGCGGGACCCACATCGTCCAGGGTGGCGGCCGGGTCATCTGGCCGATGGTACAGAGCGCGCGCGAGCTGTCGCTCGAGCTCATGTCGTTCGACGTTTCTCCAACGCAGGACCTCTATACGAACCAGGGCGTGGCGGTGAACGTCGAGGCAGTGGCACAGATCAAGATCCGCTCGGATCCTGAGAGCGTCACGACGGCCGCCGAGCAGTTCTTGACCAAAGACCAGACGGACCGGGAGAGCCTCATCCGTCTCGTCATGGAAGGCCACCTCCGCGGCATCGTGGGCCAGCTTACCGTCGAACAGATCGTGAAAGAGCCGGATATGGTGTCGGACAAGGTCCGCAGCACGTGTGCGGAAGACCTCAACAAGATGGGCCTCGAGGTTATCTCCTTCACGATCCGCGAGGTTCGAGACCAGAACGACTACATCGCGAACATGGGAAAGCCGGACATCGCGCGCATCAAGCGCGAGGCTGACATCGCAGCCGCCGAGGCCGACCGCGACACCGCGATCCGCCGAGCGGAGGCTGAGCGCGCATCCGCCATCGCCCGCGCCCAAGCGGACCAGGAGCGAACCATTGCCGAGACGGCGTCCCTCACGCGCCAGGCCGAAGCCCAGCGCGACCTGGAGCTGAAGCGGGCCGAATACGACGTGTCGGTCAAGGCGCAGCGCGCGTCCGCCGACAAGGCCTACGATATCCAGTCGAACATCATGCAGCAGCAGGTCGTCACCGAGCAGGTGAAGATCGAGCGCGTCCAGCGCGAGGAGCAGATCAAGGTCCAGGAAGCGGAGATCAAGCGGCGGGAGCTGGAGCTGATGGCTACGGTGCAGAAGACCGCCGAAGCAGAGCGCCAGCGCGTCGAGATCATCGCGGACGCAGAGCGTCAGCGCCGCACACTGGAAGCCGAGGGCGAGGCGCAAGCCATTCGTGCGCAGGGCCTAGCCGAAGCCGACGTCGTGCGTCAGAAGGGCGAGGCGGAAGCGCAATCCATGCACGCGCGCGCGGCCGCGTACGCCGAATACACTCAGGCCGCCATGCTCGACAAGATGCTCGCAGGGCTCCCCGAGCTTGCCCGCGCCATGTCCGCGTCGCTCTCGAACGTGGATCGCATCACCATCATCTCCGACGGCCACAACGGAGCGGGGAGCCAAATCACGAGTGAGGTGTCTCGCATGGTGGCTCAGGTGCCCGCCCTGCTCGAGACGATTACGGGAATGAGCATCCCGGACCTTCTCAAGCGGCTGCAGGAGGTTCAATCGGCCCAACCGCTCCCAGCGGGATCGCGCCCGGAAGACACCGCTGGGGCGAACAAAGCGTAACATTTCACACATTTTCGCGCCTTTCGGTCGCATACAATGGGCGGCATCGGCCAAGGCGACTTCCGCGGACAGCGGGAGCCCGCTAGCGATGTGTGGGAGTTTTCCGTGACGAGACCACTCCAGACCGTTACTACCCCACCCGTGCGGGTGGGAGAGCACCACCTTGGGATAGACGGACTAGGGACTACCCGAGTGGTCGTGTTTGGCGCTCGCCGCGGCCACTTAACTTAGCTTCAGCGAATAGCAGTAGGAGGTACCGTCTTGAAGCACGATTGGTTCCAAGCTGGGAAGTCACGATTTGCCCTGGTGGCGATCATGGCGCTCCTGTTGATGCCGTTGACTGCGGCGTCAGCAGATGATGGGGAGAAGGCTGCCCTCGCGGATCGGGTGACCGCTTCAGCGGTCGCCCATACTGATATTGTTTCCGCTGGTCCACTGAAGACGATTGCCATAGGAATCGACGGCGCAGTTCAGATTGCCCATAGCGCGGATACGGTGTTCGAGTACTACCCGCCGAGCGTCGCGCCCGGCGATGCAGGGACGTTCCTTGCCGTCGGCAACACGTTGTTCGCCCCTAATTTCGCAAACCATGGCGGCACAGCCACGGGCAACCTGGGCGCCTACACCGTGTTCACATCGGTGAGCCAGACGCCGGTCAGCGGCGCGGGAACTCTCGCCAGCCCGTTCCAGGTTACGACTGTCTACGACGCCACGGCTGCCGGCCTGCGAATCACGCAGATCGACACATACGTTGTCGGCGAGGAGGCGTACCGAACCGATCTCACCGTGTCGAACCTGGGCAACAGCGCGCAGAGCGCGATCCTTTATCGCGCGGGTGACTGTTTCCTCGGCGGTTCGGACGTCGGATTCGGCGTAGTAAACGCCGCTGCTGGCGCAGTAGCATGCGCAAAGAACGCCAACAACACGCCCGCCGGACGCATCGAGCAACTTCTCCCGATTACTGGCGGCAACAACTACTCAGAGAACACCTATTCCACCGTCTGGTCGCAAATCGGCACGAAGACCGCGCTGCCAAACACGTGCCTTTGCGCTTCGGCCGTGGACAACGGAATCGGGATAAGCTGGACTGTCTCGATCCCCGCGGGCTCGCAGGTGACTCGCTCCCACCTCACGACGTTCTCCCCCATCGGCAGCCTGCCGCTCACCACGGTCAAGACCGCCGACAGTGCGACGTCGTCCGCGAGCGCACAGAATGGCTACACGATCACGATCTCGAACCCCAACGCGGTCAACGTGTCACTGACCTCGATCGTCGACACCCTGCCCTCGGGCTTCACCTACGTCAACAACTCCACCACCGGCGTGACGACTGCGAACCCAGGCGTCTCAGGGCAGACGCTCACGTGGGCGGGGCCGTTCAACGTGACCGCGGGTGGAACGGTACAGCTTCACTTCAACGTCAATGTGGCCGCTCAATCGGGCGACTACTTCAACAACGCGACGCCTGTCGCCGCCGGCGGCTTCTCAGTGGGTCCCACCGGACCCACCGCGCAGATCACGGTCTCGGGCGGCGTCATG
>ORMF011596252.1_pt1 | contig 19001 bp, 17 predicted proteins | sample 1779871 | NCBI WGS metagenome assembly ORMF01 (sample SAMEA104232316, study PRJEB22302) | groundwater metagenome | biome: forest; feature: aquifer; material: groundwater | place: USA | collected 2011-08-07 | depth 5.4 m | reverse complement strand
TAGCCGTGGCGCCGCTGCGGGAAGTAGTCCCACATCGCGTGGTGCTGCACGCAGCGATTATCCCAGAACGCGACCGAATTCGGCTGCCACTTGAAGCGGCACTGGAATTCCGGCGTCTCGGCGTGCTGGTACAGCATCGCCAACAGCGCCTCGCTCTCCACCTTGCTCAGCCCGGGGATGCGGGTCGTGAAATTGGGATTGACGAACAATGCCTTGCGCCCCGTTACCGGGTGGGTGCGGACGATCGGGTGCTCGGCCCGCGGGAACCCCTTGGCGCCGGCATCATAGCCGAATCGGCCGCGATACACCGGCTCGCCGTCATGGATCGCGGTCAGCCCCTCGACCAGAATCTTGATCGGCGCCGACAATTTGTCGTAGGCGGCGTACATGCTGGCGAACAGGGTGTCGCCGCCGACCGGCGGGATCTCGGTCAGATAGAGCATGCTGCCCATCGGCGGGTTTTCGTCGCACGACACGTCGGAATGCCATTCCTCGCCGGCGACGTGCTTGGAGTTCTCGTCCGCGTGGATCGTCAGGATTTCGGGGTGCCCGTCCGGCGAGTACCGCGACGCCGGGTGGGCCGCCAACTCGCCAAAGCGGCGGCCGAAATCCTTGTGCTGGTCGTGCGTCAGATGCTGGTCGCGGAAAAACACCACCAGGTTTGCCATCAGCGCGTCGTGCACCTCCTGGAATTGCTGGTTGCCGAGCGGGCGCGACAGATCGACCCCGCCGATCTCGGCGCCGATATGCGGCGTCAATTTGGTCACCTCGATCGTCTGATAGGGCATCGCCGTTCCCCTTCCGCGCAGTGTCGGTGCCATCATGCCGGCGCGGCGCCGATCAGCCAAGCGCGCGGATCACCCGCGCCGGGTTGCCGATCGCGAGAACGCCGGCGGGCAGGTCGCGGGTGACGACGCTGCCGGCGCCGACGACGCAGCCATCGCCGATCGTCACCCCGGGCAGAATGATCGAGCCGCCGCCGATCCACACCCCGTCGCCGATGCGGATCGGCCTGGCTGCCTCCCAGCCGGCGACGCGCGGAGCGCGGTCGAGCGGGTGGTACGCCGTATAGAGCTGGACCGCCGGCGCCATCTGCAGATCGTCGCCGATCTCGATCTCGGCGCAGTCGAGAAACACGCAATTATAGCTGACGAAGGCGTTGCGGCCGATCCGGATGTTGTAGCCGTAGTCACAATGGAAGCGCGGCAAGATGTCGGGATTGTCGCCGACCGCGCCGAACAATCGCCGCAACAAATCCAGCCGGCCGGCCGCGTCGTCCGGTTCGGTGAGGTTGTAGCGCGCCAGCAGTCGCTGCGCCGCTCGCCGCTCACCCAGCAATTCGGGGCCGGTCGAGCGATAGAGCTCCCCGGCCAGCATCCTCTCCTTGTCGCTCTTTCCGCTCATCGCCTGCCTCCCTGTTTCCTCCTGATTGTCATTGCGAGCGCGGCGAAGCAATCTCGTGCCGATGGAGGCTCCTCCCATCGGGATTGCTTCGTCGCCTTCGGCGCCTCGCAATCACGCCGATTTTTTGCTGTCATTGCGAGCGAAGCGAAGCAATCTCGTGGCGCGGGAGGTCTCGGACCACCGAGATCGCTTCACCCGGCAATGACATCTGAGGGATGCCCATGACCCGCAAGCATCTGGCGGTCGAAACCGTGGCCGAGGGGTATCTCGCGCTGCTGGCCGAGCGCGGCGTCGACATCCTGTTCGCCAACGCCGGCACCGATTTCGCGCCGATCGTCGAAGCGTATGCCAAGGCGGCGCATACCGGCTTACCGGTGCCCAGGCCGGTGATCGCGACCCACGAGAACGTCGCGATCTCGATGGCGCACGGCTATGCGGTGGCCTCGGGGCGGGTGCCGGCTCTGATGGTGCATGTCAGCGTCGGCACCGCCAACGCGTTGTGCGGCGCGTTCAACGCCGGGCGCGAGAACGTGCCGATCCTGATCACCGCCGGCCGTTCCCCGATCACCGAGGAGGGGCTGCCCGGCGCGCGCGACACCTATATCCACTGGGCGCAGGAGATGTTCGACCAGGCCTCGATGATGCGCGAGGCGGTCAAGTGGGATTACGAACTGCGCAACGGGACCCAGCTCGAAACCGTGATCGACCGCGCCCTGTCGATCGCGACCAGCCCGCCCGGCGGGCCGGTGTATCTGACCCTGCCGCGCGAGGTACTGGCGGCGCCGCTCGATGGCCTCAGCTACGACTCGCCGACGCGACGCGGACCCGCCGCGCCGCCGGCCGCCGACCATGACGCGGTCGAGGCCGCCGGCCATATCCTCGCCGCCGCCGAGCATCCGCTGATCATCACCGCCAGCGCCGGCCGCGATCCCGGGGCGGTCGCGGCACTGTCCGATTTCGCGCTGCGCTTCGCGATCCCGGTGGTCGAGCACCGGCATCGCCATCTGTCGTTGCCGTCGGACCATTCCTGCCATCTCGGCTACGATCCGAATGAATTGCTCGACGATGCCGACGCGATCATCGTGCTCGAATGCGACGTGCCGTGGATCCCGAGCCGCCAATCGCCGTCGCAAGACTGCAAGATCATCCATATCGGGGTCGCCCCGCTGTTCAGCCGCTATCCGATCCGCGGCTTTCCCAGCGATGTCGCGATTACCGGCGCGCCGCGGCTGGTGCTGCCGCGGCTCGGCGCCGCGATCGCCGCCAAGATTTCGGCCGCCGCGCTCGAGGCGCGCCGCCGGCGCATCGCCGAGCGGCGCGAGGCGCAGCAGGCCGGCTGGCACAAGGCGCGCGAGGCCGCCGCCTCGTCGCGCCCGCTGAGCCCGGTCTGGGTCAGTGCCTGCCTCGCCGCTGCCCGCGACCCCGACTCCGCGATCGTCAACGAATACACGCTGTTGCCGCAGCATTGCGGCTCAACCCGCACCGGCAGCTTTTTCGGGTCGAGCCCGGCCGCCGGGCTCGGCTGGGGCGCCGGCGCGGCACTCGGGGTCAAGCTCGCCCAGCCCGACCGCCAGGTGATCGCGGTGCTCGGCGACGGTTCGTACATCTTCTCCAACCCGGTCGCGGTGCATCACGCCGCGGCGATGCACCGGCTGCCGGTGTTGTTTGTCGTCGTCAACAACGCGATGTGGGGCGCGGTGCGCCGCGCCACCCTGGGCATGTACCCCCAGGGCGAAGCCGCGCGCAGCAACAAACCGCCGTTTATCGACCTCGACGAATTGCCGGCCTTCGAGATGGTTTGCGAAGCCGCCGGCGGCTATGGCGAACGCGTCGAGGACCCGGCCGAACTGCCCGCCGCGTTGCAACGGGCATTGAAGGCCGTCGACGGCGGCCAGCAGGCCCTCCTCAATGTGATCTGCCAGGGCGGCGGCGGGGGATGAGGGCAGTTGTCGTAGACTTGGTATGCTCAGCTAGCCGGATCATCCCCGTGAGGATAACTTCCCGTCACGAATTCATAGATTTGGACCAGCTCGGCAATGTCGGTCTGGAACCATTCGTCGCCGCCACCGTGTTGTTTTCGCCCGCGAACCTGCAAAACGCCATGGACAGCCTTCTCCAGACCACGGCAAACATCTGTCCGCATGAGCAATGACAAGATTGGTTTATCGGGGGTCGAAGCGTTTATTTGGTTAGTTATTCGGATAACGACATCTCCGTCGCAGCGCCCAACTTTTAACATTCCCGGCGCGCAACGGTAGCCATAAGCGTAAACGCATTGCGTTCCTTCCCCGATCTCTCTGACGTTTGATCTATCTACGGTCCGGGCAATATCCTCTACCAGTTGCTCTGCATCGTCGTCGGTGATGTCGTCTTGCTGTCCAGGATCTTGCGAAGCCCTTCGTGCCGCCTCTGGAAACTCGAAACCCTGCGTAATTTCGGCCTCGCTTACCCTCGCACTTCGTGCCCAGCGCAGCACCTGCGCCATGCAGGCTATTGCGGCATCTTTCTCCATTTCATCGTCGGTACTATAATATATCTTTCGTGCTTTTGTAAATTTTGCCTTCTGCCCAGCAAGTTTGTTTGCCATCTAAATAACTCCGTGAAAATATTATTTTCATCTTAACATTGTTACTTGAAATGCTGCATAAAATGCTCGTACGTCTCGTCCGGCGCCTCTTCGGGCACGTAGTGGCCGCACGGCAAGGCGCCGCCCCAGGCGTCGGCCGCGTAATTGTTTTTCCATACCGCTAGCACGTCGCCGTGGACGCCCTCGGTGTGGCTGCGCGCTCCCCAGATCACCAATAACGGCACCGTGATCTTATGGCCGGCGTCGAAATCGGCCTTGTCCATGTCGAAATCGCAGGTCGGGCAGGCGCGGTAATCGGCGCAGGAGCCCTTGATCGTCTTCCAGTTGAAGCAGCGGACGTATTCCTCGAACGCTTCGGGGTCGAAAAAGCCGAGGCCGATGCCGGGCTTCGACAGCTTCTTTTCCATGAAATAGCGCGCCGGGATGCCGGCCAGCATGCGCTCCGGAAAATCGTAGGGCTGGGCCATCATCGCCCAGTGCCACGAGCGGATCGCCCACTGCATCGAGGTGTGGGTCCAGATGTGGTGGTTCGGCAATATGTCGACCAGCGCGGCGCGCTGCACCCGGTCGGGGTGGTCGAGGCACATGCGCGCGGTGGTGCGGGCGCCGCGGTCGTGCCCGGCGACGAAAAACTGGCGATAGCCGAGCTTTTCCATGACCTCGACCTGGTCCTGGGCCATCGCGCGGAACGAGTAGTTGATGTTGTTCTCGCCGCCGTCGTCGGGGCCGACGCTGTCGCCATAGCCGCGCAGATCGGTGGCGACGACATGGAAATGCTCGGCCAGCCGGCCCGCGATCTTGCCCCACGAAGCATGGGTCAGCGGGTTGCCGTGCAGCAGCAGCAGCGGCGGGCCGTCGCCGCCGTGGCGCAGATTGATGCGCGCGCTCCCAAAAGCACCGGATGGAGTCTCGATCTCGGTGTGGGTAAACCCTTCGAACATCGCCCGATCCCTCCGGCTGCGTGAGTCCGCGAGCTTAGCCCAATTTTCTCCGCCGCCAGCGCGGATTTGCCCGGTGGCGATTTGCCTGGTGGCGATTTCACGGGGGAACCGGCGGTTGAGGCGTGCTATCGTCGCGATCAACGGCAATGCGCGGCGAACCACGCCGCTTGTGGAACAGGAAGGGGGAGACGATGCGAAAGCGGCAATCGATGACCGTGGCTGCCTGGGCGCTGGTGGCGATGACCCTCGCCACCCCGGCATTCGCGCAAAAACCGGGCGGCACCTTGAAGATCTATTTCTTCGACAGCCCGGCCAGCATGTCGATCCATGAGGAAGCGACCTTTGCCGCCCTGGGGCCGATGATGGGCGTCTTCAACAATCTTGTCATGTATAAGCAGGATGTGCCGCTCTCCAGCATGGAATCGGTCGTCCCCGACCTGGCCAGCGAGTGGTCATGGGACGAGGACAAGACGGCGCTGACCTTCAAGTTGCGCCAGGGCGTCAAATGGCATGACGGGAAGCCCTTTACCGCCAAGGACGTCAAATGCACCTGGGACATGGTGCAAGGCAAGTCGGCCGACAAGCTGCGCCTCAACCCGCGCAAGCCCTGGTACCTCAACCTGGAGGAGGTCGTCGTTAAAGGCGACTTCGAGGTGACGTTCCGGCTGAAGCGGCCGCAGCCCGCCTTTGTCGCGCTGCTCGCTTCGGGCTGGTCGCCGGTCTACCCGTGCCATGTTCCTGCGCGCGACATGCGCCAGCATCCAATCGGTACCGGCCCGTTCAAATTCGTCGAGTTCAAGCCGAACGAACACATCAAGGTCGCCCGCAACCCGGATTACTGGAAGAAGGATCGGCCGTATCTCGACGGCATCGACTGGGAGATCATTAGAAACGTGTCGACCGGTCAGCTGGCCTTCATCTCCGGCAAGTACGATATGACTTCACCCTTCTTCTTTCAGGTCCCGGTGCTCGACGATACGCAACGCCAGGCGCCTAAGGCGACCTGCCAGCTGGCGCCGACCAACGTGCTGCGCAGCGTTATCATCAGCCGCGACGCCCCGCCGTTCGGCAACCCCGATGTGCGGCGGGCGATTGCGCTGACGCTCGATCGCCAGGCGTTCATCGAAACGCTGACCCAGGGAAAGGGCAGCCTCGGCGGCGCGCTGCTGGCGCCGCCCGAAGGGGGGGGGGGCATGCCGCCCGAAATGGTAAGGAGCCTGCCGGGATACAGCCCTGATGTCGCGGCGAACCGCGCCGAGGCCCGCAAGCTGATGGAAAAGCAGGGCTACGGCCCAAATAAGCGGCTGCAGACCAAGGTGACGACCCGCAACATTCCGCCCTACCGCGACCCGGCGATAATCCTGATCGACCAATTGAAGGAGATCTACATCGACGGCGAGCTCGAACTGCTCGACACCACGCAGTGGTATCCGCGGATCACTCGCAAGGAGTTCACGATCGGCCTCAATCTGGTCACCAACAGCGTCGACGATCCGGACCAGGCGCTCTACGAATTTTACACATGCAAGGCCGAGGCCAACTACGACGGCTACTGTAGTGCCGAGTTCGACAAGATGGTCGACCGACAGTCGATCGAGTTCGACCAAAAGAAGCGCAAGCAGCTGGTCTGGGAGATCGAGAAGAAACTGGCCGATGACGTCGCCCGCCCGATCCTCTATCACAGCCGCTCTGGCACCTGCTGGCAGCCGTATGTGAAAGGCTATACGGTGACGATGAACAGCATTTACAACGGGATGCGAATGGAAGACGTGTGGCTCGATAAATAAAAATCGCGACAACCCTTTGGAATCTGACGCAAGCCCTTTGTAGATTAGGTAAAAGGGCAGGTCTGGATTGAGGCCGGCGCGGCGTAGATTTGCTGTCGTCCGGGCGAGAAGGCGCATGCTATGGTCGGCGCGTTGTCGCCAGCCGGTTCGACCGGTGGCTGAGACGGCCGCATGGGGGGGTAGTCCCGCGCGCGCCGGTACGGGAGGAACGATGACGAACAAGCGGCGGATTTGGCGTGCGGCGGCATTGGTCGCCGCGGTATCGGCGGCGGCGGTTCTCGCCGGTGCTCCGGCCTGGGCCCAGAAGAAGGGGGGTATCCTGCGGCTGTCGCATTTCGACAGTCCGGCCAGCATGTCGATCCTCGAGGAGGCGACGCGTGCCGCGCTGCAACCGGCGATGTCGGTGATGAACAATCTCGTCCTCTACGATCAGGGCGTCGCGCGATCGAGCCTCGATTCGGTGCGGCCCGATTTGGCCACGGGCTGGTCGTGGAGCGAAGACGGCAAGGAATTGACCTTCCCGCTGCACCAGGGGGTCAAATGGCATGACGGCAAGCCGTTCACCGCCAAGGACGTCAAGTGCACCTGGGATTTGCTGATGGGGCTCGGCAGCGACAAGCTCCGCGTCAATCCGCGCAAGTCCTGGTACGCCAATGTCGCCGAGGTGACCACCAAGGGCGATTACGAGGTCACCTTCCACCTGAAGCAGCCGCAGCCGGCACTGCTGGCGCTGCTCGCCTCGGGCTGGTCGCCGGTCTATCCCTGCCACATCCCGGCGCGCGAGATGCGGCAAAAGCCGATCGGCACCGGTCCGTTCAAATTTGTCGAATTCAAGCCCAACGAGCACATCACGGTGACCCGCAACCCGGATTACTGGAAGAAGGATCGGCCCTATCTCGACGGGATCGAATTCACGATCATGCGCGAACCGGCCCCGCGCAACCTGGCCTTCTTCGCCGGGCGGTTCGACATGATCCCGCTGGGCGTGACCATCCCGACCTTGAAGGACTTCAAGGAGCAGGCGCCGCAAGCGCTGTGCGAGGTCAATTCGGTCAACGTGCCGCGCACGATGCTGGTTAACCCGTCCGCGCCGCCGTTCGACAATCCGGAACTGCGCCGGGCCATGAGCCTGACCCTCGATCGCAAGGCCTTCCTGGATATCCTCAACGAGGGGCTGGGGCGGATCGGCGGCTACATGATGCCGCCGCCCGACGGCGCGTGGGGCCTGACGCCCGAGGTGCTGGCGGCGCTGCCGGGCTACGGCCCGGACGTCGCGAAGAACCGCGCCGAAGCCAAGAAGATCATGGAGAAACTGGGCTACGGCCCGGAAAAGCGCCTCGCCGTCAAGGTGTCGACGCGCAACTTCCCGGCCTGGCGCGATCCGGCGGTGATCTTGATCTCGCAGTTGAAGGAGATTTACATCGATGGCGAGCTTGAGCTCGTCGATACCGCGCTCTGGTATCCCAAGATGGCGCGCAAGGAGTACACCGTCGGCGCGGTGCCGATGGAGAGCGGCGTCGACGACCCCGACCAGATGTTCTTCGAGAATTTCGTCTGCGGCGCGGCGCGGAACTACGCCGGCTACTGTAATCCCGAGCTCGACAAGCTGGTGAACCAGCAATCGGTCGAGACCAACGCCGAAAAGCGCAAGGAGATCGTCTGGAAGATCGAACGCGTCCTGGCGGAAGCGGGGGTCCGGCCGGTGCTGTTCTACCCAATCGGCGCGACCTGCCGTCAGCCTTGGGTCAAGGGGATGACGCTGATGACCAACAGCATCTACAACGAATGGCGCATGGAAGACGTGTGGCTGGACAAGTAATCCGCGCCATCGCCGCGTGCCGGTTGCGCGTACCGGTTGCGGGCGGCCGGGCGCGACGATAGGGTTTGCCGACCCTTGAGGATGATTCGGTCCCCGTGCGCTATCTGAGCACCCGTGATGCCGGCGCCGAGCCGGCGACCCATTCTTTCGAGGACGTGCTGATCGCCGGCCTCGCCGAGGATGGCGGGCTGTACGTGCCCGAGTCTCTGCCGGCCCTCGACGCGCCGGCGTTACGCGGGCTCGCCGGACTGCCTTATGCCGAGCTTGCCGCCCGCATCGTCGGTATGTTCGCGGCCGACAGTGTTGGCGAGGCCGAGTTGCGGGACCTGACCGCGGCGGCCTATGCGGGGTTTCGCCATGCCGGGGTGGCGCCGCTGGTGCAGATCGACGAGCGGCTGTGGCTGCTCGAATTGTTTCACGGCCCGACCCTGGCGTTCAAGGATCTGGCCCTGCAGCTGGTCGCCCGGCTGATCGATTCGGCATTGGCGCGGCGCGGCGAGCACGTGACGATCATCGGCGCGACCTCGGGCGACACCGGCTCGGCCTCGCTCGAGGCTTGCCAGGGCCGCGACGCGATCGACATCTTCTTTCTCTATCCGCACGGCCGCATCTCCGAGGTGCAGCGCCGGCAGATGACGACGCTCGCGGCGGAGAACGCGCACGCGGTCGCGATCGAGGGCACGTTCGACGACTGCCAGGACATCGTCAAAGCCCTGTTCGCCGATGTCGCGCTGCGCCGCGCGCTGAACCTGTCGGCGGTCAACTCGATCAATTTCGCCCGGATCGCGGCTCAGATCGTCTATTACGTCGCGGCCGGACTGGCCTTGGGGGCGCCGGCGCGGCCGGTGTCGTTCAGCGTGCCGACCGGCAATTTCGGCAATGTCTACGCCGGTCATCTCGCCCGCATGATCGGGCTGCCGATCGACCGTCTGGTCATCGGCACCAACGCCAACGATATTCTGGCGCGTTACCTGGCGAGCGGGCGGATGGAAATCAGCGCGGTCGCGCCGACCCTCAGCCCCAGCATGGATATCCAGGTGTCGAGCAATTTCGAGCGTCTGTTGTTCGAGGTCAAAGGCCGCGACGGCGCCGCGGTCGCCGAGGCGATCCGGGTGTTTCGCCGAACCGGCAGCCTGCCGGTGGACGACCGGGCGTGGCAAGCGGTGCGCGGGCAGTTTTCCGGTCACCGCGTCGACGACGCGCGGATTTTGCGAACCATCGGCGAGACCTATGCCCGTACCGGCATGTTGATAGACCCGCATACCGCTGTCGCGGTCGCGGCGGCGCGCGCGGAACCGCCGGGCCAGTCGCCGATGGTGGCGCTCGCCTGCGCCCACCCGGCCAAATTCCCCGACGCGGTCGAGCGAGCCACCGGCATCCGCCCGCCCTTGCCGGCGGTTCTCGGCGATCTGTTTGATCGGCCCGAGCAGTTCACGGTATTGCCGAACGACGTCGGCGCGGTGGCGCGTTTCCTACGAAACCGGGCGCGGCGAAAGGCGAGGGCGGCATGAGCGTGCGGCTGGCCACTCTGGACAACGGTTTGCAAATCGCCACCGATCGCATCGACACCGTCGATACGGTGTCGCTCGGTCTGTGGGTCGACGTCGGCACCAGGCACGAGACCCCCGAGGTCAACGGCGTCGCCCATTTTCTCGAGCACATGGCGTTCAAGGGCACCGAGCGGCGCAGCGCCCGGGCGATCGCCGAGGAGATCGAGGCGGTCGGCGGTCACCTCAACGCCTATACCTCGCGCGAAAGCACCGCCTATTACGCCAAGGTATTAAAGGAGGATTTGCCGCTCGCGCTCGACATCCTCGCCGACATCCTGCTGCATTCGATCTTCGACCCGACCGAGCTCGAACGCGAGCGCACGGTGATCTTGCAGGAGATCGGCCAGGCCAACGACACGCCCGACGACATCATCTTCGACCATTTCCAGGAACGCGCCTATCCCGACCAGGCGATGGGCCGGCCAGTGCTCGGCAGCCCGGAAATCGTCCGCCGCATCTCGCGCGAGGCGGTCACCGCCTATCTGCGCGACCATTACGGCGCCGCGCGCATGGTGTTGTCCGTCGCCGGCAATCACGACCATGACCGGCTCGTCGACCTCGCCGACAAGCTGCTCTCGCCGCTGCCGCGCGAGCGCGAAATCTTCAGCGAGCCGGCGCGCTACACCGGCGGCGAATATCGCCAAGGCCGCGATCTGGAGCAATTGCATCTGGTGCTCGGCTTTCCCGGGCTGACCCTGGGCGATCCCGACTATTACGCCGCCGCGGTGTTGTCGACCGCGTTCGGCGGCGGCATGTCCTCGCGCCTGTTCCAGGAGGTGCGCGAAAAGCGCGGGCTGGCGTACACGATCCATTCGTTCGCGCACGGCTACCGCGACACCGGCCTGTTCGGCATCTATGCCGGCACCGGCGAGGAAGAGGCGGCCGAATTGATCCCGGTATTGTGCGACGAGACGATAGGTCTCGGAAACGGGATCGAACCGGTCGAGCTCGCGCGCGCCAAGGCGCAGATGAAGGCGGGGTTGTTGATGTCGCTCGAAAGCACCTCGGCGCGCTGCGAGCAGATGGCCCAGCACATCTTGATCCACGGCACGCCGTTCGATCCGGCCGAAATCGTGCGCCACATCGAAGCGGTCGACGACGCGGCGATCGGTCGGGTCGTCGCGCATTGGCGCGCGGCGCCGCCGACCCTCGCCGCGCTGGGGCCGGTCGGAAGCCTGGAAGGGTTCGACCGCCTGCGGTCGCGGCTCGGACTCTAGGCGGAATTGCGGCCGAGATGGCGCCCCAGCGCAAGACGTTCCCTCGCCTGTTTCTGGCCCGGCCGGAGCCGTTTCGCCTGGTCGGCGACCGCGTCTTCCTGCGCGCGGCCGAGCGCGGCGACTACGAGGAATGGGCGAGCCTCAGGGCGCGTTCCCGTGATTTCCTGACCCCGTGGGAACCGTCCTGGCCGCCCGACGCGCTGAGCCGGGCCAATTTCCGCGCCCGCGTGTCGCGCTACGCCGAGGATTGGCGCACCGACCAGGGCTATAATTTCTTCATCTTCCGCGGCGACGAGGCGCTCGCTGGCGGCGTCAGCCTGTCCAACATCCGCCGCGGGGTGGCCGAGACCGCGAGTCTGGGCTACTGGATCGGCGAGCCTTTCGCCCGCCAGGGGTTTATGACCGCGGCCCTGCCGCTGGTGCTCGAGTTCGCCTTCGAGCGGCTGCGCCTGCACCGGATCGAGGCCGCCTGCCTGCCGACCAACGTGCCGAGCCGTGCATTGCTGGCGCGCACCGGCTTCCAGCACGAGGGCTACGCGCGCAACTACCTGCTGATCGACGGCAAGTGGCGGGACCACCTGCTGTTCGCGATCCTGCGCGAGGATTGGCGCGTCTGAGCGCCCCGCGCCGTCATCGCGAGGAGCTGCGGGCGACGCGGCAATCTCGATCGGAGGAGCTTCATCGGCCCGGGATTGCTTCGCTCCTCTCGCAATGACGGCTTTATAATTCTTCAAACAAATCGCGCCATTCAGGATTGAGCGCCCCGATTAACTCGGCTTTTTTCTTCCGCGATCCCGCCTTGATCTGTTTCTCGCGGGTGATGGCCGCTGTCGGGTTCTCGGCAACTTCAAAATAAACAAGCAACGGCTGGTGAACCCAGGGATCAGCTTCTCTCGGTGCTGGTAAACTCGATCCTTTAGATTGCTGGTGACACCCGTATAAAGCACCGTGCGCCGGTCGTTGGTTAGAATGTAGACGCAGTACCGCCTATCCATTCGGCCCGTCACCCCAAGGGCTCGTCATTGCGAGGAGCCGCAGGCGACGCGGCAATCTCGATAGATGACGCTCCACCGGATCGCGATTGCCGCGCCGGGGTCGCATAATCGGGCGCGTTCAGGCGTGGCCGGCGTCGGTCGACAGCAGCGACACGTCGATGCCGAGCTTGCCCAGCGCGCGTTGCCATTTGCCGTCGAGGTCGTCGTCGAACACGAGATCGGCGTCGGCCGCGACCGACAGCCAGCCATTGGCCTGGATCTCGGCGTCGAGCTGGCCCGGCGCCCAGCCGGCGTAGCCGAGCGCGAGCAGGCTGTGGCGCGGCCCGTCGCCGTTGCCGATCGCGCGCAATATGTCGAGCGTCGCCGTCACCGCGAACTGGTCGCCGACCTTCAATGTCGCGTCTTCGCTGTAATCGGGGGTGTGCAGGACAAAGCCGCGGCCCGGGTCGACCGGCCCGCCAAAATGCACCGCGCGCGCGCGGTTGAGCCGGCTCGGTTCCAGTTTCAGATGACTGAACAATTCGTCGACGGTCACCGAGCTCAGCGGCTTGTTGACCACCAACCCCATCGCCCCCGCTTCCTCGCTATGGGCGCACATATAGATCACCGACCGGGCGAAGCGCGGGTCCTGCATCTGCGGCATCGCGACGAGGAGTTCACCGGCAAGCGATTGCATCGCTTTCCTCCGCTGCGCTGGGCCGGGCGGTGCGCGCGGCCACACTCGTTGACTGATCCCGATCGCGGGTTTCGCACCTATCCCTATATAGGCAATTCGCCGTCGTCGCGGGCGAAAAAGAACGATGATTTCCGACATCGCCCGGCGCGGAGGCGGCGTTTACGCCGGGTGGCCGGCCATGCTATCGATGCCGCCTCCGCTGCCGCCGGCGGTCGAGTGGCCCGCCGGCACAGGATCAATTCAGAGGGACAAGCGATGGCCATCAAGGTTGGCGACAAGGTACCGTCGGGCAAGTTCCGGTATTTGACCGCGGAAGGCCCCAAGGAAATCACCACCGACGAATTGTTCAACGGCAAGAAGGTCGCCGTGTTCGCGGTGCCGGGTGCGTTCACCCCGACCTGCTCGGCGCGCCATCTGCCCGGCTATGTCGATCGCGCCGGCGACATCAAGGCCAAGGGTGTCGACACGATCGCCTGCCTGGCGGTCAACGACGCCTTTGTCATGGGCGCCTGGGGCAAGGAGCACAAGGCCGACGGCAAGGTCATGATGCTGGCCGACGGCAGCGCCGAGTTCGCCCGCGCGATGGGGCTCGAGCTCGACCTGACCCGCAATGGCATGGGGGTGCGCTCGTCGCGCTATTCGATGGTGGTCGACAACGGCGTCGTCACCGCGCTCAACGTCGAGGCGCCCGGCCAGTTCGACGTCTCCAGCGCCGAGGCGATGGTCAAGGGGCTGTAGCCGGCCACACTCACCCTCACCCTCCCGCCACGTCTAGAGCAAAGTTGGGATGGGTAGAATCGCTCTCACATTATCGCTTCCCCCGGACTTGTTCCGGGGGTCCACGCATCCTTTCAAGCGCTTCGTGGATGGCCGGATCAAGTCCGGCCAAGGCGATTGTTTGCGGTGAGGCCACCCAACATAAAACCGGTCTAGCCCCTCTCCCGCTGGCGGGAGAGGGGGGGACTCACGCTGAAAGCGTGGGAGGGTGAGGGCGGGGCAGGAAAATCGTGTCAGCGCGGGAAATCTATAAATCGTGGGTGCGACGGGCGAGGGCGCGTTCCCACACGGCGCCGCGCTCCAGGTCGAAGATCAGATCGGCATCCGCCGGCGTGGTGAACCAGTCGCGCCGGGTGATCTCGCCTTCGAGCTGGCCCGCGCTCCAGCCGGTATAGCCGAGCGCGAAAAACGCCTTGTTCGGCCCCTGGTGGCGGCCGATGTCGCGCAAAACTTCCTTGTCGGCGGTCATCGCCACCAGATTGTCGATCGTCAGGGTCGAGTCGCGGCGATAGTCCGGGCTGTGCACGACAAAGCCGTATTGCGGCTGCACCGGCCCGCCCGAGAACACCCGGATCGTGCCCTCGATCTCGGCGTCCTGGTCGCGGTCCTTGGGCGCGCGCTTGCCGCCGGTCTTGTTTTGGGCGGCGGCGAGCAGGCTGGCGATCGGGCGCTCGGTCACCGGGTGATTGATGATGATGCCGAAGGCGCCGGTCTTGTCGTGCTTCAGCATCAGCACGACGGCGTGATGAAACCGCGGATCCTGGATCGCCGCCGAGGCGATCAATAATTGCCCGGCGAGCGATTCGGCCGCGGCGGCATCGCGCGCGGCCCCGCCGGACACGACGCTCGCGGCGACCGCGACCGCCGCCATCCACCTGTTGCGCCCCGTTGCTCGCATCGGCGGTCCGTGTCCCAAGCTGCCTCCGGCCATCATATCAGCCCGTCCGAGGCCGCCAAGCGGCCGTACCGGCCTGAGTCGCCGTCATTGCGAGCGCGGCGAAGCAATCTCGTGCCGATGGGGTTCCCAAGCGCGGGATTGCCGCGGCGCCTCCGGCGCCTCGCGATGACCCCTGAGAAAGCGGAATTCCCTTGAACCCGAATGTGCTCTAGCGTCGGTGCTCGCGCTTCGGCCGAGAGGAAATCGCGATGGCGGACGGCGACGGCGTGACGGCGGCCTTGCTCGATCGGGTGCCGAAGGGGACTGATCTGGTCGAGTGGTATTTCGCGCGGGGCTGGACCGACGGCTTGCCGGTGGTGCCGCCGACCCCTGCCGCCGTCGCCGCGTGCGTCGCCGCGATCGGCGGAGAGCCCGGCCTCGTCGAATGCCGGGTGCCGCCGCGCCACGGCGGCCTGACCCGCGAAATCCTCGCCATCAACATGGTGATGGCGGGGTGCCGCCCCGAATACGCGCCGGTGGTGCGCGCCGCGATGCTGGCCTTGACGACAAAGGCGTTCAACCTCAACGGGGTGCAGGCGACGACCCACATGGCCGGGCCGCTGTTGATCGTCAACGGGCCGATCGCCCGCGCGATCGGCATGAACGGCGGGGTCAACGCGTTCGGCTCGGGCAATCGCGCCAACGCCACGATCGGGCGGGCGATCCGGCTGATCCTGCTGAATGTCGGCGGCGGCTGGCCCGGCGATCTTGACAAATCGACCCTGGGCCATCCCGGCAAGTACACCTATTGCGTCGCCGAGAACGAGGCCGACAGCCCGTTCGCGCCCTACCATGTCGAAAAGGGGTTCGCGGCCGAGGATTCGACCGTCTTCGTGATCGCCGCCGAGCCGCCGCACAGCGTCACCAACCACGTCGCCGACGATCCCGAGGGCATCCTCGACAGCATCTGCTCGGCGATGAGCACGATCGCCAACAACAACGCGGTGTCGTCGGGCCATTGCGCGGTCGTGATCGGGCCGGAGCACGCCGCGACGATCGCCGGCAAGGGCTGGACCCGCCACGACGTCCGAAGCTACCTCCACACGAACGCATACAATCTGTTCGGCCGGCTCGCCTTCGATCACCGCTACGGCCGCATCTACAACCGCAACCTGCCGCGCTGGTACAAGCGCGAGCTGGATTCGCGCATCCCGATCGTGCCGAGCCCGGATCATATCCACCTGTTCGTGATCGGCGGCGCGGCCGGGCGGTTTTCCGCCTTCATCCCGGGCTGGGGCCACATGTCGTCCCCGGTGCTGCGCAATATCGAGGGCACCGGGACCAACACCGGCCCGATCTGCGTCGACGGGACGTGCTATTTGTAGCAATACCGAAAGCGGGGGTCCACGGGCTACGCCGCTTGCCCCGGATTCCCGCTTTCGCGGGAATGACGAATTGCGAAAGAGGGACATATGAAAGGCTACGAGATCGTGTACGACCCGCGCGGGGTGGTCAAGACCGAGCGGGTCATGCCGGCGGCGCGCGTGGCCGGGCTCGACGGCATGCGGCTCGGCGTGCTCGATAACGCCAAATGGAACGGCAACCGGCTGTTGCGCAAGACCGCCGCGCGGCTTAGCGGGCAATTCGCCCTGGCGGCGGTCAATTATTACCGCAAGGAGAGCTTTTCCAAGGTCGCGGACGAGGCGCTGATCGCCGCGATCGCCGCTGACAACGACATCGTTCTGACCGCGATCGGCGATTGAGGGTCGTGCACTTCGTGCTGTACGCATGACGGGGTTCGACTCGAGGCGCTGGGGCGGCCGTCCGCGGTAATCGTCACCGCCGAGTTCCTGCACGAAGCGGAGGTGCAGCGCGACGCGCTCGGCATGCCCGACCTGGCGCCGGTGGTGATCGACCACCCGCTCAGCACCTTGTCCGACGCCGAGATCGACCGCCGGGCGGAGCAGGCCGCCGCGGGCGCGATCGCGGTCTGGCGCGGGCGAGCGGGTTCGTAGCCGGGGTCGTTTAGTAGCACCCGGGCGTTTGAGTGTAGGATATGCCGGGCAATCGCGGCGAAGGGAGAAGCGTCATGGGCGTGGTCAAGGCGGCGGAACGACCGACCCAGCTGGCGTCGAGCGATTTCTTCGCCGGGACGGTATGGGCCGACATCGTCATGGTCGGCGAGAAGCCGTCGCGCATGCGGGCCACGGTCTACACCTTCAACCCGGGCGGCCGCACCGCGTGGCACAGTCACCCGGTCGGGCAGACGCTGTACTGCCTGTCGGGGGTCGGGCGGATCTGTTTCAAGGGCGACCCGCCGCAGGCGTTGGAGCCGGGCGATACGGTCAACATCCCGCCCGATACCTGGCATTGGCACGGCGCCGCCCCCGATCGCGTGTTCGCCCACCTGGCGGTGATGGAGATCAGCGACGAGGGCAAGGGCACCGCCTGGTTCGAGCAGGTCAGCGAAGCCGACTACAATGCGGCGCCCGCGCCGAGCGGCTGAGGCGATGGCCGATTCCCCCGCCTTCGATCACCGGCGGCACCATTTCCCGGAGAGCCGGTATTTCGAGGATCTGGCGGTCGGCGAGCGGTTCTACATCCCCAGCCGTACCGTGACCGAGGCGAATTTCGCCGCGTTCCAGACCGTCTCGGGCGACAATCATCCGATCCATTACGACATCGAATATTGCCGCGAGCGCGGCCATCCGGGTTTGCTCGCGCACGGGTTCCAGGTGCTGTGCTTCACCGCCGCCGGGGCCGGCACCTTCGCCCATGTGATCGGCGATTCATTGGTCGCCTTCATCGAGCAATCGTCGAAATTCCTCAAGCCGGTCTACCCCGGCGATACGCTCTACCCGATCCTGACGGTCGCCGCGCTGACCCCGCAGCGCACCACCGGGGTGGTGACGATCGCGGTCACGGTGCACAACCAGCGGGACGAACTGGTTCTGGCCGGCGAGCAGAAATACCTGCTGAAGAAGCGCCCGAAGTAACGCCGTAGGGCGGATCAGCGAAGCGTCATCCGCCGACTTCCCGCGGCTACCTGCTCCCCAGAACCCCCGCCAGCAATTCGGCCGCCTCCCGGCATTGGTCGCGGTCGACATCAAGATGGGTGACCGCCCGCGCGGTGCGCGCGCCGAGGGCCGAGATCAGCACCCCCGCCGCCTTCGCGCCCGCGACGACCGCCGCCGCGTCCGGCATGCCCGCCGACAGGCGGAAGATCACGATGTTGCTTTGCACCGTGGCGAGGTCGAGGACGATGCCGTCGATCCTGGCGATCCGCTCGGCGATCGTCCGCGCGTTGGCGTGATCGTCGGCGAGGCGCGGCAGATTGTGATCGAGCGCATGGAGGCCCGCCGCCGCGAGAATCCCGGATTGCCGCATCGCCCCGCCGAACCGGCGTCGCGCCGTGATCGCGGCCGCGATCAGCACCTTGCCGCCGGCGAGCACGCTGCCGACCGGGCAGCCGAGCCCTTTCGACAGCGCCACCGAGACCAGGTCGAAAGGCCGCGCCAATTCGGCCGGGGATCGGCCGCAGGCGGTCGCGGCGTTGAACAGCCGCGCGCCGTCGAGATAGCTGCCGATCGCGGCCTCGCGCGCGGCGGCGCAGATCGCGACGGCGTCCTCCTGCGGAAAGACGATGCCCCCGCCGAGATTGTGCGTGTTCTCGATCGCGACGAGCCCGGTCGGCGGAAACACGATATGGCCGCGCGGTTTCAGCGCGGCATGGAAGTCGGCGGCGGTGAACCGCCCGCCCTTGCCGGCGACGCAGAACTGAACCCCCGAATTCGCCGCCGCCGCGCCGGCCTCGTGCCACATCATGTGAGCTTCCTCGGCGACGATCACCTCGTCGCCCGGCCGGGTCAGGACGCGCAGTGCGATCTGGTTGGCCATCGTGCCGCTGGGCACGAACAGCGCGGCTTCCTTGCCGAGCGTGTCCGCGATCCGCTCCTGCAGCCGGTTGACCGAGGGGTCCTCGCCATATTGGTCGTCGCCAACCGGAGCCTCCGCCATCGCCGCGCGCATCCCGGCGGAAGGGCGGGTCACGGTATCCGAGCGCAGATCGATCAAGCCGGCCGGGGTATTCATCGCTGTCTCGCTCGCATCAGGGCGCGGCATACAAATGCCGAGCGGGGGTGAACCACGCTGTCATTGCGAGCGGAGCGAAGCAATCGCGTTCGGATAAGCCGCGGCCGGACCGGGATTGCTTCGCTCTCCCCCGGTGCTCTCGCGGCGACCGCCCGAATGAACAGGGGCGGGGTTGCAATCGCCGGGGAAGCATGGTGTCATCAGGCATGGATGTCTCACTGGGTGAGACGGTCAATCGCTCGCTTCGAAACTGCTGGCGCGGCGTGGTCTGCGCCAGTT
>ORMF011528369.1_pt1 | contig 19002 bp, 18 predicted proteins | sample 1779871 | NCBI WGS metagenome assembly ORMF01 (sample SAMEA104232316, study PRJEB22302) | groundwater metagenome | biome: forest; feature: aquifer; material: groundwater | place: USA | collected 2011-08-07 | depth 5.4 m | reverse complement strand
TCCATTTCCGGCGTCGGCCGCGAAACCATCAAGAGCCGCTTGCGCTACGCGACGGCCAAGCTGCGCCACAAACTGGAGTCCTGGCGATGACCGAAATCGACCCGAAACTTTCCCGCCTCTACCGCGAGACTTCGACCGAAGGCCCGCCGGCAGCCGTCGATGCGGCCATCCTTGCCGCTGCGCGCAAGCAGGTCCCGAAGCCACAGCGCCGCGCGCGCTCGTCGTGGGTGCGCTGGATGGCGCCGGCCGGCGCCCTGGCGACCCTCGTGGTCGCGGTATCGCTTGCGTTCCTGGTCGAGCGCGAGCAGCCCGGAACAATGGACGACAAGGTCATCCGCGAGGTTCCGCCGCGGCCGCAGAGCCTGCCGCCTGCCGGCGTCAAGGAGCCAACGAAGCCCAATGCCGCCGAGCGCGCAGCACCCGCGGTGACTGAGAAGAAGGAGGCGCCATCCGCCGCGCCGGCGCTTGTGCCGCGGCGCGCCGAGCCGTCGCCGGCGCCTGCGCCCCAGTCCGCAGAGCCGGAACCGCCCGCAGCGCAAGCCTTCCCGGCCGAGAGCCGCGCCAAGCCGGCCGAAGCCGGCACGGTCGCGCCGAAGCCGGCGGCGGAGTCGAACGCCGCCGGCGACTCCGCACTCGGCGGGGCGGGAGCTGCCGCGCCGGCCGCCCCCGCTGCCGCACGCAAGCTTGCGCCGTTGCGCCAACCGGCGATTCAGCGTTCGCCGGAAGCATGGCTGGACGAGATCAGCCGCCTCAAGCGCGAAGGCCGCGACAAAGAGGCGGCGGAACAGTTGGCCGAGTTCCGCAAAGCGTATCCGGCGTACGCGGTGCCGGAGAACTTTTTGAAATGAAACGAGGTTGTATCCTCTGATTCAGGGAAGCATGAGGGGATACGTCCCGAAGGTCTCGATCCCCCTCGAGGGGAAAGTCCCCGTAGGGGATATCCCCTCATCGTTTAGTAAGCGCTTAACCCCGTTTCGCCATCTCCTGCGTTCAAGAGGGTACAACCCCCTCAACCAACAGGAGATCGACATGCGAAAACTTCTTTCCGCCCTCGCCGCCACCGTGCTCGCCGGCTGCGCCTCCATTGCCGGCGCCGGCTCGCTCGCCGACGTCGCCGTCATCAACCGCACCACGGGCGAGCGCCTGCAGGTGTATCGCCACGGCGCTCGCATGTACGTCGAGGGCAAGGCGGGCGAGCGCTACGCCGTCGAGCTGCGCAACCGCAGCGGCGGCCGCATCCTGACCGTGCTGTCCGTGGACGGCGTCAATGCCGTTACCGGCCAGACCGCCGCCGCGAGCCAGAGCGGCTACGTCCTCAGCTCATGGGGCCGCGCCGAGATCGCCGGCTGGCGCAAGGACATGAGCGATGTCGCCGCCTTCTACTTCACCGCGCTTCCGGACTCCTACGCCGCCCGCACCGGGCGCCCCGACAACGTCGGCGTGATCGGCGTGGCCGTCTACAAGGAGTACGTCGAGCCGCCGCGCGTGATGCTCGAAGCACCGGCGCCGGCGAAGAGCGAGGCCGCCGGGCGTCTCTCCGCCGGCGATGCCGCAGGCCGCATGTCCGCCAGCGATGCCGCAGGCGCTTCGGCCGCAGCCGCAGCGCCCGCACCGTCCGAGAGCGCCGCGCAGCGCAACAAGATGGCCGAAGAGAAGCTCGGCACCGGCCACGGCGAGCGCCTGCACGCGCCGACGCAGCACACCGAGTTCCGGCGCGCGAGCAGCACACCGAGCGAAACCATCGCCATCTATTACGACAGCCGGCAGAACCTGATCGCGCTAGGCATCGTCCCGCGCTACGCTAAGCTGCCGCAGCCGTTCCCGAACGGCGGCTTCGTGCCGGATCCGTCCTGATTCGATGCATCTGTCATTCCGAGACCGAAGGTCGAGGAATCTGCTTCTTCGACGACAGGCACAGCGACGAACGGAGGGCGGGGGTGAGGGTGGGCCAATCCACCACCTCCCGGCGCTCCGCGTCCTTGCATTATAACTACAGTGTAGTTATGATATCGGCACGAGCACGCTTCGCTTCGAGTGGGACGAACGCAAGGCACTGGCCAACGAAAGGAAGCACGGTGTTTCCTTCGATGAAGCCCGGCCGGTTTTCTTCGACGAGCGCGCCCGATTGATCGATGACCCCGAGCATTCCGAAGATGAAGAGCGCTTCATCCTGATGGGCTTGAGCAGTTCACTGCGCCTGCTTCTGGTTTGCCATTGCTACCGGAGCCAAGCGAACGTCATACGCATCATCTCAGCACGCAAGGCCACGGCCCGTGAGTCGAAGTCTTATCCCTAAAGGTGCCCCATGCGCAAGGAATACGATTTTTCCAAATCCAGAAAGAATCCGTACGCTTCACAACTGAAGAAGCAAATTACCATCCGGCTCGACGAAGACGCCATTACCTACTTCAAGGCGGTTTCCGAGGAAGTCGGCATACCGTACCAAAGCCTGATCAATCTCTATCTTCGGGACTGCGCCGCCGCGAACCGGAAGCTCAATCTCACTTGGAAATAGGCAGGCCTCGCCGAACTGAAGCTCAAAGACGTCGAAGCAGCCGAGCAGCTCGGTCTCTCGCCCGGGCAGATAAGCCGGCTGAGGACGGGCGAGGACATCTTCACCCTCGACCGGCTGATCGATGCCGCCGTGAACATCGGCATCGCGGTGCGCATGAGCGCGGCGCGGCCGTATAGCCACAGCTCTGGTACTGGAACAGGATGAAGCACAGAACGGCGGACCCGGCGAATGCCATCCACAAGAGGGCTGTCCTGGCCATTGCCACTGTGACCGGAAGCACTTCGCTATTGGTCAATGTGTGGTTTCCGTTCCTGCCGCTATACCTGCTTCAGGTCGGCGCCAAGGACGAACCCGCGGCGTTGTTCTGGGTGGCAGTCGGGATGACCGCAGCAGGCGTGGGCAGGCTGATTGGCGGGCCGCTGTGGGGACTGCTGTCGGATCGGCTCGGGCGCAAGAAAATGTTCGTTCGATCGGTGTATTCGGCTGCGCTCACCGCCTTCGTCCTCAGTATGATCAGCGCCCCCTGGCAGGTTGCCATCGCGCTCGCGATACAGGGTTTGCTCTCCGGATTCATTCCCGCGGCGGTTGCCCTGATAAGCGTCAGCGTGCCGGACGCAAAGGTCAGGGAGGCTATAAACGCAATCTCCGGCGCCCAGTACCTGGGCAGCGCGATCGGACCGGCGGTCGGTGCGGCCATGGCGATCGCATTCGGCTATCGCGGCGCGATTTTCAGTTCCGGGCTGCTGGTGGCCGCGGTGGCGACAGCGGTCATTTTTCTGGTGCCTGCGGACACCGTTCGCAGGAAGGAGCGCGACCGGACAGGTACCGCAATCGCCCTTGCAGCTTTCAAGCCGACGCTTCAATTCGCGCTGGCGATTTTGCTCTACTTTTCGCTTTTCGCCCTGACTACTTTCAGATCCATCGCGACGCCAATCGCATTGAAGGACATCGCGGGCGCTGACGTAACCGCAGTCACCGGCCTCGCGTTCGCGCTGGGGGGCATCGCCAGCGCCATGGGCGTATGGATTCTGTCGGCGCGATTTTTCCGCAAGCGCCGCCTGCGCAGCATGTTGGCCGTCATTTGCGTGCTCACCGCGCTGGGGCATCTGCTGCTTGCGCTGAGCGATTCAGTCTGGCTCTATGTCCTTGCATTCACCGTTGCCTCATTCCTGAACGCATCGATGATGCCGGCAACGAATACCATGATTGCCTTGAACGTCAGCCGCGAACGGCGCGGGACTGCCTTCGGCATCGCCAGCGCCGCGCAGGCAGTCGCATTCATGGTCGGCCCGATGGGAGCGGCGATGTTTGCGACGATCTCGCTCAACGCGGGTTTTGTCACCATCAGCATCCTGCTGCTCGCCCTCGCGGCCCTGGTCGGCTTCGCCGTGCGCGAGCCGGCCATGGACAAATAAATAGTCAGGCCCGGGCAGACGGGCCCCGCGCGCAAGCGGCGCATAATTGGCGAAAGGGAGCAGCAGTGGGCAAGCTATACGAAGGCATCACCCCCGAACTCATCGCCTGGGTCGAACAGCAGCACCTGTTCTTCGTCGCCACGGCGCCGCTCGCCGCAGATGGCCACGTGAACTGCTCGCCCAAGGGCCTGGACACGCTGCGCATCCTCGATTCGCGGCACGTCGCCTATCTCGATCTCACCGGCAGCGGCGCCGAGACCATCGCGCACCTGCGCGAGAACGGCCGCATCGTGTTCATGTTCTGCGCGCTCGCCGGCGCGCCCAAGATCGTGCGCTTCCACGGCAAGGGCCGCGTGGCCACACCGGCATCGCCCGAGTGGCCGAAACTTCTTTCCCTGTTCCCCGGGTATCCGGGCGCGAGGGCGATCATCCACGCCGAAATCGCGCGCGTGAGCGACTCCTGCGGCTTCGGCGTGCCGAAGTTCGAATACGTGGAAGAGCGCGACACGCTCGCGCGCGGGGCCGAGGCCAAGAAAGTGGAAGGCCTGCCGCATTATCGCAAACAGCACAACGCGCGTAGCATCGACGGCCTGCCTGGTCTCGATCCCGAGCAATAACCGGGCAGAAAGACATGAATGAAGGGATGGCCTATTGCGGCCTGATCTGCGCTATGTACGCTAGCGCATAGAGCGCCCGCGCCGCAAAGCGGAAACTGCCCGTGCGGGCAGCGTACACGCGCGCGTGTTCGGTCGCCCGAACGCTCGCGCCCGCCTGCGCGATTTGTTCGTTGAATTCGCGCCGTATTCAATTCGGGCGGCGCCAACCGAGAGCGGGAGCTTGTCATGGTAGCTATGAAACTGATTGCGGCAGCATTGGTACTATTCGCGTTGAGCGCATGCGTGGGAGTCATCGTGCCCATTCCCTCGTCCAGTTCGACCAGCACGCACGAGGAAAATCGCAACCAACGCCGCTAGACGCAGTACCCGGCTCGCGCCATGACGCTACCCAAATTGCAAAAGCCCTTGTCCATGATCCGCGAGTTCCATCTCGCGGACTGGTTCACGCTCCTCCCGCCAGCGCCCTCAGCTTCGCCACCACCGCCACCGCGTAGGAGTCGGTCATGCCGGAGACGAAGTCGGTGATGCCGAGCACGCGCGCGTAGAGCTCGGCCGCCGGCCTGCCATCGGAAGAGAGGAACTGCCCCGGCAGCAAACCGAGGATCGCGCGCGCGCCGGGCGGAGGCGAGCCGTCAACCGCAGCCTCGACCGCGCCGACGAACGCATCCAGGAGCTCCCCCAGGATCGCCGCGCCCGGGCTCTGCAGATTCAACACCACCGCCGACTGGTACACGCGGTCGCGCGCGAGCGCGCGAAACGCCTCGAGCGCCTCGGCGTGCGGGATCAGCGCGATCAGCTCCTCGTCGAAGCTGCCTTCGAGCATCGCCGCTTCGCGCGTGGCGAATGCGTCCGCCGCCTCCGCCACCAGCGCGTCGATGGTGCGCGCGCGCAGGTACTCGACGCGCTTCTCGTCGGTCGAGATCGCGCGCGCCTTCTGCCACGCGGCCGGGTCGGTGACGATGCCGCGATACAGCGGCTCGATTTCGGCGTAGCGCACCTCGCCCGCGCGGAAGGCGTCCTCGACGTCGATCACGCAGTAGCTGATGTCGTCCGCCGCTTCCACCAGGAACGCGAGCGGATGGCGGCACCAGCAGGCGGCGCCCGCGCGGCGCCGGATGAGCCCCGCCGCCTGCGCCACCGCCTCGAAGCGCTCGCGGTCGGCATGAAAGAAATTGTGCTTCTTCGCGGAGATGCCCGCAGGCGCGGCAAACGCCAGGTGCGCCGAGCGCGGGTACTTCGCCACCGCGGCGAGCGTGGCGCAGGTGAGCTGCATCCCGCCCGCGTTGTCGGGCATGCCCAGGCGCGCGAGAATCCTAAAGGTCTGGGCGTTGCCCTCGAAGCGAGCGAAGTCGGCGCGCTCCTCCGGCGCGAGGCGCGCGAGGACGGAGCGGCCCAAGGCGGAAGCGTCGAACCAGGACTGGATCGCCGCCTCCCCGGCATGCCCGAACGGCGGGTTGCCGAGGTCGCGCGACATGGGCAAGCATCTTACGGGACAAACGGCCGGCCTTCCAGACCGCGGGATGGCTGAAAGGCGAGGAAGACTGACAGCCTGTTGCCGGCATCGCGGCGCGCTTGAAAACACACAAATGGTCATTTATAATTCCGGAATGGACATTTCAGTCACACAGTTCAAGCATCACTGCCTGGAGATCATCCGCCGCCTGGAGCAAACCGGAGCGCCGGTCGCGATCACGCGCCGCGGGAAGGTGGTCGCGCAACTGCGCACGCCGGCGGTTTCCAAATCCGGCAGGGCGCAAAAGCCCTGGGAACGGCTGCGGGCGATGGGCGGACGCTTGCTCGCCGAACCCGGCGAATCGGTTGTCCGCGGCAAGGATTTCGAGGCCTTGCGTTGAGCGTGCTGCTCGACACCCATGTCTGGGTGTGGTGGCTGACGCCTGACTCGCCGCTATCGATCGCGGAGCGTTCGGCGCTAGACGCCAAGGCCGGGCGCGGCGAGCTGTTTCTGGCGGCCGTCAGCCTGTGGGAAGTCCAGATGCTGGCCGCCAAGCGCCGCCTGCAGTTGCCGCTCTCCTTTCCCGACGGGCCCCCCCAGGCGGCCGACGATCGAATGATCTCGGTAATCCCGCTCGACATCGACGTGATCCTCGCGCTCGACGCGCTGCCCAAGTCCTTCCACGGCGACCCGGCCGACCGCCTGATCGTAGCGACTGCGCGCGCGCGCAAGCTGCCGCTCGCGACCCGCGACGCCTCGATCCGCAAGTCGCGTGCGGTTAAGCTCTGGAAGGCCTGACACCTTCGACTTGGCCACTTTAGCGGCAGCAAAGGCAACCCGCCACGAGTATGATTTATACTTGTCTCAGCTTAGGAGGTTCGAATGTCGAATCAGCTTGAGATCGTTGAAGCCCAGGCATTGAAACTTTCTCCCGAGGAACGGGCGCAGCTCGCGGATCGGTTGGTCACCAGCCTGTTCAAGGACGAGGAAATCGAAGACGCCTGGGCGGCAGAGGTGGAGCGCCGCATCGACGAAATCGAAGGCGGCCGCGTCATGCTGATCCCCGCGGCTGACTCCATTGCCAGAGCCCGCGCCGCGATCAAATGATCCCTTCGGTTAGCCCGGAAGCCGACCGGGAGCTATCCGATAGTGCCATCTTCTATGCCCGGGAAGCCAACGCCGAAGTTGGCATTGCATTCATTCTGGAATACGAGAGAACCTTAGCGCTTCTATGCGCCAATCCGCTTCTTGGCACACCATGGCGGAATGGCCGGCGCCGTTTTTCGTTGCGGAAATTTCCCTACAGCGTCATTTACTACGTCCGTTACGAAGAGCTAAGGGTGATCGCGCTCGCACATCACCGGCGCCGACCAGGCTACTGGAGCGGCCGGAAGTAAAGACTGCACCAAACGAGACAACCAAGGCCTGTCAGGCACAGCGACGGGCGCAGGCAACGGTATGCCCCTCGATCCCGACAAGCTGGAGCTGAAGTTCGACGGCTGCCCCTTCGGCGTCTCGGCGCGGCGCATCCATGAACACATGACGCTCGCGCAGATCAATCCGTTTGCGCGTTCCGTCGCCTCGGTGCAATCGCCGCGGGACGCGGCCGGTCTGATCGATCTGGTGCGCTTCGATTCCGCGGCAACGTTTTCCCTGACCGGCGCAACGATCGCCGGGCTCGATGACGCGGTTCACGGCGCCGCCGCGTTCGGAGACGGGCTCGCGGCGGCGCGGCAAGGCGCGGCGCAGGCCGCGGTGCGGGCGTTCGTCGCCGAGGTGGCGGCCGCGGCGAAGCAGCATGCCGGGCGCCGCGCGGCGCGCAATGTGCCCGCGCGGTTTCTGCCCCCCACCGGCGCAAGCGATCCCTTCGGCCTGCCCCTGCTGCGCAGCCGGCTGTGCGAGCACCTGGCCACCCAGGCACGGGCGAAGGCGGGAGCGGCCCAGTGGCTCGCGACGTTGCGCAACCTGGCGCAGAAGGGACTGCGCGACGAGGAGCTGCAACGTTCGGGATTGATCGCCTTTCTCCAAGCCAGGGGCGCGGACGCACCGCCCCTCACGGCCAAGGACCTGGCGCAGGCGGTCGACTTTTCCGCACTGCGTGTGTCCGTCATCGCCAGCATCACCGAAGCCCGGACGCAGTTGCGCTTCGAACCCGCGTCCGACCGGCCGGTGGCGAAGATCAAAGGCGAGGCCAGGCCGCAGGCGGGGCAAAGGCGCCGCTTGCAGCTCTTCGATCGCGTGCTCGGCTACCGCATCGAAGAGCTCGAGCATGCCGCGCTGTGGGGACGCGACCGGCATTGGCAGGCGGTGAGCTTCAACGGCAGGGTGCTGCGGCAGCGCCTGACGCGGCGCGCGATTTTCGACACCCCGGCCGGGGCCATTGCCCGGGCGCAGGAGCATGCGCGCGAGGTCATGCCGAAATTGCTGGCCTCGGAGCGCTGGGTCGACTGGTCCTGGTCGGGCGGCGAGGAGTACCGCGAATGGCTGATCACCCTGCCCCTTTTTCCCGCGAGTTTTTTGTCGTCCCATTTCGACGCGCGCAACGTCCTCGCGCACGTGCGCTGCGATCTGCGCGAGGGCGCGGACGGGGAGCGGGTGCTGATGCTGCACGAGCTGCAGAGCGACTGGATGCAGTCCGCGCGCCGGGGACTGCGGGAGCAGGAGAACGGCGCGGATGGCCGCTACCCTTTCCTGCGCGAATGGCCCGCGCTGACTTTGAAACTGATGCTGCTGCACGCAGCCGGTCTCGGCGTCGACGCGATCGGCTGGACGCGCGGCGCGCATCAGGCGCACCGCTATCGCGGTCGCGGTGCGCAGGGCTTGAAGGAACTGTACGACCGCACCCTCCCGCGCCGCGATCCTGGAGCAGGGGTTCCCGGCCTGGGGATGACGAGATGATGGCGCGCGGGCCAGGGGACGCCGCCCCCAACATTCTCCAACATTAAAACACCCTACCCTCAGGCGCCACCTGCCTTTCCGCCACGCGCCAGTGCTAAAATTGGCAAGTCACCGAGGAGGCCTCAACCATGCCCAAACAACCCCCCAGCGCTCCCCTGCGCGCGCAACTGCGCGAGCGGATCATCAACCGCATCACCGAACTGAAGCTCAAGGACTTCGAAGCAGCGGAAGAACTCGGCCTCTCGCCCGGCCAGATGAGCCGGCTAAGGCAAGGTGAAGACGTCTTCACCCTCGACCGGCTGATCGACGCCGCGGCGAACATCGGCATCACCGTGCGCATGACTGCGACGCGGCCGTATCGTAACGGCTAGAGATAATCGTAAGGGTGTGCATCCCGGTTGCCGCTGTTGAGCAATCCAGAGACCAACAGAGTACCCTGCACCAACTCGACCCAGTTTCCGGGATCTCATAGACTCCCCAATATGCTGCCCCTCGCCGACAAGACGCAGATCGTTAGACAAGTCTGCGCGGCGCTTGCCGCAGGCAACACACTCAAGGCATCCACCATTGCTCGGAGAGAGTATCCCTTCGTACCCCAGACCGGCGGCAAGCGTTCGTTCAGCGCGTTAGCGGCCACTTCGGTATTTCTACACGACGGCTTTATCGATCGGTACTCCGGCACTGAACTCATCTTTCCCGGCGCGCTTCGGCTGCTTTCGCGCTTACTTCCGGCGGAGTTCCCGGCCCACCCGAACTGGAAGACGAGCGAGAGTCACATCATCTACTACGAACTATTTCCTACCGTCGATCACATTCACCCAATAGCGCGAGGAGGCGCCAACACGCCAGACAATTGGGCCACGACTTCGATGATACTCAACAGCGCCAAAGCCAATTGGACACTGGAGGAACTCCACTGGACACTTTTTCCGCCAGGCAATCCTGCCGCTTGGGACGGTTTGCTGCATTGGTTTCTTGAGTTCATTGCGCGCTCGCCAGAGCACCTCGCCGACAACTACATTAAGACATGGCATTCCGCGGCCACACGAGCAACCAAGAGCGATCCCATCGAGTGAAATTAAGCTTAGGTTTTGGCTTGCTTTGACGCTGGCCGAAGAATGAGTTTCTAGGGAGCACCCCGCCCCTTGAAACTTTGAAGGCAAACACAACCCTCAATCTGATGCCTCCCGCCTAATTCCTACGCTCCGGCCACGTAAAGCTTCGTTTTGCACTTTGGATAATTCACACAGCCCCAGAACGGCTTGCCGCTGACCCTACCCTTTTTCGCTTCCATCTTCACACCGCAAGAAGGGCAGGTCGGCGTGGTGTAGTCCCCGGCTGTGGCGAGCCGCAACAAGCTGGCTTGCTGTTCCTCTGTGAGCTTGAGAATTGCCTTAAGTACCTTGTCCCCGTCCATCAGGTCTATCTGGTTTGCCTTCGCGAACGCTATCGCGTCATCCGAGTAGCCACTACTCGTGACACAAATGCCTTCCGCTACGCCCTCTGAGGACATCACTCCGCGCAATTCTCGAATGACATTCACCCCGACCTTCTTGGTCCACGCCTTGCATTGCACGATGGCTACGGGCTGATCCGAAGGCGGTCGGTACAGATGAATATCAATACCACTGTCGGCGCCGCATTCCGACGACTTGGTCGTGAAGCCCAATCGCTCGAACAATCCCGCGCACACTTCTTCAAAGCGTTTCCATTCCAGCACGCCTAGCAGCGCGGCGCTCCAACGAGTAGCGTCAACCTTTTTAGTTAGCGCGACCTGGGGCGCAGCAGATCTTCTGATCGCAGACGCCGCCGCGCCTACAAGAAGAATGATCGGCATTACATATTGCGCAAAGGACGCAATCGTCCTGACGATTGTCTGTCCGATAAACTGTCCGAAGTCGCCTGGCTTCGTCGCGACTGCGATCTCGGCTGTGGCAAACGAATGGCACACGAAGTACACGACTACCGCGATGCCCACACCCGCCCACCAAGGAAGCAGCGCGGCGATCTCGAACAAATCTTCAATCGGCGATGTTTTCTTTCGAGCCATGCGTTCTCACCCTGCCTTTAGATCGTCCAGAAACTCCGACGCCGGCTCGACGCTGGTAACCAGAAGTTGGTCTCGCGCGCGCGTACAGGCGACGTAGAGCAAGTGTCGCTCGGTGTTGTACACCTCTTCCAGATCGGAATCCTCGGCCGCGGTTTCGATGCGCGCCTGCAGCGGAATGACCTCATCGTCGCAGGCCATCACCGCCACCGCGCGGAACTCCAGACCCTTGGCCAGATGCATGCTGCTGATCGACACCTGGCCGTGGCTGGTCTCGACGCCGTCGTCGAGGACCTTGAACGGCAGTTCGGCTCGGGCGAGCGCGGCGCGCGCACGGTCCAGCTCCGCCTCCGAGCGCACGAACACACCGATCTCGTGGGGCATCACGCCTTCCTTGCTCCTGTCAGCCAACCACGCGCCGACCGCTTCGATTTCCTTTGCCTGACTGTCGAAGGTTTGCACGACAGGAGGCGGTCCGTTGAATACCGAGACCGTGCCGCGCCGCTCCTCGACATTGCCGTCTACGTCCGACACCTCGGGGGCGAGCAGACGGTCCGCCTGCGTCCGGATTTGATGAGAAGTGCGGTAGTTGATGTGCAGCGTGCGTGCGCGACCGCGTATGTCCACGCCCAGGGACTCCCAGGAGAACGGCTGCTGGAAAATCCTTTGTCCCAGATCGCCGGCGAAGAACAACCCGTTGGGCCGCTCCGCGCCCGCAGTTGTACCCATGGCAGCCAGAAAGCGCAGTTGCGCCACGCTCACGTCCTGCGCCTCGTCCACCACGACGTAATCGAAGGGCGGATGCTTGCGCTCACGCAACTGATCCGCCAGGCGGTTGAACAGTCCCGCGCGGGTGACCAGTCCCTCGGCGTCCAGGCGTTTGCGCACCGCGTCGAACATCGCCCAAAGCGTCGCGCGCCTGGCCTCGGGCAAGCGAGTCTTCCTGCCCAGGCGCTTCACGTCCCGATACGACTCCCAGCTCTCCAGTTGCCAGGCATCGACCAACTCTTCCCACTCCGACAGCAGGAAAGCCGCGCTGAATTTCTGGCCTTCATGTTCTGCCGCCGCTGCCGCGATACAGCGGCGAATGAGTTCGCGCGTGGCGATCTGCGGTTTGCCAAAATGCTGTTCGTACAAGCGCTCGCCGATGGCATTCATGGCATGCACCTCCAGCCGCTCGGCCAGACGCGGCTGGTTGCCGAGCAAGCGTCTCAGCCGCGTGCGCAGCGCGTTTGCCAGGGTTTCGGAGAACGTGGTCAGCAGCACCCGGCTGTCGGGGTCGCTGCGCGCGAGGAACACAGCGCGATGCAGCGCCACGATGGTCTTGCCGGTGCCCGCGGAACCCGAAACCCGCGCCGGCCCGGCGTAGTCTCGCTCGACCCATTGGCGCTGCTCCGGGTGCAGGAACACCGTCCATTTGTCCCACGGGAACTCGAGCGCGCGCTCCAGCTCCTCCAGGTTGCTCATCACGCGGAAGCGGCGCTGCGCGTCCGGATGATCGAACGGGCTCACCTTCTCCGCGACCGGCTGCAGCGTGCGCGGTTTGCCGCCCGTCGCCAGTTCCAACAGCGCCTCGGCCGCTTCGCCGGGCAAATGGTCGGCCAGCGTCAGCAGGGTCCCTTCCGTGGCGGCGCGCACGTCCCCCAGCCACTCCGCGGGCACGCCGTAACCGAGCAGCTCGTCATCCGAGACCTTGGCAAACAACGGCTCCAAATACGGCGCAGGTCTCGCCTCCTCGACATAAGCCGGAACCAGAATCTCCTGCACCGTCTCGCGGATCTCCACAAACTGTGCTGCGCCCGTCTTCGGATGCGCTTCCAGCCTGCGCCGCCTGGCCCAGCCGTAAGCCTTGTCGTGGTGATCCACGTAGCAGAGCAGCAAGCTGCCCGTCGTCTTGTGCACGATCAGGCGGATGTCAGCGCCGACGCGCGCCGACCAGAAATTCTTGTCCTTGGATTTCTCGATCTTGTGGAGCTGCATCCCGGGGTTGACCGGGTTGAGTTGCAGGTCGAAGGCGGTCGTTTTCGCAGCCTTTTGCTCGTCGCCGGTCAGGTGGGCGAGGCTGTCGGTGAAGGTGTCGGCGATGCGGAAGTCCATCTATTTCACTATCGACCAGATCGAGGAGACCTGTCAATTTACCTGGGAAATGCTCTCTTGGTCTTGTTCATCTAATCGAAATCAGAGAAACCAGCTTATCAATGAAATGGTGTACATCTTCATGAATTTCGTCGGCGGCCATACTCAGCGCTACCTGTTCGCGGACAAGCGTCACGGGCGGAGAGCCATTTCGGAGCTGTTGGAAAAGCGATTCGTCGTTCTCGAACAGAATACGCTTGCCATCCACCACGCTGAACACATTCGCGGCGACATTGCGCCAAGTCTTTCCGGGGGGCAGTGTCAAATTCTGGTCGGCGAAAAACTTATCGATGGCCTGCAATACCGGTTGGGCAAACAGATCATCCTCGCCGCATTTCATCTGCCGCAGCGCCCCCCGCTTCCAAGCATCCGGCACCAGCAGATAGTTTTCGATGTTCTTTCGCTTCCACTCTGCAAGCGCGGGATTGTTCTCTTCTGGATGGAAAGCATTGTCGCCACTGTCGTAGTCGAAAATCATCAACCTTGCAACCTCTGGAATGATATGTTTCAAAGCGGCAAAATGTTCATCCGCCCTGGCCTTCATGTTCTCCTTACCTCCGCCTTCCATCGATTTGAAACATATCTTGTCCATCGCGGTCTGGACGCCGCATTGATCAGCCCAAGCGCGCAGGATGCGCTCGTCACTGCCGCCCTCCACGTAAAGGATATAGGGTGACGACATGAGCCACACAATTTCTTCGTTCGACACCTCCGCCATCGCCCGCAGCACTTCGGGTATGGATTGAATGCGCTTAGGTACTTGGCTTAGCAGCGAAACAATTTGGCCGACATCCACGCCGCGCGCAAACTCTTCTGCGTGTGTAGCGATCAGGAACTGAATGTTTCTTTCTGCGGACTTTCGCTTGAAGTAGTCAAGAATCTCGCGTTGCAGATTTACGTGCAGATGTGCATCCGGCTCATCGAGGAGGATGGTTGTCGGTTTATAACCGTACAGAAAAGCCAGCAAGGTCAACGTCTGATGGAAACCGCTCCCCCCGGCGATTATGTCGTAGTCCTTGGCTTTCTCTCGGTACTCTACGGTGATATAGACGTCCTTTGCCGAGTCATATTTCGGTTCGTGGATTTTCACCGAGAACCAGCGCTCGACAATACCGGCAAGTTCTTGCCAGTCCGCTGGAGCTTTGAATCCCTTTGGTATGCGCCCGTCATCGCCTCGCTTAGGTGGCGGACACACTTGCAGTAGCAAGTTGCGCAGTACGCCGCCAGGTTGCCCTTTACCCACCTGTTGACGGATTGGCGCGACATCAAGCCATTTTTCCGTTGGCTCCAAGCCCGAAAATGGCGGAACGTAGGCGATTTTGGGCAAATCGCCGTTCTGTTCGCACGTGCGGAACTTAGCCCATCCGTCCGCGGGTATCGCATAAATGGTCTGTGGCGAGTGATAACGCAATTCGACGCCAAACGAATTCGTTTCGCCAGAGCGGCGTTGCCATTCGACATTGATCTCGATCAGGATGTATTCCTGCTTCTTGCTGCCGTTGACCTGGGGCCAGTGACGTTCAGTTCTATCTTTCCAAAGCAGATTAAATTCAGGCAGCGGCAAAGCCGTAAAATTCGGCAGCACCACTTGAATGCCTTTGGAGCCGCTACGCTTGGAGCGATGAAATTCGTCCACGCAAAACTGCCAGATAGCCAGCGCTTGGAGCACCGTGCTCTTGCCACTGTTATTGCGCCCGACCAACAGATCAAACTGGGTGAAATCGTAGACCTGTTCGCCGACGCTCTTAAAATTGCGTATGGTTAATCGAGTGATCATTTCGGTGTCCGCATGTTGCGATATTGTCGCATGTTAACCTTACTGACTTTCATGGCACCCTCTTCAGAGAATCACTTGCTCAGGCTATATCATGTTTTCGGAGGTACTCACGAAGCGCACCAAAACGGTCATCCGCTTCGAGTCCCGGCTGAGCGGCCTTAATCACGTCAAGACACTCTTTTAGATCGCTCGGGGGCCATAGTGAGTTGCATTCGATAACCGCATAAAGAAAGGCCAACGCCTCCTCTGGGAAGCGTGCGCAAAGCTTCGCCTCGTGGAGCAAATGCACCAGAAAATTGGGATGGGCAACTGGCTGCAACCAGTGCTTCAGTTCGCGCAGCGCCTCGGGGAAGTCCCCCTGCGCGGCGACACAAACCCATCCGAGGCTCTCGGTGATTGCTAGGGTGATGGCTTCGCGGGATTTTGGCCAGATGGATTTGAGATAAGGCAGGACGCGATTCCGCCAGTATTCAGTCCGCTGTTCGCCTGCGCCCTCCAAGGCGCGAACTAGCGCTTGTGCAGCGGCCTGCAACCCAGCGGCCGGTAGCGCACGTGTCGCGCCCGCCAACTCCGATTTTGAGAATGTATCGTCCGATTCCAACGCTGCGAACGTGAGCAAGCCCGCGTACTGGTCACCATGATCCCCAAGTTCAGCATAGTGCTGTGCGGTAGCGAGGAACTGTGGTTTGAGATCTTCCATCAGCGGACGATAGATGCGTGGCGACCGGAGAAAACCTTCCCATACCGCAGAAGCTTCTACGGGTGACCTCTGCCAATCGAACAGCGGCAGCAGGTGCTGTGTTGCCCATGCTTTGTCCACCCGGAACAGCGCAATGACATGGGTGGCAAGTAAGACGCGACCATGCCGAAAGGTCGTAACAGCAGTGTCACAAAGGTCCATGAAGATAGACTTGAGGATATCAGGCAACCTTTGTCCGTCTTGTAAGTCCTGCCGATACCACCACTGCAGCGCTGCCTCGGTGACGTGGCCCACGGGGTGATTGATAGCTTTAGACACCGGGTCGTCGTTGGCTTCAATGCCTTCGTCGCGGTGAAGTGCGAGCATGCGGCGAATGAGGGTGAAGAAATGAGCCTCGTTGCCATTAAAGCTTTTGGCAATAGCTTGTAACCACCAACTCAGCGAGTGAGCGAGTTCCTTTGCGACGTCATCCGGCGCTAATACCAGCGCCCCTCCCATGTAACGCCACGAACGCGCCGCAAGCTTCTCGTCCGCCCAAGCCTGTAAGGCCTCACGCCATCGATCAGGCAACCATTCGCCACGTTGGACCAAGGTCAGCAGGGCCCAGGCTGTGGGCCGAAAGTCGAGCTTGCAGCGCTCGCGCCAATCGTCTTCATGCCAGGCGTCGGTCTTGGAATTTTCTTGGAGCCACTTTACAAGGTCACGACGATGTTTCGGCGTCGCCGAGAACTTGCGCAAATCCTCGCCGTCACCCATCCAGTACGGAAATTCATCGCGCTCATCTTCGGCCGTCCGCCACGCGGGGTATTGCCGGGACAGGGCATCCAGTCTGGCAGCAGCTCCGGCGCTGAGTTTTGTCCCCGCCGCGTTACACTTAGCCAGACGTAACCAGATTTCCCGGTCAAAAATCTGCCGCAAACGCTCCGGCTCCGTGTCATCGCGAAACATTACCCGCGGCGGTCCATGCAGCACGGCTTGCTCCAGCACCTCTCTGTCTTGGGCGTCTAGTTGCGGTGCAAGAGCGACCAATAGGCGCAGCGCTTCGCGCTCTGTCTCAACCGACCAAAGCCACCAGTGCTCGTCTGCGAGCAGCCAGCTGAGCGCCTTTTGCGGCGTGATCAGACGGGTTCCGGTAGCAGCAAAGAAGGCTAGGCGCCGAAACAACGGATAAGGGATGGTTAGCCAGCGTTCGGTCTCCAGTCGCGCCCGCTCAGGAGCTTTTTCCGCAGTTGCCAGCCAGGCATCACGAGCGAGGTCGATCAGCGCGGTCCAGTCGTGGAAGTCCCGGTTCTGTGGGTGCTCGCTGATTGAGGGCTGGTGCATGTAGGACATATCATGCCGATCCTCAATACCACCCAGTTCACGCATCAGATCAAGGGCATCTCGTAGAAGGGTCGTGGAATCGGATAGCAATTCGGGCAACGCCTCGCGCCATCGCGCATCCTTGGATAGGTCTTTCAATGCGGAGTGAACGTATTTGCTAACGAGCACGATCTCCCAGTCCACCAGATCCTTAGTCCGAGTCGGCTTACTGGCTACAACTTGATCGTCTCCCTCCCACCCCCGAAACGGCTCGGTCAGTCTAACGCGAGGACTGAGCAGATCGCGTAGTTGTAACCTGAGCATGGGGGTAAGCCCATCACGTACGAAGAGTTCGCGCCAGTCGAGAAGATCAGAACGTGAGCTATGACTTTGCAGCCGGCCCGAGAGCGTCAGCCGCCAGAGTGTCTGCATCAGTGGCGATGGCGAATGCACCCTGAGTGCCCGCGTAATTTCCCAGGCGAAATCTGGATGTAACTCGCCGCCGTGTTTGGCCACCCATAGAATGAGCTTAGGATCGTCCAGATGGCGCGTAAGCCACCGAGCAAGTTGGACCATGACGCCATCCCACTGGCTTACATCATGGCTGCGATGCACCAGTGTCATCCTGGGCGCGCGAGAATAGGGCGTAGGGCGCAACAACAAGCTGAATGCGAGCTTGCCGTCTACCTTGGTGTCTGGCTGTACGCCGAATCGCACCAAATCAATATGACCAAAACGAGTCTCTGTCAACGACTCCAACCAGTCGAGCGGCGGGGTGGGGTCTAGTTCGGCGAATCGTTTTGCCGGCAGGGCACGCTGATCGCTTAAAGCCCAAAGTACGCGGCCAATGAAGTCATCCTGTTTTGTGCTGACAAGCGGCTTGGTCATTGCGTATTGGACGACGATGCGCTCCTTGCCGGAAATGCCGTCGCGATAAATATCAGCCCAGGCACGCAGAGTACGATGCAGATATGCGTGACGGTCGTGCTCGCGGTAGAGAATCGGCTTGACGTTCTTCGCTTTCCAATCGTTGGTCCTATCCTCTTCCATACCTTTTGAGTAACTGCCGAATGCAAATATTTCCAGAGCGGACTCGCCCAACAGGCGGTCAGCGGCAAGCGCGTCCATCATGTAGCGTAAGACTGGGTCGTTGATGCTGTAGCCAACAAAACAGACCATGTAATTTCGAAACAACTCACTCACAAATCGCGCGGCCCAACGCTCAGTAAGGTAGGCCAGGCCAAAATCTCCGCTTGAGACGACCAGATGGTCCAGGTCACTTTCGGTCGGCGTGGTTTGCAACAGACCGTGAAGATAGACGAGTCCGTCCCATCGATTTTTCGGCACAGGCAACAACGGTGCTTCAAACGTCTGTAACGGCAAGCTACGCCGGACGATCACCTCAGCGAATAGGCGATCAAAGTTCGTCGTAATGAGTCGGTAGCGGCCTTCACGACTCCGGGCAAGAGTAAGCAGTGCCTCATGCGTCAGGGTGGCCTGCGGCTCGGAAAGGTCTGGCGTGAGGATACTCGCGAGCTCCGGACGCACAGCAGCGCGACCACCTGGATAGTCCTGTTCTAATAGTCCGATAGCGGTATCGAACTGGCCGCGCTTAATGGCGGCTTTTTCGATCGGCGATGGCGTTGCGCCCAAGCGAGCATAGAGCTTTTCAACTAGCCCCCCGAATCCTGGCAGCCCGGCTGGATATGAGATACCTGCCCCGCAGAAAAAAACGACGCGACCGTCTTCGTGTGCCTGCAATAGCCGCTCGGGAATGTCCGGACCGTTCTTGATGAACTGCATGTTATGCGCTGCTGAATATGCGTATTGCCTCTGGGCTGGGCTGCGCCGGGCCAGTCTTGCATGTCAACGTCACGTCCTAAACACCTTCATCACCTCATCCCCGAGGTGGTTGATCACCTTCACGGCGATGCGTCCTGACTTTGGTTTGTCGAAGGCGCGGGAGGTATCGCTGTTCAGCGTGGCCCAGGCTTCTTCATTAATTTCGGCCTTAAGTGTCGTCTTAAGGGCTCTGTAGGGGTCGTTCGCGCCGAGGAAGTAGGCGTGGCGGGCGAAGAAGCTTTCTTCATTTTAGTCGGGGTCGGTGAACCAGCAGGGAAGACCTTCCGGGCCCCCCCGGCG
>ORMF011935986.1_pt1 | contig 19008 bp, 15 predicted proteins | sample 1779871 | NCBI WGS metagenome assembly ORMF01 (sample SAMEA104232316, study PRJEB22302) | groundwater metagenome | biome: forest; feature: aquifer; material: groundwater | place: USA | collected 2011-08-07 | depth 5.4 m | reverse complement strand
TGATTCGGCGGCGCTCGCGCGCGGCATCAACGACGCGCTCACAGGCACCCCGGCCCTCACCTTGCCGGAAGTCAACGAGGCGATAAAGAAGTATCAGCAGGACCGGCGTGCTGAACTCGCCGCCAAGAACAAAAAGACGGGCGAGGCTTTCCTGGCCGAAAACAAAACCAAACCCGGCGTCGTCACCCTCCCCAGCGGCCTGCAATACAAGGTCGTCACCGAAGGCAGCGGCGACGTGCCGAAGGCGGAAGACACCGTGACGGTAAACTATCGCGGCGCTTTGATTGACGGAACGGAGTTTGACAGCTCGGCCAAGGCCGGGAAGCCCGCGACCTTCCGCGTGGGCGGCGTCATCAAGGGGTGGACCGAAGCGCTCCAGCTCATGAAGCCCGGCGCGAAATGGCAATTGGTCATCCCGCAGGACCTCGCCTATGGCGAGATGGGCCGGCCAACCATCCCGCCCGGCTCGACCCTTGTCTTCGACGTGGAATTACTTTCCATCCAACCGCCGGCCCCGCTGGCGGCACCACTCACCAGCGACATCATAAAAGTTCCGTCGCTCGAAGAGATGAAGAAAGGCGCCAAGATCGAAACCATCAAAGCCGACGAAGCTGACAAGTTGCAAAAACCGCCAGCGGCCAAGCCGGAAAAGAAGTAAGGCCGGTCAACATCTTTTGAACCTCTGGGAGCGCGGAATAACTTCCGCGCTCTTTTTTTGGGCGGAACAGGGGGCGAAGAAGAACATTCCGTCCGACGGAATTTGATTTGTTTCCGCACTTGCGGTCGGGTGGGGCGCGTGCAAGCCTCACACTGGATATTGACCCGGCATGACGCTAGGGCCCAACCAAAAAAAATATGGCCATTCCAACGATGGATTTGACGAAACAAGCCCCACGCAGTCCGCGGGTGCGCCTGGGCGGTTATGTGATTTTGCCCCGCATCCTTGACAAGGGCCGCGCGACGCTGGCGGGAAAAAATGGCGAATATAATTACGCCTGCCCACTCGACGAACGGTTCCTGGAGTTCGCGGGCATTGACGGCAAAGCGTTGAAGAAACAACTCGCCGTCGGCAAAGGCGACGGCGAAATCCTCAATTGGGTGAAGGCCAACGCAAAACACCAGCGGACGGAGTCCGAAATTGAAGCCTGGTCAACGTGGCAGGAGCGGCGCGCGCCCGACAATCCCGATTCCCGCGAGTTCTTCAACAGCCTCCACAAGGCGGTCGCTCCGGAGCGCACGGACATCTCGTCGTGGTTCGACCTGCTGGACGTGGACGACTACGCGAGCTACGGCGGGAAGGTGTAACGCCTAGACGACGAACTGGCGTTTGCCGCGCTCCGGCTTCAATTCGCCGGCTTGAACGCCTCGATCTTCTCGATGCGGTGGCGGTGACGCGCGCCGTCCACCTCCGCTTCCACTTCTTCGCCCGCCTTGCGGTTCAGCAGGGCCTGACCAATCGGCGTCAGATAACTGATGATGCTTTTGTCGGCGTCGAAATCCCACGCCCCCAGAACGGTGAAGATCTCAGGCACGCTGGAATCCAGATTCGTTGCATGCACAATCGTGCCGATGCTAACCACGTCGATGCGCGCGCCGGTAAAATCCGTGCCCCGCGCCCGGGTAAGTTGCGCTTCGAGTTCCTCCTTGCGGCGCATAAGGACCTTTTGCATTTCCTTCGCGGCCTTGTATTCGTGATTTTCCCGCAGGTCACCGTAACTGCGCGCCACGGCGATTTCCTTCGAGTTTGCCGGAATTTTTTTCTGCACCAGTTCGGTGTATTCCGCCTTACGGCGTTCCAGGCTTTCCCAGGAGACGTGCAGCACGGCATCCTGCTTCGTTTGTTCCCCACTGACCAGCGACTGGACGGAGGGATGCCGCTTAACGATGCGCGCGAGCAGGGAGCGCTTGTCCATGTCGTCAAACACCGTCGAAAGTTGCAACGCCCGTGTCAGGTCTTTGATGACTTCCAGGTCGGCGCTGGCCGTGAGGTCATCAATCAACTCCTGATCCGCGAGCATAAACTCACGAAGCCGGCTGGAGCGTTTCTCGTTGAACTGATCGCGCTCCATCGCCGTGATCATGGCGCGAAAAACTTGCGGGCCCAGGATGTCAGCGAAATCATCGCTGCGTTCCTTGCCGAGCCAGAGCAACAATTCGCTGCTGGCCCCGTGCTGGCTAATGAGCCGCGCCATGGTTTCCTTCAACTCGTTGAGTTTCCCGTCATTGGCCAGCATCACGGCAAATTCCTTGCAAAGCTTGGCGGACACCGTGTTCAAAGCGCTTCGCAGCATCTCGGACCAGCGCTCCGGCTGCGCGGCCTTGAATGATTCCAGCGTGCGCCGGTGTTTCGCGGCGGGCACGGCTTCCATCAACGCGGCAAACCGCACGCCGTCTTGATTCCAGATTTGCGCGGCGGTGATTTCTCCCGGCGTCGGCGACAACTTGGCCAGCGCGGCCAGGTCATCCCGCGCGAAAATCGCTTCCAGCGCGACCGCCGCCTGGGTGCGCATGTGGGACGGAATATCCGCGTTGAGCTGGTTAATGATTTCCTTTGCGGCGGTTTCCTTGTTCGCCAGCTCGACGTCGCTCCGGGTAAATTCCTGCGCCACCGTCAGGCGGGCCTTCAAACCTTTCACCGCCCGAAAATCCGCCAAGAGCCGGTCGCGCAGCGAGGTTTCCTCCGCTTGATACTCAATCGGCGCGGTTTTCTTGATGGGCACGACGAAGTGGCCGTCCTTTTTCATTTCATACTTGGCGGTTTCCCACCATTTCTTCCAGTCGTCGCGGATCACGTCGGGCACGAGGACTTGCTGGATTTGCTCGAGCGTGGCCTGCCCGCTGTAACTGTTGATGACGACCTTGATGAGATCGAGATGATGCAACGCCGCCATCTGCCGCAGCCCTTCGAGGTCGGCGGCTTTGCGGGCGAGGATGTGTTCCTTGGGAATCGGCTTGAGGGATTCGGCGGCAAAGGCGAGGTCCATGGCGTGCCCGGATTTGCCGGGAAAATCAATCGTGAACCGGGCGAACACCGTGTCCACCGTCTTGATGCGACCAAAGCCCCAGCTCCGGTGCGTGCAGAAGCCGCTGTTCGTTAGTTGGACGAGGGGCTCGACTTGTCGGCCCTCGATTTTTCCCGCCACCGCCAGTTTTTCAAATTCTTCTCTCATAAAATAATCGCTACTTTTGCGTCTCCAACCCACATTGATATACTTTAACGAAGTGAACGGACAAAAACCAAGAGAAATTGCGGCCCGCGTTCTGGCGCGACGGCGGGCAGGCGATGAATTCACCGAAACCTTGCTTGAACGCGCGCTGGGCACGGCGGGTTTATCCGCCGCCGACCGCGGGCTGTGTTACGAACTCGTTTTTGGGGTCGTCCGCTGGCAAGCCACGCTCGACTGGCTCATCGCCCGAAAAACCCAAGGCCGGCTACAGAAACCGGGCTTGCAGGACTTGCTGCGCCTCGGTCTCTACCAAATCTTCTGGCTCGACCGCATCCCCGACCACGCCGCTGTTCACGAGACGGTCGAACTGGCCAAGCGCAACGGCTATGGGTCACAATCCGGCTTTGTGAATGCCGTCCTGCGCGGTTTCCTGCGCGAAGCCGGCGCGACGAAAACCCTCCTCGCCGATCTCAAAATCACTCAACCGGCGCTCGGCTGGTCGCAGCCAGCATGGCTGGTTGAGCGCTGGCGAAATCGTTGGGGCGCCGAGCGCACCGGCGGGTTGCTGGAATGGAACAACACCCCGGCAAAGGTTTACGCCCGCGTCAACACGCTCCGCACCGATGCGGGCAAACTCGTCGAGCAATGGCGCGACGAAAACGTGGATTACGATTTTCTGACGCGCGATTGGACCGGCGAGAATCTGGTGTTTGAGTTGAAATCGCATCCACCGCTCACGACTTTGGAAAGTTTCCGGCTGGGTGGATTTTACATTCAAGACCCCGGCACGCTCCTGGCCGTGCGGGAACTTGATCCGCGCCCCGGCGAAACCATCCTCGACCTCTGCGCCGCGCCGGGGGGCAAAACGACCTTCATCGCGCAGTTGATGAACAACGAAGGCCGCATCGTCGCGTGCGACATCGCGGAAGAGCGATTAAAACTCGTGCGGGAGAACTGCACGCGGCTGGGCATAACGTGCGTCGAAGCGGTAACAACTCCTCCCCTGGCCCCGCTCCCACCGATCTTCGACAAAGTTCTCGTGGACGCTCCCTGCTCCAACACTGGCGTCCTGCGCCGCCGCGTGGATTTGCGCTGGCGCATACAGCCGGACGAAATCCCCCGCCTGCGAGGCACCCAACTGGGTTTGCTCCGTCAGGCCGCGTCGCTCCTTAAACCCGGGGGCGTGCTGGTTTACAGCACCTGCAGTTTGGAACCGGAGGAGAATGGTGAGGTCGTAAGCCAATTCCTAAGCGAGAGCGCCGGTTTTAAGTTGGAGCGTGAACGGGAGTTGTTGCCGTTCGCCGACGGCGTGGACGGTGCGTTTGTGGCGCGGCTGTCCAAAGCGTTGTGATCCTGTTTTGTGGTTGTCGCTTCTGTTTGCTTCTTCATTCTTCATTCTTCATTCTTCATTGGCTGACCATGCGGACCATTTACTTCGATCACAACGCCACCACGCCCCTCGACCCGGCGGTGCGCGACGCGATGTTGCCTTATCTCGGCGAGGTCTGGGGCAATCCTTCGAGCGTTCACCACGTCGGCCAGCGTGCGCGCGCGGCGTTGGATGACGCCCGCGATCGCGCGGCGCGCTTGCTCAAGTGCACGCCGAGTGAAGTGATCTTCACGAGCGGCGGCACGGAGTCCAACAATCTCGCCCTCTTTGGGGCCGCGCGCTTGCGGAAGCCAAAGGGGCGTCACTTGATCACCTCCGCCATCGAGCATCATGCCGTGTTGCATTGTTTCGATTACCTCGCGGCGAAGGAAGGGTTTGAAGTCACGCATTTGCCAGTGGATCACGAGGGCTGCGTGTCGCCGGATGATTTGACAAAGGCGATTCGCCCGGACACCACGCTGGTTTCCATCCAGGCGGCAAACAATGAAATCGGCACGATTCAGCCAGTGGCGGAGTTGGGCTCGCTGTGCCGCCAGCGGGGAGTTTTATTTCACACCGACGCCGTGCAGTGGTTTGGCAAGGAGCCGTTTGCGGATATTCATCAGTTCAATGCCGATCTGGTTTCCGTCTGCGCCCACAAGTTTTATGGGCCAAAGGGCGCAGGGTTGTTGTTCAGCCGTTCGCCGCTGCTGCCGGACCCGATCCTGTTTGGTGGCGGGCACGAGAACGAACGCCGCGCCGGAACGGAGAATCTGGCTGTCATTGTTGGGCTGGTGGAAGCCCTGGAGCGATTCGTGCCGACGCCAGTTTTCTCCCGGACGCAGCTTTCCCCGCTCGCCGAAGGTCTAAAAGCCATGATCCAAAGCCTTCCGGGGGCTCTTTTTGTTGGCGCAAATGATCTGCGCTTGGCAAACACTGTTTCTTTTTTGGTGGACGGAGCGGACAGCATCGCTTTGCTGGCGGGTTTAGACTTGGAAGGCATTTGCGCTTCGAGCGGTTCTGCCTGCGCGGCGGGGTCGCTGGAACCTTCGCACGTTATTGCTGCGTTGGGCGTGTCACCACGCTTGGCAAACTCGCTCGTCCGTTTCTCCGTTGGCCGGCAGAATAACCAAGCCGAGTTGGATCTTGTGTGCAAAGTGTTGCCGACAGTAATTCAACGCGCCAAACTGGTGAAGGGTACCAGAGTTGATGGTTAATTACTTGTGGGGGTTGTGAACAATGTTGACAACTTTTTACTTTTTAGCTGGCCTTCATTTTTTGTTTAGGGTCTTCTTTCAGGTGTAAGTCGTTGGGCTAAATTTTACTCGCTTGTTTCAGCGTTTTATTCACAGCCCTTAATAAGAATAGTTTTTTACTGAAAAGAAACAGATATTAGACCCACATGAACCTGACCATCACCAAGGAGCAACTCCTCATCGGCTTGCAAGCCGTTCAAAATGTCGTTAGCACGCGGACAACGCTTCCTATTCTTTCCAACGTGCTTTTGCGAGCTGAGGGAAACCGCTTGGAGTTAACCGCGACTGATTTGGATGTTACGGTCGTCTGTGGCGTAGAAGCCACGGTGAAAAAAGGGGGAACAACCACACTGCCGGTAAAAAAACTCTTTGGCATTGCCCGCGAACTCAGTGGTGGAGAAATAGAGATAGAGGTGGATGAAAAGAATGTTTGCAGTGTTCGGTCGGGATCGTCGTTCTATAAAATTCATGGGCTGTCTGCGGAGGAGTTTCCGCCGTTGCCTAAATTCAAAGAGGAAAAGAAAGTGGTGGTGGGGCAGGAAAAATTTAAGGGGATGCTCCGCAAAACATCATTTGCGATTTCCACCGACGAGGCGCGGTATGTTTTGAACGGTATTTTTATCAGCTTGAAGGAACATAAGATGACCATTGTTGCCACAGATGGCCGCCGGTTGGCTTTGGTGGATGAAGAAGTGGAAGTATCCGAGCAAAGCCAAGGGGAATTTATCATCCCCGCCAAGGCCGTGAATGAACTCAACCGTCTTTTGCAGGAAAACGGTGAAACCACTATCAAATACGGAGATAATCAGGCGGAGTTCGCACTCTCGGATAATAAAGATTTTTCCGTCAAAATCATCACCAAGTTAATCGAAGGGAACTATCCCAACTATCGGCAAGTGATACCGGGCGAAACCAAGGAACGGGTTGGCTTGCCGCGCGAGGAATTTCTCCATGCCCTTAAACGCGCCGAGATCATGACCAGTGAAAAGGCCAACTCGGTGAAACTCTCCTTTACCCGGAACAATCTGGCCATCACCGCCAACAGTCCGGAAGTGGGGGAAGCCCGCGAAAGTATGGCGGTGAACTACAAGGGCAAGGAAATCGCCGTTGCTTTTAATCCCAAATACCTGATTGATCCCCTCAATGCGCTCACCGTGGATGAGGTGTTCATTGAGATGATTGACGAACTTAGCCCCGGTGTGCTGAAGATTAACGGACCTTTTCTCTACGTGGTAATGCCGATGCGCTTGAGTTAGGGCTTCTTGACTACGAGTTCAGGAAGCAAGAAAGGCGTGTGAAAAGGCTTAGTTCATTGTTTTTTTCCGTGGTTGACAAAAAATGAAAAAGCCCTTAAGAGTTGAAACGTTCGGGTAGCAGTACGTTTCTTCAGCGGGGTTCCCCACCCCCACCTCCTTGGCGTCTGCTGCCCGAATATTTTCCGACTTCCGCTTGACCCGCAGCCTTCGTTTCCCTAGGCTCTCCCTCCCCAAGCGGGGGCGTAGCTCAATTGGTTAGAGCGCTGCCCTGTCACGGCAGAGGTTACGGGTTCGAGCCCCGCCGCTCCCGCCATTTTTTTCTCTGTGCTATACAAAATTCGCCAAGTCGCTGCAACGCCCACGATATCCACGGCGGCCGGATTGTTTCCGGTGTGGTCGGAGGTTGAACCGGTGTCGGTGGGCAACTTTCTTCCGGAAAGCAGCCCACATCGTCCGCAAACGCTGATCCGGCTGGTTTACGACGCGCAGGGCCTCCACGGCCAGTTCCAAGTCGAAGATCGCTTTGTCCGTTGCGTCCGAACGGAGTATGGGAGTGAGGTGTGGAAAGACAGTTGCGTGGAGTTCTTCGTCGAGCCAAAGCCGGGCCGCGGCTATTTCAACTTCGAGTTCAACAGCGGCGGCACGTTCCTCGTCAACCACATCGTTGACCCGACGCACACGGCGGAGGGGTTCAGGGCGTTTGTGCGCCTCCCGGAAGCCGTCGCGCGACCAGTGAGGGTGCGGCCCTCGCTTCCGCTCGTCGTCAATCCGGAAATCACCGAAGCGGTAACATGGACGCTGGAATTTTTCATCCCGTTCACGCTGTTGGAGAAATACGTTGGCCGGCTGGGGGAAGTTGCGGGGCAAACATGGCGCGGGAACTTTTACAAATGTGCGGAGGAGAATTCGCATCCGCACTGGGCGGCGTGGTCGCCCGTGGATGAATTCAATTTCCACCGGCCCCACTGCTTCGGGGAACTCCTCTTTGGTTGAAACAAAGACCCCGGTGGTCGGGAGACAATCTCCGCAGCCGCCGGGGTGTAAGTTTTGGAATCCGCGGTTGGGCTATTTCGCCTTGGGCGCCAGCGCCCAATCAAAGGTGATTTTCAACTCTTCGCCGACCGTGATCGCATCGAATCCGAGAATGGAGAACACCGGCGGTTTCAAACCGTAATTGGCAAACTTGATTGGACAACTGCCGACAACTTTGAGTTTGCCGTCCTTCTTCGTAATGGTGACGGGCATCGTGTTTGTGAGCGTGGTCCCGACGATGGTGAGTGCGCCCACCGCGTCGAATTGCAACGTGCCCGTCGTATTGGCCGGAGTCTTAGGCTTTAACTCGATGAGGCGGTATTCGATTTTTGGGAACTTGGCGATGTTCATGTGATTCTGCATCTTGGTGTCCATCGCCGCTTTGCCACTCTTGAAGGTGCGGACAGGGATGGCCACCTGAGTGACGGGTTTGGCAGCAGCAGCGTTGGTGAGGGCGGATTCGGGGAAGTTCTCGTCCACTTCCATAAAGCCGGTAACCATGACGCTTTCCATGGTCCAATCGTGCCCCATGGAGGACGTCCCCAGCATCTTGCACTTGCTAGCGGTGGGCTGCCCCTCGTAACGGATGGGCTCGGCCGCGGCTTGGAACGAAATCGTCAACGCCAAGGCGGCGGTGAACGCGATGGCAATGGGGGTCTTTCGATTTGGGGTTCGGTTTGTTTTCATATTCAAAGTTCGGTGTTCGACTAGTTTTAAGACGGGCGACCGGTCAAGCCAATTCAAAAATCTCTGGAATCAAGCCAAACCGCAAAATGCGGGACCACCATGACAACAGGGTCTTTGGCCATTGGCGCTCTATTGCACGGTGGTTTGCGGCTTCGCGTCGCCCTTCTCCAAGCCGAGCGCCCACTTGATGCCGCCGAGGATGTGCTTTTGGTAGGCCACGCTGACTTCCGGCGGATTATCGCGTTTGAAGGCCGGTGGCGTGTTCACATCCCAGACATCCTCGCGATGACCGAGCGAGGTATAGAACACGCGGCCTTGGCCATACTGTTTGCACCAGGAGATCGGATAATCGCCGGGCGTCTTATCGTTCGGATGCTTGTCGAGCGCGAGCAGGCCGTGGACTTGGTTTCGCTCGAAACCGTTCATGAGATAGATCTCATCCTTCAAGTGGAACGTGGGGCCAAAATTGCAACAGGCCGGATGCTGGGCGTCTTGATTGATGCAATCCACGGTGGCCTGCGCGTGATGCGTCTTGAATTCCGCGCCGATCATGAGCGTGTAGGGATCAAGCGGCGTGTGCCCGCGAAACGTGTCCGTGGCCGAGTGCAAACCGATGAAGCCGTGACCGGCTTTAATCCAGTCGAGAAACGCCTGCTGGTCCGGCAACGGCAAATCCCCGGTGGTATTGGCAAAGATAACGCCGTCGTAATTTTTCAAGGCCGCCGCGCTCATCTTCTCGGCCAGGACTTGGGTGATGGCGGCTTTTACCTTGGCCGGGTCCGGTTTGCCATCCGCGCCCTTGAACTGCGGATCGTTGGGCTCGACGCGCGCATAGTCCACCGTGAACGCGCCGCTTTGCTGCGCCAGTTCCCCGAGCACTTTTTCCGCCGTTGGAATCGAGCTGTGCCGGAAACCCATGGTGGTGGTGACGACCAGCACGCGCTTGGGTGAATTGTTTTGCGCGGGCGAAGAGGACACGCTGCCCGCCAGCAGGAGCGCGCCGAGCAGTATCGGCAAGGCTGGAAAATTGCAGTTACGTTGATTGTTCATAAGTTTCATATCAGTTTTGCCACCCGCGCGAAGCAGTTGGGCTTGGCACAAATACAGACTTTAATCGCCAGAAGGAATTCAAATTTACGATTTTTTCCGGCCCACCACCTCCACCCGCGTAAAACGCTCGCGCGTTACGCGGGTTCTTCGCCACGTGTGCCGCAGGCTTTTACGTGGTCCGCCCTGCGGTTTTAGAGCAAGCCCAAGGCGGTCAACCGTTCGGCAACAATCCGGCGCTCGGGTTCGTTGAAAGCGCGCAGCGGCTCCGCCAATTCGCCCGCGCAGAGGCCCATGAGATTCAACGCGCACTTCACGCCTTTGATCACCGTCGAAGCATGTCGGCCCACGCGATAAATTTCCCCCAGTTGCACCAGCCGGGCCTGCAAACGCTCCACCGTGGCGTTGTCACCGCGCACCGTTGCGTCGTAAAGCCCGACCAGTAGGTGCGGATCAATCATCGCCCCGCCGTTCACGCCGCCGTGGCCGCCGAGCCGCAAGGTTTCGACCAGCAGCAGTTCCGGGCCGACAAACACCCGCCAGTCTGGCCGCGCCTTCGCCACTTCAACCAGCTTCCGGTAGTAATTCACATCCCCGGAACTGTCCTTGAGGCCGGCGACACCCTTCATCTGGGTTAGTTGCCGGATTGTTTCCGGCTCAAACGTCACCTTGGTCATCTGCGGCATGTTGTAGAAATAAACGGGCAACGGCAGGTCGGGTACCAGTTTCTGCGCCCATTCAACCAGTTCCGGCTGGCCTTCCGGAAAATAAAATGGCGCCGCTGTCACCACCGCCTGCGCGCCGGCCGTCGCCGCGTGCCGGGCGAGATTGATGGCTTCGACCACCGAAGTGTCCGTGATGCCCACGATGATCGGGACGCGCCCGCGCACAAACTGACAGGTCCGGTCAATGACCTCGCGCCGCAAGCGGTAACTGAGGCTCGGCGCTTCCCCGGTCGTGCCCAGAATGAACACGCCGTGAACGCCGCCGCCAATCACGCGCTCAAGCACACGTTCAAAGCCGGCGACATCGAGTTGGTCGCGGCCGAGCAAAGGCGTGACCATAGGAGGAACAATCCCGCAGAGGGGTTCGGTTAGGTTTTTTGTCTTCATCGTATTTCAATTTGAACTTACCTCGCCGCAGTCGCGGCTCATCGGTCGCAGCAGGAACATCAAAACTGCCGCGATCAGAGCCGGGATCGCGCAATAGGCAAAACCGACCGCCAACGGCACGCCGCTGTCCTTGAGCTTGCCGAGCAACGGCGTCAGGACAGCGCCCGAGGCGATCCCAAAAAAGTTCAACAGCCCGTAGCCCGTGGCGCGGAAACGGGCCGGGGCGATCTGGCAGAGGATGGGCATGTTGTTCGCGTCAAACATGCCGAAGCCAAAGCCATAAAGCAGCGAGCCAGCGATGGTCAGGGCAAATCCCGGCGCCAGGCCGATGACCAATATCCCGGGCACGAGCAGAGCCAAGCCCAGCCCGCTAAGGTAGGTGCGCCCCCGGACGTTGCGCTGGGACCAACGATCTGCCAACCAACCCCCGACGATCACGCCACAGAACGCCGGGCCGGCATGGGTGATGGTGGCCCAAAGCCCGGAGGGTGTCTGCGCCAGCCCGAAGCGATCCTGCAACAACGTAGGCAGCCAGTTCTTTACCGCCCAACCGGACAGGCTCGGCAGGGAGAAGCACAGGATCAGAATTACGAAGCCCCGCCAGTCCACGCCCGCCGCCGCGCCCGTGGCGGAAGTGGAAGCCGCTTTCTCCCCGGTGTCGCGATCCGTTTCGCGGAGGAAAATCATCAGCACGAAAGCGTAGGCGACCCCGATGGCGCCGCAACCCGCAAACGCCGCGCGCCAGGAAATCTCCTGCGCCACCCAACCGCCGACGCCGCCAAGCGCCTGCCCCATGTAAACGCCGCTCAAATGAGCGCCCACGGCCAGCGACCGCGTCGGGCCGCGGTGATAATCGGCGATCAGCGCCAGAGCCGCCGGCATGTAAAGCGCCTCGCTCACGCCCATGATGGCCCGCAACGCGAAGAGTTGGTGGAAGTTCGCTGCCTGCCCCATCAACAGCGTGACCGACGACCACACCGCCAGGCTGACGATGATCAGCCATTTACGGTTGAAGCGGTCGGCGATGGCACCGCCCACCGGGCTGCAGAACGCGTAAACCCATAAGAAAATCGCCATCACCAAGCCGCAGTCTTCGGCGCGCTGCAGTTCCACGATGTCCTTCTTGATGGAGAGGCCCATAGTGGAAAGCATCTGGCGATCAAGGTAGTTCAGCACCACGACCGGCCAGAGCAAAGCCACCACGGCCCAGGCGTAGCGGGTGGGTGAAATAGCGCGGTTACGGTCCATAAGGTGGGTCATTCTGCGGCGAGGATGGGTTTCCTCACCAGCTTTTTCTCATCGCCGCCACGCGATGCCCTGCGAAGTGCCCTTGATGGAAAATCATTCCGTCGGGCGTTCGGCTTTTAGCGACACCACACAAATTTGGCTGAACTTGCTGCCATCGAAATTTATCCGGCGCATGAAAGCGATTTTCTTTCCGTCGGGCGAAAAGACACACGCCTCCGAGAGCGGGGCGGTTTCGTCAGGCGTTCGCTCCGTGAGACGCTGGTTTTGGCCCGTCGCGGCGTCGGTGAGAAAGACGCAGTTGTCCATGACGTGCGTCAGGTGGCGGCCATCGGGACTCCAGGTGAAGGCGGAGGCAATGGGCCAGGGGTTGGGCGTGAGTTGGGCGGGAACGCCGCCATTGGGCGAAATCGTCCAAAGCTGCACGATGCCAGCATCGTCCTTCATCAAAAACGCGATGTGCGAACCGTCGGGCGAGCAGCGCAGCCAATGGCGTGGTCCTTGGAGACCGGGAAACTTGCGTTCCGCCGTGAACGTGAGCCGCCGCTGAACCACGCCGCGCGGCGGACTTGGGCGCGTGGTCGCCGTGCCCGCGATTGGAGTTTCCCCGGAGTGCGTCAGATCTTCCGGCAAATCTGCGATGAACACTTCCGAAAGGGTTTCGCCTTTCGCCGTGACGACGCTGCCTTGAAACGCCAGCGCGCGTTTTTGTCGCGTGCCGTTCGCGCGGACATAGCCGTTCTTGCCCACCCACCCTTCCTCGCACGCGCGTTTGATTTCATCCGATCCAGGTGCGGGTTTTGCCGTCGTGTGCGAGGCGAGCACGGAAAAATATTCGCCGTCGTGATTCCGGGGATGGTCTTTCGGCACGCGGACGTGCGGTCGGGGAACGCTGACGGCGATGTCGCGCAGGTCGCTTTCCACGAGCGCATCGTTGTAGGTGTAACTTACCCACTCGCCGTGCGCATCCCACACGTGAACGTGCGAGCCGCCTCGCAAGGCGCCGGGCGTGAAGGGCGGCGTGAGATCGCGCGCGTCCAGATTCACCGCGACGCCGGGCTTCGCCCAATCCACGATCACGCCCTGCCGATGGCTGAAATCGTATTGCCAGTCCGGCGTCGGATATTCCGGGCCGAGGATGAAAACAATCTTCCGCTCGCGAGGCGAACAAGTAACCACGCCGCAAAAGGCGCCGTTTTTTGATTCGTAGAGCGTTTTGACTTCGCCCGTCCGAACATTCACCGCCTCAATGCGCGGACTGTCGAACCCGTCGGAGCGGAGGTCATAGACAAGCCATTCGCCGTCGGGCGACCAGACGCCGGCGTTGGTCAGCAGGTGGTTGTGGCGCGCGTGCGTGACCTGGTGTTCGCGTGCGTGAAAGTTTGTGGGGGATGATTCTGTGCGGCAACTCAGGCTCATAAAGGTCAGGCCAAGCCAGACGAGGCTTCGGAGTGGAATTTTGGCGGCAATTTTAATCATTGGCGCGCGGTGGTAAAACCGCTCGGGGTTGTTCGTGGTGGCGTTGTCCATCAGTTCGTAGTTCCCGTTCCCATCGGCGACGATATTTGTCAGGACAGGCCAAATCACTGACGGCATGAGAATAGTCCCGGCTTCAAAGTTGTAAAGCCCGCAGGCACGGCGGACGGCATCCAAAGTTGTTACCGCGAAAAGATTTTTCTGGCATTACGCGGCGCAAGGCAATTCAATCTTGGCGTGAAGGGTTCAACTTTTTTAACCGCTTCGTTATTAAACCAGTCAAAGTCTTGGAACAAACTATGAGTGCAAACGCCATTCGGGTCGCCGTTACCGGGGCCGCCGGTCAGATCGGGTATTCCCTCCTCTACCGCATCGCGGCCGGCGAAGTGTTCGGGCCGAACCAGCCCGTCATCCTTCACCTCATCGAGGTGGACGTGCCGGAGATTCTGGAAAAGCTCAAAGGCACGGTGATGGAGATCGAGGACTGTGCGTTCCCGTTGCTCAAAGGCATTGTTGCCACCGGCAATCTCGATGAAGGCTTCAAGGACGTGAACTGGTGTCTGCTCGTGGGGGCCGCGCCGCGCAAGGCCGGCATGGAGCGGAAGGATTTGCTCGGGGCGAACGGCAAAATTTTCGTCGGCCAGGGCAAAGCGATCCAAAAGAACGCCGCCAGCAATGTCCGTGTGCTGGTCGTCGGCAATCCCTGCAACACGAACGCGCTGATCTGCATGAACAACGCGCCGAACGTGCCGCGCGACCGGTTCTTTGCCATGACGCGGCTGGATGAAAACCGCGCCAAGACGCAGATTGCCAAGAAGGCCAGCGTGGACATCACCGCCGTGACCAACCTCGCCATCTGGGGCAATCATAGTGCCACGATGTATCCGGATTTCTACAACGCCAAAATCGCCACGCGGCCCCTCACCGATGTCATCAAACACAACGAGTGGCTGGAGAAGGATTTCATCTCGATCGTGCAGCAGCGCGGGGCGGCCATCATCAAGGCCCGCGGGGCCTCGAGCGCGGCCAGCGCGGCGAATGCAGCGATTGACACCGTGCGCTCGCTCGTCAACCCCACGCCGGCTGGCGATTGGAACAGCGTCGCCGTCTGCACCGACGGCAGCTACGGCATCGAGAAGGGGCTGATCTTCAGCTATCCGATCCGCAGCACGGGCAAGTCGTGGGAAATTGTCCAGGGCGTTCCGCTCAACGAATTCAGCCGGGGGAAGATTGCCCTCACCGAGAACGAACTGAAGGAAGAAAAAGCGCTCGTGGCCGAGTTGCTGGGCAAATAAAAGTTCTCCCGGCCACAAAATTTCTCCGCCAAATAAAAACGGCGGGCTGTTGCCAGCCCGCCGTTTTGAATTCTATCCTGTGACTTATTCCTTCACCGCTTCGTCGGCAGCGTCGAAGGCGTGTTGCAACGCCACGAGGTCTTCGCCCGGCTTGAGCGAGTCGAGGACGGCCTGCTCCGCCTTGAGCTGCTCGGTCGAGTAGTTCGCGGCCTTGATTGAGAGACCGATGCGGCGGTCGCTCCGGTCAATCTTGATGACGCGGGCGGTGACTTCCTGACCGGCCTTGAGGACGTTCTTGATTTTCTCCACGCGCTCTTCGCAGATCTGCGAGATATGGACGAGGCCGTCAATCTCATGTTGCAGCCCGACGAACGCGCCAAAGCTGGCAAGCTTGGTGACCTGACCGGTAACGAGATCGCCCACTTTGTAATATTGGTCAATGTTCGACCACGGATCGGTCGAGAGCTGTTTGATGCCCAGCGCAATGCGCTGGTTGGCCTTGTCCACTTCGAGCACCTGGGCTTCGACTTCGTCGCCCTTCTTGAACACTTCGCTCGGGTGATTGATCTTGCGCGTCCACGAAATATCCGAGACGTGGATCATGCCGTCCAAACCTTCCTCCAACTCGATGAAGGCGCCGTAGCTGGTGAGGTTGCGAATCTTGCCTTTGACATGGGCGCCCGGAGCGTATTTCGACTCGGCGCTGTCCCACGGGTTGGCTTCGAGCTGGCGAATGCCGAGGCTGATTTTCTGCTCGTCCCGATTGATGCCGAGCACGATGGCTTCGATGTCCTGGCCGGCCGTGAGCACATCGCCCGGTTTGGCGATGCGTTTGGTCCAGGACAGTTCGGTGACGTGAATGAGGCCTTCGACGCCGGGTTCGAGTTCCACAAACGCGCCGTAGGGAACGAGGTTGACGACCTTGCCTTTGACCTTCGTGCCAACGGGGAATTTGCCTTCGATGCTGGCCCACGGGTTCTCCATCTTCTGCTTGAGGCCGAGGCTGACGCGCTCCTTTTCCTTGTTCACGTCGAGGACGACCACGTCAATGTCCTGGCCGACCTTGAGCACTTCCGACGGATGGCCGATGCGGCCCCAGCTCATGTCGGTGATGTGCAGCAAGCCGTCAATCCCATTGAGGTCAATGAACGCGCCGAAGTCGGTGAGGTTCTTGACCGTGCCCTTGCGAATGTCGCCCGGCACCATTTCGGCCAGCAACTTCTGGCGGCGCTCGGATCGTTCGGCCTCAATGAGTTCGCGGCGGGAGAGGACGATGTTCTGCCGCTCCTGATTGATTTTGACGACCTTGAAATCGTAGGTGTTGCCGACGAACTGCGCGAGGTTCTTGGGCGTGATGACGTCAATCTGCGACGCGGGCAGGAACGCCTCGACGCCGATGTTGACGACCAGGCCGCCCTTGACGATGGACTTGACCCGGCCGGCGATGCGACCGCCTTCGTTGCAAATCGTGAGAATCTTGTCCCAGTTCTGCTGGAACTCGGCCTTCTCCTTGGAGAGAATGACCATGCCGTCCTTGTCTTCGAGCTTCTCGATCAAGACGTCCACGACGTCGCCGATCTTGACGGTCTTGATGTCGTCGAACTCGTTGCCGGGGATGACCCCTTCACTCTTGTAACCGATGTCCACGAGCACTTCCTTGTTGCGGACTTCGATAACGGTACCTTTGACTATTTCATTGGCGGCAAAGCGGATGGGGGCGGTGCTTTGCTTCAGGGCTTCTTCCATCGTGAGCATAATTTTCCTGTGAACTGAACGGTGGGGCTAGGTCGGGGCGAAAAGCCCCCGGCGAAGCTCCATTGCCTAACGACCGACGTTGCGGGGCAACGGAGGTTTACCCCGATCTTGCGGGGCCAACACCGAATTGTTTCGGCGCTGAGGTTAGGTTGCTTGTTAACTGTTGTTTCTCAGCCTTAACGAACGTCCGCACACGCGGCGTTCAGGCAGGGTGAAGAGTAATGATCCCGCCGCGGCGAGCAAGCAGTTTCGGGATAATAATTCGTCCCGCAAAGCCCTGTGGCGCCGGCGCAAATCCCGGCTTACGGCTCGGCAAGGATGGCGGCGCGTTGCGTGTGATATTCCTTGGGCGTGACCTGATCAGCGTTGTAACGTTGCAACAACTCCGCCAGACGCGCAGCTTTGGAGCCGGTCAGTGGTGATAAAGGAGCTTCCATCACGGGCGCCGTCGCTACGACGGTTTCCGTGAAGACTGGGGCATGGCCAGATTTTTTTTGCTTTGTGAGCTTTGTGGCAATGGCGGGGGCGCTTTCAGGGACAGACATTTGCTGCCGCAAGGCTTCGCGGGCCCGGCTGGCTTTCGCGTCTTCGACCGCATCGGGGACTGGCGCAAATTGTGAAGAACTGGGGATTGTCACCGCCGGCGCTGGCGCTGGAACGGGTGCGGCTGGAACGACGGGGGCATTTTGGGTTGCAGCCACCGGTGGCGTGGGTGTGGTGGCGGGTGAGGCGTCCAGCTCCGCCATTTTTTGCCGGAGCGCTTCTTGGGCTTTGTTTGAAGAGTTGGGGATTGTCACCACCGGCGTGGGTGCGGGAACTGACACGGGTGCAGCCACAGGAGCGAACACCGGCGTCGGAGCGGCTGGTGGCGGGGGCACGGCTGGGGCCGGCGGTGGTACGGGAGCAACGGGCGTGGGATTGGCGGCGGGGGAGGCGTCCAGTTCCGCCAATTTTTGTCGGAGCGCTTCGCGGGCTTTGATCTGCTCCTCGGTGTCCCGCGCGCCGTAAGTTCGCGCCGGCGCCACCAGGGCGGCCATCAAGCCAATGACAAAAAGAAATTTTGTAGTCTGCATGAAATCCTTTTTACGTTAAATCCGCCGCTCGTGCAACAGCTTTCCCTGTGAAATCATGCCGGCAACGGCGCGAGTCGTCGCCACGCAGCGGGGCAGGGATAGCGCAACACCGAGCGGAGGAGGATGCGCCGCACGTCGGAACGGCTGATTTTAACGCGGCAATTGGGGTCGAGAACGCTTGCAGCGCGTAGCCGCTTGATCGTTTCCAAACCGATCAAAATCGGCCACGCACATCCCAACCGCACGCGGATCTGGCGGCGGGGAACGGTGTTCGTATAAGCCCAGCCGGCCGCCAAGTGCGCTTCGGCGAGATCAAGGTAATGATCGTAAAGCGGTCGGAATTTGTTTTCGTTCGCGGCTTGCAAGAGATCCGCCGGCTGCAAACCAATCGCTGCCAATTTGTCCGCCGGCAAATAGCAGCGGCCCTTCCGCAAGTCCGCCGGCAGATCGCGCAGGATGTTCACAAGTTGCAGACCTTTCCCGAATCGAACCCCTTCCGCGAGCAACTTTGCTTCGTCGAGCGGTGCGTTGGGAAATAAGTGCGCCCGGCAGAGCATCGTCCAGAACTCGCCTACGCAGCCGGCGACGCGATACGTGTAGTCGTCCAACTCGCCGGTGTTTTGCAGGGCCAGAACATTTCCCACCGACGCGTCCGTGAATCGTTGCAGGTCCAGTTGCTGTCCACTGATGATGGTTTCGAGAACGTTCCGGACCCGCTGCAAGTCGGCGGGGGAAAGATCGCGCAGGGGGGCGAGGCTCGCGTCGCAACGTTCCAGCAACCAGCGTTCGGCGGGCAAGCCTTGCCGGTGCGCCAGCTCGGTGAAATCCAGCACATGGTTGCGCTGACCCAGAATGCGGTCCCGCAATTGTTGCAGCGCCTGCAATCGCTGCGTTGCCGGTACGATCTCCGTGTCGGCAATCGTGTCCGTTGTGCGCGCGAGCAGATACGCCAGCCCGATCTGCGGACGGATCGCCCGCGGCAGCACGCGCAGCGTGAGATAAAACGAGCGCGACGTTTGCTTGAGTAATTCGTTTAGGCTGGGCTGCGACATGGCTCAACTCGCCTTGCTTTGCACGCGCTTGGTGAAACTGGCAACGTGAACCACCGCGCGTTTGTGAACGCCGCGAACGATCAGCTCGTGCTGGTCGCGCGCTTCAATCTGGAAATCCACGAAGCGACCGGTTGTGCCGATGACCCGCGCCGTGGCGGTGACCCGCGCGCCAAGCGGCGTCGGCGC
>ORMF011267300.1_pt1 | contig 19010 bp, 17 predicted proteins | sample 1779871 | NCBI WGS metagenome assembly ORMF01 (sample SAMEA104232316, study PRJEB22302) | groundwater metagenome | biome: forest; feature: aquifer; material: groundwater | place: USA | collected 2011-08-07 | depth 5.4 m | reverse complement strand
GCGCGGGGGGGGCGACCTCCCTGAGCAATTCCAGATTCAAACCGAAGGCGTTTCAATCAGCGCCCCGCCCGCGCGGGCGGGGCGACTGCGTCCCGGTCTTCCGACTGAGCCGCAAGACCTTTGTAAGCCTTTTCCGCCAACCTGCCAACTCTTCCCCCACACCGGCAGGTTGGCTTGTCAAAGAACGATCGGAACTCTCCGCCACCCTGGCCTTTCCGGCGCGGCGCGAAACCCCGGACTGCAACCCGACACTGCTGGTTCGCGGCAGCGCGTTCATAGGATCAGAGGTTCCATCAAATCCACGGGTTTCGCCGCGCCGTGGTGCTCGATCCGCCGCACCGCGGTCTCATCCAGGAAGTAAAACCGCAGCGAATCCTCTTCCTCCTTGTACTCGCTGAGCAGCCGGTTGCGCAGCGACACCCGTTCCTTCTGCCCGACCTGACACTCGAAGACCGACTTTTGCACGCGCGTCCCGTAGTCCTCGCAGGCCTGGGCCACGCGCCGCAGCCGACGCCGTCCGGCGGCTTCCACGGTCGAGACGTCGTAAGTAACGAGGATCAGCATCGAATGAAATCTGAAATCTGAAATCTGAAATCTGAAATTACTTCGGCACGAGCGGAATGTAATCCGGCAGATCGCCGCGCAGATGGCGGGCGAGCACGCGCGCCTGAACGAACGGCATCTGGGCGAGGCGAAATTCCTGATCGAGCAGCGGGTGCGTCAATTTCTCCTGCTTGCGTTCCTGATACGCCTTGATGACGCGCTTGCGCCCGACGTCGGTGAATTCCACCGCGCCGCCCTCGCGCGGGCGAAAATCTTCCGGTCCGATCTGCTGGCGGTTGACGAGAGTCACCGCGAGGCGGTCGGCCAGCCAGGGGCGGAATTCCTCCATGAGATCGAGCGCGAGCGCCGGGCGGTTGGGGCGTTCCGCGTGGAGAAAGCCGACAAACGGATCGAGGCCGATGCTGGTGAGCGCCGCGATGCAATCGTGCCGCACCAGCGCGTAGAGGAAGGAGAGCAGGCAGTTGATGCGGTCGCGCGGCGGACGACGGGTGCGGGTCGTGAAAGAGAAATCCTCGCGCTGCTGTTTGAGCAGCAGCGCAAAGACGCCGAAGTAAGTGGCGCTGCCCATGCCCTCCACGCCGCGCAGTTCATCCATTTGCGATTTGAAATTCGAGATTTGAAATTCGGCCAAATGACGGATTTGCCGGCCCAACGCATCGGTGGCTTCGCCAATTTGAGATTTGAAATCTGAGATTTCAGATTCCCGGGCGCCGCGCAGCAGCGAGTTGCGGCTGTTCTGCAGTTTGCCGGCGATGATCTGCCGGGCGATGGCCGCGCATTTGGCGGGATCATCGGCGGCGCGGAATTGGGCGCGGCGCAAGGTCACGCTCGTATCCGCCACGCCCGTCATCCGCGCCTGCAAGTAGCCGAACTCGCTCAGGTAATTCACGGCCACGCCGTGTTCCCAGCAGAGGTCGAGCGCGGGCGGGCTGATGGTGCTCGGGCCAAAGACGCAGATGGATTCGAGGTGATGAATCGGGATGCTCAGGGATTTGAAATTGGAGATTTCAGATTTGAGATCCTCCGCGGAGGCGGGCGTGCCGTCCGGGCGCAGGGGCACTTTGAGCTGGAGCGTCAGGTGATCGCGCGCGACGTACGTGCCCGGCGTGGTCAGGTAGAGAGTGTTTTGTTGGATGTCGGCCACGGCAAATCTGAAATTTGAAATTTGAAATTTGAGATCTCAAATCAGGCCGCGCGCTTCAGCGAACGGATAGCCGCGAACTGGCACGTTTGAAATTTGACATTTGAAATCTCAGATCAGCCCGCGCTCCTCCGCGTCTTTGCGCAGCGGGTGTCCGGGCGGGAGGTTGCGCAGGAGCTTTTTCTGCATGGCGTGCGCGCGCTGCAGGCCCTCGAAGCGCTCGCGTTCCCGCTCGCTCAGATGCCGCTGGCCTTTGATGTCCGAGTTTTGGAGAGAATCCGCCCAGGCGCGCAACTGGCGGGAACAGGACTCCGCCAGGGATTTGAGATTGGAAATTTGAGATTTCAGGTCGGCCGGCCAGCCGGCCTTGGTGGCGCGACGCTCCTTCAAGCAAAGCATGGAGCGCACTTCGCCCGCCGAGCCGCGCGCGATGTAGAGAAACGCCAGCAGCTCATTGGTCGTGCCGCGCTCAAAGCCCTCGGCGATGTTGTTGGAGACGGACAACGCCGCGCGATCCAGTTGATCACGAAATCCGCGCGAGGCCTTGAAGGCTTCGTTTTCGAGCAGTTCTTCCGTGAGTTCATAGAGCTCGGCGGCGGTTTGCCACACGGGGAGGTGTTCGAATCGTTCGTAGGTCATGGTGGTGTTTGGTTGAGGCTGGATGGTTGAGTGTTGCGCGTTGCGTGTTGCGGATCGTGGAGAGTCTGGGATCTCAAATCTCAGATTCCAAATTTGAAATAGGTCGCGCGCCAGGCGTGTCGCCCGGCTGTCCGCCCCAGTGGCCTTGGGCAGGCAAACCTCAAACAGCGAGCACTCCTCGCAGGCAGGCTTGCAGACTGCTGGAGGCAGTCTGGGAATTGCACATTTCAAATTTGAGATTTCAGATTCACGGAGCAGGTCGTGCAGTCCGGCCACGGCGTTCTCAGTCAACTTCCGCAGCTCGGACGTGAACTCGACTTCGCGGCGGCGTTTGCTGTCCGCGTGAAACACTGCGCCGCGCGGCACGGCTACGCCGAACATCTCTTCCAGGCACAGCGCCTGGGCGCACAGTTGCGCGTCGTCGTTCTCCCACTTGCGCCGCTTGCCGAGCTTAAACTCCACCGGCTTCAGGGATTTCAGATTTGAGATTTCAGATTTCAAATCCGTTGAGAGCGAACGGAGTTTGGCCTCCACAATGTCACACTTGCCCGAAAGCCCCACCCGCTCGGACCACACTGGGAGCGCGCGCAAGAGCGTCACGCCCTTGGCGACTTCGTAACCGGGCAAATCTGCGTGCTCGTGGACGATGTCACCGCGCGCCGTGTGCTCATTGGCCTCGCGTCAGCCCTCGACGATCTTCAGCGCCGCCCGGCGCGGGCAGTAGAGGAAGTCGTTGAGGAGCGAGAGGGGCAGGGCCTCCGGTGATGGCGGATTGCCGATTACAGATGGCGGATTGTCGTTTGGCATCACTCAATCTTGTCAGGAAATGCGGTTGCCTGCGGGGCAGGGTGCCGCTAGGTTCATGCCGTGCAAACGCGGATTGAGAAAATCGGTGACGGATTTGGATTGCTGCTGCCGAGAGAGTTGATCGAGGCGTGCGGCTTCGGTGCCGAAGCCACAGTCACCGTTGAAAACAAGGCGTTGCTTGTCACCCCCAGCCCGCGCCGTCCGCGGGAAGGCTGGGCCGAGGCACTGCAACGCATCCCCCAAGCGGAGCTGGACCGGGACTTTGAGGAGTTGCGGGCCTTCCGTGAGACGCCCGACGAGTGGGACCGGACAGAGTGGCAGTGGCCCGACCCCGGCGCCGATGAAAAGGTTTGAAGTCTGGCTGACCCGGCTGGATCCCGCTGAGGGATCGGAGATGCGCAAGACCCGGCCGGTGGTCATCCTTTCGCCGGACGAGATGAACGTCCGCTTGCATACGGTGCTCATCGCGCCGTTGACCCGGGGCGGCTTCAACGCGCCGTTCCGTGTGCCTTGCCGGTTTGCCGGAGTCAACGGCCAAGTGGCACTGGACCATCTGCGGGGTCTTTCCAAAGCCCGGCTTCTGCAACGGCTCGGGACGCTGGACGAGACAGAGTGCCGGGAACTCCTGCGCCAGTTACGGGAGATGTTCGCGGGGTAGCCGGTGGCCAGGCGATTTGCGAATCGCGATTTTGGAGTTTCGATTGGTGTCACAGCGGCTCAAAACCTTTCTGGTCTGGTTTCAGCAATGGAAGCACGCCAGCCATGCAGCCAATCTGAAATCTGCAATCTGCGATCCCAGCCCGGCTGACGCGCCCGGCAAACTGGAGCCGGTTCTCCAACCCCCAGCTTCCTGCCTGTGCGGGGCACGCAGACAGGTCGCGGAACGCCGAGCGGAACGAGAAATCGACGCCCGCTTCCACGCAACGGGTGGCGACCACCCCGCTCATCCATCGCCCCCGAAAAAGAGATTGCTCCGCCAACCAGCCGTGTTATATTCGCTTAGAACATTGCGGAACAGATCGTCATATCAAGCCAAGCTCCTATGCCAACAACCTTTGGCCAGTTCTTGAAGGAAAAGCGGCTGGCGCTCGACCTGAGCCTGCGCGAGTTCGCCCGGCGGGTCAGCATGCAACCCTCGAATTACTGCAACGTGGAAGCCGACGTGTTACCCCCGCCGCCGGCGGAGACGCTGGAAAAGCTTGCCCGCGCGCTGGGTCTGAAGAAAGGCACGAGCGATTACGAAACCTTTCACGACCTGGCCGCCGAGGCCCGCGATGAAATTCCGGCGGACGTGGAAAGGATTGTGAAGGAAAACGAACTCATCCCGGCCATGCTGCGCACGGTGGAATACGAGCAGTTGAACAAGGACCAACTCCGCGGGATCATCGAGGACCTCAGAAGTGGCCGATACAAGAAAGCCCAGCCTAAAGGTTAGAGAATTCCGGCTCTTTGAACTGGAACGAATCGCCGCCGGCGCACTCGCCAAAGGCGCGCAATGCGTGCGTGGCCGCCGCGTCAACATTGAACGGCTCGTGCAGGGAACCTTCGGCCTGAAAATCATCGCCTTCCACGAATTGAGCCGGCGCTGGAAAACCTACGCCTTCATTGATACCACCGGCAAAGCCGTGTTCGTGGACGCCGACCTGATTGACAACGTGCAACTGGAAAAGAAATACCGCTTCACCCTCGGCGAGGAACTGGCCCACCTGCTGATTCACACGTCCCTCTTCGCCAACTGCAAAACGATTGAACAACGGCTGGCCATCGAGGAGGAATTGAATGACGTGCGACGCGACCGGCTGGAAAACAACGCTCGCGCCCTGGCCTCCGCCATCCTCATGCCCGAAGCCACCGTCCGCCCATTCGTGGAAAGCCTGCTGCCCAAATTCACCGACGAACACGGCCACGTGCTCGTGGACGAACTGGCCAGCGCCATTTCCCACGAATACGACGTGAACTTCAAACCCGCCCGGCGACGGCTCAAACTGCTTGGCTATCACCGCAGTCACGGATGGGAATTGGACTGAATATGACCGCGCTCGATTACATCGCCACGCGAATCGCGCCAAAGTTTGGCGTCTGGGCGGAAAGGATTGCGAAGCGGTTTCGGGTTGGGAAACTCAGGCCAAGCCGTTAAGCAAACGGAGGAACAATGAACGAAAACACGCAACACTTTTTCTCGACGGGCCGCCCGATCACGAAGCTCGGTGACGACGATCTGGAGCGGCGCGGCTTTGCCAAGTCCATTGCACAAACTGTCGCCATGTGGAAGGGCAACGAAAGCCTCGTGATGGCGCTGTACGGTGGTTGGGGTGATGGCAAGTCGTCAGTCAAGGGCATGGTCGTTGACGCCCTGAAAACTGAGGTCAAAGTCCCCGCAGGCGAGCCGCCCATCGTTCTCGAGTTCAACCCTTGGGAGTGGGCTGGTCAGAACCAATTGTCCGAGGTGTTTTTTGCTGAAATCGGCAAGCAACTCGGTTTGGAGCAGAATCCACGTGCCAAAAGCGCTGGGAAAAGAATGCAGGCACTGGGCAAGCACCTCGCGCTTGGGGCGTCGGTCACCAAGGGTGCCGGCTATCTGGCCAGCACCCTCGAACCCTGTTCGGCCATAGTGGCAATCGCCCTGTCCAAAGGGTTGGACGAATCTTCAAAGCTTGCCACGCGTGCTGCCGAGGCATTGAACGAACAGACCGAACGGGAAGCGAAAAGTTTGCTTACCGTCAAAGCAGAACTTCGGGAAGAACTGACGAACCTTAACGGGAATGTCCTCATTCTTATCGACGACGTAGATCGTCTTGCTGCCGACGAAATCAGATTGCTGTTTCAGTTGATCAAGGCGAACTCGGATTTTCCCAATCTGATTTTCTTCCTGTTTTTCCAGCGCGATATTATCGAGCGAGCGCTCGGCAGAACGATTCGCACAGGCTCCGGCAAAGACTACTTGGAGAAAATCGTTCAGGTTCCGCTGAACCTGCCGCAAATCCAGCGTCCGTTGCTTGAAGGATTCATTCGCAAGAAGTTGTCGGATTTGGTCAATCGTCGTGGGCTGCAAGGCGCCTTTGACTGGCAACGGTTCAACAGCATGTGGGACAGCGGCCTGGTCCGCTACTTCCAGAATCTCCGCGATGTGGCTCGCTTCTTCGGCACCTTTGAGTTTCACGTTGGCGTATTCCCCTCGGTCAAGGAATTCAATGCGGTTGACCTCTTCGCGCTCGAAGTCTTGCGCGTGTACGATGAGAAACTCTATGCGTTTATCTACGAGCATCGGGATCTGCTTTTCTCTAGCGGTGGAGAGGAGAAGAACCGTGGCGAGCCTTGGAAGTTGGCGGTGGAAAAGTTTTGCGAGGCTTCCAGGGCGGCGCATCCCAGCGAGATCAAGGCAGTCTTGAGCGCCCTTTTCCCCGTCGAGTCACACGTCATCAAGTGGCAATCCGATGAAATGCGGAGACGTTTCCAACGGGACGCGCGAGTTGCCCATCCCGCCTTTTTCGACCGCCACTTTCAGCTTTGCGTTCCTCAAGGCGACGTGACGCAAACAGACCTGCTTGCGCTCAAGCAGGCAGTCGGCAACCGCGACGAATTCACGCAACAACTCCTGAAGTTAGACGAGCAAGGGTTGGCTCTGGTCACGCTGGAAAGGCTCCTCGCGTATGCGGACGAATTCGACCCAAAGAACGTAGAGCCCCTTGCGGCGGCGTTGTATGATGTCGCTGACGGTCTCATCGGAAAGTACAGGAACGGTGTTTGGGATGGGATATCGGCCAGAGCGTGCGAGTTGATTGAGGCACATCTGGAGAAACCGGCAAACGCCAGGCACCGATTCTCGATTCTGAAGCCACTGTTTCAGCAGACGAAAGGAGTTTATCTCCCGGCTTTCCACGCCGAAGAAGAGCAGCGACGAGTCCATCGATTTGAGCAGGAGGACAAGCCGCTGGGCAGGAAGCGCGAAGACCGAGGGATTCTGGAGAACGAACAACTCAACGAACTAAAGACGCTCTGTATTGGGCGGTTGGAACGAGCGGCAAAGGAGGGCACGCTCAAGCAGCACGTTGAACTCAAACAAATCCTCCAGTGGTGGCTGCACTGGGGTAAGTCTGACGCGCCCAAGGACTATTTCAAACAGCTTGCTGCAACGACCGACGGCTTGCTCATCCTGCTGGAAAGGTTCCTTGGCGATAGACTGAGCGACGAAGTCCACTCCCAATTCATCAACCTCCTCTCTGACCGCGGTCTTAGCGACTTTGAAGAATTTATGTCGGTTGATGATCTCAAGGAAAGGGTTGGGCAAGTATCGAAAGGCAAGTTGTCCAGGAGAGATGGGAATTTGTGCGATGAATTTGCGAAACTTTGTGCCGAGCACAAACGTAACCGCTCGTTCTTTGCCACAACTGACAAGGCTGCGGAATCGTCAACGCTCCCGGACGCCACCGAAATCGAGCCGACTCCTGATTCAGCCGATACCGCAAATACCTGACGGCCTCCTGCGTTCAACAGAGCGACACCATCGCCGCCGGACGCGCGATTGCCAGAACCAGAAAGGTCACAACAGCAGCGAACTGCTCCGATCAGAGCGTTGACACGGTATTGAATTGATTGAACCGGACCGTCGGGACCCTGGCGTCCGGTGAGTCCAAGCCATCGCCCACTACGCCTGGCCTCCTTGTCCTGCCGGTCGTTGAATATCGCGTATTCCGACCAAAGCCAGATGTCGAAGCAGATGCTGCTCTGAAATCGGTGTCGTGTATTCCCACTCGATCAGAGTCACGCTGTTAGCTTCGCAAAGTAACTTCTTCCGCCGGTCCCGCTCTACGATACCTGCGTATCCTGCCATCCCGCCAAAGAACTCAATTGGCCTGTAGTGCTGTTCCCCCTGATACTCAAAAGCCAGCGCTCTGGATGGAACGAAAATATCCAGCCGTTGCCAGCCGAGCCACGGGGGAGAGTACTCGCGAATCGCGTCTGGAAACAGTTTCTTGACCAAACTTGCCAATTCCGCCTCGCGTCTCCATACGCTGCCCACATCGAATAACTGCGGGTCGGGACTATCCAACCAAAAAGCCACCTCGATGTACTCAGTTCCTCCGCCGAACAAGAAAGCACCTTTAGAGCGGACGTCCAGGCCAGCCAACTTCGCCTTTACAAGCCTGTTCGCATTTTCGTTGTTGCCACTCTCCCATTGCTTGCATAGCGTGAATTCTCTTCCATCTCCCAAGCTTGCGAATGCTTCGGGAGAAGCCAATGCCCAGAATGGCGCATTTTCCGGATGGGGAACCCAATCAGCCCCGTTCACTTGAAATCTCAACAAGAACGCCTCGCTTGGAGGGAGGGTGCCCTCTGGTATCCCAAGGAGATCAAATAGCCGCTTCATCCGTCTGGGCGAAGGCAGCCCGCGCGGGCCACCCCAAACCTTTCGCGGGAACATCAGAGGTTCTGTGAAAATCAGACGGTCAGCGATCACGCCAGATACGGGCATCGTCTCCGCGGTCAAGTCTCCAACCATTTTGCTCATTCGGTCTGAAACGCCTTCGTTCGATCCGCGGGTCTTTCGATGTGATTCGATCCTTTCTGAAAGCCGCGAGTTGTTGTCCTCTTGTTCGATATGGTTCATCGTTGATGCGGTGCAACTCAGATTGAGGTTTAGCGAGAGTTTACTCCGCGAAACCCCAATCGCAAGTGGAGAGAACCAGGTTGAGTGAAACTTTGCTTTCGCGGTGATGCGGACGTCGTCCTGGGGGCCACGTTGATCTCCTGACGGAGAATTCGTTGCAAGCGAGGCAAGCGGAAGGCAGCACACACCTTGCAACTATCTGCAGCCAGCAGAGCGCCGCCATCGCCACCGGTCGTGAGATTGCCCGCAATCAACATCCCGAATTGCGGATTCAAGGCCGTGACGGAAAGTTCCGCGAAGCTTGGAGCTACGTCAACGACCCGTTCCCGCCGCGCGGTTGAGCTTCAACTTCAGTTCAGGCTTCCATTCGTTGCGTTCTGCGGTTGATCGAACACCATTTCCAGGAAAGCGGGGAGGACGTGGTTCTCGGTTGCGCACGGGGCGGTGCCGTCGCGGAATCCCGATTCGGAATCGGGATAGTCCCGCACGGCGCTGGAAGAATTGGTTCGTTGTTTGTGCCAGCGCCTTCCCTCACCCAGCCTTCGGCCACCCTCGCTGCTCCAAGCGAACACCTCATCCGGCCTTTGGCCACCTTCTCCCCATCGGCTGCGGAGAATGGGATCGAGGCGGAGGGGGTGTTCGCGCGGCGCGAGGCGGCGGAGGTGGCCGGCGAGCGGTTGCCAACGACCTTCAGCCGGGTCGGGTTTCCCGTCCGGCAAGGCGGCTGTGTGCGCATAAGCGGTCATGGAAAGCTCCTCTGGCTTTTCCAACTTGGACGGTCTGCTTGTAGCAGAGGGCCGGTTCAGCGGCAAGGCTTCTTTCACGCGCGGCTCGCTACCACCGTGGGTCGGACAAATGCGGGGCAACTCTCGATAACCGGTGAACCTAGAACCAGCAGTTGAAACCACAGATGGACCCAGCGCGGCGGAGCCGCACCCAAAGTCCCGATCAGATCGGGATTCACCGCAGAGACGCGAAGGTGCGCAGAGATCATCGCCCAGGGACCTCTGCGGAACTTCGCGTCTCTGCGGTGGATGAATGCGCCACAAAATTTCGGCGGCCTGAGAAAGCTCTGCGGGACAGATGGCCACAGATCGCGATGGGTCGCGAACAAGCACGAGACCGCCCCTTGGCTGAAACCGGTTCTCCGAGAGAATCTGTGTTCATCTGTGTGGTTTCCGGTCGTTGCTTCAAATCCAACTGCGGAATTTACGTTGAAGGCTGAGGGCGGAGAGTTGAGAACCGGGGAAGAGCGGTTCGTAACGCATGCCTTCTCGCAGATTGGCGGCGCGGGTCGGAAGGGTGCGCAGCCTCCTCATCGTGCTGGCCGAGTCGGGCTGGACGGTTGGAAGGTCGTCAGAACTCGCCCGCCGGGAATCGGACGCTACAGGTCTCGCGACTGGCTGGCGTTTTCTGCACGCAGCGGCGCGTGGAACATTTCGCCCTTGGAAGTCTGGGCGGCGGCGGAACTCGGCTCTCCGTGTCTCGAGCTACTTCAGCAGATTGCGGCAGAAGCGGTCCAGGCGGTCCAGGCCCTTTTCGATGTTGGCCATGCTGGTCGCGTAGCTGAGGCGGAGGTAGTCGTCGGCGCCGAAGGCGATGCCGGGCACGGCGGCGACTTTTTCGGCTTCGAGGAGCTTCGCACAGAAGTCGGTGGAGTTGAGGCCGGTCTTCGCGATGTTCGGGAAGAGGTAGAAGGCGCCTTTGGAGTTCACGCACGAGAGGCCGGGGATGCTGTTGAGCTTTTTCCACGCGCAAGTGCGGCGGCGGTCGTACTCCGCGAGCCAACTCTTGAGGTGGTCTTGCGGGCCGGTCAGGGCGGCGACGGCGCCTTTCTGCGCGAAGCTGGTCGGGTTGCTGGTGCTGTGGCTTTGGATGGCGTCGATGGCCTTGGCGATCGGCTCTGGCGCGGCGAGGAAACCGAGGCGCCAGCCGGTCATGCTCCACGCTTTCGCAAAGCCGTGCACGACGATGGTGTGCTCGCAATGCGCCGGTGAGAAGCTGGCGACGCTCTGGTGCACCGCGCCGTCGTAGAGCAGATGCTCGTAAATCTCGTCGCTCATGATGAGCACGCCGCGCTCGACGCAGATGTCGCCGAGGGCCTTGATTTCGTCAGGCGTGTACACGCTGCCGGTCGGGTTGCTCGGCGAGTTGAGGATGAGCAGGCGTGAGCGCGAGGAGAGCGAGGCGCGGAGTTGGTCGGGCGTGACTTTGAATTCGGTCCGGTCGGTCGTCGGCAGGATGACGGGCGTCGCGCTGGCGAGCTTGACCATCTCCGGGTAGCTGAGCCAATACGGCGAAGGGATGAGGACCTCGTCGCCTTCCTGGCAGGTGGCGAGGATGACGTTGTAGCAGGAGTGCTTGCCGCCGCAGCTCACGATGATCTGCGACGGTTTGTAGCTCAGGCCGTTTTCGCGCTTGAACTTGTCGGCGATGGCCTGGCGCAACTCCGGGATGCCACTCGACGGTGTGTATTTCGTGAAGCCGGCGGCGAGCGCAGCGGCGGCGGCATCCTTGATGTGCTGCGGGGTGTCGAAATCCGGCTCGCCGGCGCCGAACCCGACGACGTCCTGGCCGTCGGCCTTCATCTGCTTGGCCTGCGCGTCAATGGCCAGGGTCAGGGAGGGCGAAAGCGACGCGGCCCGATTTGAGATGCGATAGTTCATAAAGCGGTGGAGTGATAGCGGTCAGGGCCAACAAGGGCAAGGGTGAATTGGGCGGCGGGAGGCCGCACGCAGTTCGGTCGGCCAGCGAAGCGTTTCAATGGGTCAGCAAGTCGAGCAGCTCGGTGCCATGCCGGGCGAGTTCCCAATACACGCCGCGCTTGACGATGAGCTTGCGGCACGGGTTTTTCCGGTACTCCGCTTCGTTGACGGAAAGGAGTTGAACACGGTCGTGACTGTGGATTTCGCGCGCGGCCCGCGGGATCAGGAGAAACGGCACGCCGTTGTAGTTGAGGGCGATCTCGAAGCCGGCGACACCTTCCTTTTCCGCGAGCGGGTTGCGGCGGATCAGCAGCGGATAGCGTTTCAGCCAGGGGAACGAAGTGTCGCGCACGAGCACGCGGCACAGCGCGGTCTGGCTGCGGACGAATGTCAGCAGACTGAAGTTCGTTCCTTGCCTCGCCTGCGCGAGCAGAATCAGGCGCGAGTCAAGGCCGGCGAGGTTCTGGCCGTTCCAAGCCCCGTGGTCGTTGCGTTCGCCGGGATGCGTCTTGCGATACCAGACGGCGAAGCGGTCGTTGAGCAGCAGGTTGATCTCGAAGTGCAGGTGGGCGCGCTCCTTGGAGATGCCTTCGCGTGTGTTGGCGCTCCGGCCCATCGTGCCGATCGGCTCGCCCGCTTGAACGGCTTGGCCCACGCGGAGGCCGGGGCGGATCGCGCTGAGGTGGGCGTAGTTGGAAAACACCTCCAAGCCGTCGATCCGGTGCCGCAAGACGACGTACTTGCCGTAGTTCGAGAGGGCGGCTTTGGTGTTGAGGTAGGCGACGGTGCCGTCGGCGGTGGCCATCACGGGGTCGGTCGGCTCGCCCTGGGCGTCGCGTTCGAGGCATTTGATGTCCAGCCCTTCGTGCATCTGCCAGCCGTCGGAGCGCACGCAACCGAAGCAACCCGTCATCCACGGCTTGCCGACGGTGCCGACGAAAAACCTGTCCTCGCGGCCCGGCTCGAACAGCGCGCGATTGTGGGTCGGCAGGCGGAACGGTTGGGCGAGGAGCGCCGGGACGAGAAGCGAAGCAAGCGAGCCGCAGAGGAGAAACGATCGACCCTTCACCGCCTATTTGGATTTCTTCTTCGGCTTGGGCGCATTGCCGAGTTGCACGGCCAGGTTTTTCAGCCCGCGCACGATGAGTTCGGATTCTTCGCGCGTCGCGTCGGGCGTAAAGATGAAGGCGCCGTTGGTGATGCTGTGGCTGATCTTGGGCGCGCCGAGCCAGCGGGTCTCGACTTTTTTGCCGTCGCTCCACTGGCTGAAGACCGCCATGCGCGAGTCTTTGTAGGAAGTCGTCGCCTGCTCGAGGGCGAGCGTGCCGTGCCCGTCGAACTGCACGCCGATCGCGAAGCTGCCGAGTTCGTCGAGCACGGCGGCGTTGGTCACGCTGCGCTCATCGATGAACGGCTCGACGTTCACGTTGACCCTCTCCGGCTTGGCGCGGTAGATCGGCACGGGCTGGTTGCGTTGGGTGCCGTCGGGGTTCACCTCGAGGTGCAGGCGCAAGATGCTCAACTCTTTGCTGGCTTTGGCCTCGCCCGCGGACTTGCAGCCGAGCGGCAGGCACGCCAGCCCGGAGATCAAATAGAGATTGAACGCGGCGGAACCAAACTTCATAATCGCGCCTCAAGACAACTGATTCGACAGCGCAAAGTAAAGCACTATGGGAAAACAATACAACAAGGGCGAGAAACGCGGCCGCCGGCTGAGCTATCTCAAGCGCAGGAAAGCGGCGGCCAAAGCGAAAGTCCAGGCGAAAAGCCCGTCCGCGCCCCCGCCGGCCTGAGCATTCGGCGCCAGCCTGGGCAATCAGGCTCCGGGGAGGCCGGGGCTGGAAATCCTGCCCGGTGGCAGCCACTCGGTCGCAGCAAGCTGGGAAATAGACCGAGATTTTTCTTTACACGCGCCAGGCTGTTTGTTAGACGACAGCCAGCAGTTTTGGAACAACCCTAGCGGATAAAAGTATGATGAACCAACCTCGAAAGAATCGGGCTTTCAATCGGCGTCAACAGTATCTCAGAGCGATCGCTACCGTAGCGAGTCTCATCCTCGGTGCGCAGGGCCAGGCGGCGTCGTTCACTTGGGATGCCGGAGGCGACGGCTTCCTCTACAACGACGGCGTCAACTGGAGCACCGACACGGTTCCATCGAACAGCGCCGCAACCGAACTGGTGCTCGGCGACGGCGCGGGCGGCCTCACGGGTGAGCAACTCATTTTCATGGAGACGGCGCGCTTGGTCGGCAAGATCCGGTTCGCCGCGGACAGCGACGCGACTTACAGTCTGGAGGATCTGGGCGGCCGGATTTCGATCAGCGCCGGTTCCTTCAGCGGCGTCGGCATCCGCAATGATGCGTCCGCGCTCCGCAGCATCAACGTGGCGATCACCATCCCGGGCAGCGGGGCGAGCCAGACGTGGGACGCGGCCAGCGGGGACCTCGGCATCAACGGCACGGTGAACCTGAACAACAACACGGTCACGGTTGCCGGCGCCAATAACACGACCATCGGCGGGATCGTCTCCGGTGCAGGTGGGCTGGCCAAGACCGGCGCCGGCAGCTTGAGCCTCTCTGGAGCCAACACCTTCGCCGGCGGTTTGTCCGTCAGCGGTGGCACCGCGATCCTCGGGGCCGATGCCGCGCCGGGGTCGGGTTCAATTGCCCTGAGCGGCGGCACGTTGCAGGCCTCAGGCAATCGGACGATCGCGAATCCAGTTTCGATCGGCGGTGGCGGGGGTACGGTCGGTGGTTCCGGCCAGTTGACCCTCTCAGGCCTGATCACCGGCGGGACGCTGACCAAGAGCGGCAGCGGCATCCTCACGATCGCGGGGGACAACAACACCTTCTCGACTCTCAACGCCAACGCCGGAACGACGGTGCTGAATTCTTCGGGGGCAAACGCCCTCGCCGATACGGCTGGCGTGAGTCTCGGCGGCGGGACTTTGGATGTCCGGCAGAACGAGACCGCGGGTGTGCTCACGCTGGCTTCCGGAAGCTCGACCTTGGCTTTGGAGTTGGGGGCCGGAAGAACGCTCACCTTCTCCAGCTTGGTCTTGAGCGGCGGCACGCTGGCAGTGACAGGCCACGGCGGCAGCTTCGGCGTCGCCAGCACGGACAACAAGCTGTTCGTGACCGGAGACCTCGGGCCCGGGTTCATCGACGAGATTTCCTTCACGGGCGTCGGCAGCCGGTCGATCCAACTCGACAGCGGCGAGATTGTTCCCGTGCCGGAACCGACAGCGATCGCCTCCGCGTTCGGATTGCTGGGGTTCGCGCTTTGGCGGTTTCGCGCCAAACGCAACCAAGCCATCGTGTAGGACCTCGCCAGCGAACTGCTCTCAGCTAGACTCTCAGCCGTCCATGCGAACCCACGAGCCGCGCTCGTGGGTTTTTTCTTGTCTGATGGTTCCAGTTGCCTTTGAGTCCCAAGCTGTGACTACAGCATTCCCGCAGTCGAGGCAGTCGCCCGCGGCTTGAAACCCGCAGAAGCGGATCATGGCTCCATGAACATTGAGCGCAAAGAGGCCATGGCCAGGAAGTTCGTCGGACACACAGCGTTGTTCATGCTGGTGCGGGCGCTGTTGTTCAGTTGGTGGTTCCGCTACTTCTTTCTGTGCGTGCTGCTGGCCCCATTTGTCTTGGCCGGCTTCGTGGTGAAGCTCTGGCGCGTGACCCCGCCGGACTTCAAACCCGAGGTGCGCATCAGCGGACTGGACTACTTTCAGGCGCGGTCGCTCGAACGGACGGCCCGCCGACAATTCCAACAGAACAAACTGTCGGACGCAGTGATTTCCGGGCGGTCGGCGCTGGCGAACAATCCGGGCGACTTGGAGTCCCTGCGAAGCTTTCTCCGCGAGGTCACTGCCCGTGTGGAGCCGCCCCAGTTCCAGCGGGAGACGCTGCCCCTGGCGCGCTGGCTCCTGCGGCTTTCCCCGACGAATCAACTCGATCTGGAGATTGCCGGTGGCGTGTTGCTCCATTACGGCCTCAGCCAGTCTGTGGTTGGCCTGCTGGTGCCACAGCGCGACCGACTCAGCGACGGACTGAGCCGGCTTTATCTCAAGGCCCTGTTCGAGGAGAATCTCATCGAGGATTTCGCGCACACCTGGCAGAGCCATCCGAAGCGGAGTGACTTGGTGGCCGACCGCGAGTTGGGGCTCTACTGGGCGGCCTATCAGGCGGGCTGGGGTGCGCCGGGCGAAGCGGCGACCGCTTTCGCGCGCTTGGAGGAATCGTTTGCCGATCCGCTGCGGCGCGTGTTGGCGCACCGGCTGGCCCTGAAGGTACACGCCCAGCGAGATCGCAGTGAGGAGTATTTCGCGATCTTGGAGCGGCTCCAAACCTGGCAGCGGGACTCGGTCAAAGACCACATTCAAGGCTGGTATCTGCTGGCGAAGACCCAACGCCTCCCCGAGGCGGCGCAGCGCGCGCAAGATTTCGCCCCACGCCCGATGACGGCTGCCGAGACCGTCCTGTTGGTGCAGGCCTACTATGATCTCGGCTTGCGCGATCTGGCGGTGCTGGTCTTGGACCGGTTCACGCTGGAATTCGGTTTTGCGGACGAGCTTTGGGTCACCTACGCCAACCTCCTGGTCGAAGCCAAACGCTGGGACCAGCTCGGTCAGTTGGCGGTGAAAATGCGCTCCCACGAATCCGCCGGTGTGCGCCTGCGCGCGCTCTCGTTTTACCTGGAGGGCCGGAGTGAACTGGGCCAGAACCATCAAGCCGCCGCCGATCAAGCGTTCAGCCAGATCGCTGGGCTTAAAGTCGGGAACTTCGGTCTGGCCGTCGCCATGGCGGCGAACCTCCGGCGGCTGGGTTACGCCGGGCTGGCGCGCGGTCTTCTCATGGCGCATCAGGAGGAGGGCAAGACCGTCTATTCGTTCTGGCGGCTGCTGAGTCAAACCGCGCACGGACTGAAAGAAGCCGGTTTGCTGTCGCTCGCCACCGAAAAAGCCTTCCGCCTGGCACCCGACAATGCCGAGGCCATGGTGAACTACACGGCTTCCCTGCTGGTCACTCGCCAGCGACCCGACGAAGCGATGCGCTACACATTCGAGTTGCTGCAGAAATTCCCGGATCGCCCCGTCGTCCGCCTGAACCACGCCGCCGCCTTGCTGCAAAACCAGCGCTTCTCCGAGGCCGCCCGTGAACTGGAGCGCCTGGCAAAGCTGCCGCTCGGGGCCGAAGAGAAAACCAACTTCGATTACCTCCGCTGCGAACTCTTGGTCCGTCTCGGGCGAATGGAAGAAGCCCGCGTGCTCCACAAGCAACTCAACACGACCTACCTGTTTCCGGAGGAGATCGACTTTCTGAACAAGCTCATTCAGGAACAGCCGCCCGCTTGACCCGCTTGACTTCCGGCCGGCGGCGGAAGCACACGGCCTCACTCGTTTCTCTCGGCCCGCCGCACCCTGATTCTTCGCGCTCGCCTGCTCCTCACCGCGTTCGCACGACCCGGAAGAACTCGAACGGTCCGCCCAACGGCGCAGTCCACGGGAGATCATTGCCCGCGGTAGTCAAACCGGCGGCTCGTAGCCGCCAGTTCACCAGGTCGGAAGAGGATTCCACCTGATAGATACCGTTGACCACCGCGCCCCAGCTCATCGAGACGGCATCCCCAGCGACCATCACGCTCGCGATGCCGAAGCCAGCCCCGTACGGGTTCGCGAACTCCACCAATACTGGCAAATGGTCAGAGGCGGTTTGTTCATCGGATTTGAGCAACGGAGGCGCTGGCGGATTGAGCAGACTGGCGCGGAACACCTGGCTGTTGACGATATTCGAGAACAGCGGCCCGCACGGCAGAATGTAATCGTAACGCACGGTCAGGCTGCGGCGCGTGGAGAAAGTGCGCTCGTCTTTCGTGACCGGGTGGAGCGGCGTCGTGAGCCGCAGGTCCGTGGCGGAGTTCACCAATCGCTGGATCGGACGGCGGCTGCTGCTGGGCGGGCGGTTGACGTCTTCGTTGAGATCCCCGGTCAGGACGTAGGGCCGCCCGGCGTGCGCCGGCAGAAAAACCGCCACGAAGAAATTCGAGATCGCGCTGGCTTCGGCAGCGCGGCGCGCGGCGCTGTCGGCATCGCCGGCGGACTTGAGGTGCGTCGTGAACACGTGCAGCGGCTGCACGTAGTCGGGCACACGGATCTCGGCCTCGAACAAGTCGCGCGTGAACCGGCCATCATAGCCGAACTCCGTCAGCAGCACGCCGTCCAGCCACTTCTGCTCGCGCACGATGGGGAAGCGGCTGACGATCACACTGCGCAGGTAACCGTCGGTGCCCGAAGCGCGCGCCACGAAATAGCCGGGTAGAAACGCATTCACGAAATTGGTCATCTGCCACGAGTTCGTGAACGGAATCTCATTGAACGTGATGATGTCCGGCTGCAAGAACATGACCTGTCGGCCGATGGCCTGGACTTGCGGCGCGTTGGTGCTCCAATCGGTCGAGCCGTTGCCGCCGGCGTTGTAGGTCATCAACGTGAGGGCGCCGAGCGTGGACGCGCTGAAACACCACGCCAACGCGAGCCACAGCCGAGGCAGTGACATGGCCGCCAGGAGGAAACGGGCGGCGGCGGAGCGAGCGGGGCGTTTCATCGTTTCTCGTTGTAGGCGGCTTGCGAATACTTCTGCTCGGCCAACTCGCGAACGCGCGCCAGCAGGGCGGGAGGCAGACGCAGCGACGCCCATGACACGCCGGACTTTTCTGCCGCGACCTCCCTGACCGCCTGTGGCCATTCAGTCCGAGCTGCTCGTCCGGGTGGCTGAATCGATCCCTGGATCAGCAGCCCTTGTCGTGTCCGCCGCTGCGCAGCACCGGCGATTTTGTGGCCATCGCAAAGCAGATCGAATTGCTCCGCGCCGACAAAGCAGCGGCCGGGCAGTTCCTTTTGGCGAGCGGGCGACAAGCTTGTTGGAATGCTCATCCGCGCGAAGGCTTCGTGCAGCCACTCGTGGAGCCGCCGGTAGCTCGCCGCGGCAGGCAAGGCATACCAAGAATGGCCAGGCGGAAAAACCAGGCTGTAAGTCCAGTCGTTGGCGTGCGGAACCAACCCGCCTCCGGTCGGACGGCGGACCAGCGGGCGCAACTCGGTCCAGCTCGCCACGTCGGCGTAATGCTGCGAGTAGCCGAAGCTCGCCGCCGGCTCGCTCCAGGCGTAAAAGCGCAGCACGGGACGGCCGAGGCCCTGTGCGGCTTCCAGCAGAGCTTCATCGAGCGCCATGTTATGCGCGGCAGGGCGAGCGCCTGAGTTCAGCAAGTACCAGATGTCCGACACGCCCGCTTGTTACGCGAGCCGCTCCCGGCTGACAAGCAGCCTCGCGGCGGCAAGGTCTCGCAGCCGCCAACGCGAGGAGAATTCCACGGCCTGCGGATAGGCAACGCGCCCATGAATCGACACTCGCTCGTAGCGCAGATTTCCAATCTGCTGTATCGCGGGTTTCCAACCCGCACGGCGCTCGGCATCTCAAGGTTGCCTGAGAAATTCGAGGCGCTGGCCGATTGGAAATCGGCGATACAGCAGGTTGGAAACCTGCGCTACT
>ORMF010576720.1_pt1 | contig 19030 bp, 23 predicted proteins | sample 1779871 | NCBI WGS metagenome assembly ORMF01 (sample SAMEA104232316, study PRJEB22302) | groundwater metagenome | biome: forest; feature: aquifer; material: groundwater | place: USA | collected 2011-08-07 | depth 5.4 m | reverse complement strand
CTCCGTTCTTGAATTCGGCATTGCGCAAGCCCGCCGCGGATGGGCGACGAAAGCGGATATTATCAATGCATGGCCTCTCGAAAAAATGATATCAATGCTAAAGCATTGAGTCTCGATGCCAATATACTAATGAATACTAATTATACGAATGGAATACATTAGTATTATTAGTAAATTCGTATATTCGAATCGATACCATGTGCTGAGCGATAGCGAGGCACGACCATACGACTTGCATGTCTTAGGCACGCCGCCAGCGTTCATCCTGAGCCAGGATCAAACTCTTATTTATAGTCTACTGAACACACCGGGTGTCAGTAGTTGTTTGATACTGTATCTAACCGCTTTTGCCCGAAAGCAAAGCGCGGAGATAAACTATCTGGCGATAATTGATTCTCCGCCAGTTGGCGGAAACGCTCAATTATCAAAACGTTTGTCTGCTATTCACAGACGGGTTTCATTTCACCCTGTTAAATGTCTCGACAAAGTCGCGACCCTCGCCATAAGGCGAGGATTTAACAGGGTAAACTCTCCGCTTCCTATAAAATAAATTATAGTACGGATCCCGACATAGCTGCACAGCTATCGGCGGGAAAAGAATTGACGTAATTTTTGTCTACAATGTTCCTCTACAAATATCCGCCAAAGGCGGACAAGCTAGAGATTTTGTACAACCAACATGCATTTGCATGCATGAAGATTACATTTCTATTCACTATTCAGCTGTTAAAGAGCGGTATCCATCACGGATACGCGGATTGTCCTGATCTTACAGATTAAATCTGTACTATCTGTATCATTCGTGTATCTGCGATTATTTGGCGGAACAAAAAACACATCCCGATTCTATCGCGGATAGTGCTCATTCTTCTCGAAGCGTCGAGAACGTCTTGCAATTATCCCGATAATATCGGGATTACACAAGAACAGAATTTGCTTTATTTATTGGCTTTTTTTAATCTCCCATGTCCTTCCGTTCGGCCTTCGTAGCCACTTCAGCGAAGTAGGCTAGCTTGTGGGCGGAGGAGGATAAGATTTAATTACTAAATCTACCTTTATCTTAAGATATTCCCTAATCCCTGTCAACCCCGTTAGAGGCAAACCGCCCCCAGGCGGCCGTAGCCGTGCCTCCGGCAGGGCGGCCTCTAAACGGGGTCAAGTCAAAATAAAACTCAATATTAATCATAAAAAAGGAATCCTGCGCTTGTGCTTGTGGGCACGCACGCAGGATTCACAGCTACAACAAAGGAGAGGTATTACATTGACCGCGCCACCGCTTGAGCCAAACTGGCAACATTGAGTGCCTGCTCTGCCGCACTGCCAGTATAGTTCTTTGGCTGGTGAAGCAAAGTAAACACCTCTTTAGGAATGGCGCGCATGGCAAGCCACTCGTTGCTGTCTGGAACGGCCACCTCCTCCAAAACTTCCACAAGCAGTTGCCCGGTTTGCTGGGCTTTCGGCACCAAAGTATGGTTAACAAAATGGTGCGCGTCGCCTCGGTAACCAGCCATCTGCAGAGCAATGTAGAGAGGCTCGGCAAGAATGAGGTGAGCACTTCTCTCAAAGTTGGCTTTGCAGTTCCGCTCGTCCACGGTTATGCGCGACAAGAACGCTTGACCTTTGCCATCTTTTCGCAACAGTGTGTTAAGCTGCTGTTGCAGGTTAACAAGAATGATTGGAAAGTCGCGGGCCACACAGCTGCCCACCAAATCTCTTTGGTGTTCGCTAATTAGCGTGTCCAAAACTTTACCAAACTCATTCTTGGTCTTTATCCACATTCCTTCGGTGTTCTCAAAGTTAATGGGATTTCGTTTCTGTGCCATGGTGGAAGACCCGGCTTGATCGGCTGAAAACGGTTCGCCAATTTCGGCAATTTCACTCCGCATTAAATGCCTGCAGTCCCTGCCGAATTGGGCAAGGCTTGCCGACATTAACGACGAGGAAAACAGAAAATAGGCTAGCGGTTCCGGTGGGAGAATTTGCGTGCTAATAAGCGGCGGAGTGAGACCAAGCTTATCTAAGACCCTTGTTTCGAAAGATCTGTCTCCGCATAGCGCCTCCACACCAAGTCCAACTTGTGCGTTCTTTGCTCCGACAGCGCCGGAAATTTTTCCTACCAATTCAAGCGAATGCTTTTCCATTTTCTGCTGATTATACAGCACCCTGTTCAAAATGGTTGCAAGCCAGAATCCTACCGTGATAGGCAGGGCATGCTGCCCGTGAGTCCGACCAATTTGAAGCGTGTGAGCAAAACTTCTGACTCGTTCCGCCATGATGCTGATGAAATCTTTGAGCGACGGCTTGAGTGCTCCCCGGTATGCGCGCAAATACTGAAGCGACCGTGCCGTGTCAACAGGATCGTAACTGGTAAGCAGGACGTGCACCCAGCGGGCCAAATCCTCACCCAAAATTGCGCAGGCAAACAAGATCCAGGCTCGGATGTCGTGTTTGGTTTGTTTTCTTTCCACTTCTTCGACTTCCGTGGTGGTAATTGCGAGTACGGTTTGTCGTTTTTCAGGAGTGAGCAAGGCGTAGGTTTCGGCCGACATAACGCCCAGTTCCGCGAGTACGTCCAGCAAAGCCAGTTCGACTTCGCCGAGCGTACGAAAAAGGTTGTCATAGCCAAAATAAGGAATCAGCTGCTTGGGCTGATATCTTGGTGTTCCTGGTAACATCAAATTCATGATGCATGTCTCCTTTGTTGATTTTTCCTCCAATTCAAAGCTTATTATAATACACCTATTTTTGGGTTAGGACAAACCCCAGTTAGATATTTTGCCTGGTCAAAATCTAACGGGGTAAATAGAAACCGCTGAATCCTTTGGGAAGTGAACTCAGCGGAATCTTGAGGCAGGAAAATGGGCGGGTTAATTCTTAAGCTCAACATCAAGGCCGGCGCTGCGCAGTTTCTGAAGAATTATCTCGGGACGCTCTTCTTCTACAAGGTAGCACTGGGCCAGAGGAGGCCGATTGATGAACAGTGAAAAAAATCCTGCCGGCGCATTTCTTTGGAAACCCTCGGTTTTCTGGGCGGTCTGAGTAAGGGGTCCTTGGTTCATGACCACCCGGAAACCATGAATATTGTGATCGGTTGCCGGAACGAGAGCAAAATCACACCCTTGCTCTAAGGCTCCATAAGCCTCAACAAAATCTCTAACCTCTTTTCCTTTCACGGATCCCTCCTTTGAAGTTGTCTAAATCAGAATCTACAACTTAACAATATACCTAAAGCTAATGGCTCTGTCAACGCTCCTCATAAAAAAATTCTTCTTCTGGTTTATTTTATCCGTAAACTCGCCCAAAGGTAGCGGCAGGCTAAAGTCCGGTGAGGTTTCCATTTAGCAGATATTTTTTCCGCTTGTTTTGGAGTTGGGTGATTTTTTAGTTTATAAAGTTTTTGCATGGCATTGCGCAGGCCCAGGTCGCCGTAGGAAAACACGTCTGGACGCTGTAGAGCAAACATGAGAAACATTTCCGCACTCCAGCGGCCTATACCTTTTACTTCTATCAACGCACTAATAACTTCTTCGTCGGTTTTTTTTCGTAACTGACCAAACTTGAGTTGCCCACCTTCAATGCGCCGAGCCAAATCTTTTATGAACGTTACCTTGGCTTTAGACATGCCAACTTTCCGTAATTTATTATTTTGCATTTTTAGAACCTGGCTGGGCCTGGGAAACTTGTTGCCAAACAAAACCACAAAGCGGTAAAAAATTGTGTCCGCGGCTTTGGTGGACAGCTGCTGGGAAATAATTGATTGTACTAGGGAACGAAAGTAGTTAGCACTTTTACTGTGCGGCTTTAAGTTAATTTTGGCCATGGCTTTGGCCAAGATGGGATCAACTTTACGTAAATAAACAGCAAGATGGGAAATTTTTGTCATAAACTCATAGTAACACAACCATTAAACAGACAAAATAAAGATGCGTCCGGGTTATCCTGGGAAAAGATAACCCGAAACGCACACGACCAGCAGCCTAATCAAAGAAGTTTTTCCCTGGCCTGGACCACCGGAAACACGTAATGGCCAGGAACGTAGGAATAGCCACCATTATCAGGCTGAAGGCAAGGTTGGAAAATGTCAGGGGGCCTTGCATAATCATTCCCACAATGCTCAGCCCGACTAAGGCTATGCTGAGAAATGCTATGAAGTACCCCAAGAATCGCACGACCCCCTTGATGTTTGATCTCCTCATATCCGGCCTCCCGCAACCAAAAAGTCGGACCCGTACGGACAACTATACTCTAGGTTGGCAAATAAAACAAGCCCCGACTTGGGGTCGGGGCTCTGGGTTAGAGGTTATTGTATGATTTTATCTATAATTCCGTATTTTTTCGCTTCGTCCGCAGTCATAAAGTAGTCGCGGTCCGTATCTTTTTCGATTCGGGCAATGGCCTGGCCAGTGTGTTTGCCTAAAATTTGGTTTAGCTGATTTTTAATGCGCAGCATTTCCCTGGCCTGAATTTCCACGTCTTTCTGCTGTCCTTCCACCCCGCCCATAACCTGGTGAATTAATACGCGCGAGTTAGGCAGGGCAAACCGTTTACCTTTTGCGCCGCAGGCCAAAAGCACTGCCGCGGCACTAGCAGCCTGGCCTAGGCAAATGGTAGCCACATCAGCTTTCACGTGCTGCATGGTGTCGTAAAGTGCCAAAGCCGAGGTGACACTACCGCCAGGGGAATTAATGTAAATTTTAATGTCTGCTTTGGAGTTTTCCGCGTCCAAAAACAACAACTGGGCAATAACAATGTTAGCAACTGTGTCGTCAATTGGTTCGCCCAAAAAAATAATGCGTTCCCTAAGAAGCCGGCTATAAATATCGTAAGCGCGCTCCCCCATGGGACTTTTTTCTATAACTATTGGTATTAGTGGCATATTAAAGCTCCTTTCGCTATTCTTTATTTAGGGTTTTAAGATACTCTCTAGCTTCTTCTATAAATTTTTTTATATCGTCCGTTCCATGGCTTTTAAAATTTACTAGCATCGCGCCCTTGACATCTTCTAAAACCTCGTCTACAGATGCTTGCGGGTTATTTTTTAACCTACTATCAATATAATCGGTTAAAAACTTTGGGAATTTAGCATCGGGAGATGCTGCCTGATCAGATTTTGCTATTTGAGACTCATTGTCCATAATTTTTGAATTAATATTAATTTAATCTTTGAGAATTAAGATTGTGGCATTTCTTCCGGTTTCTTGTCCGCCAAAGCATCAGCGGAGGAGGATGATTCTTCCGCAGCTTCAGTTTCCATGGCAACTTCCGCCGGGTCAGTCGCTTCTTCCAAAGATCCCTCGCTAACTCCGCCTTCATTAACTTCTGCCTCTGCAGTAGCCTCTGTTTCCGGGGCAGTAGAACCTTCTTCAGCAGTTACCTCAACGTCTCCGCCAATTTTTTCGCCGTTTATGTCTATTTTCCAGCCGGTCAGGCGGGCAGCGAGTCGAACGTTTTGTCCGGCCTTACCAATGGCCAAGGAAAGCTGATCTTCCAAAACACCGACTTTGGCTTCCTTGTTTTCTTCATCCAGCTGGACGTTTAAAATTTTTGCGGGGTTTAAAGAATTGGCAATAAACTTTACCGAGTCTTCACTCCATTCAATTATGTCTATTTTTTCGCCGCCCAGTTCAGCCATTACGGTTTGCACGCGAGTGCCTTTTTGCCCAACACAGGAACCAATTGGGTCTATGCCTTCTTGGTTGGAAGCCACCGCCATTTTAGAGCGTGAACCAGCTTCACGGGCTACGGCTTTTATTTCCACACTGCCGTTATAAATTTCCGGAACTTCCAATTCAAAAAGCTTTCTCACCATGTCTGGATGACTCCTAGACAAAGTAATTTTTGGCCCCTTCGTAGCAGGTTCAACATGAAGCACTAACACTTTTAGGCGCTGGCCTACGGAATATTTCTCGCCGCGAATTTGCTCGCTGGGGAACAATACGCCAACCGCTTTGCCTAAATCTACTAAAACTGTGTCCCCCTCAACCCGCTGGATAATGCCATTTTGCAGGGTCCGCTCTTTGGCTTTAAAGTCGGAAAACTGCACGTTGCGTTCAGCTTCACGAAGTTTTTGAATAATAACTTGCTTGGCGGTTTGCGCGGCAATGCGGCCGTAATTTACGCCTTCTTTCGGGGTAATTTCCGTACGAATAACATCGCCAATTTTTGCGCCTTTTTTTAGCTTCTTCCCCTCAGCTTCATCCACTTCCTTTTGCGGGTCTTCCACTTCTGCCACTACATTTTTTACGTCATAAATTTTAGCGGAAAGCGTCTCGGGGATAAATTCCACCTCAATATTCTGATCCTTTAACCCGTAATCTTTACGGTAAGCGGCGGCCAGGCTGGATTCTATCATTTCAATTATCTCTTTCCTGGAGATGCCTTTTTCCTCGGCAATTTGCTCTAGCGCTTGTTCTAGTTGTTCATTCATGGTTATTCGCTAATGCACTAATGACACTAATTTCACAAATCTATAATTTGCATGATTCGTGCTATTGGCGTATTCGTGGTTTATAAAATAAAAGATGAGCTCGGCTCATCTAAATCAATTCCAATCTTCTACTGCATTCCTAATTATTTTAACAGAATACTGGGGTTTGTCAAGGGTTCGAGTTTCCTCACCCTTGACCCTGAGCCTTGTCGAAGGGTCAACTTCTACCAAACAAACATCAATTTGCGGACGAAAACTTGCATAATCAGGGTGCGCGCGTAAGTATATCTTCACGGCTTTAAGCAGTTTCCTTTGCTTAAAAACATTAACCGACTCCGCCCCTTTGCCAAACCTATCTATTCCGCTTGTTCTCGTCTTGACCTCTACAAAAACGATGACTTTTTTGTCTTTCGCGATAAAGTCAATTTCTCCGGCGCGTTTGCCCCGCCGGTTAAAAATATTTGTACCAACAATTTTATAACCCTGTTTTTTGTATTCTTTCTGGGCAATCTCCTCACCCCACTGCCCCAAAGTTTTTTCTATATGCTTTTTTTTAAAGACATTAAACATCCAATATTATGATCGCAGTTTATAAATTTTATCTCGGTATCTACAAGTAGCATCCTGAGTATAGAAAGCTCTTGTAGGGTCTCCACCATTCGCCCATTCACATTCATAGAAACTACGTGGCTGAACAAACCAATATCTAACCAATAGTAATTTGGGACCGAACCACCAAACGACCAAAATGATAACTCCCAAGCCAATAACTAATAGAAGTTTATTTCTTAATTCTTGATTCATAATTCTTAATTCTATTTCTGGAGATACTTCAGTTTGATTTGTTGTTTTTGCCAGGACTCAAGCTCAGCTTTATATTTCCCGAAAAAATATTTGGCTATGAACCCAAACCAGACCAGACCAATCAGTAAAATAAGCATGGCTACGAAGTGGGAACCGAAAAAGCGAATATTTTGGTAGCGGGCGCCAAACCAGACTACTTCCGCAAGACCAACGAATAGGACTAAATTAAACAGGCGCAAAATTAAGCGCTTTACCACTGGGTTATGGGCAAATATAGCCAAAATGCGGAAGGCCACAGCCAAAACAACGGCAATAATACCAGCCAAAACAAACGCTTTGTCCGAACGGTGCAAGGTGACCCGGTCAATTTCAAAGAGATATTGCGAAGTAAAATATTGCTTAACGTTTAACATAGGAGCGACTACAAATTCGTTCAGCCTTCGTAGCCATAGGCTACTATGGCGAAGTAGGCTATATTGATAATAATTCGTATTTAGAATATGTTCAGACAATTTTTCTTTGTCGGCGAATATGTGATTAGCATCTGAGTCCGCAAAGGAAAATTTTCTGAACTACCTAAACTATTTTAGTAAGAATTATTTTACAAACACCATGGCGTAGTGGTAAGAATCGGCATGAATGTCTTTATCCTTATACAGGCCTTTGCTGTTAAGTAATTTTTCTAATTCGTCTTTGGAAATTCGCACTTCCATGGCCGGGCCAATTGGGGTAATTTCTTTTTTCCATTCCACTGCCAAAACTTTGCCGCCGGTTTTCAAAATTCGGTAGGCATTTTTCAGTAGCATGTCCCGCGAACTAATTTCATGAAGTATACTGGCCATAATTACCGCGTCGCAAGAACCTTCCGGAAGTTCTAAGGCAGGCTGGTCCAAGTCTGCCTTTAAAATTTGCACATTTTTTAGTCCATACTGTCTGGCCGCAGACATAGTGGCGGCCAGCTTGGACTCCTGGATGTCCACCGCATAAACCTGACCACTGTCACCAACCAATTGCGCCGCAGGCAAAACATAAAAACCACTGCCACAGCCTAAATCTGCCACGGTTTGGCCTTTGCGCAAGCCCATTTCTGCTACTACACTTGAAGGATTAATAAATTTTGTCATTCTTTTAACTTACTTCTTTATAAATTCTCTCAATATTTTTAGCTTTAACACCGTCTGTTTCAACCAAAAGCGCGTTAACCATAACTGGTCCGTCTTCTGCCACATCCATTCGGAATTTATCTTTTCCTAAAAAGGCATTTAACGCATTTTCCACTTTCACGCCAATAACAGAATCTTTAGCGCCAGTCATACCCACATCAGTCACATAGGCAGTCACGTATTGTAGATTCTGACGGCCGTCAATTTTTACAATATCCGTTTGCGGCAATAATTGCCAATCTGCCGTGGGAACATGGGTATGAGTCCCAAACAAGGCAGTAACGCGCCCGTCTGCATACCAGCCTAAAGCGATTTTTTCGCTGGTAGCTTCAGCGTGAAAGTCCACTATTATTATATCATCTTTTTGGCTTTGGTTTTGCAAAATTTCGTCTAAGGCAAAAAATGGATTGCCTATAACACCTGAAAACTGTTTTTCAAAAAATACCTGTCCGCCAAGATTAACTATAAGGTACTGTTGCCCGCCTTGACTCGCTGAAGGCGAGGCAGGATTGTTTTTGGCAAAACGGTAGTATCCAACCCCTGGTACAAATCCAGATGATTCTTTATAGTCCCAAACTTGACGACCGTCAATTTTGGGACTATCGGCTGGCGCCAGAGATAAATAGTTAGCCGGACGAATAAGATTAGGGTATTTTTCAAAACACTCGGCGGCTTGCGGCGCTTTGTCAAAAACATGGTTGCCGGAGGTAAATACATCCACGCCGAGCGCTGTTAATTGCTCCAAAGTTTTTAGCGTAACACCTTTACCGTGGGCTAGGTTTTCTACATTGGCAATAACAATATCTGGATGATACTGTTCCCGCAATTGCGGCAAAACCTGGGCCAAAGCTTTGCGCCCAGGTTTCCCCATAATATCGCCGAAAAAAAGAATTTTAGGCATTACAATTTGAGGCTAAAATTACTGCAAAACTGTACCTAACAAATCCAGTACATCTTTTAACAAACTCTGTGGGCACTGACCAATAAATTTGGCTTTTCGAGATAAAAAATCAACAGACTTAATTTGCTCAATCATAGCAACACCGGTAACTCCTAAGCCAGGAGGGATGGGAAAATGAAAAGGAAATACTCTATTAGTATTTGTAATTGGACAAATAAAAGCCATGCCTGTTTTTTCATTGAACAAGCTATTACTTACAACCAGCGCAGGTCTACGCCCTTTCTGTTCATGTCCTGTTTGAGGGTCTAGCGTAATCACAATAAAGTCGCCTTTTTGAGGGATATAACGGCTCATATTTACCAAACTTCCTTACCCATAGGCTTACCCCAGCCGTATTCTGAAGGCTTATAATCTGGAGGAATTTGTTTAACCAATTCTTCCAAACTCGGATACTTGCGCTTGCGTTTACGAATAATAATCGCGTCTGCTTTTACCGATACAGATACCGCATCGCCCACCTCTACGTGTGCTTGCTCCAGCAGATGTTGCGCAAGCCGCAATCCCTGGCTGTTGCCCCATTTTTGAATTTTAGTTTCCATAATAAACCCTTGGTTAATGTATATACATAGTATATCCCTGTGCATCTTTTGTCAACTGCGGCAAAACCTAGGCCAAAGCTTTCCGCCCAGGTTTACCCATTATGTCACCAAAAAATAATATTTTAGACATTAATTTCTTTTACAATCGCTTCTTCGGGTAAGCTTGTCCAAAAGCGACAATTAATTTCAGTTCGTTTTTCCAAAAATGCCTTAGTCAGCCTATGCATTCCGTCAATCACTTCAGAATTATTAATAACCCAAATAGGTGTATCTGCATTGACTCGCTTAATTTTTTCAACATGCTTTGCCCACAAAGGATTTTTTTGTGCAGCTTCCCAGTCTTCTAAGAGCTGGTGCGGTCCCAGCCAATTCCCTTCTGTGTCATGCCAGTAATACTCCCCAGGAGCGACCCGACTCTCAAACACCGCCAAGGGAATAGATTGCACCGGCAAACTTTCAGCGTAGGGACGCAATTTATAAATATCATATACATAGTCACCAATCTCGGCAGTATGCGTTCCTTTCGGTTCCCATAATTCCCGCTCAGTCAATGAATCTCGATTTAAAGTAGTATTATCTGGCATATTCTATAACTCTATAATCCCTAATCACATGCACGCGAATTTCACCCGGATATTTAAGTTCGTTTTCTAAACGATTAGCAATCTCGCGGGCCAATTTTTGGCAAGCCAGATCGTCTAACTTTTCCGGCCTTATGAACACCCGAATTTCCCGACCACCCTGAATAGCGTAAGTTTTTTCCACGCCTTCGTAGGAATTGGCAATATTCTCTAAATCGGTGAGCCGTTTTACGTAGTTTTCATAGCTGTCTTTACGCGCCCCTGGTCTGGAACCGCTAATCCCGTCAGCGGCATCTACAATCATAGCTTCAACACTCTGAGGGCCGCTATGTTCATGAGAACTCTCCGAAACGTCCGTATCATGGTGATGGCTCTCAATGGCGTTAATAACCCTGGGGTCCAGATTAAACTTTTCGGCAACGCGCTTGCCAAGTTCGGTGTGGGTTCCTTCCATGTCCTGGTCCAGCGCCTTGCCAATGTCATGCAAAAGTGCCCCTTGTTTTACAATTTGTACATCGGCTCCTAAATCTTGGGCAATCAGAGCGGAAATTTTTGCCATTTCCACGCTATGACTCAAAACATTTTGCCCGTAAGAAGTACGGAACAACAGCCGGCCAATTAAATGAATCAACTTCGGAGGAAAATTCGTAATACCAAGTTCATAAACTGCCTGTTCTCCGGCCTGTTTCATTTTTTCACTAATCTCAGATTTGCTCTTTTCGTAAGCTTCCTCAATGCGCGCTGGATGAATCCGGCCGTCCGTAATAAGCTTATCTAAAGTTAGTTTGGCAACGTGCCTCCGAATCGAGTTAAACCCGGAAATTACTACTGTGTCGGGGGAATCATCAATTAAAATTTCCACGCCCATAAGCTGTTCGAAAGCCCGAATGTTCCGGCCTTCTTTTCCTATAATGCGCCCTTTCATTTCTTCATTGGGAATAACCACGGTAGTAGTAGTGGTTTCAGCGGTCACCTCTGTAGCCACTCGTTCAATTGCTTGGGCAATAATAACCCGGGCTTCTTTTTCTGCGTCTTCATGGGCTCCAGACAGGAGTTTTCTATGAAGTTTAACCATTTCTTCCTTAATGCCCTTTTCGGCGTTATCAAGAAGGACTTTACCGGCTTCTTCTTTAGTCATACCGGCTATTTTTTCCAAATTTGCCAGTTGTTTAACACGCAGTTCCTTAATTTCTTCCTGTTGCTGTTTCAAGCCCTCTTGCTCCTGTTCCAAAACCTGCTTAGCTCGCTCCATTTGAGCCACTTTTCCCTCCAAATCTTTTTCTTTTCTATCTATGCGCTCTTCAAAACGGACAATTTGGTTCCTAAAATCGCTTTCCGCTTTTTTTGCTTGCTCGTTTATTTCCAGCGCTTTCGCTTTAGCTTCAAGCAATATTTCTTTTTCCTTATTTTTTGCTTCGTCCAATATGCGGTTAGCACGAGATTCCGCTGAACCAATTTTTTTGGACGCTAAATTCTGCCGAATAAAGTACCCGGCAACAAGCCCCGCAATGAGGGCAATAATACTATAAATAGATACCATAAAAACCTTGCTTCTAGCAGAAGTAAGGATTGTTTCAGCTCACCGACAACGGCGAGTTTTATTAGTCAAGCAAAAATTTTCTAATTACCAATTAGAAATTCTGTTTCTCCACCTGTAGAATAAAGTGTTTAAATTCAAAAGAGAAAAAATGCATATTACTTGCTTGCCACCAATAAATCCAGCACCTTCCTAAGGAGTATTCAACTCCGTGGAAAAAATCTTCTAAACTATTTATGCCTGTAGCATAGCTACAGAATATTCTTGAAGGTGCTTGGATAAACTGAACCAACTTACTTGTGCAGAAAAATTAATCAATATTTACTAAGTAATTATACACTACCACAAAAGCCCGTTTCGGTCAAATTCCGAGCTTTTCGCTAATCCATTCAAGGCATTTATGATATACTAAATAGAGGTCCGTAATTAAATAGTTAAACACTACACTTATGTCAAAATTCAACCAAAGAGTCTTATCGTTAATTAGCAACCTTATTCCAGCAACTCCTGTTTCAGCTCATTGTGACTACCCATGCGGCATTTACGATCCCCACTTAGCACAAATTGGGGCACTCACAGTCATCCGCATGATGAATTTAATGAATGAGCTCGAAACCGGACACGAACATCATGATTTGGAATTCCAAAATAGCATGACTAGAGCAATAACAATAAAAGAAGAGCACGCAGAACTGGTAAAGCGGGAGGTCCGCGTTATTTGGGGCGATTATTTTAAAGATGAGCACTTAAAACAATATCCGGAAATTAATGAACTGGTTCATAACATCATGCAACTGGCGTCCAAGTGCCGGCAAACTGCAGAGCGGGACAACGGCACCAAGCTACTGGAAGCAGTAAATAAATTTTCCGAAATATTCTGGGAAACCAAAAACAAAGAAACCAAGCGCGTTAAGGCTCCGTATAAACCGGAAGAGGAAATAGTTTATCCTCAACTTTAATGAAACTTTTTCCCTTTAGACTCTATAAAATTAATGGCCATAGCATGCAGCCCACTCTGCACTCTGGGCAGTATGTCTTGGGGCGGTTGAGTTCGGAGATAAAAAATGGCGAATTGGCAATTGTGAATTTGAGTGGGCAGATGCTTCTAAAAAGAGTGAGAGAAATTAATTCCGCCAGTGTTTATTTAGAAGGCGACAACGAACATGATAGCTTAGACAGCCGCGACTTTGGCTGGCTCCCTAAAAGTGCAATGCTAGCCAAAGCAATTTGGTACTAATAATAAAAGATCGACCGCCTAGGGCGGTCGATCTTTTCATTTATATTGTCATTATGCCGCTTTAGCGCGCCATTGTTCTAATAGTTCAGAATCTTTTTGTTTTCTAAGCTTTATTTCTGCCTGTGCAGCTTTAAGTTGCTCAGTGGCAGCCATGGTCATTCTTCGTTCAGCAGACTTGGGTGTTTCCGTTATCGCTGCCGGTTGTTCTAATCGAGAATCTTTTTTTATGACTTTAATTTCCGGCCTAAAGCTACCTTCTTTCATCACCATAAATTTGTGGAGTTAATACTTTCTTATATTATAGCATAATTTTTTGGGAAAATCAATGGCCAAAAATCTCGCTCTTTTTTTATAGAGAGCGGGAATAGCGTTATTTAGTTACAGTTTTCTTGGTTCGCGTTCGCGGGGCATTATCCTTCAGTTTTCTGACATAATACAACTTCGCTTTGCGCACCTTGTCCGCCTTCACCACTTCCAATTTGACCACGTTGGGCGAATGGAGCGGAAAAATGCGTTCTACGCCCACGCCACTGGCAATTTTGCGCACGGTAAATGTAGCGTTTACTCCTGTGCCACCCTTGCGGGCAATTACTAAACCTTCAAAAATTTGGACGCGTTCTTTCCCGCCTTCTTTAATTTTCTGGTGCACCCGCACAGTATAACCGGGCCGGAACTCCGGCAATTGGCGAAGCTGGGTAGCAGATAAATGTTTTACTATGGGCATGATTTTATAATTGATTGACTACTTTACTATTTAATGCTTTTAGGACTTTCCGCAAATCTTCCGGCAAGTCACTTTCCGCCTCAATCCAAGTACGGTTAGGCAGCTGGACTTCTATTTTTTCCGCATGCAGGAATTGACGGGGCAGACCGGGAAGAACTGCTCGCTCGCCAGCGTATAATTTATCACCAGCAAGCGGATGGCCTAAAGATGAAAAATGAACGCGAATTTGGTGCGTTCGTCCTGTATGCAATTATACACGAACCAAGGTATAGGAGTCAACTCCTGAAAATTCCCCTCCTCGTGAGGAGGGGTTAGGGGAGGTCGTAGAAGATGGTGTATTCGCTAGGACCCCCTCTCGCTCCCCCTCATGAGGGGGAGAATGCAAATGTTCCAGAACCCAATATTCAGTGAGAGATTCCTTGGCTTCAATAAAGTTTTTTGTGCTCATTTTTCGAAAATCGGTTTTGCTTTTGCCCAAAGGCGAGTCGATAAAACCGTGTTGCTTGACCAATTTTCCGCATACTAACGCAATATATTCCTTTTTAATCTTGCGCTCGGCAAAAGCATCTTTCAAATACTCATACATCGGCTGGGTTAGAGCGATTAACATGACCCCGCTGGTATCTTTGTCTAAACGGTGCACAATGCCACTTCGCCCTTCCTCACCTACTAATTTAATATCCTTGAATTGATAGAGCAATGCATCGGCCAAAGAATCGCCCTTAAAACCCGCCCCCGGGTGCACCACTAAACCTGGCGGCTTATCAATTATTAACAAACCGTGGTCATTATACAAAGTCTTTAACTGAACATTGACTGGTTTTAGTTTTTGCTTTGCCGCGACTGGCTTGTAGATAATTTTATCGCCTTTGCGCACTACATGTTTCGGCTCTTTAATAATCTTGCCATTAACCGTGACTTGTTCGGCTTCAATGTCGCGCTGAATGCGACTACGAGAAAACTCTGACAGACGTTCTGCCAAATGTTTATCTAACCGAGTTTTTAAAACTTCAACTGTAAAAGTATATTTTGACATATCTTGTATAACTCACGGCCGTGAGTTAGAGAGGCACTATAATTTAAAATACTTTTTCAGATCTTTGTCGTTATCCATTTCTTCAACCTTAATTATGCGGATATAATTTATAAGCTTGCTTTCTTTTAAATATTGTATTGCCTCCCGATTTAAAGCATGTGGACTAATATACACGCTCGCCTGAAGATAATAAAATTTTTGTTTTTTCAGTAGCCAACGCAGTTTGTCGCGTTGAGCGTGCGACTCTTCTGGTATATCAAACATAATAATGCGCCATTTCCCATCCCAAGGGGCCACCAGAGGATAATAAACTTTAGCCAAGAGGGCTTCCAACTGGCCTTTGCCAGTAAGCTTTATAAACCGCTGATTGTTTTTATCTACCAACTTAATTAGCCCTCTTTTTCTTAAACCGTACAAGATATTACGGTAGGTATTATATTTGAATCTCTTGCCATATAAAGCTTTGGCTCGCCATTGGTAGGGAGTCATAAATATGTTTTCTCCGATCGACCGAGCCGTTAGTAACCCTAACAATATTTTGCTGGTAAAAGTAAGCTGTTTTTTAGCCATAAAATCTTTTATGCTACTATAACTCACGGCCGTGAGTTATGTCAACAAATCCGGTCGCCGTTTTTTTGTTCTTTTTAAAGCTTCCGCATGGCGCCAAGACTCAATATTTTTATGATTCCCAGTAAGCAAAACCTTGGGCACTTTTAAAATTTTCCCTTTCCACTTTCCACTTTCCACTTCTCCGGCTTAGTATATTGCGGGTACTCCAACAATCCTTCCGCAAAACTTTCCGCATTGGCCGATTCTAACTTACCCAATACTCCAGGGACATGCCGTAATATTGCTTCGCTCATAACCAAACTCGGCAACTCACCGCCCATTAACACATAGTCACCTATGGAAATTTCTTCGTCCACAAACTGTCTAATCCGCTCATCAAAGCCTTCGTAGCGGCCAGAAACAAATATTAATTCATCGTATTTGGCTAATCGTCTGGCATGAGCTTGATTAAAAACTTTCCCTTGGGGTGTGAGTAAAATAATTTTAAGCTTTTCGCCCGTTCGACTGCCGCTCAGGGCGCCCCGAGCTTGTCGAGGGGCGCTTTTCGCTTTACGTTTAGTCAAAGCTTGAATAGCTTTGACAATGACATCCGGCCGCAAAACCATGCCAACTCCGCCGCCGTAAGGCCGGCCGTCCACAGTGCCGCGCTTATCAAAAGAATAATCCCGCAAATTTATGGCTTTAAACTGCAATACCTTGCTTTTGATAGCGCGTTTAATAATCCCAAACTTTTTGTAATGCTCAATAAAGTCGGGAAATAAGGTTAACACAATTATAGTTAAACGTTTTGTCATTGCATAAATTCTAACATAAAATCCGCACCATCTATAAAAAGACAAATGCGGATTTTATCTTCTACTAACTTTGAATTTAAAGCTTGAAGTCGTCGTCCATGGCTTCTTGGCTAATCTCGCTGTGAGCTACCCCATTGCCAGACGGCCTGTCAACGCGGGGTCGGTGCTGCGAACCTTCCGGTTCATTGATCTTTAAGTTCACGCGGGCCTTGTGCTTAGCGCCAACGACGCGAAGTAGCGTGCGAATGGCTTTGGCAGTCTGACCCATGCGACCAATAACCTGGCCCATATCAGCGGGGCTGATAAACAGGGTAATAAGTACACCCATTTCATCAACTGTTCGTTCTGTACGAACATCTCCGGGGTTATCGACTAAGCCCTTTACTACATATTCAACAAATTCTTGATCTTTTTCCATCTTTGTCTACTTTTCCGTGATAGTACAAATATTGGCTTCGACCTTTCTATCGCCACCTATCCATTGACATTATACAAACTAATCCCTTTTAATGTCAATAAATCACAAAAGTCAAATTACAAAAGACAAACAATTCTCAATAATAAAACTAAAACCAGCCAAACAGGTTCAGCTGGACTTAGTAATAATAGCGCTAAAAATTTTTATCAGTTCAGTTGCTTCAGTAATCAGGTATGCTTTATTTTTCTGTTCTGCCTCTATCGGGTTAGTTAACTCTAACCAAAAACGGCTCTCTTTAGCTTCCTTGCGGGAAATTTTAGCCCTCATGAGAAAATCTTTCTTACTTAAAGATTCATTGGCTTCTATGTAGTTGGCTCCTGCCGATCCAGCGGATCTTACTAATTGCTTACCATTTTCTAAATTTGAGATTGTTTTCGGTAACTTATTAACATAATCATTGACCATACGAGCAAAGGCCAAAGTTCTTTCTTCTAAGTCATACCGTTTATTATTTGACATTTAGAGTTTAGTATTTGTCTGTAATTTGATATTTGTAGTTTGATGCTTATCGAAGATTAGGGCGGCGTTTCCTGCCGGCTCGGGGTGCCGCTATTCTTGGTAAACAAACCAGAGGCGCAGAACGAATTCGAACCAGTAATTCCAGGGGTAGTAAGGTTAATACAGTTGAAGAAATGGTAGTACGGCTGGGTGACCACTGGCGCGGTAACTTGAGCATTAAAGATTATGCCGCAGGCTCCGCTGGTCTTGACAATCGGGCTGGTCAAGGTAAAGGTTAACTTCTGGTTCGGCGCGCTCCCGGTAATCACTGGGCTAGAACCTGACACGGTGCAGCCGACGGTATAGCGGAAATTCCAACCGCTAGAAGGCTGGGTTAAGCTGGTTAACTGATCTTCCACCACGACTCCAGCCGGAGTGTCGCCATTGCCGGTATTACAAACATTTACCCGGAAAGTCAGAATGTCTTTAGCGACAAAAGCCGACTGATTATTGGCTACTTCCATACTGCTGCTGCAGGGGGCACCGCCGTTGTAATTGGGCGAGGTGATAACCGGACTGCCATTTATGGAAATAATGTCTTTGTCCGAAGTAGAAAGATTCGGCGCGCAGGTATTCACGAAAATGTGGCCGCTGGTGGGGTTAGTTAAAGCCACGCGGGTAGACTCACCACTAGCATTGTAACTGCTGACCCAGTAATAATAATCTTGTCCGCCCACTGCGGTGTTGTCAGTGTAAGCCGGAGAAGGCGTGTAGCTACCGGTGCCGGCATGCGGACCAGTACTGCCAATTAAATCTCCATTTGGCGGCGGGTTAGTGCCGCTGGTATTGCGGTAAATACGGAATCCGGTTTCGTCCAGAGAATTATCGGTCCAGTCCAGCGTAACTTGGTTACATATAGCATTACCCGCTGAAATTGGTGGTAACGGTGGGTTTGGCGGCACAGGCGGAGAATTCACCACCAACTGACTGGTGCAAGTCTTAGTTACCCCGCTGGCTACACCTTGGAAGGTTAAGGTGTAGTTGGGAGGACTGACAGGAGTAGCGCCTGTGGTGTTGACTTGAATAAGGGTAGTGTTGTTGGGAGCAGTAAAGCTGGCAATACTGCCGCTACCAGGAGAAGTAATGGTGCCAGTAGCTGGATTAACGTTGCTTAATGTCACAGTCACTGGAGGAACTACCCCGCCAACAGCATTGCTGGCAGAAACAGTATAGGACGTGGAGTTGCCTTGAGTGACAGTCTGGGTGGCTGTGTCGCAGGAGAAGGTGAAGTCTCCTGGGGGAGCCTTGCCTACGCTGACAATCACCGAGTCCGCGGCACTGCCGCCAGGGCCAGTACAAGTAATGGTAAAGGTGTAGCTGGTGTTATTTTTTAACTTGCCGGTGTTTTCACCCGAACCGCTGCTGTTCAGAGCTTTACTGCCAGTCCAAGTGCCGGAAGGGTTGTCTCCCGAAGCCAGACACGAAGTAGCGTTACTGCTGGTCCAGGTCAGGTTTCGTCCGTCTTTTTTATCCTTATCGGGCAAGACAGGTGGGTTATCAAATCCATCAGCCTTAATATCCACCGTCGGAGCCAAAGCATTCACCACCAACTTGGGCAGAGGGGCTTTGCAGGTGGCAGAAGTGCCGTCTGCGGCAATGGCCTTGAAAGTCAGATCGTAACTTCCTGCTGGAGTAGCAGAAGTGGTATTAACTTGAATCAGGGTAGAACCAGGGATAGTGG
>ORMF011329901.1_pt1 | contig 19032 bp, 16 predicted proteins | sample 1779871 | NCBI WGS metagenome assembly ORMF01 (sample SAMEA104232316, study PRJEB22302) | groundwater metagenome | biome: forest; feature: aquifer; material: groundwater | place: USA | collected 2011-08-07 | depth 5.4 m | reverse complement strand
CTTGCTATGGACATGGCGGCACCGAACCGACGGTGACCGATGCCAATCTCATCGTCGGTCGCGTCGATCCGGAATATTTTCTCGGCAGCGGCATCCGCCTGCGGCGCGACCATGCGGCGGCGGCGATCACGAAAAAAACCGCCAAGCCGCTCGGAATGTCTTTGGAAGAGGCGGCGCTGGGAATTTTGACCATCGCCAATTTCAACATGTCGCTCGCCGTGCGCGCGGTCTCCGTCGAGAAAGGCTATGACCCGCGCGACTGCGTCCTGGTGCCGAGCGGCGGCGGCGGCGCGCTGCACGCGATGGCCATCGCCCGGGAACTCTCCGTGCCGCGTGTTATTATTCCGCCGATGCCGGCGCATTTTTCCGCTTTCGGCATGCTGCTCGCTGATCTCAAACACGACTATGTGCAGACCTTCGTGCGCGAGCTGAGCGAGACCACCGGCGCGCAAATCGCCGACGCTTTCGCCGTTCTGGAAAAATCCGCCACCGACACGCTGCGGGAGGAAGGAGCCGGGCCGGAGCAGATCCTGCTGCGCCGCTTTCTCGACATGCGTTACCGCGGCCAGGAGTACACGCTGGCGGTGCCGCTCACGGAGGATTTGCGTGCGCTGAACAATTTCGACGCCATTCGGTCGCGCTTTGATCAGCTCCATCAAGAGCACTACGGCCACTCGGCGCCCAAGGAGCCCGTGATGATGGTCAATCTCAGGCTCTCGGCGCTCGGCCGGCTCGATAACCAGTTGCCGCTGGCGTCGGTTGCGCGGGACGGCGACGGCGTCGAGCGCGGTAAGCGGCCGCTGATCTTCGTGGATAAACCAGTTCCGTGCCCGATTTATTTGCGCAGCGGTTTTAAAGCCGGAGACTGCATGGATGGGCCGGCGGTGATCGAAGAGGTGGGCGCGACGATCCTGCTTTATCCGGGCGACAAGATGCAGGTCAACGAATTTGGCCACCTGGTGATCGAGGTGGGGGGGTAGGGGCTGGCTTATGTGCCGGCTTTCAGAAGGGCAACCACATAGGGTTACCCCTACAAAGAACGGGAAACAACACTACATGAAGACAGGTCATGGTCGACTATACCCCTAGCGAGCAGCTCTCTCGTTATCTTGCCGCGCTTCGATTGAAGCAAATTTCCGTCGCCGCGAAAAGCTTTACATTATCGAAGGGTTTACCTTTGCTGGATTGTTGATCTATACTAAAGGCGTCATTCGGAGAGAATTCGGAGAAGAGACGCTTTATATTCTTGTTTCAGCAAAACGGTCGACATGAAAACATCGGCACTTAGACGCTGTCCGAACTGTGGTAGCCACAGCATCAAACGCGTGCGGAAACCATTCCGGGCAAAGCTGAAGGCCCGCCTGATCGTAGTTCCCGACGTAGAACGTGAAATCTGCCCTGAGTGTAAAGAGGAATATTTTGACCGCGAGGCCAACATCACGATCGATGCCTATTGCTTCGGCATGAGCAGGCAGCGCGCATAAAACGTAGGAAAGGTAGCGGTGCCTTGCGCCGATACCCATCGAGCCGATACCCCTCACCTTTACCATCAGAGACTGTGTAGAAATGTTATCCTGAGACTTTAGCCGAAAAATCTCTGCCAGCCAATTTCTTGACTCGATGGAGTTCTTCACTTCATTCAGAACGACAAACGCCGCATTCCCAATATTGTTAAACGATGTCTCACCGGCTTGGTCACAACTGCTTTTTCAACTGAGCCACGCGGGTGGGCAGTTCGCAAATCAAGATGGATGAACCAACTCTCAGCGAGAAACTTGCCCGTCATCACGCGGCGCTGCGACTGAATCAAGTTCCCGCCGCCGTCGTCGAGGCGGCGAAACTGCATATCCTCGACTCCCTGGGCTGTTTGTTGGCCGGCTGCCGATTGGAGACTGGAAAGCTCGCATACAATTTGGCCGTCGCGACCAGTGGTGATTCAGGTCCAAGTGGGACCGCGACACTCTTCGGGACTAACGCGCACGTTTCGTATCTTGATGCCGTGCAGGCGATGTCCACGGCGGCCCACTGCGGCGAGATGGATGACATCCACGGCGGCGCTGGGACCTGCATCGGAGCTATGGTCATCCCCGCTCTTCTTGCCAGCGCGGAAAGATTCGGCGGCAGCGGCCACAACTTTCTCGAAGCGGTCATCGCCGGATACGAAGTCATCGCCCGCGTCGGCCTTGCCATCGACGCGCCGGCTCTGTTCGCGCGCGGCTGGTGGCCGAGCACGATTTGCGGCGCCCTCGGCGTAGCCGCCGCGGGCGCGAAATTGTTGGGCTGGCCCGCGGAAAAAACCGCCAACGCCCTTGGCATCGCCGCGCTTCAAACCGGCGGCATGATCACCGGCGGCAACGAGGGCGCCACCGCGCGCCACATGGCTTTCGGCCGCGCGGCGCAAAACGGTATCCTAGCGCTGCTCGCGGCGGATCGAGGATTTACCGGGCCGAAGCGAGCCTTCGAAGATCCGCGCGGTTTTTGTCTGACGCTCTGTGGCGAGCCCCGGTGGGAATTCTTGCAGGATGTCGAGCGATACCATCTGCCCGACGTCGCCTTCAAACCTTACCCCTGCGCGCGCCAGCTTCACGCCGGCGTCGAGGCGCTGCTCACGCTCGTTCGGCAGCATTTCATTACCGCAAGTTTGATCCAAGAGATCGAGCTGTCGGTGCCGACGCCAAACGCCGCGATGCTCAATCGGCCGGCGGTGCCGGCCGGCCACGCCGCTGCTGTCGGCAGCGGGCAATACGTGATGGCGGTCACGGCGCTCACGGGCCGGATCGATCTCGCGTCCTTCGAAGAGGAATTGTTGCGCAGCGATTCGGTGCGGGAGCTGATGACGAAAGTGACCGTGAATGGTGACGCATCATTGGATAGACATTTTCCCAAGCACTGGCCCGGCCTCGTGCGCGTGAATCTTTCAGACGGCCGCGTCTATGCTCAGGAAGTGATCATACCGAAAGGCGAGGCGGGCAATCCGATGACGCCGGAGGAGTTGGCGGAAAAATTTGTGTCGTCGGCCGCCCCTGTCCTCGGTGACGCCAAAGCTCGCGCCGTCATGGGCGAGGTCCAATTGCTGGCTAGCCGCGAATCGCTCGTGCCGCTGATTTCTGCGCTTCAACTCTCCTGATGTTGGTGTTTCAGTAATGCTAGGGAACGGGGAAAGCGGATCAGGAACCGTTTTCTTTGAGGTGACAGTACTCGATCCAAGATATCAATGGTTACGGACGACTGGACATGGTTGTTCACGTGACCACGTCTGCGTTCCAACTAACCGCAAGCGACACCTCGGCGATGTTAAAAGGGAAAACCAACGGTGGCGTGTCGATTAAGAGAACGGACACCGTGCGCGTTGTGCCGTAGAACGCTCGGCGTGAGGTAAGTGGGGAAAATAGCCAAGCCCATGCTAAGGACAATTGAGTAAAACTAAGATTTGGCAAGTGCCGGAAGCTATTTCTTACTGCTAACCTCGCGGAGGCATTTTTCTAGGTTTTTGCCGAGCCGCAATCGACCTGCTGATTTCTTGAGCCGGTTTAGATCGAGTTGCGGTTGCGCAACCGTTAATAGTTCTTTTACGTCAAGCAAATCCTGCGGACCGCCGGCGTCAAGTTTCATCAAAATAAGATCCTCCGGATGTAAAACCGGAATTTCAATGCCTTCAACATCGATACCAATTGCCCGTTGAACCGCCTCACGCTGCCACAGTTTATGCACCCACAAGATATCCGTATGAACGCTTCGAAACTTAGGTGAAAGCTCGACTCGCAGGAGTAGGGGAATCGGATCGTCGTAACCGCCTACGCGCCATTCTACGGAACTGTCAAGGTCTTTCAAACGTTCCTTAATCTTCGCGCGCAGAGCGAGACTTCTGATTGGGCTCGGTTCGCAGTCGGCGATGATGTCGATGTCTTCTGTGGCTCTGATGACTCCCCAAGTCGATACGGCTAAACCACCCAACAGCGCGAAGCGCAATGTGAGTTGAAGTTGGGTTCCGGTATCACACAGCAACCGGTGTATTTCTCGAAGAGCTGGAGTTAAACGCTGGTCCATCGGTTAAGTGCTTTGCGACCGGCGTCGCGGAGCGCGTAGCATAGGTCCGAAAGTTCCAGGGCCAATTTGAGATTTTCGCTGGGTGTCCCGGGAGAGACAGACCGTGATTTTACACGCGAAGGACGACGCCGCTGGCGCTGGCGGAGCGAGAGCGTTTTTGCTTTGGCAGCTAACTGTGATTTTCTCATTTATTATTAAGTTACCAGATCGGCTGTGAGCTTGCCACCCGATCTCACTCCGCCACCTTCCACCGTCGGTTTGCAAGCCGGCCAAATCCGTGAAAGATTAGCGCCGGAAATAAGCTCATGCCTGTCAGCATTCTCAACGAGATTACCGTCGTCGAGTGCGCGACCTACGTCACTGGGCCCTACGCGACCGCGCTGTTGGCCGATCTCGGCGCGCGGGTGATCAAAATCGAATCGCCGCCCGACGGCGATCCCTATCGCACCTTCGCGCCGGACCCCTATTTCAGCTTCAACTTCGCGCACCTCAATCGCAACAAAGAGAGCCTGGTGCTCGATCTCAAGGCGGCAAAGGGTAAAGAGATCTGTCTGGACTTGATCAAGCGGGCCGACGTGTTCGTGGAAAATTTTCGTCCGGGCACCGCCGATCGTTTGGGTCTGGGATACGACGCTCTGCGCGCCCTCAACGCGCGCTTGGTTTACTGTTCCATATCCGCCTTCGGCCAGACGGGCCCTTACGTCGACAAGCCGGGCTTCGACACCTTGGGGCAGGCGGTGAGCGGGCTGCTCAGCCTGCTCAGCGATCCGAACGATCCTAAGGTCATGGGCATGGCGGTGTCGGATTACGTGACGGGGCTTTCCGCCGGCTACGGCATCCTCGGCGCGCTGCTGGCGCGGGAAAAGAGCGGTGCGGGTTGCCGAGTCGAAACCTCGCTGCTTCAGGCGACGCTGTCTTTCATCGGCGAGACCGCCGCCGGGTACATGCGCACCGGCAACGTGCCGAACCGCATGGCGCGGGTGAAGAACGCCCACGCATTTGCGTTTGTCTGCAAAGATAAACTGCCGCTGGCGATTCACTGCTCGGTGCCGGAAAAGTTTTGGCTCGCCTTGCTCAAGGCGATTGACCGGATGGATATCGCGAAGGATGAGCGATTCAAGACCCGCGACGGCAGACGGCAAAACTACGAAACGCTCGAAGCCGTGTTGGCGCCGGTGTTCGCGACCAAAACGCGGGAAGAATGGATGAAGCAGCTCGAAGCCGACGATGTTCCGGCGGTGCCGCTCTATAACGTGGCCGAGGTGCTCGCCGATCCGCAAGTCAAGCATCTCGACCTCGTCGAAGAGCTGGCGCACCCGCAGGCCGGGAAGTTGAAATTTATTGGCGCTCCTGTACGTTACGATGGGTTGGCGCGGGAAACTTCAGCGCCGCCGCCGCTGCTCGGAGAGCAGACCGCGGCGATCCTGACGCAGCTGGGATACGATCAGGCGGCGATTGATGAGCTTGCACGGCAAAAGATAATTCGGGTCGCTTAGAGTTCAAAGGTTCAAGGGTTCAAGCGTTCCGGTCCCAATCCAAAATCGAAAATCTAAAATCCAAAATTGGATGGGGCAAAGAATTTGAAGGGAAGGGGCTATGATCTTCGACGTTGAGCTAAATTCCGCGGCACACTATCCGGCCGGAGAAATCCCGGGTTTAGTGGAGCTGGCCGAGCAGGTGGGCTTCGGCGCCTTCTGGAAAGGCGAGTCGAACAGCACCGATCCGCTGATCTTGCTCTCGGCGGTCGCCAGCCGCACCAAGACGATCAAGCTCGGCACGGCGATCTACCATATCTATGGCCGCAGCCCGGTGACCCTGGGAGTTCAGTCGGCGACGTTGCAGGACCTCTCCGGCGGCCGTTTGCTTTTGGGGCTTGGCGTAGCGAACAAGGCGATCGCCGGCTGGCATGGCGGCGTGTTCGACCGGCCGTTGAAACGAGCGCGCGAATATATCGAGATCGTGCGCAAAGTCGCGGCCGGCGAGCGGGTGGAGTACGAAGGGGAAATTTATCAAACCGGCAAGCGCTTTCAGCTCTCATGGAAGCCGAGCTATCCGAACCTGCCGATCTATCTCGCGGGTCTCGGTCCGCAAATGACTAAGCTCGTGGGCAAGATTTCCGACGGCGTGTTCATCAACATGGCGACGCCGGCGAAAGTCAAAGAAATCGCTGCGCGGGTGCGCGAGGGCGCCGTTGAAGCGGGACGCGATCCGAACAAGATCGAGATCATCGCCAAGTCGCGCGTGTCGCTCAACCCCGACAAGAGTCTCGCCCGCGCGAAATTGCGCCAGGTGCTGACCTTCTATAATATCGCCGACCATTACAGTGACATGCTCCGCGGCATGGGCTTCGACAAGGAAGTGAGCGCGATCCACGAAGCGTTTCAAAAAGGCGGCTTCAAGGCGGCCATGGGCGCGCTCACCGACGAATATATGGATAAGCTGCCGGTAGTGCCCGCCAGCGATGTCCGAGAGATCAAAGAAAAGATGAAAGCCTTCGAGGAGGCCGGCGTGACGCGCATGGTGATTCCCTACGTGCCGGTGACCGAGCCGGCGGCCGAGGACGCGCGGCGGTTCCTCGAAGCCTGGGGAAGCGCGTAGCGCGGTTTCGAGTTCCGGGTTCCGGGTCTCGGGTTCAACTCGGAACACGAAACACGAGACACGAAACTGAAATTTTGACGGGAGGAAAAATTTCTATGTGTGACTTTGCTGCTGATGCCGCGGCCGCGGAACAATTGATGGTCGGCCGGACGTTGAGCGTCGCGCGGGTGCGCGAACTCAATGCCAAGGACTATTTTTATCAGATGCTCAAAGACAACCCCGAGATCGTGAAGATCCATCCGGGGATCGAGAACGAATTGCTTCGGGGCGCGATCGACTGCCATATTCACGCCTTTCCCGACTTCGTGCACCGTTCCCAGGACATGATCCAGATCGCCATCGAGGCGTCCAAGTGCGGCATGCGCGCCATCGCCTTCAAAGATCACTGGAACATCAGCGCGACCTCCGCTTACCTCACGCAGCGGCATATCGACGATATGATCGCCAGGGGCGAGCTGACCAATCGCGTCGAAGTGTACGGCGGCGTCGGCATGTGTTTCGGCATGAGGCCGGAGTACGTCCGCGTGGGGCTTCAGTATCCGAACTTCAAGATGATCTGGTTTCCGACTTTCACGTCTTACGGATTCTGGCGCGGCGCCGGCCATCCAGAAAAAGAAGGCGTGCGCCTGTGCAGCGAGGACGGTAAGGTGCTGCCGGAAGTCAAAGAGATCATGGAAATGGCCGCGGCGAAAAAAGTCGGCATCGGCTTCGGCCACCCCGATTTTCAAGAACTCCTGCCGCTGGCGCGGCTCGCCAAAGAAATCGGCGTGCGCGCGACGCTGGACCATCCGCTGCTGGAATTGAACAAGCTGTTGCTCGACGAGATGAAACAACTGCGCGATCTCGGCGTCTACGTCGGCACCTACTGCCAGCCGATGATTCCGAGTTTGTACCAGCCCGTCGCCGACCCGATGGAAACCATCCGCACGATCAAAGAGATCGGCCCCGACCGCTGCATCATCGGCAGCGACTTCGGCCAGGTGCTGCACATGGACGCCATCGACGGCATGCGCGTCTTCATCCGCGCCCTGCTCGGCTTCGGTGTCAAAGAGCAGGAAGTGAAGGTGATGCTGAAAGATAATCCGGCGAAGCTGATGTGGTTGGAGGATAGAGAAGCCGCAACCGTAAGTCCCCAGGCCATCGCCGGGTATCGACCGCAAAGAACATAAGACCAAGAAGGTTCAAAGAGCGCAAGAATTTTACGTGCCACGCAACAATGATGAGTTGCGCGTGACAGGTCTGAATGGCGATCAGTTTGTTTTGTCGAACGACTCGACAATCGGGCGCAAGGATTTCGCGAGTTCTGGAGCTTTGGTTTTTACCACGTCCCACACGATGACATAGTCCACGTCCGCGTAGTCGTGGATCAGGCGGTCCCTCATGCCGGCGATCTTCTTCCATTCGATCTCCGGCAGCTGACCACGTACCTCGTCCGGGATTTTCTTTGCCGCTTCGCCGATGATTTCGATGCTGCGCACGAAGGCGCGCTTCTTGACCTCGTCACGGACGAAGGCATCAAAAGAAAGGTGCGAGGCTTGTGCCGTGAGAAACTCCGCTTCGTGGAGAATGTCGCGGAGAATTTCAAGCGTCGAGGCTTGCATAACGAACAGTTGGCAGTATTAGGCGAGCCTTTTTTTCGCTTAAGGCGCCGTCCGTCACGAGGTCGATGGGCCGGCCAAAGAGTTCCCGCAGCAGCTCGTAAATCGCATAGAAATTATCATAGGTTTTCATCCCTTCGGAAAACTCTACGTAAATATCCACGTCGCTCTGCGGAGTCGCGCTCCCTCTGGCGAATGAACCGAACACGCCGATCCGGCGCGCACCCAAAGCGTGCAACTCTTGAGCATGGGCTTCGATCAATGCCAACGGGTCCATAGCAAAAACAGTTTAGCCTTCTCTCCTAGCGGGTGCAACGGTGGGGAATCTTAATGAGCATTGGCTTCGGCATCAAGCCGGAAGAGGTGAAGGTGACGCTCAAAGATAATCCGGCGAAGCTGAGGTGGTTGGATGAAAAAGTCGCCGCAACGGTAGCCCGCGGCGATCACAGGGTATCAACCACAAAAGTGATAAGTCGAGCAAAGGGGACAGTTGCGCCGTCCCCTTTTTTGTTGGCTGCACAAAATCCGCACTTCATTGTTGTAAAATTGGAGGTCCGCCACAGCGTGGACATTTCCCGTTCCACGAATAAAGATCATCCCATACATGCGCACACTTAGGACAAAACCAGGCTCCGCGCTGTGCTCGAAACCTTAGAGATTCGCTCAAGTAGACCGGAGGCATTCCGATAGTTGTCTCCACTACACGGAGGGCTTCTCCTAGTTCAATCTCAAAAAACTCTCGTCCTTGTACGCGACGGTGAGAAAGTTTTTTATGTATATTAGCCTCGGCCGTTTCAGGATTAAATACGGCAAAACACGCTTCCACGATGAAAGGCGCTGGTACGCCCGTCGCCGAATTTAACTCTTCAAGCCGTGCTTGGACCGACCGTCTTGTGCACCCAATTTTCACGATGCCGGCCATTCGCGGATTCGACAACACGTAGATGTAGCCATCAAGAGATTGGATGCGGTATAAGGTTCTTCCGCAGGCTTGGCATGCTGCCTCACCAGAAGCCGTCTCTTCTGAAAGGATGGCACGGCAATCCTTACCGCAACTGGGACATGATAATAGAATTTCAAACGCTGTGGGCACTGTAATTCTCTAGTGCAAACTTATCCTTGAGTGGGACTATCCTCATGTGAGACGTGCGCTTACCGAGTCGAGCCCTCTGTTTACTCTTGGGTTAGGTTGTTGTTACCTCGTGTTGCCTTTCTTGACGTTCGGAAGTTCATCATCTTGGTAGCGAATCAGCGCGAACATGGGTATGAGTTGGCTTCCCTCGCGGATCGCTGACGAAACTAAAAAGGGCAGACTCTGCCGGAAGATGTCGAAACCAACAGCATTCGCCCCTTGCGGATCGACCTTTAGTCGACCTTCATCGCGGGCCATGACCAGGAAGTTGCTTCCGAGATTTGGATGTACCAAATCGCAAAAAAGGTCATAAGCAATGTGAACTCCGGGTTCTGCTTTCGCCCAATGGTCGAGCGCAGTTACTACGCTGATCTGGTCAGGGAAACCTTCGCGGAGCGTGCCTGCTTGAGTGCCGCGTCTTTCGCGCCTTCGAGCTGCCTGGCTCTCCCTGAGTTGCCGATAGTCCTTTAGCTCGAATGAGAGCCAATCAAACCGGCTGCCGCGTAGGTGTTGGTCCAAGGACAAGATGGCGGATTTCTTTTCATCTGGGGTAACGGAACCACGCCCAGAAGCAGTCTGGATAATTGGAGCCAGTCGTTTCTCCCAGTAGTAACGAAGTGTGGCTGTGTGCTCGATCAGCGAACGACCAACGAGTGCATATGTCAGGTAGTTTCCCCGGTTTACACTTTCGATGAGCGTTGCTGTCAGCGAGGAGAACTTGTGCAGAGAGACAGCAAGCAGGATATCCACGTACTGGTTTAAGAACGGCGGGACCGGCAGGTCTATGGTCGTAGAATCAGGCACCCACGCTGCCTTGTTCTTCTCCGCAAACTCCCGACAGACGTCTAAAAAGTCCTCGACCCCCTTCAAGAAAAGCGCAAGTTTTTCGCCTGCCTTCGTCCTGACTTCTTCGGAAAATGAGAGAATCACGGTAGCTTTCTGCTGGCCTCTCCACTAAAGATTTCTTCGTGAGCCTCTACTGCCAGACGGCATTGGTCCATCTTGTTCGAATGGTCAACCGGTGGCCCACGGTCGTTTACGAGGTCGGGACTTGTTTTGCGACAACGTTTGATTGCAAGTCTAGTCCCCACGTCTCCTCTCGCCCCTCCCAAACTCCTCCTGTTCACCCTGAACTTTGTGGCGGAGGCAGAATCGTCAACCATGTTACGTCTCCTTTGAAGAGGCGGCTACGAGTGTTACGGGTTTACGGCCAGAAGCTTTCGCTGCACGTCGTCCATTTTTGCCGGCCAGACCCGGTGCTCCTTGTAGAACTGCACTGCGGCCGGGTGGTAAGGAATAGTTACCTCTGAATCCACGGCTCGCTCTCGTGTCCACTCTGTCAGAATCGGGTGCAGAGGCGAAAGTTTTTCGACGTTCTCCCAGATTGCCTTGAGCGCGGCGGCGACAACCTGGTCCGCAGCAGTTCTGCCGGTCGAGAGATAAATATCGAAGGCGCCCAAACAGGCATCCTCGAGGACAGCCAGGGCGGTCCCGGCTTTAACTATCCCCAGCTGGTATCCGGGTAGGGACTTGCGCACGCGCGCTTGCCCTTCAAGCGAGCAGTCAGCCGAAAGATGCCGGACACCCACGGCAGCGTCTGCCTCCCTGATCTTGGCGGCGTTCAATGCATTCGATGCGACATCGGCGCGACCTTGGACCAGCGCGTCTATCCCCTCATTGACACCAGGCACCGGGACGACCTTCACGTCGTTCCAACTGAGTCCCGCGCTCGCCAGCAGGCCGTACATGTTGTACCACACCGCCAGCTGGGCGGGGTATTCTCCGGTGACGCGTTTACCCTTCACGTCGAGAATGGATTTAATGGTTGAATCCTTTTTGACTAGCAGACCGACGCGTAAAGGCGCGCCTCGCATCACGAGGCGAGTGTTGGGGATGTGGGGAAAGGGATTCGGGCCGCCGAGCTTCAGCCGCGCCGGCCCCTGGTAGGACAGCAGTGCTTCTACGGCGTTGACTACGCCGAAATCCATCTCTCCTGAATTCAGCAGCGGCAGGAAAGTGCTCGATCCGGAATGGGGCTGGACGGCCATTTGGAAAGGCGCAGCCTCGGTAACGACTTTAGCAAGGCCGCTGGCTACCGAATAAAAAGCGCTGCCGGGCGGGTTCGATCCGATTGTGACCGACCGGGGAAGTTGTTGTGCGTAAACAGCATTGGCTAAAAGAACGGCGGCTGCTACGTGCATGGCAATCAAGAAATTCGGTGCGTTCCATCGTGGATGCATAGGTTATCCTCTCTTCTTTCGATCATGCTGTTTTCATAAGCCCACACTCACCTCTCGCCCGCCCACTTCGACAAAGACCTTTTCTGAACTGAACGGTTTCCCTTCCAGTCTGTCTTTTAGCCAATCAGCCATCGTCGCCCGTACTTGAGGGTAGTGCGGGATAGAATGTCTTTCTCCTTCGAAGACCACAAGTCGCTTCGGGGAGCGCACTTCGGCAAATATCTGTTGGGTGAACTCAAGAGGGCCAAGCTCGTCGTCCTCCCCGGTCACGACAAGGTATGGGCAGGACACCTTTGATGCCACGCCGATCAAGGTGAAGCTTTTGGCAAATTCGTCGAAAGCCGCTTCATCATCATAGCCGGCCATATGCATGAAATTTAGCTTGTAGGTAGGCGAAGCTCTGTTGAAAAGTGTGTAAAGGCCGGGTTCGAGACAAGGTGCTCCCACTGCGCAAGCCTTAATGCGCGGCTCTGTGGCTACGATACGGGTTCCCCAATAGCTCCCCATGCTCCAGCCGAAAAGAGCCAGGCGGTCGCTGTCAATTTCGGAACGACCGCAGAGGTAATCACAAGCAGCTTTTCCCACCTGCTCGCAGTTAGTTGCGTTGACCACTATCCCACGCGATCTCGTTTCACCTCTTCCGGGAGAGTCAATAGACAGCAAGGCGATCCTGCGATCGAGGAACGGGTCGCCGAACAGAGCGATCTCTTCTTTAACCGAGTCCATGCCTTGTACGGAGATAACGCAAGGAAGTTTTTCCCCGGGCCTGATTCCAGCGGGGAGGTGCAGCAGGGCAGCGACAGACTTATCTCCGAAAGGCAACTCCACGCGTTCAATCGGATGGTCTGCCAAGCGGATGTACGCGTTATAGCAAGCGCGGATTTTCTCCTCCCAGGCAGCTCGGTTGGAGTTGCCATCCTCAAAGATCCCCCACACGGCATAAACGTAGAAGAGGGCGGCAACGTAGTAGTGGTTGCGGGCAAATTCTCTGTGGCCTTCTTGGTCGGCTTTTTTCGCCAATTCTTCACGGCGCTCGGCGGCACGATGAAACTCCCGTGGGATGTCCGTGAATTTCTGGATTCTCTGGCTTATTTCTCTTATCTCCATGACTGCGCCGGGCCCACAGTGCCGGATCATAATAGCCGTTCTTACTCGGTCCCAGTCGAGGCCATTAGCTTGGATGATTTGGTCCAGAATCCAACGATTGTCCCACCAGCGTTTCATTTTTCTTTCGGTTTCAATCCTCATATTCACCTCCAGATGCACTCACGATGTAGATGTGCGATGGCCGAGCTATAGCGCTGCCTATGCCGAGGTGTCAAGGTCAACAAAGACCTCCGCTCAGACGCTGCGGTTGCTATTTCGGATTGCGACTAATTCGCGTCCCGGAGTTGCTTGGGGTCAAGGATCGTTTGTGGTCTGGCGTGATAAACGATATCTAGGCCCGAATCGCAAATATCGCGCCCGATCACACGCCAACCCTTCCTCCCGACAAGCAGCCCGCTTCCCGCCGGCCCGCACGAACCTCGTGTTCGATGGCGCTGGGAGCGATCAGGTGTATTTCTTGACCGCGTTCTCGATGGCGCCGCCGGCCCTGGCTAGATCGTCCGATGTCACGAACGGATGAATCTCAATGCTTGCGCTGAACGCAAGGAACCACCGCTCAGCGATGGCTGGGATTTGCGAAGCATCTTGCATCTCGAGAAAATAACCCCCGCGCGCTGGCCGTTGCTCTCGGTAAAATAGACGGCCGCCGGCTTCAAATCCGCCAGAATAGATTGAATGGTCGAGCATGTATTTTGTGCGCAACTGGTCTTGCCAGGGTCGTTGCCAGGCGAAGGCCGTTTATGCTGCGACCTGAACGGTCGCGTAAAAATCCACCAGCCTTTGGGTGCGTCTTGGAATAACTGAGCGCTGTCGCGGCGGTGGTGCTTTGATACCGTCCTCGCGCAAGCCCCGAAGATGCAGAGCAATCCCGTGTTGGATGCGCCGAAGGGCCATATCAATTGTCTTCCCAGTTGCAACGCACCCGGGGAGGTCGGGGACGGAAGCTCCCCAGTCACTTTCAGGATCTTTATTAATACGGACCAAATATTGGAGTTTCTTCATCGCTTCACACGTCTCTTTCCGCCCCATTCTTAGATCGTGTAACGATAAGATGCAAGTTAGCTTTCTTGCCTGTCGAATTTCAGCTAGTCTGCATGCAATTTCGTCACTGATTTGGGGAAACGAATTTCATGGAACGTAAATGGTGGCTGGTTATCGCCGGATGCATCACCCACGCCGTGAGCACCGGCTTTACATACTTCGGCATGAGCGCGTTCTTCCCGGCGATTGAGCGGGAGTTCGGCTGGAGCCGGACGGCGATATCGGGGGCTTTCTCGCTGGCGCGCATCGAGTCCGGTATCCTGGGTCCCGTCGAGGGCTACGTGATCGACCGCGTGGGAGCGCGGCGGATCATGTTTGTCGGCATCATCCTATGCGCGATAGGTTTTTTCTCGCTGAGCTTGGTGCATTCGTTGCCGATGCTTTATGTCGTCATCGTTCTGGGCATCGTTCTGGGTTCCAGCATCGGATATTACTTGCCCATCAGCGTGCTGGTCGCGAAAGCATTCCGCGAAAGACGGAGCTTGGCCTTCGGCATCTTTCGCATGGGACCGGGGCTCTCCGGGCCGCTGGTGCCGTTGGTAGGCTGGATGATCGCTTGGTGGGGTTGGCGTACCGCCGCGGTGATATCGGGCGGCATTCTTTTGATCGTGGGTTTGCCGTTGGCTTACCTGATCAGCCGGATTTCCGAAGCGGAAGAGTCGCAAGAACAACTGGTGCCTGAGCAAAAATTCCAGGATGGGAAGGCGGCTCGCCGTTCGTCGGATCCTCAGTTTACGCTGAGCGAGGCGCTGCATACGCCGGCCTTCTGGACGTTTTCAATCGCTATGGCGCTGCGTCACATGGTGACCGAGGGAGTCTCGGTCCATTTTGTGATTCTGCTCGTGGACCGCGGCTGGACTATGGCAGCCGCTAGCGGCCTGCTGGGCCTTTCAGCGTTCATCGGCGCGCCGGCGCGCATCGGCATGGGTTGGCTGGGGGACCTAGCCGATAAGCGACGCATGGTCATGGGACTTCTCGTGGCTCTGAGTGTTTCCGTTTTCCTGATGGGGTACACGGCTCACGCGTTTGTCTTCACAACCTGCATGATCATTTATTCTCTCGCCTACGGCGGGCTCGCCTCGCTGCAGGAGCCGATTCGCGCCGACTATTTCGGCACCAATGCCTTTGCGACGATCCAAGGAATGAGCCGAGCGGTTACCACGACCGGCACCTTCATGGGCCCCCTTCTCGCCGGCTTTCTTTACGATCTCACCAAGAGCTATACTATCGCCTTCGCTATTTTCGCCGCCGTGAGCCTTTTAGCGACCGTTTTCATGTTTCTGGCGAAGCCGCCGGGACATCGCGCAGCGAGGACCAGACCGTCGTAAGATCGACCATGATCTATGGCCGCCCGCGTACTTAGACGCCAGCGATTCACGCTTAATCTTCCGCGCTGAAGGGCAATTTTTCCGAAACGGAAAGTGGAGCCCCACGGACAAGCCGGTGGCAACTTCCACTATGCCCGTGACGCGGAATCCCGAGAGAGACCCCAGCCAAGGGCCGGGCAGGATTTGAAAGGTTGATTATTACCGGAGCGATGCTAACGGTGACTTACCTTTGTTCAGGCTTGTAACCGAAGCGGGAACCGTTGCCACCGGTGCGACGAATTCCTCTCTCACAAAGCCCGGGGCTCCGGTGTTTTCCATTTTCACCTTGAGCCAAGGGCCGTTGATTTCGAGGACGATCAGTCTGGCACCCCGGTCGAGCATGATCTGGGCCGGTGCGCCGAATCTCGGCTCCTCTCTTAAGAGAATACGGCGCTGCGTTTGGTAAATCGGTGAGGAGACTCTTGCCGGCTCGCGCTGACGGTCTTTACCCATGGCAGCGTCGACGGTGATGGCTTGGTTGGCAACCTTGGCAGGCGATATGGTCTTTCGGGGTTGCGCCGAGGTATCGAGTTTCGCAGTAGCAGGGCTCTTTGACGAGGTCGCGACTTCGTCATCGATTGCGTTGCTCATGGGTGCCGGTTCCGTCGTACCTGCCGTTGCTCCCTCTTCCACGGGCGCGATCTCCGCAGGCGGGGCGAGCGCGCCGGCGTGAGCTGCCGGTTCGAACTTATCCACCTGCGTCGCCGGGGCGCGCGCGATAGCTTGCTGATTATCGTGGACCGGCACGACTGCATCGCGAACGTCTGCTGGCGGGCGGAAGGCAAGCGCTGTCCAGATAAGGGCCCCAGCGCCGATAGAGCAGAGAGCGTATCTCAACACCCGCTCCGGGACCGATGCCGTTCTAACCTGAGGCGTGGTGTCCTCTTGTTTTGGGGATTGTTGGGTGACGCTTGGCTCTGCGATATGCGCGGTCACTTCTGGCGGTGTCTCTTCGAAGCGGTCATCGAGAGGAATCGGTTGATCGAGGGGTTGATGGAGGAGCAGTCTTCGCAGTAGCCGTTGATAAGCAGCCATCTTATCTTGCCGGTGTTCTTTTTCGGCCGCCTCATAGCCGAAACGAAAGATTTCCAACACGATCTCTCGTTCGGATTCATTCAGGTGGTCGACCGTTCGAATCTGATCGATCTCTTGTTCATAATACGGTGCGCCGTATGCTTGTATTCTTGCGAGCAGGTGGGAGAATTGTGCTTGCCGGTCCGCTGAACCGCGAACGCCGGTCTGGGCCACATGGAGTGAGGCATTAGCGTTTTTCCGTCGTTCCGAGCGGAGCGGCTCCCTATTGAATCGGCCAAAAATGGCGGGCAAGCGCTGCGTCATTGCGAAACCCCTAGCCTGTAAAGTGTGCGCACCATGACTTCCAACCGGTGAATTATCACTAAATACCTCTAAGAAGCAAGACAAATTTGATCATATTAGGACAGGAGCCGACACCATCCCGGACCCGGCCCGGTTAGGCAATTTGCCGTTGACTGGTCAAGCCATCCTTGGCTGGTTCTTGGCGCCCCAACATGCGTGGACGTTTTGCCCAGGTTCGGAATGGTAGGCTGATGAGTGGGTTTGGAGGGCTATTCTCAACTACTCGTGTATCACGGGTCCAATCTCTTATTCGCATCTCCGAAACCCTGACGCCGCAGTGGCTTGACCTGCCTACCCATGACAGGGAGCTTGACAAAGCTAGAGGAGTCGGGTGATAGATAGCGGCGCAAGATACAATCCATTGCTTGCCTCAGCGTCGGCGAAATGGGTTCTTGTAATGAATGGTTGGCCGGTCAAAATGTCGCGTGGCTAACGGTTTAAACAAAGGAGGAATGACGATGAAACTTGTAAGTTTGGCTTTTCGAACTGTTCTAGTGGTTAATGTCCTGTTCCTGCCGTACTGGCAATGGGTCGGTGCGGCACTCGCCAAAATCGACTGCGGGCCGACGGCCAACAAGAGCAATGACCTGCCGCGCACCGTCGCCATCGGCACCAACCCCGCGGGCACCGGCGCCCATGCCCTAGCCTCCGGTCTCGCCGCGGTGGGGAGCAAGGCGACGCCCGTTTCCGTGAAGGTTCAGCCGTACAATGGGCCCAACGCCTGGATGCCTTTACTGGAGAGCGGCGAGATCGAGATGGGGATTATCAACATTCTCGATTCCTATATGGCGGCAAGTGGAACAGGAGATTACAAAAAGCCTAATCCGAGCATCCGCGTGATTTCCGGCGGAGTTTTTCCGTTTACCGTCGGAATCCTCGTGCGCGACAAGTCGGACATCAAACAACTCGCCGACCTCAAGGGTAAACGCATGGCCTGGGACTACGGCGGGCACGCAATCAATCAGACCTGGCAGAGCGCGGCGATGGAAACCGCCGGGTTGAAAGCGGCGGACGTCGTGCAGGTGCGGGTGTCGAATCTCAACGACGGCGTCAGAGCCGTGCCGGAAGGAAAAGTAGACGCTTCGTTCACCGGCATCGGCATCGGCGTCGTCGAGGAAGCCAACGCGATGGAACCGATTCGCTTCTTAAGCTTGCCGAACACGGACGCTGCCAACAAGATTCTCAACCGTTACGGCGCTGCGGTGGTGAAGTCCGATCCTGTCGCGGGTATCAAAGGGGAGACTCACGTCATCGGCTATCCATTGCAACTCGTAAGTTCCGCCAAGGTGAGCGACCGAACCATCGTGACGCTGCTCAAAGCCTGGTGGGACAATTTAGCCGAACTCCAGACCATTCACCCCTTGTTCAAAAAATGGACCAAGGAGACGCAAGCGCTGACGAATTTTACCGTGCCTTACCATCAGGGCGCGGTAAGTTTTTACAAGGAGATGAAAATTTGGTCGGCGAAGCATGACGCGCGCACGAAGGAAGTCTGTGGCGCATGAGAGCTCTGAGTCTGGAGTCCCGAGTCTCGCGTTGGAGAACAAACCTGTTCGGTAATAATCACAGAATCAGCAGCCGAAACCGAAAACGCGAGGCTTAAAAATAAGGATATTTCCGTGGAGATCGAAGAAAGCGTCCGCTCGCGCGAATTGACCGGCCCCGCCGGATGGTTGGGCAAGGGCATGCTGATCGCCTTGCCGCTTGCGGGGATTTTCTTTTTGCTCAATGTGCCGCAGCGAATCGGCTGGCTGGTTTTCAACGAGCAATACCTCGGATTGTTTCTCGCGCTCGCGCTGTGTGCGACGTTCATTTTGATTCCCGCCGGGCGTTGGGACCGACAGCACCGCGTTCGCTGGTACGATTGGATCATGTCGTTGGCCGGATTAGGCGTCGGGCTATATCTCTTCGTTGAATATCCTCAAATCGTCAACTCGCTCGGTGAGATCGCCACCGAAAGAGTCGTGCTCGGCGCTATCACCGTCGTCCTGCTGGCCGAGGCGACGCGCCGGCTGGTGGGCTGGCCGCTGGTCGTCATCGCGGTCTGTTTTCTCTTCTACGCGTTCTTCGCCTATCTGTTTCCGGGCGATTTTTACGGTAAAGGCTGGTCGATCAACCGCTTGGCGACCTATATCTATTTCGACGCCAACGGCATCCTCGGCCAGCCGCTCCAAGTAGGCGCGAGCATCGTTCTCGTCTTCGTGCTCTTCGGCGAGGCGCTTTACGCGGTGGGCGGGGCGGAATTCCTCAGCGACTTCGCGCTGTCCTTGATGGGCCGCTATCGCGGCGGGCAGGCGAAAATCGCCATCGTCTCGTCGAGTTTGTTCGGCAACATCAGCGGCAGCGCGGTGGCCAACGTGGTGGTCGACGGCGCCTTTACCATCCCGATGATGAAAAAGGCCGGCTATCCGCCGCCGGTGGCCGCGGCGGTGGAAGCGGTGGCGTCCACCGGCGGGCAAATCATGCCGCCAGTCATGGGCGCGGCGGCGTTTCTCATCGCCGAGTATCTTTCGATTCCCTATTCG
>ORMF012559119.1_pt1 | contig 19046 bp, 17 predicted proteins | sample 1779871 | NCBI WGS metagenome assembly ORMF01 (sample SAMEA104232316, study PRJEB22302) | groundwater metagenome | biome: forest; feature: aquifer; material: groundwater | place: USA | collected 2011-08-07 | depth 5.4 m | reverse complement strand
TGGCCGGCCAGATCAACGGAACGTCGGGCTACGAAGAAGCCGCTTGCCAGGGGATCATGGCCGGGATCAATGGCGCGCTGAAGGGGAAGGGCGAGGCGCCGCTCGTGCTCGACCGGACGGAAGCGTACAAGGCGATCCTGATTGACGACCTGATCTCCAAGGGCACAAACGAGCCGTATCGCATGTTCACCTCGCGCGCCGAGTTCCGCCTGCATCTGCGGATCGACAACGCCGACCGCCGCCTCACTCCACACGGCCGCCGGGTGGGCCTGATTCCCGATGAAGCGTGGGCGGAGTTCCAGGCGAAGCAGCAACGGCTGGAAGCGATGAAGCAGCTGCTGGAGCGTACGAAGCTGACCGGCAAGATGGCGGAGGCTGCCGAGACGATCTCCTCCTGCGTCGGCCAGCCGCTTGCGCAGGTGCTCAAGCGCCCGGAAATCTCTATCGAACTAATCGTGCCCGTGCTGCGCGACCTCGCCCCCAATTTCTTTGACCGGACTTTCTCTGTGACCTCTGTGTCCCCTGTGGTAGAAATTCCCTCCCAGGTCCGCAACGAACTCAAGTCCCTCGAAACCGAAATCAAGTACGCCGGCTATCTCGACCAGCAACAGCGCGCCATCGACCGGCTGAAGAAGGCTGAGCAGCGCCGCATCCCGGAGTGGTTTGACTACCGGGCCGTGAGCGGCCTCTCGCGCGAGATGCAGGAAAAGCTGGGCCACGTCACGCCGCAAACCCTCGGCCAAGCCTCGCGCATCCCAGGTGTGACGCCCGCCGCCGTCTCGCTCATCAACGTCTATATCGAAATCCAGGCTAGGCGACGAGAGCAAGCAGCTACGTTGTAAGCTCTGTGTCCCTCTGTGCCGCCTGTGGTTAAATCGTCTGGCATGATTCAGGCCCGTCAGCATTTTCCTGGACTCCTCGACAAGACCTTTCTCGATGCTGCCTGCGTTTCGCTCGCGCCGCGCCCGGCCGTCGAGGCGATTGAGAAGTTTCTCGATCTGGCGATGATCTGCCCGCTGGAATCTTCCACCCACCATCACATCTTCATGGACGAGATGCGGGCGACGGCGCGCCCCGCGTGTGCTGCGCTGATCGGCGCTCGTGACGATGAAATCGCGCTGGTCGAGAGCACCACCCACGGGCTCTCGCTCGCCGCCGCCGCCCTCCCGCTGGAACCGGGAGACCGCGTGCTGCTCTCCGACCTTGAATTCCTCCAGGTCGCCGTCCCGTGGACGCAGAGAAAGAAAGACGGCATCGAGATCGACGTAGTGCCCAACCACCACGGCGAAGTTCGCGCCGAAGATTTCGCCGCCCGCATCACGCCGCGCACGCGAGTCATCACCATCAGTACGGTGCAGTGGACGAATGGCTACCGGCTCGATCTCGCTGCCTTCAGCCGCCTCTGTCGCGAGCGCGGCATCTGGCTGGTGGCGGATGCCATCCAGCAGCTCGGCGCCATGCCGCTGAGCGTGCACCAGACTCCGGTGGACATCCTGGCTTGTGGCGGGCACAAATGGCTGAACTCGCCCTTCGGCTGCGGATTTCTCTATATCAACCGCGACTCCCAGGCGCGCCTGCGTCCGCCGGTTGCCGGATATCTCGATATCGAAGATCCAGCGGGCGGATGGGGTGAGTACTTTCAGACTCCGACCATCACGCCCGTCCAGGACTACCAGTACGTACAAACAGCGCGCCGTTTCGAAACCGGAGGCACGGCGAACTATCCGGGCGCAGTCGGACTGGCGGCGTCATTGAAGCTGATCCAGCAGCTCGGACCAGAGCGAATCGAAACGCACATTCGCGGGTTGACGGACTCTCTGTTGAAAGGACTCGACACGCTAGGAATCGAAGTCGTAACACCGCGCGCTCCGCAAAACCGCTCCGGCATCATCACGTTCTCGGTGGGCACGGCGCAGCAAAATGTCGCGCTCATGACTCGTCTTCAGGAGCGGAAGATTCTGGTTTCGGTGAGATACACGTCGGGAGTCGGCGGGATTCGAGTGTCCTGCCATTTCTACAATTCGCCGGAAGACGTGGACCGGCTGCTGGGCGTGGTGGGAGAGTTCCGGTCCCGGAGGGACCACTGAAAATAGCCCGGCGCTTCAGCGCCGGGAAAAAGACGGACACGACGCCCAAGTCCCGCTAACGCGTACTCGCCTTCTCCACCGCCGCCCGCAGATCCTCATAGGGCATCGCCCCCGGATGGTACATCGCCACTTGTCCGGCGCGATTCAGGACGACGAGCGTTGGAGTTGTGCTCGCCCCGTAGGTGTTGAAGTTTTGCTGGCTCAGCGGCACCGGCATATCCGCCAGGCTGGCGTAGTAACGCTGGCGGACGGATTCGATGTAAGTCCGCTCCTGCGCGGGGGTGGCGTCGTTGCCCTGAGCGGCGTAGCCGTAGAACTGGGTCGGCCCGATCACAACTAGCCCAGCCGGAGCGAACTCCTGCCGCAAGCGGGCGATGATGGGCACTTCCGCCTTGCAGTCTCCGCACCAGTGCGCCCAGAAGAACAAGAGCACCGGCGAACCTTTCAGCGAGGCCAGAGTGGGGGGCTTCGGACCCAGGTATTGAGTTGCCTGAAGCGCCGGCGCCGGACGGCCTACCAGAGAAATCAGGTTGAGGTTTTTCTGAAGCCGGGCCCGGATGGATGTGTTCCCATACTTTGCCAAAGCTGCGCGCAGAAGAGCGGCCGCTTGGGCCGGCTTTCCGGTTTCAGCCAGGGCCTGTGCCTGGACTTCGTAGGCGGCCCCCAGAGCAATCGGCAGATGGGGTTCGGCGTCCAGCTTCTGTTTGGCCAGCAGTTGCTCGCAGAGGTTCCGAGTTTCTCGCGCATAGGTGGCAGCCTGGTTCCATTGCTTCATCGTGGCCGCTCCGCGCGCCACCCACGACAAGGCCTCCAAGTACTCGGGAGTTACGCCCTGGTGGGCGCGGTAGTCGCGAAGTTCCGACTCGGCGGCGGAATAGCTGTTCTGGCCCACCTGGACGCGGACGTCGTCAATGATTCCCGCGCGCGCCGCCAGCGGGCCGACGGCCAGCAGAATCCCCGCCGTGGCGAGACCCCACTTTCCATTGCGAAAGGCCATAACTTCATGATGTACGAGGCTTTAGAAAGTTGCAAATCGGGTCTCGGCGGAACCCTTAAGGCTCGGGCTGCTTACCTTGGTAAGGCCAGAATGTTGTAGCCATTTGGGGCGAGGATTCGGTACAATTTTAGTGCGTTTGATCTTTGCGGTTGTAAGCAGTACCCCGCTCTACAGCGTGACCTGCCTGCACTTTCCAGCGAAACTCAGCGCACATTTCAACACAAAGGAACATAAGCAACACCATGGAAACAGGAACAGTAAAGTGGTTTAACGATGCCAAGGGTTATGGTTTCATCAGCCGCCAGAACGGCGAGGACGTTTTCGTTCACTTCTCCGCCATCGAGTCAAGCGGTTTCCGCAGCCTGCAGGAAGGTCAACAGGTCCAGTTCGATGTCGTAAAAGGTCCGAAAGGCTTGCAGGCGGAGAACGTCAAGCCCGTCTAAACCACGCAACAAAAATTCGAAAGAAGGCGGCCGACAGGCCGCCTTTCTTTTTTGCCCTTATTCTTTGGCGCTGATCAGCCTGCGGAAGGATTCCCTACCCAGCCCCTAAAGGGGCCCTCAAATCAGGCGATCTACAGAGTGCTGAAAAAATCTGATTTTGGGTGGCGCAGCGCTTCAGCGCTGCGGTAAGTGCATTCTTTTTATCGAGGGCTTTTTAGCCCCTGAGGGCTTGCGTTTCCTTCGGCTATGGGGTTCTTGGAACCAGTTCTACGGACGCCGCCGGCGAACTGCGCGCACGGCTCCCCTCCTTTACTTCGCCGCCCCCGCATTCTTCAGTACTTCCTCCGCGTAATAATTCGTGATTTTGGCGTCGTCGCGCAGGGTCTCGTAGTAGGCGGCTTTCAACAATTGTTCGCGCCGGTCGCGCAACTGCTGGCGGAAGGCCTGCTGCACGCGCGGATCGTTCAGGTCGCGCTGGCCGGCGGGTTCCTTGGAAACCAGCTTTACGATCATGTAGCCGTAAGGCTGATGGTTGGCGGGATTCAGCAGCGGCAGCACGGGCGTGTACTGTCCGGGCTTGAGCTTTATGACCGCATCGCGGGTCACGGGATCGGCATTTTTCAACGCCGACTCCGGCGCCAATCCGAGATCTCCGCCGTTGTTGGCGGTCTCCGGGTCCTCCGAATAATTCATGGCGAGCGTGGCGAAGTCGTCGCCGCTGTCGAGGCGGTTGGCGATCATCTGAATTTTCTTGCGCGCATCGGCATCGTTCTGCGCCTTGCTGTTCTGCAAGTTGTGCACCTGGGGATTGGGCATCCCGGTAACCATGACCTTGGACAAGTGGTACTGGGGCTCGATGAAGTTGAACTCGGTCTTGTGCGCGTTGTAGTAGCCGGCTACGTCCTGGTCGGTGATGTTGATACGCGACGTGATCTCTTTGTTCAGCACTTTGTCGCGGGTCAGTGAGCGGCGCAGGTCGCGCTTGAAGTCGTCGAGCGTGATTTTCTTCTCTTCCAGGCGCTTGTTAAATTGCTCCGCCGTGAAGGGGGACTTCATCTCGTTCAGCTTGCGGTCGACTTCTTCGTCGGTCGCAAGGAGTCCGAGCTTTTCGGCGCGGCGCATGAGGATTTCCGTTTCGATCAGAGTGTCGAGGATACTCAGCCGGAGACTGACCGCTTGCTCGCCCGTCGGCTGCTGCTCGGAGCCGGAGGTCTGGTTGGCATAGTACTTGTCCACTTCGCTGCGGTAGATCTTCCGCCCGTTGACCGAGGCCATCACGTCGCCGCCGCCGCCGTCGCGGTTGCACGCCGCCAGTTGCAGCAGGAAGAACGCACTCAACAGGACGAGACTGGCTTCTTTCAAGTGGACACGTTTCAAGTTTGCCTCCGCGATGAATCCAGCATTTAGCACTTAGCACTTAGCATTTGGCACTTAGCATTTAGCTTCACCAATGCACTCGCTAAGAGAGAATTGCCTTGGCCAAGTGCTAAATGCTAACTGCTAACTGCTTACTTTGATGGCTTGTCCGGCGAGGTTTTCGCTTCCCCGGTGGCGGGCTTGTGCTCCGGAGGGGTCGCGCCGGCATCCAGGAGCGCGCGGTCGAGGACAGCCCGCAAGTCTTCGATCGGCACCGCTCCATCCACCTTCTGGCCATTGACGAACATGGCCGGCGTCGCGCTCACGCCGACCTTGTCCCCTTCGCTCTGCGAGGCTCGCACGGCCTTGTCGTCCTGCGCCTTCACGCACGCCTGCAATTTGGCCGCGTCCAGACTGTGCTTCTGGCCTTGCAGAGTGACGAGCTTGTCGAGAGCGGCATTCTGAGCGCCGGGGCCCTTCGCATCGTTGATTTCTTTTTGGTTGCCGTGCGCGTAATCGGCGAAATCCCAGTAGGCGTCGGCGTTCTGCGCCGCCAGGCAGTTCGCGTTCACGGCCGCATGAATCGCCCAGGGATGAATCTCGTCGAGCGGGAAGTCCTTGTAGATAAACAGGACGCGGTCGCCGTACTCCTTCAGAAGCGTGGGGAAAAGCGCCGAGTGCATGCGCGAGCAGAACGGACACTGGAAATCGTCGTAGTTGATGGCGACAACCTTGGCGTCCTTAGCGCCGCGCGTGGGACGGCCACTGACGTCAATTTTCTTCATGACCTCGGCATAGGGATCTTTGGTCAGATCGAACATGGCGCGCACCAAGGTTTTGTGGTCTTTCGAGAGAAAGAACTCAAGATTCTGCTTCTTCTCGCCATTGTCGACGGTTACGGTGAGCGCATCGTAGCTAGGGAACTCGCTCGAACGCGGTGGTCCCACACTAACCTTCACCTCGCGGGGAATGGAATAGTAGGCGCGAATCTGCCGCTCCACCGCCCGCACGACGTCCGTCGGAGCGGACGGGGCGGGCTGAGCGGAACAACCGAGACAGACTAGTAGAAGAACTAAAAAAGCACGCCGGGCAAAGATCACTAGAAACCGCCTAAACATGAGGAATCGCTTGATTATCTCATGGGGAGATGCGCTGCGAGCTTCGGTAGTGGGTCAGTTTGAGTCATTCAGTTGAGCAATTATCATACGCAAATATATCTTTGCGCTCTTTGCGGCATTCCTTTGTGATGTTTGCGGTTAAGAGCTCTGAACCGCAAAGGCCGCGAAGTGTCCGCAGAGTTCGCAAAGTGACCCACCACCCGGGCTTCGAGCCACCAAGTCTGCGCTCAGGCGCGACGCCGGTTGAGCTCCTCAGCGGGCAGCAACGAATTCATGGAACCCGATCGGAATCCTTCCAGGTCGAGCGTTACGAACTTGAATCCCAGTTTCCTGAAAATCGCTGTGAACTCGCGAGCCATCTCGGCCGACAGGGCACGAGGGAGTTCCTCGCGGGCGATTTCAATCCGCACGATGTCGCCGTGATGCCGCACCCGGAACTGGCGGAAACCGAGAGCGCGCAGGGCGTCTTCTCCCTGCTCCACAACTTGCAGCGCCTCCGGCGTCACCGGCCGGCCATATTCAATTCGCGAGGAGAGACACGCCGAAGCCGGTTTGTCCCACACCCGCAGGCCAGCCTGCCGCGCCAGTTCGCGGATCTCCGCCTTGCCGAGTCCCGCTTCGAGCAGCGGGGCCAAAACGTGATGCTGGCGCGCCGCCTGCTGCCCGGGGCGGAAGTCGCCTTGATCGTCGGTGTTCACGCCATAGGCGATCGCGTCGAAACCGTGCGCGGCGCGGTATTGCTCCATCACCGTAAACATCTCGTCCTTGCAGTGGAAGCAGCGCATGGCGTCGTTGCGGGTGTAGTCGGGATTCTCCAATTCCCGCGTTTCGATCACTTCCACCGGGATTCCGGTTTCGCGGACGAAGGCGAGAGCATCTTCGAGATGAGTCCGCGCCAGACTGGGAGAGTCGGCAATCACCGCGCGCATCTGATCGCCGAGCGCCTGATGGGCAGCCCACGCAAGAAATGCCGAGTCCACGCCCCCGGAGTAGGCGACGAGCAGGCGGCCGCTGGCCGTGAGGGCCTGATGCAGGCGGGCGAGTTTCGGATCGATCAGGACGGGAGCACCCACAGTCAGCATTGTAGTGAAAAGAGAAACGCGGTGCAGGGTGGCCTCGACAGTTTGTTGTGTAGCGCCGGCGCCTCGCCGGCTGTCTCGAGGGCGCCTTGCTCTCGTCTGTGCGAGCGAGTCGCCCGCACGACAGCCGCCGGGGCGGCGGCGCTACTCTCAACTAGTACAGCCGCTCCTGCCGCTTGAGGTTCCCGAACGCCCCCACATTCGCAAGCGAAAACGCGAACCGGAACTGGTTTTCGTTACGCACCAGCCCGAGCGCGAAGCGGCGATATTCGACGCTCAGGCCGCAGCAATCCCAATTGTAGGTGGTCTGTGCGGTCGAGTATTGCAGGAATCCCTGGTTGTGGTCGAAGCCAAAACTCGCGGCGCCGCTGAAACCGCGCTTCTGGGGCTGGCCGTAGCCGAACAAGATGCGGAACTGGTGGAAGTCGCGCTGTCCCGGCACCGCTTTTTCACCCTGAGTCATATCGTTCACGCGCAGGAATGCGTCTCCGCCCCCGAAGGTGAAAGGCCCGTAGTGATAGTTCACGAGCGCGGTGCTGACATTGATACGTCCGGTCTTCAAGTCGTAGTCGAGGTCCCACTCGGTGTTGGTGCGCGGGCTGGTCTCGATCCGCAAGCGGGAAATGATCGGCGAGAAGCGGCGCATATCGTTAAGAAAGGCGATACCGGTGAAATCCGCGGTCGAGGTAAAGACATTGCGTTGGTGGAGAGCCAGAGCGTGTCCGAAGGTAGGATCGAAGTAATATTTCTGGCCCACTTCCCAGGTCACGACTTCTCTGGGACCGGCAGGGCAGGGCTGCGCCGCCGGAGTCTCGGGCGTCTCCCACGGAACTACACTCGACGGCGGAGCTCCACCGATCGTCAGAGAACTCATGCCCCGCTGCTCGCAGGCTTTGTTATCGTCCTCGGGATTGATCCGCTTGGAGTACAGACGATTTACCAGGGCGTACTCGACGTCATTTGTGTTACTCAAGATGTCGCTGGCGTCGAAACGCAAAATGTTGGCAAAGTTGTTCACGCCGGTGACGTAGTCATAGCGCATGCGCGGCTCGATCACGTGCTTCCACTTCCGTCCAAGCCACGGATGTTCGAAGACCCGCGAAAGCGCCGGCGGGCGCAGCTCAAACGCCATCTCCAGCGCTTTGCGGTTGAGGACGTTGTCTTCGGCACTGCTCGCGATGGTCCCATCCGGCTGGACATTGATGAGCTGGGTCTGGGTATATAAAGTGTCCCGCAAAGTCAGCTCCGGGCGCGCCGACCATCCTTTCCACTGAAAAGGCATGGCCAGCGACGGAGCCAGATCAAAACGGCCAACGAGGGGACCGGTACGGAAACCTTGAATCGGTGGGACCAGCGATTCAACCCTAAGGTCGCGGCGCTGCAAGCCCTCTGCCGCGCTCTGGAACGACCAGAACAGCGGCGTGTTCCCCAGCTTCCGCTCAGCACCGGAGAGGAAGAAACTCGGCGTGTGCAGAATGCGAATCAGTTCCGTCTGCGTGAGCGTGGAGCATGGGCCCTTTTCTGGAGGGGGTGGCGGGATACAGATTTCGTAGTTCTGGTAGCGCTCCGCCAGCGCGTTGTAGTGAAAGCCATTTGTGGTATTCGAGAGGAAGATCTGCGACTTCACTTCCGAATTGACAGCCTGGCTGTACACCTCGGTGAAGGCAATGCGGAACACAAAGGAACTCAGATAGTCCACATTGGCTACACCGCGGAAGTTATCAAAGCGGCCTTCGGCCGTGAAGTGCGCGTCCTCGCCGCCCTGATCCTGGACGGGGTTTCCGATGCCCCGATCCAGCACCCCGAAATAATTCAAGTCAATGAATGAAGTATCGCTGGGACGAGCGCGGAATTCGCCGCGCTGCGACCATCCGCGTTTGGAGTAATATTCGGCGCCCAGGGTGACGTCCATACTGCGGTTCAGGGCCCAATACACCGACTCGCCCACGATCTTCCCCTTGCGCGAGGAGTTGCCGAAACTCGGGATCAGCAGGCCGGACTGCCGTTCCAACTTCTGGATCGGGTGGGTGACGAAAGGAAAATAGAATACCGGCACGCCGCCCAAACGGAACGTGCTGTTGTAAATCTTCGCGCTGCTGTCCACGTCCACCGTAATTCGGCTGGCTTCGAACTGCCACTTCGGACGCGGCAACTCGCAAGTGGTCACCGTGCCCTGCCGCACCAGATAGTGGTCGGGACCAAGTTTCTCGACCACCTTGCCGGTGAACGCGAAGGGGTTGGAAGTGGTAAGGACGTAGCTGGACCGCCCCAGGCGAAATCCTGCCGAGCCGATCACGTCATAGAACCTTCCCACCTGAGTGCGAACGTTGTAGTTGCCATGACTCGCTTCTACGTGCTCGTCGTAAGGACCGCCGTCCAAAACCACGCGGCCTTCGAGCCGGGTGTCGCCGGTGGCGGAGTTGTAGGTGACTTCGTCGGCGTACAGAACATAGTTTCGATAGTGAATTTCGGCCTGGCCGCGCAGCTTGTAGAGCGAGCCGTCCTTCTCCTGCTGAACGGCTCGAATCGTGACCTCTTCTTCGGTCAGGCTGGAGGGAGCGGCGGGAAGAGCCGCGGAAACGGGCTCCGAAGGGGGCGGCGTCTGGCTGGTTACTATCGCAGGAGCGAGAAGGAGATGACAAAGCGAAACGGCCGTGATAAGGATTCGGTAGCGGAAGATCATTGCAGGAGCACGTGCGCTCCGCCGGCCGGTCGCCAACGGGAACCTGGGTTGACCTTAGCATGCGGCTGGCACGGGAAGCAAAGCTGTGCCCGCGTGTGGTCCCCGCCCATCGTGCCTGGCCTGGCTCTGGCTGCTGGCATTCTCCGAAGACCGCGCTGATGGACTGTCCCACGGGCGGCGACGCCGCCGTACCAGCACACGACTCCTGCGTAGAGAGTGGAGCGGCCGAACCACCTGCCGCCGCCGCGGGAATTGCCAGCCTCGAACTGGACGCCGAGTACAGGCGGCGCGAGGTCGCGTCCCGTCTCGAGCGCTATCGCGCGCGGCGCAAACCGCGCGCACCTCGCTATCCCTCGCTTCGGCTGCCGTTTGATTCTTCCGACAACTGGCTGCCGGTGAGTGGGTCGGCGCTGGCGGTGTCGGCAACAGCACCAGCAGCCTCGGAGTTAACGCAGGAGAACCGGGGGGAGCAGGGCACACCGCAGCTCGTCGATTTTCCTCCAGCGATCGCCGAAGAGCCCGAGCTGTTCGCCAACGTCATCGAGTTTCCGCGTTCCGCCGCGGTCCCGGTCTATCATGCGAACGAGCTGGCCGAACCCATCTTCGAGCGGCCGCGCATCGTGGAAGCACCGGAGGTCCTGCCTCCGCCGCCCGCCCTGGGCGGAATGCTGATGGAACCTGCCCGTGGCCGGGAACCGGACCGGCGAGCGAATGCCGGCTTAATCCTGTCACCAGCGTCGCTCCCCCGCCGCATGCTGGCCGGATTGTTAGACGCCCTGGTTCTGGCAGCCGCGCTGGCGGGCTTTGGCGCGATTTTTGTGTGGCTGAACCCCGTGCGCCCGCCCATGTCCGTACTGGCAACGGCGGTGTTCGTCGTCGCGGTGCTGTTGTGGGCAGCTTACGAATTTCTCTTCATGGTGTACACCGGCTCCACTCCCGGATTGCGCCTGGCCCGGCTGCGCCTGGTCAGGTTTGACGGCTCGCGGGTGCACCGCCGGTTGCGCCGCTGGCGGGTACTGGCTTCGTATCTCTCTGCGTTCTCTCTCGGACTCGGCTATCTGTGGAGTGTTCTCGACGAGGATGGCCTGTGCTGGCACGACCGCATCACACGCACTCATCTTTCCTGAGCGACCCTTCCGGCGAGTTGCGGGTTTTCCGCCCGGCCTTCTTTTCTGGAAAACAAGGGTTTACAGCTCGGGATAGAGATCACCCCAACAGGTCCTCGAGCGCCGCCCGCAGCTCTGCAAGACGAAACGCATACCCGCTGGCGCGGAGTTTCACCGGCTCCACGCGCTCGCTGCTGAGCAACAATTCGTCCGCCATTTCTCCAAATGCCAGGCGCGCGGCGAATGCCGGCACATGAAAAAACGCAGGGCGTCTGAGCACGGAAGCGAGCACTTGGGTGAACTCCGCATTGCGCACCGGATTGGGCGCGACCAGGTTCACCGGACCCGAGAGCGACTCGGTGTGAAGCGCGTGATGCATCGCCCCCACGATGTCGTCCACATGGATCCAACTCCACCATTGCTGCCCGGAACCGATTCTGCCGCCCAGCCCCAGTTTGAACGGGGTCAGCATCTTTTCAAGCGCTCCGCCTTTCGGGCTCAGAACCAGCCCGATGCGGAGATTCACAGTGCGGATACCAACATCAGCCGCGCCCCGCGTTGCAGCTTCCCATTCGCGGCTGACTTCGGGCAGAAAACCTTGACCGGCGGAACTGGACTCGGTCAGCAGCTCGTCGCCGCGGTTGCCGTAATAACCGATGGCGGAAGCACAGATTAGGACGCGCGGCGGCGATTGAGTTTGCGCCAACGCCTCCGTCAAATGCCTCGTCCCCTGCACCCGGCTCTCGCGGACGGCCTTCTTCTTCGCTTCGGTCCATCGTCCCGCCACCCTCTCGCCCGCCAGGTGGATAACAGCTTCAAATCCCGACACCGCCGCCGGAGGAATTGGCCGTAGCGGATCCCAAGAGATCTGGTCCGTCCCGCGCGCCGGTCCGCGCACCAGTCGAATGACCCGGGCCCCCTGGGATTCAAGATAGGGCAGTAACGCCGCCCCAATGGGTCCCGAAACCCCTGTCACCAGAACGCGGTCCACGTTGTTTCTCCCGCTCGTACTCTACCAGCCCCAAGCCTTCCTCCGTGTCCCCCGTGTCCTCTGTGGTAAAGGTTTTTCGCGTAATCTATAGATACCGCCTGCCTTGCGGTAAGCCTCCCCCGGCTAGGTTAGAATCCTTCATGGCGACGTTGCGTCAGCAGATCGCGACCAACGTGCTCACGGTCACCCGCTTCCGCGAGCTCATGAAAAAGCTCCGCGAGAACCGCCCCAACGACGATCTCGAGCTGGTCAAGAAAGCCTACGAATTCTCCCAGAAGCACCATGCCGGCCAGAGCCGCGCCTCCGGCGAGCCCTATCTCATCCATCCGCTGGAAGTTGCGAACGTGCTCGCCGACATGAAAATGGACCCGGTCTCGATCGCCGCCGGCCTGCTCCACGACTCAGTCGAAGACACCTCGGTCACGACCGTCGAAATCCGCCAGGAGTTCGGTGAGCAGGTGGCGCATATCGTCGAAGGCGTCACCAAGATCAGCAAGATCGACTTCTCCTCCACCGAAGAAGCGGAAGCCGAGAACCTGCGCAAGATGATGCTGGCCATGGTGGACGACATCCGGGTCATCATGATCAAGCTCGCCGACCGCCTGCACAACATGCGCACGCTGGAGCACCTTCCGTCCGAGCGCCAGCAGAAGATTGCCCGCGAAACGCTCGACATCTACGCCCCCATCGCGCACCGGCTCGGCATGGGCAAAGTGCGGGGCGAACTTGAGGACCTTGGCTTCCGCTACGTGGACCCGATTGGCTACGAACAAGTGCAAGCCGCGGTGGAGGCGCGCCGCAAGAAGGGCGAAGCCTTCATGGCGCGCATTGAGGGCGTGCTGCGCGACGGCCTGAAAGAGGCTGGAATCACGGCGCGGGTTGAGAGCCGTATCAAGCGCATCTACAGCATCTACAAGAAGCTTCAGCGACAGCGCATCAGCGTGGACCAGGTCTACGACCTCTACGCCATGCGGGTGATTACCAACTCCGTACAGGACTGCTACGCCGTGCTTGGGATTATCCACAACGTGTGGCGTCCGGTGCCGGGCCGCATCAAAGATTTCATCGCCATGCCACGGCCGAATCTGTATCAGTCCCTGCACACCTCGGTGATCACCGAAACGGGCGAGACCTTCGAAATCCAGATCCGCACCGAAGAAATGCACAAGATGTGCGAAGAAGGCATCGCCGCACATTGGAAATACAAAGACGGCCCGGTTTCCGCGCAGGACGAGCAGCGCCTCGCGTGGCTGCGCCAGGTCGTGGAGTGGCAACGCGACGTTTCCGATCCCAACGAGTTCCTCTCCACGCTGAAGATTGACCTGTACCCGGAGGAGGTCTACACCTTCACGCCCAAGGGAAAAGTCCTGGTGCTGCCGCGCGAATCTACTCCCATCGATTTCGCCTACACTGTTCACACCGAAGTCGGCCACAGTTGCGTGGGCGCGAAGGTCAACGGGCGCATGGTCCCGTTGCGCCACAAGCTGCATTCCGGCGATATCGTCGAGATTCTCACCCAGTCCGGACACAAGCCCAGCCGCGACTGGCTGGGCATCGTCAAGTCCTCGCGCGCCCGCAACAAGATCAAGCACTGGCTCAACCTGCATCAGCAGGAGCGCGCCATCGAAATCGGGAAAAAGCTGATCGAAAAAGAAGCGCGCAAATACCGCATGTCGCTGAAACAGATCAAAGACGAAGATCTGCAAAGGGCGGCCGGCGAATACGGGCTGGGCCGCGCCGACGATCTGCTGGCCGCCATTGGATTTGGCAAGTACTCCGCTCGGCAAGTGCTGGCGAAACTCGCCCCGGCGGGCAGCGAACCGTTGCCGGAGGGCGAAGTGCAGTCCGCGAGCGGCTTCACGAGTGTCGTCCGCCGCGTCTTCGGCGGCGATAACAATGCCATCATTGTCAAGGGCCACGGCGACCTGCTGGTCTATCGCGCGCGATGTTGTAACCCCATCCGCGGCGAGGCCATCGTCGGTTACGTGACCCGCGGCAAGGGCGTCGCGGTTCACTCCATCAACTGTCCGAACGTCACCAATCTTATGTATGAACCGGATCGCCGCATCGACGTGCAGTGGGCCCGCAGCGACAAAGAAGGCCAGCCGATTTCCTATCCCGTCAAGCTCACTCTATTTTGCGACGACCGTTTCGGCATGCTGAAACAGATCACCTCCGTCATCAGCGACCAAAACACCAATATCCGCAACATCGAAGCCCGCACCAGTAACGGCCAGGCCAGCATCGACGTAGTCCTCGAAATCGCCGACCTCAAACACTTGCAGACGATCATTAACGGTGTGCGCCAGATTCCGGGCGTGCACGATGTGCAGAGGTTGCAGAAGATCTAGGTCTTGTTTCATCTGGTGGCACGGGGGCTCGGGCAAAGGCGGCCCACACTAGCCGCCGAGCAGCGAGTTCGGTATCTAATCCAGTGAACTACCAGCTGCTAGTACGGAGCTGGCCGTTTGAGAGGCTGGCGGAGGCACAATGAAAACTCTCTTCTCGTTTGTGATGCTGCTAGGTTTCGCTTGCGCAGCGACTGCTCAGCGGTCCCCGGATGCAGTTCCGTGGGCAAAGGAGATCAAAGATCCGGTTACGTCGGTTTTTAGGGGAGAGATGCGCGTCTATCGCAATAAGCTCATCTGGGCTGCTGAAGAAATGCCCGCGGAAAAATATAGCTTTCGGCCACCGTTTCAGAAAATTAGTTTCGCCGATCTAATGATTCAAATTGTTGAGTCTAACTATGAGTTCTGTGCGGTCGCAGGAGGTATCGAAGCTCCACAACCACAAAAGCTGCCAGGAGCGGACGGCAAGGACAAGTTGCTACCAGCCGTCAAGGCGTCGTTTGATTTCTGTCAGAGTGCTTTCTCCAAGGTACATGACAGGCAACTAGCTGAGGTCGTTTATTTTAGCCGCGAGATGATGGCTGAACGAGTGGGTACCCTGTTTGGGTTGATCGGAAACTGGGCCGATCACTACAGGTTAGCCACCGTGTATTTTCGCTTGAACGGGCTAACGCCACCTCTTACAGCTGGTGAAGAATATTGATTGAGCGGTTAGTTGGGAGAGGTCTTATTCAGGCTCCCTGCCCCAAGCCCTCATTTCTGGTTGGGGTTCGAATCCGGTATCATAGAAGGACTATCCGGAGGGGTGATGGCAGTTCCCGTATCCCAGATGTGGACGGTGGCGACCTACGTCCTGCGGCAGAAGATTGCCCGACGGAAGCGCTATCCCCTCGTGCTGATGCTGGAGCCGCTGTTCCGCTGCAATCTGGCTTGCGCGGGCTGCGGAAAGATTCAGTACCCGGCCCACATCCTGAAGAAAGACCTCTCTCCCGAAGACTGCTTCAAGGCGGTGGACGAATGCGGCGCGCCGGTGGTCTCGATCCCCGGCGGCGAACCGCTCATGCATCCGCAGATCGCCGAGATTGTCGAAGGCCTGGTCGCCCGCAAGAAATATATCTACCTCTGCACCAACGCGCTGCTGCTCAAGGAAAAGCTGCACCTGTTCAAGCCCAGCAAGTATTTGAGCTTTTCCGTGCACGTGGACGGCCAGCGCGAGCACCACGATTTTTCGGTCTGCCGCGAAGGCGGATACGACATCGCCATCGACGCAGTCCGCGAGGCCATAAAAGCCGGCTTCCGCGTCACCACCAACACCACACTCTTCGACGGCGCCGACCCCAACAGCGTTCGCGAGTTCTTCGACGAGATGATGGAAGTGGGCGTCGAGAGCATGATGCTCTCGCCCGGCTACTCCTACGACAAGGCGCCCGACCAGAAGCACTTCCTGGGACGCGCCCGCACCCGCCGCTTGTTCCGCGCCATGCTTTCGAATCGCAAGAAGAAATGGCGTTTCAACCAGTCGCCGCTGTTCCTGGAATACCTGATGGGCAAGCGCAACTATAACTGCACCCCGTGGGGCATGCCGACCTACAACCTGTTCGGCTGGCAGAAGCCCTGCTACCTGCTCCAGGACGGTTACGCCCAGTCCTTCCAAGAGTTGATGGAGACCACCGAGTGGGATGGCTACGGCACGCAGTCCGGCAATCCGCAATGCGCGAACTGTATGGTGCATTGCGGCTATGAACCCACTTCCGTTGACGACACCTTCGGCTCGCTGCGTGGATTTGTCGACACCGTGAAAGCGACCTTCTCGCTCTATCCCGACAAAGACGCGCTCGCCGATCTCAACCGCGAGGTGCGCCCCGTGTATTCGTACAATCCGCTGGTGCAGATTGCCGCCCCTGCCTCTGAGAGCGTTGCAGTCGCTGAAGAAAGCCGGGCATGAGCGGTCGCGAAGCTGGACGAGAACCCGCGCTGCCCCACATTGCACAGCCCCCTGCTGAGTCCCGCGCCACCGACGAGTTGGAAGTCGTCCCCGGCTTTGAGCGCGAAAACCTGCAAGGCTGGATTCCCGAACTCGCCACCGAAGCCGACATCCGCGCAGTAATTGAAAAAGCCTTCGACTACCGCGGCGATGTAACAATCTCCCGCAAAGACGGCTCCCAGATCACCGGCTATCTGTTCGACCGCCGTGTCGGCAAGACCCTGGCCGACTCCGTCGTGCGCCTGATGCTGCCCACCAGCAACCAGCGCCCTGCCATCCCCTACTCCGACATCACCGGCCTCGCCTTCACCGGACGCGACACCGCCGCCGGCAAAAGTTACGAAGCCTGGGTAAAGAAATACTGGGAGAAGCGTGAAAAGGGAGAAAAGAATATTTCCATCGAGCCCGAAGCGCTCGAGTAGCGATTTCCTCATCCAGCGAGTCGCTTGCGCTACGATTGCTATTCGACAACAGAAACTGGATCATCATGTCCCGACTCACAAGAAAATCTAGAGCCAGCAACCTCTTCGTTCGCGCGGACAAGCAGGATGAGCGAGGCAAGAAGCGGTCGGCTTTTCGACTTATGTTAGCTGCCGCCAAATTGGGTGACACTGGGGCGCAGACTAATGTCGGCAACTACTATGCTGACGGCAACGGGGTTCGGCGGAATCGTTCAGCAGCTCTGTACTGGTATAAGCGAGCATACCGACGGGGCGACTACTGCGCAGCCAACAATATTGGGGTTCTGTGGCGTGATGAAAAAAAGCTCCAACGCGCTCTTTCTTGGTTCTTACGTGCAGTGAAGCTGGGCGACGATGAAGCCAATCTTGAAATTGGGAAACACTACCTGCACAACAAGAACAATCCCCGAAAGGCTGTTCCGTGCTTCAAGCAAGTAATGCAATCAGATTGGGTTAGTGAGGCTGGGGCAGAGGAAGCCGCACGACTCCTCCGAGAGGCGGAGAAGCTTCTCGAAGCTCGACGCCACCGCTCCCGCTCGGTAGCTATCGATAAATCCTGACTACGAAAGCGACACAGACACTTTATCCGTGAGGGATGAGTTCTGATTTCCCAACGACGGGCCGATGAACCTCGGAAATCTGGCTTGTTCTAGAATCAACCTCCATGCTCGTCCTAGCCTCCGCCTCGTCCCGACGCCAAGAATTGCTGCGCAACGCAGGCATTCCGTTCGAAGTCCAGCCCGCGCACATCCCGGAAGACCCCCTTCCCGGGGAGCAAGCAAAAGACTGCGCTGAGCGCCTGGCCCGCGAAAAAGCGCTGGCGGTCGCCCGGTTGCGTCCGCGGGATATCGTTCTCGGCGCCGACACGGTGGTCGTGGTCAACGGCCAGATTCTCGGCAAGCCTACGGACTCCTCTGACGCCGCCCGCATGCTGCGAATGCTGTCCGGGCGCGAGCATCAGGTGATCACAGGCGTTTGCGTAGTGGCGAGTGGACAGTCGTCGGTGGCGAGTGAAACCACGAAGGTCACAATGTCGGAGATCCCGGAGAAGGAAATCGCCGACTACGTCGCCACCGGCGAGCCCATGGACAAGGCCGGCGCTTACGCAATCCAAGGCATCGCCTCGCGCTGGATTCCTCGTATCGAAGGGGACTACAGCAATGTCGTGGGACTACCAGTGGCGCTGGTGTATGCCATGTTGAAAAGACCGGCCATATAAGTTGCTTATATTCAATTGGTTAACTAAGAAAGTGGCTGTTCAGAAACTTAAAGCTTGACTGGTTATAGTATCATATATAGTATCACTATACCTGTGGAAGGAATCGACACTTAGGAGGCCGAGAGCATGTCTGATCCGTACGAGGTAATCAAGCGACAATGGCTGACCCTAAGCACATCAGAGCAGCAATAGCTGACATCGCGCAGAGGCCAAAAAACATCAAATTTGACGAGATTGAGTGGGTCGTGGACCAGCTTTCGAGCTACTACTCGGTATCGAAGCGCCAGGCTACTCATGGAGTGCTTTTCCGTGTCCGCGATCAGCAATTCATGGTTTGTACCCATAATCCGGGCAGCAAACAAGTGAAAAGGGTCTATGTCAAGAAATTCCTTGGCGCGATGGCCGAGTTGGGATGGTATTGAGTGACAGCAGCCATGAAAAATCTAAGTTTCTACCTTGATCTCTCCTACACGGAGAAGATCCGCAAAGACGAAGAGGGTGATTTTGTCGCGGAGATCGAGGAACTTCCGGGTTGCGTTGCTCACGGAGCCACAAAAGAGAAAGCTCTTGAGGCGCTTGATGAAGCAAGACGGCTCTGGATTGAAGAGCGGATCAAGAGTGGATTTCCCGTGCCTCAACCGGACACTGAGGAAGATCTACCAAGCGGAAAGTGGGTACAACGTGTGCCTCGCAGCATTCACAATAGGCTGACGATGCTGGCGAAGCGCGAGGGCGTGAGTCTTAACCAGCTCGTTACCTCGATTGTGTCGGAGGCAGTTGGCGTTCTCAACGGAGACGTAGAGCGATTTACTACGACTTCTTCTCCCCGCCCTCTTCGCCGTCTTTCACGGCCGACTTGAAATTCTTGATGCCTTCGCCCAAGCCTTTGCCCAGGTCGGCCAGCTTGCTCGGTCCAAAGATGAGTAGCGCGACCGCGAGGATCAGCAGTAGTTCAGGCAACCCAATTTTTCCACCAAACATGATTATCTCCCGGGGTTGCCCGGCGCGCAGGTAGCCGCGCCATCGCTCAAAGGACCCCACACGAATTCTAGGGTAGTGCGAACCGCGAGTCAAAGAACAACCCGCATGTCTTGTCACAACCCGGTGTGATTCGGCCCCGGTGTGATCCCCCGTAGAGACGCGGCTTGCCGCGGCTCCCCCGGGCACACCCGCT
>ORMF011194521.1_pt1 | contig 19046 bp, 16 predicted proteins | sample 1779871 | NCBI WGS metagenome assembly ORMF01 (sample SAMEA104232316, study PRJEB22302) | groundwater metagenome | biome: forest; feature: aquifer; material: groundwater | place: USA | collected 2011-08-07 | depth 5.4 m | reverse complement strand
TCGCGCTCGCCCCGCGCCTCGCATTCCTCTGCGCGCGCCGCCCGGGCCTTCTCGCCGTCCCCATGGAGATCGGATACGGCACTACGGTGCTGGACGGCGACAACAACGTCGTCGGATGCGACCTGCGCAACACGATCCAGGCTGCGCCGGCGCTGGCGGCCCAGATGTCGGAGTCGCTGACGGCTGCCGCCAACTATTGCGCGAACATCGCCGATGTCGGAAGCCTGCGCGAGGCCGCGAATTTCTCAATCCGGATCACGCACCCATGATCACCCTCCGTGCCTTCGTCTCTCCGTGGCCCGTACTCGGGTTCATCGCGGCAATGGTCGCGGCGTGTGGCAACGGGACGAGCACTCCGACGTCTCCCTCCACCCCAACGAAACCGGAGGCGGAGAACTGGTCAAGTACGTTGGCACCCGGTGGCACGAGCAGCCGCTCGTTCACGGTCACTGCCGCGGGGACCATCAACGTGACGATGACCAGCGCGGAGTCCACGGTAGGGCTTGGCGTCGGTTTGCCACGAGTATCCGGCGGCGGTTGCCGGCTGGGCGTCTCGGTGAATACCGGCGGCGGTTCCGCGCCGCAGATCTCCACGCAGGCGGACGCGGGTCAGTACTGTGTGCAGGTCTTCGATCTGGGCACGCTGACCGACCTGATTTCGTTCACGCTCACGATCGATCACCCGTAAGACTTGAAACCACGAATGTCGCGAAGGTCACGAAGAAGTCTTACGGAATCTGCGCCGCGGTGTAGGCGGAGATCGCGATCATGTCCGCGGGCGTAAGGTTCATGACCGTCGGCTGCATCAACGTGCCCTGCAGCCCCTTCCTGACCCCGTTCTTGAAATCATTCAGCTGCCGATAGGTATAGACCGCAGAGCGGCCGCCGATTCCCGGCACACCCGGCATTGCGCCGCCGCGCATATCCACGCCGTGGCACGTCGCGCACGCCACGGTGTTGCCCATCACGGTCTTGCCTCCAGCGATGTGCTGGCCGCCGGTCTTCACGAGGTCCTGGCCCTTCTTGAGGCTGCCGACCGGCACGTATGCAATGAAGCCTGAGTGCGAATCGCGATTCTTTGCGCGCTCGGGGTCTTGCGGGAGCTCGATGATGCGCTGCCCGAGCGGCTCCATCGGACTCTTTTCCAGCGCGAAACGCATGTTCCCGAACCCGACGAAGGTTTTCGGCACCATCGTCGCTTCGACGACCTTGACCCATGGCTTCGGCGTCAGCGAGGCGAAGTACGCCGACGCCTGCTTGAGCTCATTCGGTGTGATCGCTTTCGCGATTGTCACCATGATGCCGGGGCGTCCGCCGGCGATGGCGCTCTTGCGAGCGCCGCTTTTGAAGTCTTCGACCTGCTGCTGGATGTAGGCCGCCTGCAGCCCCGCGAGATACGCGGACTCTGGATGGCCGAGGCCGTTCGGCAGGTGACACATGGCGCAGGCCCACACATCGGGCTTGCGGCCGCGCGCAACCACCTCGGGCATCCGAGGATGGTCGGTATACCAGTCGGGCGGGGTGAACGGGTCGTCGATCTGCGTCTGCGTGAACCCGAGCTTGCTGCCGGGCACGCGCCGCTGCGTCCCTGGATCGGGCGGCGCCTTGAAGGTCGCGGGCGTCACAGGGTACGCCCATCCTGGTATCTGACCTTGCGCCCGCACTGCCACTGCGACGCTTAACCCGCACACCATCGTCACTATCACACCGACTGATCTGCGCATCGATCCTCCAGGTAAGGGGTGCTCCCGTCGAGCATCCGCGCGACGGAGAAGAATAGGGCAGCAGACGACGATAATACCAATGTGGCTCAAGCCTACGAGGCCTTCCTTGCCGCATTCCCGGAATACGCGTCGACCAGCCTGCTTGATGCGCTCCGGGCGACGGAGTACCGGCGGCTTGACGAACAGCAGCATGTCTATCTCGATTACACCGGCGGCAGCCTGCACGCCGAATCGCAGGTGCTTCGACATGCCACGCTGCTGAACCAGCACGTTCACGGCAATCCGCACTCAGGCAGCCCGTCATCAATGGGTATGACGAACCTGGTCGAGCAGGCAAGGCGCGCGGTACTCGACTGGTTCAACGCAACGGACGACGAATACACGGCGGTCTTCACGTCAAACGCGACGGGTGCGCTGAAGCACGTGGGGGAGTCGTATCCGTTCGCTCCCCGGGGACGGCTGCTTCTCACCGTCGACAATCACAACTCCGTGAACGGCATCCGCGAGTTTGCGCGGGTGAAGGGTGTTGACGTCGAGTACGTGCCGCTCACGATGCCCGAGCTTCGGATCGATCTGGACAAGGTTGCGGCTGCTCTGACGACACGTCCCGAAAGCTCCGGCGCAGACACGCCGCGCTGTCTGTTTGCCTTCCCCGCGCAGTCGAACTTCAGCGGCGTGACGCACCCGCTCGAGCTGATCGCGCAGGCGCACGACCGGGGGTGGGACGTCCTGCTCGACGCCGCCGCATTCGTGGCGACGAACCGTCTCGATCTCTCGCAGGTGAAGCCCGACTTCGTGAGCGTGTCTTTCTACAAGATGTTTGGCTATCCCACGGGCGTCGGCTGTCTGCTCGTGCACAACAGGGTGCTTCCCGTGCTGCACCGGCCCTGGTTTGCGGGAGGCACGGTCAGCTTCGCGACGGTGCAGGGGCGCGCGCACATCCTGTCGCCGCGGGAAGCCGGATTCGAGGACGGCACGCTGAATTACCTCGGCATTCCCGCGGTTGAAATCGGGCTGCGACACCTGGAGTCGATTGGGATCGACACCATCGGGACTCGTGTGCGGTGCCTGACCGCATGGCTGCTGAACCGGCTCATGAGCCTCCAGCACAGCAACGGTCGTCTCATGGCGCGCATCTACGGCCCGGTGACGACTGCATCGCGGGGCGGCACGGTGACGATGAACTTTTACGATCCCGAGGGACACCTGCTGGATTACCGCCGGGTCGAGGAGCTCGCCGGGTTGCAGCGGATCTCGCTTCGCACGGGCTGCTTCTGTAATCCGGGCGCAGGAGAGACAGCCGAAGGTCTGACCGAAGCGGATGTCCGCGCCGCGCTCGAGGCAGACGCCGACATGAACCTGCCGCGCTTTCTTCAGGTGGTGACGCACCTCAGTGGCAAGAGCGCCGGTGCGATCCGCGTCTCGCTGGGCCTCGTCAGCAACTTCGCCGACGTGTATCGATTCATGCAGTTCGCCGAAACTCTTCGGGATCAGACACGCCTGACGATCGGCGACGTGACGTTCGACATCGAATCGTGCCGCGTGATCCGCGACGGCAGCTGAGACAAGCCACGGAGACAGGGAGGCACGGAGAAAAAAGTACCTCCGTGTCCTTCGTGGTTGAACCTCCTTTGTGAACTCCGTGGCTGCTATCGCCTCCTACGGCACCTGGACCTCCCCGATTTCCGCGAGCACCGTCGCTGAGCAGGGCGTACGCCTCGGATTCGTGGCGCTTGATGGTGGCGACGTGTACTGGCTCGAAGGTCGCCCGCACGAAGGGGGGCGCAATGCGCTCGTGAAGCGCAGCGCTGACGGCACGATCGCCGATGTCACGCCCCGCGATCACAACGTCCGCACCCGCGTGCACGAATACGGGGGCGGCGCGTTCATCGTCTCCAACTCGGTTGTCTACTATTCGAACTTCGCGGACCAGCGCATTTATCGGATCGCCGGGTCTACACAGCAAGACCCGGTCTCCTCGGCCGTGCCCCTGACCCCCGAAGGGAACTGTTTCTACGCCGATGCCACCATCGATGCACGCAGAGGGCGGCTCATCTGCGTGCGCGAGGATCATTCGGAGGCCACGCATGAAGCGACCACAACGATCGTCTCGATTCCGCTCGAGGGCCCGCCGAGCGCGGGCGAGATCATCGCGTCAGGCTACGACTTCTATTCGACGCCGCGCCTGAGTCCGGATGGGTCGACGCTGGCGTGGCTGTCGTGGCGCCATCCCCAGATGCCGTGGGACGGGACGGAGTTGTGGGTTGCGGACATCACGGATGCTGGGATGCTGGAGCGTCCGGTGCTGGTTGCCGGCGGCGCGCAGGAATCGATCTATCAACCGGGGTGGTCGGCGGACGGCACCCTCTACTTCGCGAGCGATCGCACCGGGTGGTGGGAGCTGTACCGAATTGCGAATGCAAAATTCAAGAGTCGAAATTCAAACAAGGATGCCATCAGCATCGAGGCGGTGCTTCGCGAGCCGATTCCCGGAGCGGAGTTCGGAAGACCGCAGTGGCTGTTTGGCTGGGCGACATGGGCATGCGCTGACGCGCGGCGGATAGTCGTCACCTACGCGCGGCGTGGACGCTGGACGCTTGCCACGGTCGACGCGGAAACGGGAGCGCTGAAAAACGTCGCAACAGACCTCGAGCCACTCGAGTGGCTCACCGCGACGTCGACCGACGCGTTCTCTGTGGCCGCGTCTCCCACCTCGCCAGCCGCCGTCGTTCGCACGGACTTGTCGACCGGCGCGACCACGACCCTGCGATCGTCATCGACGCTCTCGCTCGATCCGGGCTACATTTCGATTCCCGAGGCGATCGAATTTCCAACGGAGGGCGGTCTCACCGCGCATGCGTTCTACTATCCGCCGCGCAGCAAGGATTTCACCGCGCTTCCCTCAGACCGCCCTCCCCTCATCGTCATCAGTCACGGCGGACCGACGACGCAGACGAAGGCGATGCGGGCCCTGCAGGGGCAGTACGGGACGAGCCGCGGGTTCGCCGTGGCCGACGTGAACTACGGCGGGAGCTCGGGTTACGGCCGGGAGTATCGCGAGCGGCTCAACGCGCGGTGGGGCATCGTGGATGTCGACGACAACGTCAACGCGGCCAGGTATCTCGTCGAGCAGGGGAAGGCGGATCCGGCGAGGCTCATCATCCGCGGTGGGAGTGCGGGCGGCTATACGACGCTCGCCGCGCTGACGTTCCATCCCGAGGTGTTCAAGGCGGGGGCAAGCTACTACGGCGTCAGCGATGTCGAGGCGCTGGCGATCGACACGCACAAGTTCGAGTCGCGGTATCTCGACACGCTCATCGGGCCGTACCCGGCGGCGAAGGAGCTTTACCGCGCCCGGTCGCCCATCCACTTCACTGACCGTCTGTCGTGTGCGCTCATTCTCTTTCAGGGGCTCGAAGACAAAGTCGTTCCACCTGATCAGTCTGAAACGATGGCGAACGCTGTCCGCGCCAAGGGATTGCCGGTCGCGTACCTGGCGTTCGAAGGGGAACAGCATGGCTTTCGCAAGGCGGAGACGATCATTCGCTGCCTGGAATCGGAGCTGTACTTCTACGGCGCGGTATTCGGATTCACCTCCGCCGGGTCGATCGAGCCGGTAGGAATCGACAATCTTACCCGGGCGAATTGGTGACTGGGAATTGCATTCGTCAGGATCCGCGCCACCACGTCCGCCGCTGGTTGAGCTATTTTGTAGAAGGGTTCAAGAGGTTCGCGAGGTACGGCGTGCTCACCGACGTGTTCGTGGATAGAATCCATCCATGTATTCCTCAGCGCTCTGGCTGCATTCCCTTCTCAGGTGGGCGGTCCTTCTCACGGGCGCGGTCGTCTGGTTCCGCGCGGTTGGCGGCGGAACAGCAAAGCGGCCCTGGACACCAAAGGACGAGCTGTGGGGCTTTCTGTTCACGACCTCACTCGACATCCAGCTACTTGTCGGCCTCGTGCTTTATTTCGTCCTGAGCCCCTTCACGACAATCGCGTTCCAGGATTTCGGCGGTGCGATGGCGAACTCGAGCCTGCGGTTCTGGGCGGTCGAGCATATTACCGGGATGATCATCGGCCTCGCGCTCGCCCACGTCGGGCGCGTCAAGATCCGCAAAGCCGCGAACGATCCACGCCGGCATCGCCTTGCGACGATCTATTTCGGGCTGGCACTCGTGGCCATGTGCGCGTCGATCCCGTGGCCCGGGCTTCCAGTCGGACGGCCCCTTTTCCGGTTCTAGCAGTCCCGGTCTTCACTCTCGCCTTTGTCCGAGACCGGCGACTCGGATGAAACACCGGAGGCCGGCATGATTGAGATTGTTCGAGTCGACATCACCACGCTGGACGTTGACGCGATCGTCAACGCGGCCAACGAGCGGATGCTGGGTGGCGGAGGCGTGGACGGCGCGATTCATGAGGCGGCCGGCAGTCAGTTGTACGACGCGTGCCTTGCGATTCCTGAAGTACGGCCCGGCGTCCGCTGCCCGACAGGCGAGAGCCGCATCACGCCCGGATTCAACCTGCCGGCACGGTATGTCGTTCATACCGTCGGTCCCGTCTGGCGCGGCGGGAGGAATGGTGAAGCGGCGCTGCTCGCGTCCTGCTACCGGAGCGGGTTGACGCTGGCGCGGCAACACCACCTGCGATCGATCGCGTTCCCGGCGATCAGCTGCGGGGCTCATGGATATCCATTGGACGAGGCAGCGGCCATTGCCGTGAGAGAAACGAGCGCGCAACTGACCGACTTCGATCGCATCATACTCGTCGCGTTCGACGAAGCCACGCACGACGAACTCAGTCGTTCGGAACGCTCGAACCGATAGCTGGCCCGAGGTCCGTGTTCGAACACTTCACGCCCGTCGAAATCAAGACGTCCGGTGCGACGGTCGTTGCGGTCCACGGCGGAAGTGGACCGCCGCTGCTCCTGTTGCACGGCTACCCGCAGACCCACGTCATGTGGCACAAGGTGGCGCCGCTCCTGGCGAACGATTTCACCGTCGTCGCCACCGATCTGCGCGGATACGGCGACAGCAGCAAGCCTCCGGGTGGCCCCGATCATTCAGCGTATTCGAAGCGCGCGATGGCGCAGGACCAGGTGACCGTGATGTCGCGTCTTGGCTTCGAGGCGTTCTTCGTCGCGGGCCACGATCGCGGCGGGCGCGTCGCGCATCGAATGGCGCTCGATCATCCCGATCGCGTCACCAGGCTCGCTCTTCTCGACATCGTTCCGACACACCGTCTCTACACCGATTCGACGCGCGAGTTCGCGACCGCGTATTACCACTGGTATTTCCTGATTCAGCCAGCACCGTTGCCGGAGACGCTGATCGCCAGGAGCGTCGAGTTCTGGCTGGAGCAGAAGCTTGGCAAAGCGGCGCCGGGCGCGATTACAGGAGAGGCGTTCGCCGAGTATCTCCGGTGCTACCGCGATCCCGCCACGATTCATGCGAGCTGCGAGGACTATCGCGCCGGCGCGTCAATCGACCTGGCGCACGACGAAGCCGAGATGGAGCGGAGGATTGCGTGCCCGGTGCTGGCGCTGTGGGGCGAGTGCGCGCCGATGCACCGGCTGTACGACGTCGCGGCGACGTGGAGGGCGCGCGCGGCCAACGTGACCGGCAAGGCGTTGCCAGGGACGCACTACTTCGCGGAGGAGATTCCCGAAGTTGTCGCAGAGGAATTGCGAGGGTTCTTCAAGGGTAGGCGGACCTGACCAGCCTTCGCGCTGCCCGCTTCAGCGGTCCGCCTCTACCCTTCGCACTTCTCGCACCCTTCGCACCTCTCGCACCCTTCCCACCCCTCGCCCCTTCCCACCCCCGACGATTCACCGCTTGACGCCGTCGTACTCGAGCATCTGAGTCGTGAGATCCAGCGGGTACGAGATCGCCACGTCGGTGATCTTCCCGTCCGCACCCGTCACCGGCGTCAACTTCGGCATCACGAAGCCGGAATACGACGGCAGGTTCAGCTTGTCCACGCGGGCGACGACTTCATCACGCAGCTTCGGGTCGAAATGGATGCCGTACGCGTCGAACAGCTTCTTCGCACCGGCGAAGTCGCCTTCGGACTTGATGCGCTGCACCTCCCCGAGCAGGCGTCCGACGCCTTCGCGGAACGCCTTCTGGTCGACCATCACGAGATACGTCTTGCCGTCGCGCGTCCGTTCCTCAATCGCCTTCGTGTTCGCCATGAGCCACCGGATGATCATCTGCCGGTTGCGCATGTGGTCTTCCTCGATTTGCGATCCCTCGCGAACGCGCCGCAGTTGCACGAGCGCATTGCGCGTGTAGCCCTCGTACTCGGCGCGCACCATCGCATCCTGGTCCGCAGCGGGGATGATGCCGAGCTCCACCAGCTTCGGGTCTGCCAGGAAGTACAGACCCACCAGGTCGGCGCGCCCTTCTTCGAGTGCCGAGAAGTACTCCTTGACCGCCTGCTGCGGCGTTCCCTTGAAGCCAGCCGCCTGCTGCCCCGACGCGTGACCGATCACCTCGTGCATGTCGGTGTGCAGGGTGTCCGTCGTGGCGGCGTGCTTCGTGCCGCGCTCGACCTCTTCGGGTGTCCATGCGAACTCGCCGCGCATCGTCCCCGGCGTCGATTTTTCGTAGGCCTCGACGACGTTCGCAAGCGAGACGGACTTGCTGCCGTACTGCTGTCGGATGCGCTGATCGTTCGGCAGGTTGATGCCGACCGGCGTCACGGGCCCGGAATCGCCGGCCTCGACGACGACGTCGATGGCATTGGCGACGATCCCGGAGACATTCGGCTTGTGGTACTTCGCGTCGGTGGGCATGTGGTCCTCGAACCACTGCGCGTTCTCGGCCAGCTTCTTGATGACTTCCGTCTTCTGCGGGTTGACGTAGAAGACCAACGCCTCCCAGCTGCCCTTGATGCCGCGCGGATCGAGGTAGACCTCGATGAAGCCGTTGATGGTGTCGACCGGCGACTGCTTGTCCTGCACCCACGCGATGTCGTAGTTCTCGCGGTCCTTCTCTTCGCCTGTCCGGTACCACTGGACCAAAGCGCGGAGTGCCTTCTGCATCGGCTCGTCGGCAAACGGGATCGCAGCCTCGAGATGTTTCACGATTGCTGTGATCTGCGTCGCGTAGCGGCCGTCGATCTTGTAGACCTCTTCGACCAGTTTGTCCTGAGATTGTTTGACGAGGCGCGCGTTGAGGCCGTACCGCTCCGTGAATCCCTTGAGGTCCGCCATGGACACTCCGCCGGCGTAGAGATTGTTCGAGCTCGCCGTCAGGATGTCCTTGCCGGGAGGCGGCGTCTTGCTGGTGACGATCGGATCGACGTTCGGGTCGAAGAACATCGGCTGGAGGCGCTTCAGCGTTGTGTCGAGTGATTCGCCGTTGCGCGTCGCGAACGTCGCGCCCGCTTTTTCCGACGCATGCGCCGCCGTGGCAAACGCGTCCGGGGTGATTTTGAGCACGAACTTGCGCGCGGTGAGGTTGTTGTACGCGCCGTTGTTGATCCAGAACAGCTTCGTGTAGCGCTGAATCTCCCCGAGCGCGGCCGCATCGATGCCCTGCGGATGGGCGGCGATCTGATCGAGGATGCCCCGCATCTCGAGGGCGTCGCGATGCTTCTGGTCGAAATAGATGTCGCGGCCAGCAAGCGCTGCCTGGTAGAGGTGCCAGATCAGCGTCTTCTCGCGCAGCGGCAGCGCGCTGAAGCCGTCCGCATACAACTGCACGATGGCCGCATCGTCCACGCGTTCGAGGAGATACTTGCGATCGGCCGAGGCCGTCGCGGCCGGCGCCGGCGTCTGGGCGCTCTGCTCCGTTGACTGCGGCGCCGAGCGCGAGCAGGCGCCGATCAGCACTGTTCCAAGAACCACCAACAGCGAGCGTTTCATTCCCATCTTTTTCACCAGGGCGCGCCTCCATGGGCCGCCATCTGGATAGCTTATCGCTGTTACGATGTCCCGATGACTCGACTTGGACCGCTCGCCTTCCTGGCGGCCGCCGCCGCGTACGTGGCGCCGGCCGCGCTTCTTGCGGCGGATGTGGCGCTCGTCATGTACATTTCGACGCCCGGCCTCTTCCTGCAGAAGATAGCGATGGCTCTCTTCGTACCTGCCATCGGCGGCGCGGCGATACTCGCGCACGATCGCGCGCAGTGGCAGGTGATGGCTGGCGCCGGGTTGGCGGCCATCGGGGCCGCCGCGATCGTGTTGACGCCCGAGGCGCTCGTCGTACCGCCTCGTGTGCCCGCCGTGCTCTTCCCGCTGGGCCTGCTCGTGCTGTCGGCCGCGATGATCGGCTCAGCCGTGTCGCGCCGCGTCGCCGCGCTGATCGCCGCTGGCGCGCTGCTTTTTCCGCTCGCGCACGTTTCCGGCGTGCCAGCGGCACTCATCGGCGATGACGTCATCTTCCTGGCCGCGTTCTGGATGCTGGCGCCGCGCATGATGCGCCTGGCCAAGCCGAAGTAACCTCTCGAAATGCATTACCTGCTTTTCTACGACGTCGTCGACAACTACGCGGAGAAGCGCGCGCCGTTCCGCAAGGATCACATCGCGCACGCGAAGGCGGCGGTTGCGCGCGGGGACCTCGTCCTCGGCGGCGCGTTCGCGAACCCGGTGGACGGGACGGTGCTCCTGTTCAAAGGCGACACGCCAGCCGTTGCGGAAGCATTCGCCAAGGTCGATCCGTACGTGACCAACGGTCTCGTCACCAAATGGCGTGTGCGCGAGTGGACAACAGTCGTCGGCAAGGACGCCGCAGTCGCGCTTCCTCCGCTCTGATTGCCCTGGTTGTCGGTGATCCGATTGCGCGACGATGCCCACAGTCTTCTCCCACGCCATCGCAGCCACCGCATGGGGGCAGTGGTTCCCGGGGCGGCGCTTGCCCGGGCGGTTCTGGCTGTGGACCGCGGTGTGCTCGGTGCTGCCGGACGTCGACGTGATCGGCTTCTCGCTCGGCATCCGCTACGACGACATGCTGGGCCATCGCGGGCTGACGCACTCGCTGGCGTTCGCGGCCCTGACCGGCGCGGTCGCCGCTGTGATGTACCGCCGTGGCTCGCCTGACGAGAGTCGGCCCTTCCCTCTTCCTCCTGCCCCTGCGCCCCCCTGCCCCCTGCCCCCTGCCCCCTGCCCCCTTCCCTCTGAAGTTGGCCGTGTATTTCACGGCCATCATCGCTTCCCACGGGCTGCTCGACGCACTCACCAACGGCGGCCGCGGCGTGGCGTTCTTTGCGCCGTTCAGCAACCAGCGCTTCTTTTTCCCGTGGCGTCCGATCCAGGTCTCTCCAATAGGGGTGGGGTTCTTCTCCGCCCGGGGCCTCGCGGTCCTGCAAAGCGAAATGCGCTGGATCCTGCTGCCGTCGGTCATAATTGCCCTGATCGCGCGGATCGCGGTGAAGCCTGCCGGTCGACGCTCGCGTGCTTCTGCGAGCGAAGGCGGGTAAGCGATCGCGCCTCCGCGTCGTAAACGACTGAACCCTTCTGACGAATGCATCTGGCTAGACGAAGACCGCTTGTGATTGTTGTGGCCGCGGTCATTGCTGTCTCCGGCGGCTACGCTTCCGCGCAGCTTGGGGGCGGCGGCGCCGCCAAGCCTGATCAGTTCAAGACCGACCCGGAGGGTTTCACGCGAGCGCGCTTTCCGCCAACGGAGTGGCCGGATCGCGACTTCACCATCTGTCGGGTGCAGTACAACAGCGTCCGCTCCGAGCGCGACGGCAGCGGATGGAAGACCGACTATCCGTACAGCGAGATCAATCTCCTGATCCGGCTGGAGGAGATGACGCCCACCTCTGTCAGCTACAACGCGGAGCAGAAACGCCCGAACACGTGGGTCATCAAGCTCACGGACTCGAAGCTGTATGAGTGCCCGTTCCTGATTGCGTCAGATGTAGGCACCCTCGGGATCAAGGACGACGAGATCACGATGCTCCGCGAGTATCTGCTGAAGGGCGGTTTCCTCTGGGTTGACGACTTCTGGGGCACAGAGGCGTGGGACCACTGGGTGGCCGAGATCAGTAAGGTGTTCCCCCCGGAGAAGCGTCCAATCGAGGATGTCTCTGCCGCCGACCCAATCATGCGGGAAATGTTCGATCTCGAGAAGGTGCCGCAAGTCACCAACGTGACGTTCTGGCTCAAGTACAACGGCAAGACGTCGGAGCGCGATGAGGACAGCGCACAGGTGCACGTTCGGGCCATTCGGGACGACCATCGTCGCATAATGGTCCTGATGACCCACAACACCGACATCGGCGACTCGTTCGAGCGGGAACGGGAGGACAGCGAGTATTCGCGCCTGTTTTCGCCTCCGGGTTACGCGCTTGGTATTAATGTGCTGTTGTATTCAATGATCCAGTAGGGGCGGATCATGTTTTGACGCCCGCGTCCGACATTCTTGAGCGGTCTCCGGCACAAAGCGACACGAACCGAGGCTTCCGTTCCGGCGTCTTTAAAACTATGATCGCCGCCTTTAGCAGACGTAGGCCTTTAAGGTTCAGGGCTCAGGGGGCTTAGGCCCCGTCCAGATTCAGCGGAGAGAGGCCCGTGTTAGAAAAACTGTTTCAGGCACTCTTCTCGTACCGGCCGGTCGTCTTCCAGCAAGGCGACTTCCGCTTCGACATCACTACTGCGTCTTTCGTCGCCGCCGGGATCGCGGCGGTCATCATGGCGGGTGCGCTCATCACCTACCGCAGCGTCGGGGTGAACGGTCGCCCGCGCGATCGGGTTGTCCTCACGGTCCTCCGCATGGCCGCGCTGGCGCTCGTCGTCTTCTGTCTCTTCCGGCCAACCCTCGTTGTCAAAGCGGCGATCCCGCAGCAGAACGTCGTCGCGGTCCTCCTGGACGACTCGCGCAGCATGCAGATCGCCGACTGGACCGACAACCAGCCGCGCGCGGAGTTCCTGCGTCAGCAGCTCGCCGCCGACACGAGTCCGATGCTCAAGGCGTTGTCCGATCGCTTCCTGGTGCGAGTATTCCGTTTCTCGTCGACGGCGGGCCGCGTCAATTCCGTGAAGGACCTGACGTTTGGCGGTTCGCAGACGAAGCTCGGTACCGCGCTCGACGGCGTGCGTGACGAGCTCGCCGGGCTTCCTGTCGCAGGCGTCGTCCTTGTCACCGACGGCGCGGACACGAGCGAAAGCTCGCTGAGCAACACGCTGCTCAATCTCAAGGCTGAAAAGCTGCCGGTCTTCACGGTCGGCGTCGGCAGCGCAAAGCTGCCGCGCGATGTTCAGATCGATCGGGTCAGCACGCCGCGCACGGTGCTGAAAGGCGCCTCGCTCCTCGTCGATGCCGTGATCACGCAGAGCGGCTACGCGGGGCAGACGGTCACGCTCGACGTCGAGGACGACGGCCGGATTGTCGGGTCGCAGAAAGTGCAGCTACCGGTGGACGGGAGTCCGGCCACGGTGCGCGTCCGCGCTACGGCAAGCGAGCCTGGCCCCCGTGTGTTCAGCTTCAAGGTCGCGCCGCAGCAAGGCGAGGTGGTGACGCAGAACAACGTGCGCCAATCGCTGGTCGATGTGCGTGACACCCGCGAAAAGATTCTCTACTTCGAGGGCGAGCCTCGATCGGAGATGAAATTCATTCGCCGCGCCGTCGCCGACGACAAGAATCTGCAGATCGTCACGCTGCAGCGCACGGCGGACAACAAGTTCCTCCGGCTCGACGTCGACACGCCCGACGAGTTGCTGGGCGGCTTCCCGAAGACGCGCGACGAGCTCTTCGCCTTCCACGGGCTGATCCTCGGCAGCATCGAGGCGGCGGCCTTCAGCGCCGATCAGCTTCAGATGATTGCGGACTTCGTCGATCGCCGCGGGGGCGGCCTGTTGATGCTGGGCGGCGCGCGGTCGTTTGGCGAAGGCGGCTACGGCGGCACGCCGGTCGCGGACGCACTGCCCCTGGTGATTGACCCGCGTACGCGCGCGGCCGAGCCGACAACGTTCGCGCGCTTGAAGGTGCTGCCGACGCGCGCCGGCCAGGCTCACGCGGTCACGCAGATTGCGGGCAGCGAGGCAGTCTCGGCCGCGCGATGGCCCGACCTGCCGCAGGTCACGACCATCAACTCCCCGTTGGCCATCAAGCCGGCCGCGACCGTGCTGCTCAACGGCACCGACGAGCGTCTTCGCGCAATGCCGGCGCTCGTGTGGCAGCCGTACGGGCGCGGCAAGGGGATCGCCTTTCTCCCGCAGGACTCGTGGGAGTGGCAGATGCATGCGAGCATCACGCTCGAGGATCAGACGCACGAGAACTTCTGGCGGCAGATGCTGCGGTGGCTCGTCACCGATGTGCCGGGACCGATCGAAGCGAGCACGACGACCGATCGCGTCGAGCCGGGCGAAGCCGTGACGATTGAAGCGTCCGTGGTCGACCCGTCGTGGGTCGAGCTGAACGACGCGCACGTCATGGCGCGCGTCACGCGGCCCGGCGGAACCACGCTCGACGTGCCGCTCCAGTGGACCGGCGAGCGCGACGGCCAGTACCGAGGGACGTTCGTCAGTACCGTTCCCGGCGCATACGAAATCGCCGTGGACGCCGACCGTGAGGGGAAGCCTATCGGCACCAACGTCGCGTACGTGCGCGCCGGCGCGGGCGATGCTGAATATTTCGACCCGACGATGCACGAAGCGCCGCTGCGCCGAATCGCGGATGAAACCGGTGGACGCTTCTACACGACCGCAACCGTCGCGGGGCTTCCCGAGGACGTCAGCTACGCGGGCCGCGGCGTGACCTCGGTCGAAGAGCGCGAGCTGTGGAACATGCCGATCATCCTGATCATGCTGGTCGGGCTGGTGTGCGCGGAGTGGGGCTACCGCCGCGCAGTGGGTCTTTCATGATGGCTGGCACACGCTAATGCTCCACGCGTTTCTCCTCGTTGTCGTCGGCCTTGCGGGTGATCCCGCGCATGGCGAGCTGTTTCACAAGTGGGGCGCGGAGCTTGCCGAATCGGCGGGGCAGCTGGGCATTCCGCAGGATCACGTCGTGTACCTCGTCGACCAGCCTGCGGAAGGTGAAGCGCGCGTCACTGGCAAGGCGACGCTGGAAGAGATCAACAAGACCTTCGACAGGTTTGCGAAACAGGCGACCGCGGACGACGCGTTGTACGTCGTGCTGATCGGGCATGGCAGCTACGACGGCAAGGCGCCGAAGTTCAACCTCCCGGGTCCCGACATCTCCGCCGCCGACTTCGCGACACAGTTCAGGCGTCTACCGATGAGGCAGATCGTATTCGTCAACACGGCCAGCGCCAGCGGCCCGTTCGTGAACGAGCTGTCGGGGCCGGGCCGGACGATCATCGCTGCCACGCGCAGCGGCGCCGAGAACTACGCGACGCTCTTTGGGGGTTACTTCGTCGACGCCCTGTCAGGTGAGGAAGCCGACGCGGACAAGAACCGCCGCGTGACGATGCTGGAAGCGTTTCAGTTTGCGAAGGCCGCCGTGCAGCGCGCGTACGACAAGGAAGGTCTGCTCTCGACCGAGCACGCCGTGCTCGATGACAACGGCGACAAAGTCGGCAGCCCCGATCCGTCGACAACCGCCGCCGACGGCAAGGTCGCCGCGCTGATGGCCATCGGCTCGGCGGCTGACGCGATGCCGCTGCCGGCCGACCCGAAGCTGCGCGCCCTGATCCTCGAGCGGCGTGATCTCGAGCACCGGGTCGAATCGCTCCGGCTGCTGAAGGACAACATGGAGCCGGCGAAATACCAGAGTGAGCTCGAAAAACTCGTGACCGATCTTGCGCTGAAGACCCGTGAGATTAGAACCCTCGAAGGTGCCAAATGAGCGACCGCGTAACGATGAATCCCTATGTGAGCGATGTCGTCGATCTCGAATCGCCGGATGACATCAAGCTTGCCGACAAGATGAAGGCCGGCCGCGAGCAGATCATCCACGAGCTGCGGAAGGTCATCGTCGGCCAGGAGGGCGTGATCAGCCAGGTGCTGAACACGCTGTTCGTGGGTGGAAACAGCCTCATCGTCGGCGCGCCAGGCCTGGCGAAGACGCTGCTCATCCACACGATGGCGCAGGTGCTGCAGCTGAAGTTCTCGCGCATCCAGTTCACGCCGGACCTGATGCCCTCCGACATCACGGGCACGGACCTCGTGCAGGAAGACCCGGCCACGGGACGCCGGCAGATGGTGTTCGCGCCCGGGCCGATCTTCGCGAACATCGTGCTCGCCGACGAGATCAACCGCACGCCGCCGAAGACGCAGTCGGCGCTCCTCGAGGCGATGCAGGAGCATCGCGTCACGATCCAGGGGCGCACGTACAACCTCGACGAGCCGTTCTACGTCTTCGCGACGCAGAACCCGATCGAGCTCGAGGGCACGTAACCGCTGCTCGAGGCGCAGCTCGATCGCTTCATGTACCACATCATTATCGAGCACCCGCCGTACGACGAGGAGATCGAGGTCGTCCGGACGACGACGGCCATCCAGGACCCGAAGCTGGAGCGCCCGGTGAGCGGCGAGGATCTGATCGCGTTCCAGAAGCTGGTCCGGAGGGTGCCGGTGGCCGAACCGGTGATGCGCCATGCGCTCGACATCGTGCGCGCGACGCGGCCGAAGGGGCCGAAGTCAGAGGACTTCGTGAACAAGTGGGTCGCGTTCGGGGCCAGCGTCCGCGCGGCGCAGTATCTCGTCCTGGGCGGCAAGGCGCGGGCGTTGACGAGCGGCCGCTACCACGTGAGTTTCGACGACATCCGCGCGCTGGCGCACCCGGTGCTGCGCCACCGCATCATCACGAACTTCCATGCGCAGTCTGAAGGCGTGACGACGGACCAGATCACCGATCGGCTGCTGGACATCGTGCCGATGCCGCGTTCGGGCATGTAGGAAATCAACCACGAAGACGCGAAGGACTCACCTTCGTGGTTAAGAAAGAGAACTGTGTAGGGCGGGTCTTTAGACCCGCCCAGGGTACCAAATGAGCTTAGCAGCTGGTCACAATCAGAGCGCGATCCCCGGCGCGCGCTTCATGGATCCATCGGTGCTCGCGCGCATCGGGAACCTGGAGCTCGTCTCGCGCGCCGTCGTCGACGGCTTCATCAACGGCATGCACAAGGCGCCGTACTTCGGTGCCCCGGTCGATTTCGCCGAGCATCGCGGGTACGTGCCGGGCGATGACGTCCGCCGCATCGACTGGAAGCTCTGGGCGCGGACCGACCGATACTACGTGAAAGAGTACGAGGCGGAATCGAACTCGAATTTTTCGGTGCTGCTCGATGTGTCGAAGTCGATGAACTACGGCAGCGGCGGCATCACCAAGCTCGATTTCGCCAAGATCCTCACGGCGTGCCTGACGAACCTCGTGCATCACCAGCGCGACCGTGTCGGGCTGGTGACGTTCGACGATGACGTCGTCAACTTCGTGCCTTCGTCCGCCAAGCACATGGAAGTCGTGCTGCACACGCTCGAGAACGTCAAGGCGGGACGGCCGGGCAGCCTGAAGAAACCGCTGCAGAAGCTCGCCGAGCATTTCGGCCGCCGCGGGGTGCTCGTCGTGATTTCCGACCTCTACGAGGAGCCGGACGCGGTGGTCGACGCCATCGCACCGCTGCGCTTCCGCGGCAATGAACTAATCGTGTTTCACGTGCTCGACAAGGCGGAACTCGACTTCGGTTTCACCGATGCGTCGGCGTTCGAGGACATCGAGACGGGCGAGCAGATGCCCGTCGTGCCCGACGCGTTCCGCAAGGAATACCAGTCGCTCGTCCGCGCGCACCTCGATGCGCTGCAGCAGCGCTTTTCCGCCAACCGCGTCGACTACACGGTGCTCGACACGTCGAAACCGCTCGATCACGCGCTCTATCGGTATCTGTCGAGCAGATCGAGAATGATGAAGTCGAGATGACGGGGTAAAAAATGCTATTCCTGGCCCCCCTCTTCTTTCTCGGTCTCGCCGCCCTCGCGGTGCCGGTCCTGATCCATCTGACTCAGCGCGAGAAGAAGATGGTCCAGCAGTTTCCGTCGCTGATGTTCGTGCGGCGGATCCCGTATCAGACCGTGCGGCGTCGGAAGATTCGCGATCTCGCGCTGCTGCTGGTGCGGCTGACGGCGCTGGCATTGATCATCGCAGCATTCGCGCGGCCGTTCCTCTGGCGGCCGAACGCGGCGACTGCTATCGGCCCCGGCGCGCGCGAGGTGGTCGTTCTGCTGGACCAGAGCTACAGCATGGCGTACGGCGATCGCTGGGATCGCGCAAAGGCCGCGGCACGCGACGCGATCAACGCGCTGGGCCCGTCCGACCGCGGATCCGTCGTCCTCTTCTCGTCGGGTGCTGACATCGCGCTCCGCTCGACCGCCGAGCGCGATCGGCTCGTGGCATCGTTCGCGACGGCGACGCCGACGCCGGCCGCGACGCGCTACGGCCCCGCCCTGAAGGTGGCAGGCAGCATTCTCGCGGAGTCGCCGTTGCCGCGGCGTGAGGTCATCCTGGTCAGCGATTTCCAGCGCAACGGCTGGCGCGGCGAGGAAGGATCGCGCCTGCCGGCGGGAAGCACGGTGACACCGGTGTCGATCGGTGGCCCGATGGACAGGGCCAACGCGGCGGTGACGTCGGTGTCGCTCGCCCGATCGACGTTCTCCAACCAGGAGCGCGTGACGGTGACCGCCGCCGTGGCCAATCGCACCGACACGCCGGTCGCCAACGATTCGCTCACGCTCGAGATCGCCGGACGCGGCATCCAGACCGAGCCGCTCAACGTGGCCCCCAACGGCTCCGCGTCGGTGGCGTTCGCGCCCTTCACGGTGCCGTCACGCAACATGCGCGTCAGCGTCCGTGCCGGCAGTGATGCGCTCGCGACCGACAACGCGTTTCACTTCGTTGTCTCGCCGGTGGCGCCGGTCCGCGTGATTGTCGTGGACGGCGGCACCAGGGCGGGGGGCGGACTGTATCTCACGCGAGCGCTCTCAATCGGCGACGCGCCGCACTTCGACACCGTGCTGCGGCAGCCGGCGAACCTCTCTGATGATGACCTGAGGCGCGCATCGGTCGTGTTGCTCAACGATGTCGACGTGCCGGTAGGACTTGGTCGCCGCCTCGGACGCTTCGTCCAGGACGGAGGCGGCCTTTTCGTTGTCGCCGGCCCCAGGGCGACGTGGCCGCAGGAGGCCGACGTGCTTCCGGCGTCGTTGTCGCAGCCGATCGATCGCTCGCGCGGCGAGTCAGGACGCGTCGGCGCGCTCGAGTACGGACATCCGGTGTTCGAAATCTTCCGCGCGCCGCGCAGCGGCGACTTCTCCTCGGCGCGCTTCTATGCGTACCGCTCCGTGACCGCGCTCCCTGCGTCCCAGGTGCTCGCGCGCTTCGACGCGGGAACGCCGGCGCTGGTCGAGCGGAAACTGGG
>ORMF011645140.1_pt1 | contig 19057 bp, 24 predicted proteins | sample 1779871 | NCBI WGS metagenome assembly ORMF01 (sample SAMEA104232316, study PRJEB22302) | groundwater metagenome | biome: forest; feature: aquifer; material: groundwater | place: USA | collected 2011-08-07 | depth 5.4 m | reverse complement strand
TGTTACCCTGGTTTGAACCATGCCCGGAGGCATGGCTATGGGGCGCAGTTGCGACTGGGCCAAGCAGTGGGCCACTTGGCACAGTCGTGCACAGTCGTGCCCGTAGCGTAACTGCTGACCTGGACATCTGTTATGGCAGCCGATTTCGCGACTAGGCCACAATGCCACCTTTGCTGCACACACACGCACTGGCAACGTTGCCAGCTTTTGGCAACCTTGGAAAACCAAGGCGGCCACTTTTTGGCAACGTTGCCAACTTTTGGCAACCTTGCCACTGCTTGGAGCATTTCCGCTGATCGGTCTTGGCAGCGACAGTTACCCCTCCGCTCCGACGCGATCGGAACCAACCTGTACTTCCTGCTCTACCCGCAAAAAGGTCTGGCCACCATGCTGCGCCAACACCAGTCTTCTGCCGACTGCCGACTGCCCACTGCCTTCTGCCCCCTACGGCGGCGATATGCGCAAGATCGAGCCAAGCGAACTGGGGCGCGCCGGCGCCGCCGCACGGGTCCAGCGCTGGCCGCAACTGGCAGAGAGCGTACCGCGGGAGAAGATGTTGAGTTTGTTTGGCTGAGCCTCTTGCCGACGTTGGCGGAGCTTGCTTGGGGCGGATGAGATGGGGACATCTTGGGTTGTTTTGAACAGACAATTCGGCGTGTCCGCGTTTTGTGTTTCGTTTTTCGTTGGACTTTTCGCTTCCAGCGCGAATAATGCCGCAATAGTGTCACGCGATCCTGGAGAATGGATGTCCGTTGTCCGGTTACTTACAGGAATGCCGGCAGGTGACAGGCAACAGCTGAAGCCAAAAGACGGCGAAGGGAGATTTATGGCGAAAGGCAAACCGGGACAATGGGCAACTGCTAGGATCAAGGAGCCGATTGCCATCGGCAAATCCGGAATCAGAATCGTGATTTGGGACAAATGGGGGAAGACTCGACGAGGCACCCTCGTCGTCAGCGTTGGCGGAATTCGTTGGTATCGTTACAAGGCCAAGCGGGCTACGCGGTCATTTCGGTGGAGCGATCTTGACAGTGACGAGTGATGACAGAGTGGGTAGCGACGCGGAGTACGAACAATGGCGATTAAGAAGCAGGAGTTTTATGAGGGTGCGGCGCTGCACTTGTTGGCCCGGACGGACACGATCGCGGGAATACGATATGAGGCGCCATTCTTTCTGCTGAACGACCATCTGTTGGTGCTCCTGAAATACAGTACAAAGGGCCGTAGTCCATGGGGATTCACATTCACGGCCGACGAGCAGGTGGTCTTGGAGAAGCGGGCGTCCCAGGACAAGATTGTGATCGGACTCGTGTGTGGCGGAGACGGCGTCGTTGCGCTTGGCTATGATGGCTACCGGAGCGTGGCCGCTCCCAGAAAGTCTGCGGTTCATATCGCGTGTTATCGCCAACACGGTGAGCACTACGAGGTGAACGGACCTGACGGAAAGCTAAAGGGCAAGGTCGCGCCATCGAGTTGGCTGAGACTTCTTGACCGCTGAGGTGACCATGAAGCACCGCGATGAGGTCCTGGGGCTCCTGCAGAAGCAGATTGGCAACACGGAGGAGGTGAACGACATTCGCGACACCGCCGATGAGGTTGCCGCCAAATGGGTCAATCCCGTCAGTGGAGGCAAGGAGGAGACGAACGGCCTCATCTACGGGTTGATCCAGAGCGGGAAGACCGGCGTCTTAACCGTTGCCGGCGCCGTAGGCGCCGATGAGGGATACCGGACCATCATCATCCTGACTTCCGACAACGACCCGCTCTACGGACAGACTCTCACTCGGGTACGACAGGCTTTCCCTGGAATCGAGATTCTCGGCAAGAAGGACTTCAAAGACACCGATGCCTTCCTTGAGCGAATCAAGGGAGGAACCTCTGCCATCGTCACGACGAAGAATTTCCGAATGCTGAATACTTTGATTGAAAACTTCAAGAAAGGTCGGGTCCGTGGACTCAGCTGCCTGATTATCGACGACGAGGCGGATCAAGCCAGCCTCAACACCCAAGCAAGCCGTGCAGACGGCACCAGGAGCAAGATCAACGAGCGGATCGGGGAGTTACGCGGCTTCTTCGAGAAGAACACCTATTTGCAGGTGACGGCCACTCCACAGGCTCTGTTCCTCCAAACCCCAGGACACGACTTCAGGCCCAAGTTTACCGTCTTGAGTGACCCTGGTTCCGATTACGTTGGGGGCAAGGATTTCTTCGGTGATGAGTCCGACCTTGTCAGAGAGTTCGATTTGAACGACATCGCTGTCTTGGCGCCCGGCGCGCAGCCTACTCCCACGCTGGAGATACCCAGGTCCCTTCTTACGGCTCTGGATACGTTTATGATTGGCGCGACGTTTAAGCGAACGAAGGAAGCCGACCAGAATTGTGCTTTCCTTTGTCACGTGAGTACCCGCACGAGCGACCATAGGCATATCGTCGATCTTTTGCGGAAGTACAAGAAGGATTTGGCCGCTGGGGTGAAGGGGAAGAATCCGGCAATCCTCAAGAGGCTTAAGGCGGCCTTTGATGACTTAGCATCGACCGACAAAGGGCTGAAGGGCGCTGAGTTCGATAACCTCGTGGAGAAAATCGGCTTCTACTCGCCAGGCATCACAGTCAAGCTGGTCAACGGCGAGACCGACGAGGATGTAGCGGTCGAATCGCTTTACAACCTTTTCGTCGGCGGGAACAAGCTCGGTCGGGGAGTCACAATAAGAAACCTGCTTGTCAGCTACTATGGGCGCCATCCGAAGAGGCCTCAGGCCGACACCGTCCTTCAACACGCCCGCATGTACGGATACCGCAGAAAAGACATTGGGCTTCTGAGATTATTCCTTCCCCAGGAGCTCCATGTCGTCTTTCAGGCCATCAACAAAATGGAGCGCGGACTTCGTGAGCTTATTGCGCGGCAACCAACCGAGAAGTTTCGCGGCGTTTATATTGAAAGCGGACTCAGCGCCACCCGTAGGAACATCCTGGCCCCGGGCTCAATTGGCGTGTACTCCGCCGGCGGCAATTACAACCCAGCCCAAATGTTGCGTGACGACACTGTCAAAGCATCGACGGAGAAGATAGACAAGAAGCTGGCCAGCATCCCAAACAAAGGCTATGCCGAGGTGCCTATTGCGGATATGCAAGCACTCATCCGTTTGACGATGCCAGATCAAACGCACTCCGAGCGCGTGTGGAATCCAATAGCAATTGCAGAATCGCTTGCGCAATTCGCGGAAATCCATGGGCATGCAACCGGGTACGTCTGGGTAGACCGGGATCGTGATCTTGAAGCGACACGTCGCGAGACGGCGGGCGTTTTGGCTGGCGGCGAGTTTACCAACGTACCCGGTGACAAGATTGCGCTGTACCTTCTTCACACAAAGGCCAAACGACAGAGAAATGCCTTCTGGTGGCCGCAAATTAGGTTTCCGGACGGACCCTACGCGTTCGCTTTTGCCGTCTAGCTGGGCAGGTCTCTCAGGCGAGAGTCGCTGCTGCTGATGGGCATCGGCGGTGAAACGGCCGCTATGTCTCGCGCTAGGACGCCCTTTCCAGAAAGCGGAGCAGTCGGCTCGTCAGGATTTCTTCGCGCTTGAGTTGGCACTGCCATATGACGAGCACGTTCCACCCGAGTTTTCTTAACTCGCGGCGAACTCGTTGGTCTCGGGCTTGATTGCCGCGAATCTTCTTCTGCCAAAACTTCACATTCGTAGTCGGCAGAGCAGCTCGCGGGCACCCTGAATGACAATGCCAGAAGCAGCCGTGTATCAGCACGATTTTCCGGTGACGCGATAGAACAATGTCCGGCTTACCAGGGAGATCGTCGCGGTGACAACGGAAGCGGAAGCCTAAGGAATGGAGCAGGCGACGTACTCGCAATTCCGGTGCGGTGTCCCGCCCCTTGATACGGGCCATGATCGCACTACGTTTAGTAGCAGAGAACACGTCAGCCATGGCAGTCTTTTGTAAATGCCGCGATGATGGACAGCCCCACGCGCTCGGCAAAACGCGGCGGCAGTGCGTTTCCAATCATCTCCGCAACAGCGTATCGCCCTTTGCTCAGATCGAAATGGTACCGACGCGGAAACGTCTGCAGTAGCGCAGCCTCAAACAACGTGATGACCCGGTTCTGCCTCGGGTGCAAAAACCGCCCCTTGCTAGCGTTGATACAACCTCCGGTGATTGTGGGGGCGGGCTCATCCCACGCCATTCGGCCGTACACATCCTTGAAGCCGTCACAGTCCGTGTGACACTGAAGGCGCAAATTCTCAGCCCACGCGCTTCGACTCCCGCCGTTTCGCGGTACCGCGCGGATGCGCTCCAGTATTCCCTTGTCGTGGCAGGTCACCAGGTTGTGAAGCCTGTTGCGGCTTTCGCGAGGCAGAGGCAAGGACTCAATCGCCTGGCGCACCGTTCGCTGATTGCGCGACGCTCGGGGCAAAGATATGTTGAAGCCCTTACCCGCAAGTAAAACGACACGGTTACGACGCTGGGGAACACCGTGATTCGCCAGCTGAACCAGGTCCCAGTTGACCGCGTAGCCTAGTTCGACTAGACGACTTACAAACCGCTTGAAACGATAATCCAATTCAATTCCTGGCACATTCTCCATGAAGACAGCCCGTGGTTGCAAGTCTTCCACTACGCGCTGGTATTCGAGGATGAGACTGTTTCGGTCGTCTCTTCTGGCCCTCGGCCGATTGCGTCGCCGCACGCGGGAGAATCCCTGACACGGCGGACAGCCCGCGACCAGGTCTACGGAATCCACGCCTTTGGTCAAAAAAGCTGTCGAGGGGACGTTGCGAATGTTCTTGGGCAGAACTGTCACTTTGGGATGATTGGCCGAGTAAGTGGCGGCGGCTAGAGGATCGAACTCCACCGAAGAAATCACGCGGAACCCTGCACGCTTGAGGCCAGCGGTAAGTCCTCCACAGCCTCCGAACAAATCAATCGCCGTCCACTGCTTCATTGCCATAAGATTCGTTTTACGACGGATTATGTTCGCTGGCCGCTTGAAGATTTGGGTGAAACTGCCGGTCGCGCGTTTTCAGAGAGAAAACGGGTCGCGGACCGACTCTGTGCATCTTCACTCCCTTGCTTTCCCCGTCTGCTTTCTTGGCCGGCCCAGGGCTCGAAGGATCGATTGCAGCCCCAATCTGTCGGCCGTCGGTTCCTGCCAGGCGGCGCTGCCGAACGGCTGGCTTCGCGCCACCGAACGCCGCAGCGTTTCCGTTTCCGCTGCGGTTGCCGGCTGACCGCCATCCGGCCCAAAGAAAACAGCGCTGCTGTCGAAGGCCAAGCGCGGGGGAGGGATTTCAAGCGTGATCGTGGAAAGCGACGATCAGGTCGTTGCGGTGGTCGGCACATCGAGCAAGCGCGACACGCTTTCGGCGGCGAAGGTCACAAAGCCGCCATCCGGCGAGCGCGCAACATAAAACTCACCAGCGTGGCGAATTACTTCAGGATGGCGGATCAACATCTGAGTGCCGCTGACGAATTCGATTTGGAATGCGCGAAAAGGACGACGCCGGCAGAAGGCACGCGCCGCAGCGTCAAATTGGGCAGGTGTCATGCGACCGCCTGGGAATTGAGGAGACGGACGGCGTGAACGTTCTTGAACTCGATGTCAACTAGACCGCCATCCGGTCCAATGAAGCCTGCACCGGTGGTGTCGATGGATAGGCGGGGGTGAGGGATTTCCACCGACTGTCCGCCGGCCATGTCGAGAACAAACGGCACGAATGGATCGCGATGGATCAACTCGATCACTTTTTCTTCAACTTGTTTGAGTGTCATCATTGGAATCCTCTTTGGCAACCTGCTTTGCGCTATTTTACCGGAAGGGCCGCCAACCGCAAGGCGGAAGTCAGTCCAGCCGGCAGCGAACGGCGTTTCCCGTTCCAAGGCTCCGCCTTGGAACACACTGCTTGAGCGAGGCTCCGCCTCGCGTCAGGATGCCATGCGAACCTGATTGATGGATTCCGGTTCTGGAATGAGACGTCGGTTCGCGAATGTGCGAAGTCGTTCCGGATGTCTCGGGTGGTTGCAGAGGCAAAGACAAGGGCGAAAAAAAAACGCACGCGAACCGTTTCCGGGCAGCTTCAGTACCTTGCTTTCTCCGTCTGCTTTCTGGGCCGGGCCGGGGCCCGAAAGGTCGATTGCAGCCCCAATCTCTCGGCCGGCTGTTCCTGCCAGGCGGCGCTGCCGAATCCGCCGAAGACGGAGCTTCGCGCCACCGAACGCCGCAGCGCTTCCAGTTCCGCTTCTCGTCGTGCACTGCGGCGGCGAAGCGGAACATTGGCACGGGCGGTTGCGCTGCTTGCTCGCCAGGACTCGACCGGCTCAGCAGCGCTTGCTGGCCGAATCACCGTGACTTGGCTGACCACGCGATCTGCAAAGCGACGTTCGATCGCACGCAGATGGGTCAGGTAGTGTGCCAAATCGTGGTCGAAGCGGGCGCTGATTTCCATCCGGCGGCGGCGGACTTCCTCGACAATCGGGCTGTCATCCTTCAGCGGACGTCGCCCACGGTTGGAGTTGATGCGGGGTTATCAAGCGAGGGACAGGCAACCTACCGCTGCTTCGGCTCCTCGAGTCAAAGCTCGGCGGCAACACACTTGGCCAAATCGTACGGGCTGCGATTGCCCGCGTCGGTGACGGCTAGGCTGAGGACGCGGCTGCCGGGCGGCAGCGGCACGCCCTGACGCCACGGCGCCTGCGCGATCCGCATCACCGGGCTCTGGGCCGCCAGCTTGCCGTCCACGGTCACCTTGAACAGCACACTCGGATCACGCCTAGAATCTGATCGCAAACCAATGCCAACTCCCGTTCGGCTTCGGCGACCTGGGCGTCGAGTTGCACCCAGCGGGCAGCCGCCTCTCGACCGGCCTCGCCGGGGTAGACCAAATGGCTGCTGGACTTGCCCTTCTTGGTGGCACCGGCCAAGAGGTCTGCGGCCGAGATCGCTTTGGCGGGCGGCGCGGAGACTGGCTGCGTAACAATGGCAGACATCACGAGACTCCTTCGCGAAGAGGTAAATGCCCCCGGTCGTGACAACGGCCAGGGGCGGTTTGCTAATGGTGACCACGGGGCGAACGATTTCGACCTCCACGTCGTGACTGCGGGCGAGCAACAACACGCGGGACCACGGCGGGGACCGGTCCGCCTTCATCGGTGATCGTGGAACCGGGCGGGTCGGTCAGATTCTGCTGCATCGTCTCGATGTCGGCTTCCTCCCGCTCGGCATGGATGAATGGCTTACTTCGGATCATTGGCTTTTCCTCCAACAGGTTCGGCCCATTAATTCCTCGGCACCGATGTCTGGGACCAGCACAAGCTCCGCGACCACGCCCAGCAGATCGTGGCGCGCGATCACGCCGATCCGCAGGCCATCGGCATCATCGATGATTCCGGCCATCCCAAAAAAGGCAAGATGACCAGGGCGCTCGACGACTTGCGCCTGGTCGCGGACGATTATACGGGCATATTGCTGATGCACCATCCGGCGCGCAACCGCGTCCGCGCGGGCCAAATGGTGCACGACCGCGTCCTCGCCGCCTACGCCGACATCTTGATCGACATGCGCAAGCCGCCCGGCGACCCATGCACGCGCCGCCGCCGCTTCCTCGGTACGGGCCGCTACCCAGACACGCCGCAACGTCTGTTGGCCGAGATGAACGCGGACGGTACGGATGACCTGCTGCGCGCCGACGACCAGCCCGAAGATTCGGCTGTTCTGGATACGCTGTGCGCGGTGCTGCGTGAAAGCCCGACGCCGCCGACGCGCGATGAGATTCTCGCCCGCTGGCCCGGCGGCGCTGCCGCCGCGCCGACGGCGCACACGCTGTGGCGCTGGCTCAGCCGCGGCGTGGAGATGGGGCTCTTGGTGCGCAGCGGAGCGGGGAAAAAGAAGGAGCCGTTTCGGTATGCGTTGGCATCGCCCGCGCTCGGCGACTTTGGCGTGCGGCCAGTGTGAAGGTGGCAATTCCGCTGTGCACGCGATACCCTCAGGTCGGTTCAACGAAACATTGGATCGGAAATGCCATGCCCGCCCCCAAAGACATTCCTGGCGGGCTCGACGAATATTCGTTTCGGCGACATGGTGACGCTCATCGAGGCGTTCGGTTTTCAATTAATGCGCGTGCGAGGCAGTCACCACATTTTCGACCGACCACAGGTGCCGGAAATTGTCAATCTCCAAGACCGGAGGGGAAAGGCAATCCCGTACCAAATCAAGCAGTTTCTCGAATTGATCGAGCAATACAATCTCCAGATAGGAGACGACGAATGAAAGACTACCATATCAACGTTTTCTACAGCGAAGACGACGGCGGCTACATTGCCGACATTCCGGACCTGAAATTCTGTTCGGCCTGCGGAGACACGCCGGAAGCGGCCGTACGCGAAGTGCAAATCGCCAAGGCCGCCTGGTTGAAAGTCGCCAAAGAGCGCGGCAAGCCCATCCCAAAGCCGCGGTATCGGCCGGCCATTTACCAGCTCGCGCGCTGAACGCCGGATGACGCATTCGGGTCGTTGCCGCCGCCAAAACCGCCCACGACAAGACGGCGCTGGAGCGGCAAATCACGGCGACGGACCGGCAGTAGGGCCGGCTGGTCTACGAGCGGTACGGCCTGGCCGAGGCGGAGATCAAGATCGTGGAGGAGGCGACGGGCGGGTAATTTGGAGTGCGGCGGTTTGACGCCGCTTTCTTTCTTTCTTTTTTTCTTTTTTTCTTTTCCGCCTTGTCGCTGGGTCAAATGGGAAAAACAAAAGCGGTGTCAAACCACCGCAGTCCAAGGATCGCGGCGAAGTTAGCTGACAATCTGCCCGACGTCATGGTCGTCTCGCTGGACCGCTTGCCGTCGCACGGGCGCGCTTATGCCGGTTGGCTCTGGGAGGCGAAGAAACGGCAGCACATCCCGCTGGTTTTCGCCGGCGGTCAACCCGACAAGGTCGCGGTCGCGCGGGATCTGTTTCCCAAGGCCATTTTCTGCGCAACGCAAGAAGTGCCCAAGGTCGTGAATGGCATCTTGTGAATAATTGAGGCTGGTCTGCGCTTCGGCAACGCGGCCGAACGGCATGGAAGATTGCTTTCGAGACAGCGAGACGATCGGGTCGCCAAGCGTGCGAAGCGGCGGCCCGCATTTTCCATGACCCGCGCTTGCACCAGATCGTTCGCCGACATTCCATAGAATCTTCCAAGAATCTCTCCCGCCGATTCACGCCGAGAAACCCTCATGCCGCGACCGTTATTCTGGCTCATCCCCATCTTGCTCTTGGAAACAACCGGCGCCGCCCGTGCCGAGAACTGGCCTGAATTCCGCGGCCCGACCGGTCAGGGACACTACGCGGGCAAGGGCCTGCCGCTCACGTGGAGCGCGACGCAGAACGTCGCCTGGAAACAGTCGATTCCCGGCAAGGGCTGGTCGTCGCCGGTCATCTGGGAAGGCCGCGTTTATCTGACCAGCGCCGTGCCGATCGAAGGCAGCAACGATCAATCGCTGAAGGCCGTTTGCCTGGACGCGGCCGACGGCAAACTCCTCTGGCAAACCGAGGTCTTCCGTCAAGACGGCGAGAAAACGCCGCGCATCCATTCCAAGAACAGCTACGCCAGCCCGACGCCGATCACCGACGGCAAGCGGCTTTTCGTCCATTTCGGCCATGAGGGGACCGCGTGCCTCGACCTGGCCGGCAAAGTCCTGTGGCGCAATACCACGCTCCGCTACGCGCCGGTGCATGGCGCCGGCGGCACGCCGATCCTCGTGGACGACAAGCTCGTCTTCTCCACCGACGGCGGCGACAAGCAATTCATGATTGCGCTCGATCAGGCAACCGGCATCGTCGCCTGGAAGACCGACCGCAAGAGCACCGCGGTCCAGAAGTTCTCCTTCGGCACGCCGCTGCTCATCACGGTGAAGGGCCAACAGCAAATCATCAGCCCGGCCAGCGACGCGGTCATGGCGTATGACGCCAAGGACGGCAAGGAAATCTGGCGCGTGACCTACGACGGCTACTCGGTCATTCCACGCCCCGTCTTCGGCCACGGCATGGTTTTCATCAGCACCGGGTACGGCCGGCCCAGCGTCTTGGCGATTCGCGTCGACGGCAAGGGCGACGTGACCGAGAGCCACATCGCCTGGACGATGCCGAAAGGCGCGCCGCATACGCCGTCGCCGCTCTTGGTCGGCAATGAGCTGCACCTGGTCTCCGACGGCGGCATCGCCAGTTGCCTCGACGCACGCACCGGCACGCTGCATTATCAAGAGCGCGTGCATGGCGATTACTCGGCGTCGCCGTTCTACGCCGACGGCAAGATTTACCTGCAAAGCGAAGACGGCGTCACGACCGTGCTCAAGGCCGGCACGAAATTCGAACCTCTCGCCGAAAGCAAGGTGGGCGAGCGCACGTTCGCCTCCTACGCCGTTGCCGACGGGGCGATCTATTTGCGCACCGAAGCGCATCTCTATCGCTTGCAGATAAGATGACGGCATGAACGAGTTCTGGACGCAATTGCTGTCGCTGGGCAGCGCCGTTCTGTTGGGCGGACTGTTCGGCATCGAGCGCGAACTGCACAAACATGGCGCCGGCTTGCGCACGCACATGATGGTGGCGCTCGGCGCCGCGCTGTTTGTCCAGGTTAGCCTTTCGTTTGCCGGAAACGCCGCTGCCGACGTGGCGCGCGTGATTCAGGGCGTAGCGGCGGGCATCGGCTTCATCGGCGCCGGCACGATTCTCAAGCTCACCGATCGCCAGGAAATCAAAGGTCTGACTACTGCCGGTTCGATTTGGGCGGCCGCCGCCGTCGGCACCGCTTGCGGCGTCCAACTTTACGTGTTGGCCTGCACGGCGTCGGCGCTGGCGCTCATCATCCTTGCTGTCGTGGGCAAGGCGGAAAAAACGTGGTTGCGGCCGCCGCCATCGTCCACGAAAGACACGGCGCCGCCAGGGTCCGCGGCTTGAAAAAGTGCGCCATGGCGCCATCCCGCGGCGGGCTCGGTCAACCCTCGGCGGTTTTACCGCTGCGCTCGTGCCAGAGCTGGCGCGTCAGCTCGAGCGCTCGCTTCAGCTCCGCAGGCGCTGCAACTCGCAGGCCGTCCAGGTATTTCTTGATGCGCCCAAGCGTTCCCGGTCGGCGCTCGACGGGCAAATCGTCAAGGTCCAGCAGATTGTCGTACACATCCGCCAGCTTGCAGGCCTTGACTTGCCATGGCGCCGACTGCAAGCCCTTGATGTATGCTTCCTCGCGCTCCGGTTCCGGCAACCGCATGTCCTTGGAAAGCAGCGCCACCCAGCGGGCGACCTCGTGCGAAAAGTCCTCCGCCAGGTCGTCGAAGTCGGCCGGTGTGTCCTCGATGGTGTCGTGCAACAGTGCCGCGCACAGCATGCGCGGGTCGTCGAAGCCGAACAAGTCGCGCACGATCAGGCACACGCGAAAGACATGGCTGACGTAGGGCGTCTTGTCGTCCTTCCGCAAATGATGGCGGTGCGCCCGCGCCGTGAAGGCGGCGGCCTCGAGAACATGGCGGAAACTGATTGGCTCCATCGTGGCCATCCATGCATTGTATGGCCACAGATGAAACACAGATCAAACACAGATTGAAAGCAAGAGACCGCATTGCCTGCCGTTTTGAAATCTGTGTTCGATCTGTGTTCGATCTGTGGCTCAGAATTCTATTTCGACGTTCGCCGACGCATATGATATGCTCGCATTCGATCCAACCGAGCCTCCGAGGTATTCACCATGATTCGCATCGGCATCGTCGGCGTCGGCTTTATGGGCATGATTCACTATCTGGCGGCGCGCAAGCTCAAGGGCGCGCGCGTCGAGGCGATCTGCAGCCGCGATGAGAAGAAACTGGCCGGCGATTGGACAAGCATCCAGGGCAACTTCGGCCCGCGCGGCGAGCAGATGGATTTGAGCGGCCTGCGCAAATATCGCGATCTGAAGGACCTGCTCGCCGACCCGAACATCGACCTCATCGACGTGTGCAACCCGACGAATCTGCATCCGGACACGGCGATCAAGGCGCTGCAGTCGGGCAAGCACGTGATCGTCGAAAAGGCGATTGCGCTGGAAGCCAAGGACGCCGACGCCATGCTGGCCGCCGCGAAGAAAGCGAATCGGTTGCTGATGGTCGCCCATGTGTTGCCGTTCTTTCCGGAGTTCGCCTTTGCCGCCGACGCAATCCGCAGCGGCCGGCATGGCAAGCTGATCGGCGGGCACTTTAAGCGTGTCATCAGCAAACCCGACTGGTCGGCGGAGATCGGCGACGCGTCGAAGACCGGCGGCCCGGCGATCGATTTGCACATCCACGACACGCACTTCATCGGCCTGGTCGCCGGCGTGCCGAACCACGTCTTCTCGACCGGCGTAGTTTCAGGTGGAGCGGTGGATTATCTGACGACGGCGTATCTGTATGGTTCCGGGGGTCCGGCGGTGACCTGTTCCAGCGGCGCGGTTGCGATGAAGGGGCGACCCTTCGTCCACGGCTACGAGATCTACCTTGAGAAAGCGACGCTTGTATACGAATCCGGCACGTGCCCGCTGACGGTGTTGACCCCCCCTGTGTCCCCCCCTTCGCAAGGGGGGGAAGGGGGGGTGGAACAGCCGAAGCTGGCCGGCGGCGATGAGGCGACCACCGCGTTCACGCTGGAACTGCAAGCCGCAGTGGACGGCGTTACGGCCGGCAAGGAACCGGATCTGCTGAGCGGCAAGTTGGCCCGCGATGCACTGGTGCTTTGCCACAAGGAATGCGAATCGGTGAAGACGGGCAAGACGGTGGCGATGTAGCCAATTCAGGGTGCGAATCGGCCGCCAGCTGGGCTTGTTGGCATGTGCGGTTTCATTCATTTGCGTTCAGCACACACCCCAAGTGTCGAATGAAAGCTCTTCAAGACTGCAACTGCTTGTGTAATCGGCAGTTGGGAAAAGCGGTTTCATTCAGCCGATTACCCCCCTGAATGAAACGCGGAGGAAGCGCCATGAAACCCCGCCGAAATCTACTGACCTTGATTCTGGCCGCGCCGCTGATCCCCGCAATCGGATCAGCAGCGCCGCCCTGGCAACAAGCCACCGAAGCGGCGCACAATTCGCTGCTCGGCTGCCGCTGGCGCCGTTGTGCGCCGGTCGTTCCGGTGATGCCGCGCGCCGACGACGCGGAGCGGCTGCTGCTCAACTTTGACAAAGGGCCGCCGTATTATGTCGAACTGAACACGGAAACCCGGACGGCGATGAAAGTCATGGGGCAAAACGTCGCCCAAACGCAGACGCTAACTTTCTACCTGCAATGGACCCCCGAAGGGAAAAACCAGCTTGGGCATGGAATGTTTCGGATCAAGATCATCGGCATCAAGACGAAGATCGACATCGGTGGCGTCGTCATCGACTATGATTCGACGCAGGATCGGCCCAACCCGGCTCCCTTGGCCGATTTTTTCACGAAATTGCTCGACGCCGATTTCAAGCTCACGATCGATCCGCGTGAATCGAAAGTCTCGAAGATCGAGGGGCACGACGAGCTGATCCGGAAGCTTGGCGTAACCCAACCGCAGATGGAACCGCTCTTGAAGTCGATCATGAGTCAAGGCTTGCTCACACAGATGGTGACACCGGTTTTCGGTTTCGTGCCCCAGCAAGCTGTGCAGCGCGGCGACACGTGGGAACGGCCGCACGTTTTCGACCTCGGTCCCATCGGGAGTTATCGCAGCGTCAACCAGTATACTTACGACCGCAAGGAAGAGTCCCGCGTCAGAATTGTCGTGCAAAGCCAGCTCCGCTATGAAGCGCCCAAGGAAAAGGCCGGCTTACCGTTTCAGATCAGGTCGGCCGATCTGAAGTCCACGACCGGCGCCGGCGAAATCGTGTTTGACACCGCCAAAGGCCGGCTCGTGGAATCGACGCTGCGGCAAGCGCTTTCGGGAACGCTGACGATCGAAGTCGGCGGCATGGAGACGCTCATCGAACTGGATCAGCATCAGACGACGCGCATTTGGGTGAGGGATGCGAATCCGCTGGCGGAGCGGAAATAATGGTTGCTGATCTCAGATTGCATGAAGCCCTTGGGGTGTGTATATTCATTGTATCTACATCGCCAAGAGGAGGCATCGTCATGGCATCGGTACAGCGTTGGGGCAACAGCTTGGCGGTCCGCATTCCCGGCCCGCTTGCGAAACAAATTCAAGTGGAAGCCGGCACTCCGGTGCAGATGCAGGTGGAGCGCGGGGCGCTGGTCCTGCGGCCCCAGGGACGGTCGAAGTATCTCCTGAAGGATTTGCTGCGCAATTGCAAGCCGCACCAGCTGCACGGCGAAATCGACTTCGGCCCCGACGTTGGCCGCGAGGTGCTTGAATGACGGCGCGCGTTGCCTACATCCCGGAGCGCGGCGACTTCATTTGGATTCAGCTCCAGCCGACGCGCGGGCATGAACAAGCCGGGCATCGGCCCGCCTTGGTGTTGAGTCCGAAGAGCTATAATCGCAAGACCGGATTGTGTGTATTGTGTCCGTCCACACGCCATGCCAAGGGCTATGGTTTCGAAATTTGCGTGCCGATGCCGGATGGCACGGCGAGCATTGTTCTCGCCGATCACATCCGCAGCGTGGATTGGCGCGCCCGGCGCGCCGAGTTCATTTTTCATGTGCCGCAAGAGGTGCTGGACGAAGCCGCCGCCAAATTGGAGGCGCTGGTCATCGCACCGGGCGCGTAATTGGCGGCACCGGCTGCGGCTCGATGCTGCGCGGGGCGAACGATACGACTCGCTGGCCGCTGACGCGCTCCTTTTCCATCAGATCGCGGCAGATGGCATGCAGGTCGAAGTTGAATTTCGCCGCGTAAGCCTCGCGCGCGGCGCGCACTTCCTGAACGATTGGGTCAGGATCCATCGGTCTTGTCCTCCAACAATTCTTCTGGCGTACAAATTATCAGCGGCCGAGAGCCGAATCTTGCTTAGCCCGACTCCCGTCGCTTGAGCGTGTCCAGCGCCTCGCGTGTCAGCCGTGCCTCGGGGGCGCCGGCGGCCAGCCGCCTTAGCAAGACATGCGCCGCCGGCGTGCCGATGCGATCGAGCGTTTCCACGGCGCGGACCGCGCGCAGCGATTCGGGTGTGATAATCTCGATTTGCTCAATTAACCGCTCCAGACGCCGGTTCACTTCCAGCCCCGGCTTGCCGGCAAGGGCCGCGCGCAATGACGGCAGCGCCAGCTCGCCTTGGGCCAGCAACGCGCGCGTCGCCTGTTCGCGGACGGCAAAGTTCGCATCACCTAGGCCCACGATCCAAGTCTTGATGCGGGCCCGATCGATCGGCGGCACCGGACTGAGCCGCCGCGCCAGAAAATCGATCGTGGCCTGCGGACTGGCGGCCAGGCGGCGCAAGGCGGCATAAGCGGGCAGCGCGTCGCGCTTGGCCAGCTGTTCCCACAGCGCGGGCAACTCGGCGGCGACCAACGGGCCTCGGCCAGCATCGGCCGGCAACGGACCGGTCATATCCCAAACAAGCGCCGTGGTATCGTCGCTGCCGGTCACCAAGATGCTGCCGTCCGCGGACCAGCTCAGCGACTGCACACGGTCGCCGTGTCCGACCAGTCGGTGACGGGCCGCGCCGCTGGCGATTTCACCGAGCCAGGCGCTACCTTCATGGCGACCGCCCCACGCGACCGTCCGGCTGTCCGGCGAAAAGGCGACCCAGGTAAGATTCTGCGACGGTTCGTCCGGCGTCAGTGCGAAACGGCAAATCTCTCTTCCTGTCCCGAGATCGACGACCGGGAGCAAGGCGCTGTTCTGAACGCCGAAGGTGACGAGTCGTCCGTCCGGCGAGAATTTCACGCTGAAGGGATAGTTCTCGAGCTTGTAGAATTCACGGGCGCTGTGCTGAGAGGTGGCAAGGTCCCAGCGGTGCAGCTTCCCGTCCGGGTGGCTCCACGCTAATAGCGCCTTGCCGTCGGGCGTGAAATCCATGCCGGCCAAATTGTTTTCGGCGACCGGCAGACGGCGCAACTCACTCCCATTGGCCGCGTCCAAGAGCACGATGGATTTGTCGTGCGCGACCGCCAGCGTCTTGCCGTCGCGCGTCTGCGCGAGGAGGTGGGCGCCGGGCAGCTTCCTTCGGTGTTTGGCAACGGCGGTTGCCGTGTTCCAAATCCAGAGTTCGTGGTCGTAGCTCAGCGCCGACAATGACTTGCCATTGGGGGCGAACAAAGGCAAGCGAAACGATTGCTTTTCGCCGTCGAGACGCCGTAGCACTTGGCAGGTGACGGCATCCCACAAAAGGATGCACGGCATGTACAGGCCGCGTGTGGCTACCAATTGCGCGTCGGGCGACACGACCGCGCTAATGTCCTCGCGGTGTCCATCGCTTGGGGCCTGGTCCTGGCCTGTGTCGAAATTGCGGACGCGGAGGCTTTGACCCTCGATGATCGCAATCCGCTTGGCGCTGCCGAAACCGATGCCGTGCACGTAACAGTCGCCTTGAAAACGCCGCACCTCTTTGCCCGTGTCGGCGTCCCAGACGCGCACCAGGCCGTCCCTCCCGCCTGCCGCGACATGGCGGCCGTCCTGCGAAAAGGCGACGAAGTTCGGGCCGGCTTCGCTCTTCAGATGCTTGTCAAATATGCCCGCCGGCATCCGACGCAACTCCTCGGCGGTGGCGGCGTCCCAAAGCACCACTTCTGGCCGATTGTACGTTACCGTTTGTCCGAATTGGTCCTTTTGGCTCTTACGGCCTACGGTCGCGATCATCTTGCCGGTCGGCGCCAAGGCCATCAGGCCGACGCCGTCGCGCGGATCGACGTGCTTGAGCAGCTTGCCGGAACGGACGTCCCAAAAACGCATGCCGTCGCCGAGCGCGGACACCAGGGTTTCGCTGTCTGGGGAAAAAGCGGCGTGGTTTCCGAAGTGTAGGCCGCGAAGCACGTCGTGCCGCTCAAGGGCGCGCAGCTCCTTGCCGTTGGCGGCGTCGAGCAGCACCACGGCGCCGTCGTTGCGCGGGAAGAACGCGAGGATCTTGCCGTCCGGGGAGAAGACCCCTGCGGCGTCGATGCCGCCGGTTCCGAATTTGTACAGCCGCCGGCCGGATTCGACCTCATAGACGGCGCCGCCACCGCCGTTCGAACTCCAGCCACCGACGGCGACCAGCTTGCCGTCGGGCGAAAGATGGGCAGCCTCATAGGGTTGAGGCAGTTCTTGGCCGTAACGGCGCAGCACGCGGCCGGTCGCGACATCCCACAGGCAAGCGCCGCCCCAGCCGCCGGTCAGCAGATGTTTGCCGTCGGGCGTGAAGGCGACCGAGCGAAACGTGTTAGGGGATCGGAAACGCGAGGTGCCCAGGCGCGCGCGGGCCCCGGCGGGCAAGGTATCGCCGTTGGCGTCGGTGCGCGCGGCAACGGCGGCGGGCGCGCTCTTTTCCTGAGTCAAACCGTATTGGCCCAGTCGTAGGCTGCCAGCGACGAGGATGCCGATCCACAGGCAGCCGTAAAGAATGCGCCTCATCATGCGATTCTCGCCTCCCTGTCGGCCTCTTACCGCCGGTCTCCAGGATTAGCATAGCGAGAATGGGGTTTAGAAGTCATCAAACGGCCGGCATGGGCCGTATTGCAGTGTTACAAAGATCGGTTGGGATTCGGTTGGTGCTGAAGTCTGGGTAGTGGGTCAGTTTGCTGTGTTGTGGTGCGGGCGTCTCGCCTGCATCGGTGCAGGCGAGACGCCCGCACCACAAACTGACCCACTACTGAAGTCTGGGTCGTGGGAGGATATAATCAACCAACGGAGGTTGACGCATGCCGCTCCGTGACCATTTTGATGCCAGCGCCGACGATACCGCCACTTGGCAGGAACTGCATGCCATGTGGCCAGCGATGATCGTCCTGCATTTGACGCGAATTCTGCCCAAAGGTTATGTCGCCGCGCCGCGCGTGCATATCGGCAAAGAGATGGAAATCGACCTTGCCGCTTTGGAACGACCTGGCGCGGGGCCAACCGGGCGCCGCGCGGACAAGAACGGCAACGGCGGCGGCGCAACGGCCGTCGTGGCGCCTCCCGTTCCGACCGTGGAGTTCGACAGCGCATGGCCTGACCAAGACACTTTCGAGACGCGAGTCTATGAAACCTCGCGCGGCCGGCGCTTGGTGGCCGCCATCGAGCTTGTCAGCCCTGCCAACAAAGATCGGCCCGACAATCGCCGAGCCTTTGTCACGAAGTGCGCCGCCCTCCTGCAAAACGGCGTGAGCGTGTCGATCGTCGACTTGGTCACCTCGTGCGAATTCAACCTGGGTACGGATCTCATGGAGCTGATTCGCCGGTCCGATCCCATTTTCAGTCCCGATCCGCCGCCGATATACACCGTCACATGCCGCGCGCGAACGCAGGACCGCCGGACGAAAGTCGCCGTTTGGGCAAATCATCTTGCGGTCGGCAAAGAGCTGCCCGCTCTGCCGATTTGGTTGACAGAGGAATTGTCGGTGATCCTCGATTTGGAAACGAGCTACGAAGAAACGTGCCGCGTGCTGCAGGTCGTGTGAATTGATGGATGAACTGAAGCGGCAACCTGATTGTCGCGCCTAGCCCGGCGGGACGCGCTGGAGATTGCGCCGGAGTCATGAGCCTTCGGTTCAGCCCATCCTGGAAATTGCGACGAGTTCCGGCAGCCACTCCGCCAACATCTCTCCCGTCACCATCTCCAGCGGCCGAAAGCCCGGTAGTGGGTCAGTTTGTGGTGCGGGCGTCTCGCCTGCACCGATGCAGGCGAGACGCCCGCACCACAACACAGCAAACTGACCCACTACCGAAAGCCCTGTCGCGCAATCTTGGCCGAGCCGACGAACTGGGCGACGACGTACTGGAATTGCGGATCGTTGCGGGCGGGGATGACGATGTCGTCCATGGTCCAATCAAATCAGCGTGAATCTGCGAAATCTGCGTTTGAATTTGAAACGCAGATTACCTAGCGCGGCCGAGCCGCAAACAAAGAAATCGAATCACGAAAACCCAAAAGCTCGAAACCACGAAAGAAAACTCTTGTGAATCGTTTGGTGTTTTCGCGATTTCGTGTTTTCGTGATGGTTTTGGATTCTTCGCGGGG
>ORMF010589729.1_pt1 | contig 19062 bp, 13 predicted proteins | sample 1779871 | NCBI WGS metagenome assembly ORMF01 (sample SAMEA104232316, study PRJEB22302) | groundwater metagenome | biome: forest; feature: aquifer; material: groundwater | place: USA | collected 2011-08-07 | depth 5.4 m | reverse complement strand
ATTGCAACCCGGAGACCGTCTCCACCGACTACGACACCGCCGATCGCCTGTACTTCGAACCGCTCACGTTCGAGGATGTCATGGCGATCATCGAGCGCGAGCGGAGCGCCGGAGGCGAGGTGGCGTGCCTGGTCCAGTTCGGGGGCCAGACCCCGCTCAAGCTGGCGCTGCCGCTGCTCGAGGCGGGCGTGACGATCCTCGGCACGTCGCCCGATTCGATCGACCTGGCCGAGGACCGTCAGCGCTTTTCGCAGTTGCTCTGGGATCTCGCCATTCCGCAGCCGTCCAGCGGCACTGCGACGTCTCGTGACGAGGCGCGGGCCGTGGCCGAGCGGGTCGGCTATCCGGTCGTGGTGCGGCCCTCGTATGTGCTCGGCGGGCGGGGGATGGCCATCGTGTTCGACGCCGGGGCCCTCGATCGCTACATGGCCCGCGCCGTGGACGTCTCCCACGACCGGCCGGTGCTGATCGATCGGTTCCTGGAGGATGCCTCCGAGTTCGATGTCGACGCCGTGGCCGACGCCACCGGCGCCGTGGTCATCGGCGGCATCATGGAACACATCGAAGAAGCGGGCATCCATTCGGGCGACAGCTCCTGCGTCGTGCCGGCATTCCTCGTCGCGGAACGTCACCTCCACACGATTCGCGAGTACACGCGCCGGATCGCGCGTGCGCTGAACGTCATCGGCCTGATGAACATTCAGTACGCGATCAAGGACGACACGGTCTATGTGCTGGAGGTCAACCCCCGGTCGTCGCGCACGGTCCCATATATCTCCAAGGCGACAGGCGTGCCGCTGGCCAAGGTGGCCGCGCGCATTGCGGCGGGCCGCACGCTCGTGGATCTCGGGCTGGTAGAGGATCTGCAGCCGGCGGGCGTGTTCGTGAAAACGCCGGTGTTCCCCTTCGTGCGGTTTCCGGGCGTTGATACCATCCTCGGACCCGAGATGAAGTCCAGGGGCGAGGTGATGGGTGGGTCCGACAACTTCGGCGTTGCGTTCATCAAAGCGATGATGGGCGCCGGTCAGAGCCTGCCGGACCACGGCTGTGTGTTCATCAGTGTGAACAACAGCGACAAGCCGACCGTGCTGCCGATTGCCCGCGACCTCGCGGCGCTCGGCTTCTCACTTATCGCCAGCCGTGGCACAGCGGCCTATCTGCGGGCACACGGCCTCGACGTCGAGTTGATCTACAAGGTGAACGAGGGGCGGCCGAACGTGGCCGATCAGCTCGTGAACAAGAAGATCGACCTCGTGATCAACACGCCGCTGGGACGAGAGTCCTTCTTCGACGACCGCGCGGTCCGGCGCGCCGCCACGATGGCCCAAGTGCCGTGTATCACCACGCTCACCGGCGCTTCGGCGTCGGTGATGGCGCTCAAAGCGCTGCGCACCCAGGGATTGTCCGTACGATCGCTGCAGGATTACTACGCAGGCATCAAAGCCGGCGCTTCGTAATCAAGACCACGAAATTCACGAAAATCACGAAAGCTTCCGGGCGCATAATCTTCGTGTGTTTCGTGCCCTTCGTGGTTTACGGCACGTGATCCCCTTCGTCGCCTGCGTCTGCGCGTCCTTCGTGGCTGGTGCACAGACGCCGGTGTTCCGTGGCGGTGTCGAGACCGTCGAGGTGACGGTCACCGTCACCGATGCGAATCGGCGCCTTATCACCGGCCTCACACGGAAAGACTTCGCCGTGTACGAAGACGGACGCCCCGAGACCATCACCCATTTCAGCAATCAACGCGTGCCGGTCAGCCTCGGCGTTCTGCTGGACGTCAGCGACAGCATGCGCGGGCAGCCGATGGCCGACGCGCGTCTCGCGCTGGATCGATTCGTCGGCGATCTGTTGACCGCTGAAGACGAGGCGTTCGTGGCAGCCTTTCACCACTCCTCGTGGACGGTGGTTGACTGGACGAGCCCTTCGGACTCGTTGCGCGGGCGTTTGAGCGACGTCCGCCCGTCTGGCGGCACGTCGATTTACGGCGCCATCGCCAAGACGACGCCGCAGTTCGACCGCCGTCGGCACATGCGATCAGCGCTCGTCGTTGTCTCCGACGGCGCCGACACGGCAAGCGATCTCACGCTGGGCCAGGCGCGCGAGTCACTCCGTCGGTCCGACCCGTTCGTCTATGCCATCGCTATCGACGCGGGGGATCCCCGGCGAGTCAGCACACGGGTGACCCCGTCGGTCCTACGCGAGATTACTGGACCAAGCGGCGGCTACACCGAGGTGATTCGCACCGCGGCGGAGCTCGGCGCGGCGACGGAGCGGATCGCCTACGAGCTGAATCACCAGTACACCATCGGGTATAGCGCGTCACGACGCCCCGACGGCCAATGGCGAAGCATCCGCGTACGGATGCGCGACCGTGGGCATTTTGCACGTGCGCGCCGAGGCTACTTCGCGATCCTGAGATCGAACTAACCACGAAGGTCACGAAGTTCACGAAGGGCCTTAGTCCCAGAGCTCACTTGCGTTGACCACATGACTGGGTGGAGCAGCCCTTCAGGGCTGCTTCGCCTCCGCAGCGCTCAAGCGCTGCGCCACCTCAACACAAGTGAGCGACGGTGTAAGTCTGAACCTTCGTGCCCTTCGTGTTCTTCGTGGTCTTCGCGTCCTTCGTGGTTGAAATTCTGCGTCCATACCGTCGCTCTGGAACGGAATTCCTCACAACCTGCCGCCGTAAGGTCCTGATACCGTCCGCGCTCGCCGCGAGACAGTTCTTGCAGCACCGCGTCCAGTGCGCGGTGTCGCGCTGATTCCAGCGGTAGCGCTCGTCGTCGGCGTGCTGTGCGGCACGCAGTGGCCCCACGGCTTTTCATCGGCTGTGCCTGTGGCCGTCTGGGCATGTGGATGCCTGACCTGGTGGAGGCAGCTCGATCGCGCGACAACCGCGCTGTTGCTGATCGGCTTTCTGCTGTCGGGTGTCGTGCTGGGTGCCGCCGCGTCGAGAGACGTGCTCGCGCCGCCGCTACGGCTGCTGCTCGACCGTCACGTCGGCGGATTCGCGCTGGACGCGATCGGCCCAGGCGGCGCCCATTCGCCGATGCTGGTGAGGGGGCGCCTCGTGGAGGATGCGGCGGTGAGGGACGGCTTCACGTCGCTGCGCCTCGAGGTCGAGACCGTGCACGTTGGTGGTGTGCCGGTGGCGTCGGCCGGCGGCCTGCAGGTCAGCGTGAACGGCGCGCCGCATGCCGCCGACAGCCAGACGTGGCGCGCCGGACGCACACTCGAGGTGCCAGTCACGTTCAGGCGCCCGGCACGCTATCTCAATGACGGGGTGGGCGATTTCGAGCGAGATCTCGCACTGAGCGGGATCGTGCTCGCGGGGTCTGTCAAGAGCGCACTCATCGTCGATGTTGTCGCTGCCGGAACGTGGTTCGACGAAGCGGCGGGCAGCGCTCGGGCGCACGTAAGGCGGAGGGTCGGCAAGTATGTCGGCCGCGATACGGTCCGCGAGGGGATCGTCACAGCGATCTTGATCGGCGATCGGACGGGCCTACCCGACGAGGTGCGTGAGCGGCTGCAAGCCGCCGGCACCTATCACGTGATCGCGATCTCCGGCGGGAACGTGGCGCTGCTCGCGGCGCTGATGCTGGCCCTGATGTCGCTTGCGGGCCTTGCGCCCCGGCAGGCGGCAGCGGTTGCGGCCATCGGGCTCTCCGCGTACGCGGCGGCAGTCACGGCCGGGCCGTCCGTCTGGCGTGCCACGCTGACCGCAGTGGTGTACCTGTCCGCGCGCGCGATTGACCACCGGAGCCCGCCGTGGCACGCGATGGCAGTGAGCGCCGCGATTCTCGCGTGCATCTCACCACTCGACGTGCGGAACGTCGGATTCGTGCTGACGTTCGGCGCCGCCGGCGCCATCCTCGAGGCCGCCAGGCGCGTGCAAGGCGTCGTGCGGCTTCCGCGGCCGCTCACGTGGCTGCTGGCCGCGGTCGCGGCATCGGCTGCCGTGGAACTGGCCTTGCTGCCCGTCAGCGCCGCCGCGTTCTCACGCGTGACCACCGCCGGGCTTCTTCTGAATCTGGCGGCTGTTCCGTTGATGACCGTGACACAGATGGCCGGCATCGTGGTCGCGACCGCGCCGGCGGCGTTCGCGGCCCCGGCAGGGTGGATTGCCGATCGCGCCGCCGGCGGGCTGCTGGAAACCGCGCGGCTGGTGGACATCGCGCCGTGGCTCTCGTGGAGAGTGCCGCCACCACCGGCGCTGCTGCTGGTCGGCTATTACTCGGCATTGGGTGTATGGGTCCTGACGCGACGGCCCGAAGTCCGGCGCATCGCCGCCATCGCGGTGACGAGCGGGCTTACGTTGATTGCTGCCGGGGCGCAGCCCGCACCGGGCGGCGAACGGGCAGGGCTTCGGCTCACCGTGTTCGACGTTGGCCAGGGCGACGCGATGCTGCTGCAGATGCCCGATGCGTCAGCCATGGTCGTGGACACCGGCGGCATCGGTTTCGGCGCGTCGGCCTTCGACATCGGCGGCCGGGTGCTCGCGCCGGCGCTCTGGGCCCGTGGACTGCGTCGCCTGGATCTGCTGGCGCTGACGCACGGGCACCCCGACCACGTGGGTGGGGCGTTGCGCCTCGTGCGCGATTTCTCGCCGAGAGAGATCTGGGAAGGCGTGCGCGTGGCCGGGGATCCTGTGCTCGGGACGATTCAGCAGGCCGCGCAGCGGCAGCAACTGCGACTCGAGCCGAGATATACGGGCGCGGCACGAAGATTCGGCGAGGTCCAGGTGCGGATTCTGAGCCCCGCGCCGCCGGACTGGGAGCGTCGCCGCGTGCGCAACGCCGACTCCCTCGTGATGGAAGTCGTCTACCGGGACGCCGCGATCCTGCTGACCGGCGACATCGAGGCAGAGCAGGAGCGGCGGATCGCGCCCCTTCTGAGGCCCGCGAGAATCCGCATCCTGAAGGTCGCCCACCACGGCAGCCGTACGTCCACCTCGCCCGAGCTCATCGACTCCTGGCGACCCACCCACGCCGTGATCAGCTGCGGCCGCGGCAACACTTTCGGCCATCCCCATCCCGACGTCTTGGCCCGTCTCGAAGCCGCCGGAACCAAGGTCTTGCGCACGGACCTCCAAGGCCAGATCACCTTCAACACCGACGGCCACCGGTTATCGATTGACACGTATGTCGGAAAACAGAAATGAACCACGAAAGACACGGAACACACGAAACATCAAACGGATTTACCCCCCGACTCAGGCTGGATTCGCCTCTGGATTCCAAGACTGAGTCCATCGTCACGCGAACGATTGGCTGCGCCATTGAAGTGCACACTCGCCTCGGCGCCGGCTTCCTAGAATCGATCTACAGGAAGGCAATGTGTTTCGAGTTGGAAGAGCAGGGTATTTCCTATGAATGTGAGCGCGCGATAGCCGTCCCTTATCGCGGCCGCCGTATTGAGGGTCAGAGAGTCGATTTGGTTATCGAGGATCGGGTGATTGTCGAACTGAAGGCCATCGCGCGATTCGACGAGATCCATAGGGCCCAAGTCATTTCCTACCTGAGGGCTACCGAGCTAAGGGTCGGACTTTTGATCAATTTTCGTGTCGCATTGCTTCCGCACGGCCTGCGACGAATCGTTCTGTAGGGTGCCTTCGTGTCTTTCGTGCCTTTCGTGGTTAGAGAGCCGTCTTAATCCGCTGCCACCCGACTACACGCGAGTGACCAGCGATCCCGCCCGGTAGGATACAATCCCCAGCCGTCCGGCTCAGGACACCCCAAGGAGGGGCTTATGCGTCGCTGGATCGGTGTGCTGCTCATCGTTGGGTTCTCGGCGGGATGTCGTCCGTCCGCAAATGTCGAGCAGGAGCGCGACGCGTTGATGAACCTGGACCGCGAATGGAGTGCGAGCGTGAAGGATATGGACAAGTTCATGTCCTACTACGCTCCGACTGCGTCGGTGTATGCGCCCAGCATGCCGGTCATCACGGGCGCAGGACCGATTCGCGACACCCTCACCAAGATGGCCTCGGCGCCAGGGTTCTCCCTCGAGTTCACACCGATCAAGGCCGATGTAAGCGCCTCGGGTGATGTCGGATACACCACCGGCACGTACCAAGCGAACATGGCCGGCACCCCGGAGAAAGGGAAGTACGTCGCCGTCTGGAAGAAGCAGTCCGACGGCCAGTGGAAAAGTGATGGAGGATATCTTCAACGCTGATGCAAGCGGCGCGGCACCGACGTCACACGTCACCGTGGCCCCGGACTCGATCGCCTGGGGCGATCCGCCGCCGAGCCTGCCCCCCGGCTCCAAGATCGCGGTGCTCGCCGGCGATCCTTCGAAAACCGGGCCGTTTGTCATTCGCGCTCAGGTGCCGGCCGGCTACAAGGTTCCCCCTCACTGGCACCCCACCGACGAGAACCTGACGATCCTCTCGGGTACCGTGGCGCTGGGCATGGGCGACACGTGGGACGAGTCGAAGATGCAGAGCGTGGCCAGTGGCGGCCTTGTCGTCCTTCCAGGAGAGATGCGGCATTCCTTCCTGGCAAGAACGGCTTCGACGTTTCAGGTGCATGGAATGGGACCGTTCGCTGTGAACTACGTCAACCCGTCGGACGATCCCAGTACGAAATAGTAGCCAGCCTGGGGCGTGGCCGGCGCCAGCATGAGCAGGTGACAATTTCGTCCCGGGCTACGTAGATGGATGCGCCTAGTAAGTACCAGCGGCAGCTCCTGGACCAGGCGCGCCAGATATATCAGCAAACGCCAATCAGCGATGCGACCGTCCAGGCGTACCTCGCGACGCCGCGGCATCTGTTCGTTCGACGGTACCGAGAAAGGGCCAGCAAAGACTGGTGCGAGGTCAACAAGGAGAATCTGCATCAGCATTTGGCCATCCTTTACGAAGACCGATCTCTCACGCTGTTCGGCGATGATGATGACAGCGTCCCGTCCACGATCTCACAACCATCATTCGTACTCCGCATGCTCGACCTGTTGCAGCTGCAGCCGGGACAGATCGTGTTTGAGCTGGGAGCCGGTTCTGGGTGGAACGCCGCGTTAATCGGTCAGCTCGTGGGGTCGTCAGGACGAGTGTGCAGTCTCGAGATCATTCCGGACGTCGCGCAGCGTGCTGCCGACATCATCGCAGAGCTGGGGATCACAAATGTCCGGGTCGTAGCGGCCGACGGAAGCGATGGATATGCGGCGGACGGCCCGTACGATCGCGTCACCTTCACGGCTGGCACCTACGACCTGCCGCGTCAGTTCTACGAGCAAACCAAGTCGGGTGGTCTGCTGTTGGTCGTCATCAAGAACGCAGGCGGCGGAGACAACCTCTTTTTGCTGCGGAAGGTGGACGATCACTTTGAGTCCATCTACTCGATGCCGTGTGGCTTCGTGCAAATGAGCGGCAAATATAAGAACGACCATCTAGATCCGACCATCATCGAGACGCTCCCAGAATGGACTGAGCTGCAGCACCGAGAGATTGCGCGGAGGCCTTTTTGGTGGGGCGGCAAAGGCCGCGAATGGTTCACGTGGCAAACGCTGGGAATTCGGTCGTTTCTCGGCATCACGGAACCATCGTTCCGAGCGTTCAAGATCGCAAAGGTGAACACCGAGGTCACGGAACAGCACTATTTCGGGTTATGGGATCGTGACAACGGGTCGCTCGTGCTGGCAAGGGACGATGAGCTCATCTCGTACGGCAACCCGGCGGCGACCGAGCATTTGCTGCGCAAGGTGCACCGTTGGGTCGACCTAGGGATGCCAACCGGGGCGAGTTTTCGGCTGCAGGTGCACCCGAGGGATCGCCACCTAGTAACGTGTGACGACCAATGGGTGGTGAAGCGCGAGGAATCGCAGTTACTGTGGAGTCTGTAAGTGTGATGACGACCTCAGGCGGGCGCCACCTTCGTGTCGAGACGCTTCAGTGCTCGGGCGCGAGGCGCTTCAGGCAATCGGAACAGATTCCGTGCGAGAACTCCGCTCCCGATCGAGATTGCAGGTAGGTTTCTAGTGATTCCCATTGGGCGTCGGCGTTCTTGATGCTCTTACAGTAGGCACACAGCGGCAATAGCCCCTGCAGCGCTTTCAGATCCCGCTTCAGGGCCCTCTCGTGCTCCGATAATCGAAAGGTCAGAAGGGCAAGGATTGTGAAGGTGCTGATTTGCATCAGGGCCGTCAGTGACCCCTCCTGCTCCGACGGCGGCGCAGGGTTCCAGACCCAACGCTCGAATGCGAACCGGCTCGCAGGCAGAACAAGGGCGAGCCAGAGTCCGATTCCCTCGCCGGAATACCACGCAGCGAGAGTCACGGGCACGGCGTAGAGCACCGGTAGCGGCGCCAGGGGTCCGGTGAAGTAATCCAACAGCACCAATCCCGCCACCCCATAAAGCCACCAGCGGGGGTTCACCCGACCCATAGGTGGTAACCAGAACGGTCTGCCGTCGAGCTTAGCCATTCACTAGGTCTTATCGGATGGTTTCGCGGCGACTTAAGTGAGGCCCCGTTTTTGTCGCCTGCCACTCGGCCTCCATCGCGGCAACACTTCGGCGTTCACGATTGAGACGTACGTCGACAAACACAAGTGAGACACTGCGCTGAAGCCGGGTCGATCCTCAGCCGCGGCTCGTGATGCCGGGAAATCGGCCGCCGCTCATACGCTCGCGGTGCCCGCGCGTCTACTTGCTGATTCGCAACATCGTGCGTCTCACGGCTCAAAACGTCGGTGGTACCACGGAGTAGCCGAAACGCGTTGACGGAAGACGCGCGGCTGAATCGCGGCGGCCGATTTCCGGCTTCGCAGCGCGGCGGCATTGTCGACGCGTCTGAGGCTCGACCCGGCTTTAGCGCGATCAGTCCACCGTCCACAGCAGGCCAGTCAATTCGTGCGGCCTTCGCTCAGGAACGCTGCCTTCGACTTCGCTCAGGCCAGGGAAGTCGGTCGCTACGTACTCGGAGTCGCTCACAACAGCGTGAGCGTGCGGCGGCATGTCTCGCGAAGCGAGCCGGAGCTCGGTCGCCGGGGTACTGTCGATGTGGCTTTGGCTAAGGCGCTTCGCCTCGGGGCGGGCGTGCCGAGGCCGGATTGCGGAGCGAGATATGGCGTCGCGCGATCACGCGGGGCCAATGCCCCAAACTTCAGACCGAATGCTTGATCCGCTGCCACTCGGCTTCCATCTCCTCGAGAGTGGCGTCGCTCAGGTGCCGGCCGCGGGTGGCAAAGGCGGTCTCCATCGCGTCGAAGCGCTTGGTGAATTTCGTGTTGGCGCGTCGAAGCGCTGCCTCGGGTTCGATGCCGAGCTTCCGTGAGAGATTCGCGATTGCAAAGAGTAGGTCGCCCATCTCCTCCTCGGCACGCGACAGGTGGCCAGTCGCTCCGGACTCGACTTCGTGGCGAACCTCCTGCACCTCCTCCTCGATCTTCGCGATGACATCCGCCGGCCGGGCCCAGTCGAAGCCCACCGCGGCTGCGCGAGCGCTGATTTCGTAGGCACGGAGCAGCGCGGGCAGCGTTCGCGGAACTCCGCTCAGCGTCGTCTTCTTCCTGCCTTTCTCGGACAGGCCCACGGCCGCGCGCTCGCGCGCCTTGAGCGTTTCCCACTTCTCGAGCACCTGGGCGGATGTGAGGGGAGGGTGCTGTGCTTCGTCACCGAACACGTGCGGATGACGACGAACGAGCTTGTCGCAGATCGCGTCGAGGGCATCGCCGATGTCGAAGTCGCCGGCTTCGTGGCTCAACTGCGCCAGAAACACCGCCTCGAACAGGAAGTCGCCGAGCTCCTCGCGCAGTTCGTGAGGATGTCCGCCCTCGATCGCCTCGAGCACTTCGTAGGTTTCTTCGAGCACGAAGGGTCGCAGCGACGCGTGTGTTTGCTCGCGATCCCACGGGCACCCGTGGGGGCTGCGCAGCGTGCGCATGATCTCGACGAGCCGCTCGAATCTTGCGCCAATCGTCTCCAACCTGACGTCTCCGGACCGTATGCTACCATTCGGGATCTAACATAGAAGATAGAAGACAGAAGCATAGAAGACAGAAGACAGAGCGCTGGGGTCACTCTGCCTCCTCCCTTCTGCCTTCTGTCTTCTTCCTCCTGGCACTGTGATGTCCGAAGAATCGTCCGCTCTGAGCTTCGTCGCGTTCGTGCTGTCGCTTGCACATACCACCGCCGTTCACTTTGGCGACGTCACCGATCCGACGACCGGTCAGCCGTCACAGGAGAACCTGCCCGCCGCGCAGCAGATGATCGACATCCTGTCCTTGCTCGAGCAGAAGACGAGAGGCAATCTGACCCCCGAGGAGCGCCAGCTTCTCGATCAGATCCTCTATGAGCTTCGTCTGCGCTTCGTCGAAGTGCAGAAAGGACCGTCCCGCATCATTCATCCTTGAGGTGCCACTGTTGCTGCGTCTCACCCTGAGCGGCGTCGAAGGGCCTGCGCTGAGCGAAGTCGAAGGGTGACCGCCGCACGGCTCACGTTTCTCGGGTGCGGCACGTCGAGCGGCGTCCCAATGATTGGATGCGACTGCGTGGTCTGCCGTTCGACGCATCCTCACGACACCCGTCTTCGACCCTCGGTATATCTCGAGGTGCCGGGCCATGCCTCGATCCTCGTGGACACGACGCCGGACCTTCGACAACAGGCCCTTCGCAATGGAATCCGCCGGGTCGACGCGGTGCTGTTCACCCACGCCCATGCCGACCACGTCCTCGGCTTCGACGATCTCCGGCGGTTCAACTTCGTGCAGGGCAGCGCGATCCCGTGCTACGCGGAGGAGGCGACGTGGGAGAGCCTGCGCAAGACGTTCTATTACGTGTTTGACGGCGTGCAGCGAGAAGGCGGAGGCATTCCGCGGATCGACATGCGCACGATCGACGGGCCGCTCGCCATTCATGGCGTCACGGTTCGTCCGATCCGCGCGTTTCATGGACGACTTCCTGTCCTTGGCTTCCGGTTCGGATCGCTCGTGTACCTGACGGATTGCAACCAGATTCCAGAAGAGTCCTGGCCGCTGATCGCCGGCGTGGAGACATTTGTGATCGATGCGTTGCGCGACAAGCCTCATCCCACGCACTTCACCGTTGCTCAGGCGCTCGATGCGATCGCCCGAGTGTCGCCGCGCCGGGCCTTTCTCACGCACATGACCCACGATCTCGGCTACGAAGAGACCTCCCGTCGTCTGCCCCCGGGCGTCGAGCTGGCTTATGATGGCCTGGTGATCGACGTCGACGTGGACACCGCGGATTGATGGTTCCGGTTCCAGTTCAGGGTTCACGGTTCGTGTTCATGTTCGAGCCTCCCCTAAGGGGTTCTTCGCAGGCGGATCGACAAAGCATCGCTGAACCTGAACACGAACCATGAACTCTGAACCCGGAACCCTGAACTGCAAGAGCCGGAGCGTCGCGTAGCCGTGGAGGTCATCCACTATCCAGGCGATGACCGGCCGCCGTGGCTGGCTCACCCGGTGCTTGCGCTTGGCAACTTCGACGGTCTGCATCGGGGACATCTCAAGATCATGGAACGGGTCAGGCGCGGAGCTGCGGAACGTGGCGGCAGTCCGATGGCCATGACCTTCGATCCGCATCCACCGCGGGTCCTGCGGCCCGAGAAGGCTCCGCCGCTGCTGATGACCACGGCGCAGCGGCTCGAGGCGCTAGAGGGAGCGGGGATGCAGGCCGTGGCGATAGTGCAGTTCACTCACGAGCTCTCGCGCTGGGAGCCCGAGACCTTCGTGAAGACGGTGCTTGTGGACTGGCTGCACGTATCGGAAGTCTGGGTTGGCGCGAACTTTCTGTTCGGCCGTGACCGCAGCGGAAATTTCTCGGTGCTCCGCGGGCTGGGTCAGCGCTACGGGTTTCGCGCCGACAAGATCGACCCAGTCCGGTACAAGGACTTCGTGGTGAGTAGTACGCGCGTGCGGCGGCTCGTGAGCGAGGGCCGGGTCGATGAGGCCGGGGCGCTGCTTGGCCACGCGTATTACATCGACGGCACTGTGGTGGAGGGCGCGAAGCGCGGCCGCGAGATTGGTTTTCCAACCGCAAACCTGCGAACCGACAACGAGCTGATTCCGCCGCACGGCGTCTATGCATCTACGCTGACGGTCGATGGCGTGGCGCGGGCCGGCATCACGAACATCGGCGTCAGACCAACCTTCGGCGAGAACGGCGCGGTGACGATTGAGACGCACGTGCTGAAGTACGACGGAGAGCTGTACGGCAAGAAGGTGCGGCTCGCGTTCGCGCAGCGGCTCCGCGATGAGCGGCGATTTGATGACGTAGACGCCCTGCGGGCACAGATCGAGGCTGATGAGCGGCGCGCCGAGCGGCTCTTCAGCCGGCTATCGGTGTGAGGCGCTGTGCACCCGGCTCCACGATCCACGATCCACGAACCACGAACCACGGCCCATTCTTGAGCATGCTTCGTCTCTTCAACACCCTGACCCGACAGCAGGAGCCGTTCGTTCCTCTCCGTGACAACACCGTCCGGATGTATGCGTGCGGGCCCACCGTGTACGCCCGCGGCCACATCGGCAACTTCAGGACGTTTGTCTGCGTGGATGTCCTTCGCCGTGCCCTCGAGCAGCTCGGCGGCCACCGAGTGCGACACGTGCTCAACTACACCGACGTTGACGACAAGACGATTGCCGGCGCGCAGACGGCGGGGATGCCGCTGCGCGAGTACACGGAGCCCTGGATTCAGCGCTTTGCCGAGGATTCGGCGGCACTCGGCCTGGAAGTCCCTGAAGAGAGGCCGCGCGCTACCGACGAAGCGAATATGCAGGCGATGGGAGACCTGGTGCAGCAGCTCGAGCGCAACGGGCACACCTATCGCAGCGACGGGTCCATTTATTTCAGGATTTCGACGTTCGACGGCTACGGGAAGCTGGCGCGGCTGGCCCACGAAGGCATGCAGGCTGGTGCGCGCGTGGATGTCGACGAGTACGAGAAGGAAGACGCCCGCGATTTCGTGCTCTGGAAGGCAAGCAAGCCAGGCGAGCCCTCATGGGACTGCGGCGTCGGACCCGGGCGTCCGGGGTGGCACCTCGAATGCTCCGCTATGGCGCTGCGGCTCTTGGGGGAGGCGCCGATCGATATCCATGCCGGCGGTGTCGATCTGATTTTTCCGCACCATGAGAACGAGATCGCTCAGAGCGAAGGGGCTACCAACACCCAGTTCGCCCGTTGCTGGATACATGTGGAGCATCTCTTCGTCGAGGGCTCGAAGATGTCCAAGTCTCTCGGCAACGTCTACACGCTGCCGGAGATCCTCGAGCGCGGGCATCGGGCATCGGCGCTCCGCTACCTCCTCCTCTCCTCGCACTACCGCAAGCAGCTCAATTTCACCTGGGCCGGCATGGGGCAGGCCGAGGAATCGCTGCGCCGCATGGTGGATTGTCTGGCGAGGCTCGATGATGTGAAGGAAGAGGGGAGGCATGAGGCGATCGAGTCCGTCGTGGCCGCAGCGCGCGAGCGGTTCGCGGAGGCTTTGAGCGACGACCTCAACACCGCTGGCGGCCTTGCAGCCATCTTCGATCTGGTGCGCGACGTGAACGCGGCGATCGACGCGAAGCAGGTGGGCACCGGCGATGTCGAAACCGTGCGTGCGGCGATGGAGGGCTTCGATCGGGTCCTTGGCGTCATCTCCCTGCGTCAGGCGGAGGATGCGCGTCCGCCGGTGGCGGTGGAGGAGATCGAGCGGCTCATGGGCGAGCGGCAGGCCGCCCGCCGGCGGCGTGATTTTGCCGCCGCCGACCAAGTCCGCAACGACCTGCATGAACGTGGCATCGTGCTTGAAGATGGTCCCGGCGGCACGAAATGGAAGCGGAAATAGGGCGGACCTGAAGGTCCGCCCCTACAACTGACAGATGTAGGGGCCGACCTTCAGGTCGGCCCAAGCAATGAGCGACATGAACGTTCCCGAGATAAAGACGGCGCTGCCAGGGCCGAAGGCGAAGGCCATCATCGAGCGCGACGCTCGTGTCGTCTCTCCTTCCTATACGCGCGACTATCCGTTTGTCATGGCGCGCGGCCAGGGAGCGGTAGTCGAGGACGTCGATGGCAACGTCTTTCTCGATTGCACGGCCGGGATTGCGGTGGCGGCAACCGGACACTCGCACCCGGACGTGGTGAAGGCGGTCGTCGACCAGGCGCAACGCTTCCTGCACATGTCAGGGACGGACTTCTACTATGAGGTGCAGGTGCGCCTTGGCGAGGAGCTGTCGCGGATTGCGCCGCTCAAAGGGCCGCACCGTTCGTTCTTCGCAAACTCTGGGACCGAGGCGGTCGAGACCGCGCTGAAGCTCGCGAAGTACCACACGAAGCGCCACCATCTGATCGCGTTCTTCGGCGCGTTTCATGGACGGACGATGGGCTCTCTCTCGCTGACTGCCAGTAAGGTTCGGCAGCGGAGCGGATTCGGTCCGCTCCTCCCCGGTGCGCATCACGCCCCGTACCCCGACTGCTACCGCTGCCCTCTGAAGCTGCGGCCCGACTCGTGTGCCGCCGAATGTCTCGACTTCCTCCAGGACCAGGTGTTCGGCCAGGTGGTCGCAGCCGACGAGGTGGCCGCGGTGGTGGTGGAGCCTATTCAGGGTGAAGGCGGCTACGTCGTCGCTCCCCAAGTCTTTCTCCAACGGTTACGGGAAATCACGCGCGACAACGGGATTCTTCTCGTCGTCGACGAGGTGCAGTCCGGCATGGGGCGCACGGGTCGATGGTTCGCCGTCGAACACAGCGGGGTCGAGCCGGACGTCGTCACCATGGCCAAAGGCATCGCGTCGGGAATGCCGCTCGGCGTGACGACCGCCCACGCGGACGTGATGTCGTGGCCACCGGGGGCTCACGCGAGCACCTTCGGCGGGAATCCGGTGGCGTGCGCCGCGGCGCTGGCCACCATCACGCTCATCCGCGAATCGCTGATGAAGAACGCCGAAGACATTGGCGCGCACATGATGCAGGGCGCACGCGCGCTGATGGAGAAGCACCCGATCATCGGCGACGTCCGCGGACGTGGGCTGATGATTGGTGTGGAGCTGGTGCGCGATCGCCAGACGAAGGAGCGCGCCACCGAGGAGCGCAACCGTGTCGTCTACGAATGCTTCAAGCGTGGGCTGCTGGTGCTCGGCGCCGGCCGCAACACCATCAGGTTCTCGCCGCCGCTTGTCCTGACGAAGGACCAGGCGGACACCGCGCTTCGGATCTTCGACGAGTCTCTGACCGCAGTCGAGAGATCGTAGGGTGGGTCCTTTTGGACCCGCCGATCAGTCCGTCGTCGCGTTTCGCTAAGAGCAGCCGAGCTGTTCGCTGATTGCCTCCGCCTCGGTAATCAGGGCCGCGGCGTCTCCTGCCGGAATTTTCTTGCCCGACTGCGCTTGCACCTCGTTGATGAAGGCCCCAAGCTTGCCGCACGTGGCGTTGACGTTGCCCGCCGTCAGACTTTGTGCTGCCCCTTGAAGCTTGACCGTGAGGCTGTTCAGCGGTCCCTTCTCGAGTCCAAGCTCCGCGAGGTCGTCTTCGAGGTCGGCAAGGCGCTCTTCGGGCGTTGGCGGGCGGAGATCGAACATCCTAAAGACAAACACGTCGAGAAAGCCGCCGTTGTAGCTCGTGTCGTACGCCCCTGACGTCGTCGGAAAGTCACTGGAGCTGGTGTAACCGGTGACATACACATTCCCGTCAGCATCGATCGCGAGCCCTTGACCGACATCAGTGCTGCTTCCGCCAAAGAAGGTCGAATAGACGAGCGCCGCACCGGTCGTATCCAGTCTCGTCAGGAATGCGTCGTAATCATTCAGGGTCGTGTCGTACGCCCCTTCCGTGGTTGGAAAATCGCTGGAACCTGTAATGCCCGTCACATGAGCGTTCCCGTCAGCATCGACGGCGATCCCGTGTCCTTCGTCATAGTCGATTCCACCCAGGAAGGTCGAATAGGCCAACGCCGCGCCGACCGCATCCAGCTTCGTCACGAAGGCCTCGGAGCCGCCGCCGAAAACCGCGTCGTGGGCGCCGATAGTCGTCGGGAAGTCGGAGGAGTCCGTATAGCCCGTCACGTACGCGTCGCCGGATCCATCGACCGCGATCGCCTGTGCGTAATCACCGCCGGTGCCTCCCAGCAATGTGGAATAGACGGCCGTCGCCCCCATCGCATCCAGCTTCGTGACGAACGCGTCGGGACGAGTCGCCATGGTTTCGTCGTAGGCCCCGATTGTCGTTGGAAAATCGTTGGAATACGTGTGGCCCGTTACGTAAGCAGCTCCCGTGAAATCGAGCGCGACCTGGTAGCCCAAGTCAGAGCTGGTGCCGCCAAGCAAAGTCGAATACTCCAGAGTTGAGCCGTTCGGGTTCAGCTTCGTCAGGAACGCATCGCTTGCATAACCGCTGTTCCATGTCGTTTTGTACGCCCCAGGCGTGGTGGGAAAGTTTTCCGACAGGGTATCGCCGGTCACGTAGGCAGCGCCGGCAGCGTCGAGCGCTATCCCACGAGCGTTTTCATAGTTGCTGCCACCGAGAAACGTGGAGTACACCAGCGATGAACCAGTCGGATCCAGCTTCGTCACGAAGCCATCGGAACCGCCCCCGAAAGTCGTGTCGTGGGCGCCGGGGGTTGTCGGGAAGTCGCTGGATGCCGAGCCGATCACATAGGCGTAACCAAACGCGTCGACAGCGATGCCCGCGCTCGATTCATAGCTGCTGCCTCCGATAACCGTGGAATATACAAGCGTGGAACCGCTCGCATCGAGCTTTGTCACGAAGACATCCTGGTTGCTGACCGACGTGTCGTAGGCCCCATACGTCGTTGGAAAATCCGCCGAGACCGTGTAACCGGTGACGTACGCACTCCCGCTGCTGTCAACAGCAACGCTAAGCGCGACCTCCTGGCCGCCCGGTTGGAAGCTTCCACCCAGATACGTCGAATACGCCAGCGAGGAGCCGTCCAAGGTCAGCTTCGTCACGAAGCCATCAAAGCCGCTGTTCGAAGTGTTGAGGGCGCCTGGGGTGGTAGGAAATCCGGCAGAGAGCGTCCGTCCGACGGCAATGGCGTGACCCGTGGGGTCCACTCCGATATCCGCGCCGATATCCCCTCCGGTCCCACCCACCAAGGTGGAATACGTGAGCGCGGTGCCGTTGGGATTCAGTTTCGCCACGAACGCATCGGTGTCGCCGTTCGAGCTGGTATCGTACGCTCCCGCAGTCGTCGGGAAATTGCCGGAATACGTATAGCCGGTCACATAAGCATTCCCGACCACATCAATCGCGACGCCGTGGCCGAAGTCAGATTCACCGCCGCCGAGGTACGTGGAGTATGCGAGCCCCGCGCCGGGCGGGCCGGGCGTGTTGAACTTCGTCACAAACGTGTCAGGAAGGTTTACAACGTTATTCAAAGTCGTATCGAAGGCTCCCGCCGTCGTTGGAAAGTTATTCGAGTACGTAGAGCCGACCACAAAGATGTTGCCAGCCGCATCGATCTCCACGTCCTGGGCGGTTTCAGAAGACGAGCCCCCCAGGAATGTGGAGTACAGCAGCGTCGCGCCGGCCGCGTTGAGCTTCCCCACAAACGCGTCTGCACTATTGCTCGGGCTCGTGTCGTGAGCTCCAAATGTCGTGGGAAAGTTAGTCCCGACAAAGCCGGGATACGCGCTGGAGGAGAGCGTGTAGCCTGCCAGATAGGCGTTCCCGAAACCGTCGACCGCAACCCCATAACCGACGTCGTGGCTGCTACCCCCCAGAAAGGTGGAATACACCAACGTACCAGGCGAGTCCAGTGCTGTCACAAACGCGTCGAGACCGGCGTTATAAGTCGTGTCGCGCGCTCCAACCGTCGTTGGGAACCCGCTGGATTCTGTTCTGCCCGTCACATAAGCGCGCTCCGCAGTATCGACCGCGATCCCCAACCCGGCGTCGAAGCTCGTGCCCCCCAGGAAAGTGGAGTACTCGAGCATTCCCGCCGCATCCAATTTCGTGACGAAGACATCCTGCTGCCCATTGAATGTTGTGTCGTGCGCTCCTGCAGTCGTCGGAAAGTTGGCTGAGCCTGTGTAACCTGTTACATAGGCTTGCCCGGCGGCATCAACCGCGATCGCCTCCGCGATGTCGTATGAGCTGCCGCCAAGGAAGGTGGAATAGAGAACCGTGGCACCGCTCGAGTCCAGCTTCGTCACAAAGGCATCGGGCTGGCCGTTCCACGTTGTGTCGTGAACCCCGGCCGTCGTCGGAAAGTCACTCGAGTACGTGTGTCCCGTCACATAGGCGTTGCCTGTCGCATCGACCACCACCCCCAGGGCGCCATCGGAAGCTCCGCCTTGGAACGTCCCGCCAAGATAGGTGGAGTAGACGAGCACAGGATCGATGACAAGGCGTTCGGTCGGGTCGTACGAGCCGAGCTGAAAACTCACTCGCCGAGCGCTCTGAAGTTCGTAGCGGCCGTCGATCTCACGCCTCACCCCGTTCGCGACCTGATACACAACCGGTTTGCGATGACGGACCTGGCGAGCGCCCACGTAGAGGACAAGATCGCCTTGCGGGTCTATCTCCATTGCGTCGGCGCCTTCAGCTTCCAGCAGGATGGCTCGCGGGTCGGCGCCCGGATGGACGACAAAGTCGTATTCGAGCTGACGGTGATTGCCGTAGTAAATAAGATCGACGCCGGGATAGATCCCTTCGTAGGCCACTTTCGCGAATGTGGGAATACCCGTGCGCCACTGGTGACGATCCGTTCCGAGCAGGTAATTCACCTTGCCTGGCAACGGATCGCGTCCTTCCGCACGGGCCTTCGCGTTCGCGCCGACAAGCTTCAGGCGAAGTACGGCGCCCGTCGCTTTTCCGCTCCTGCGAGCCTTGTCCAATGGGCTGTCGTAATTGTCGTTGTAGTAATAGTCGTTGTAGGGGCCGACCTTTAGGTCGGCCCGACTTCCTGGCGGGTTCATGTCGGAGGGACCGGAACTCTCAACGCCGCTCAGGACGATCGCCGCCTCACCGCCTGGTGAGAAAAACATGGAATAGCCCGGCCCGCGCGACAGGAAATCGACACGGGAGTCGGTCTGCCCCTCGTTCCTCTCGAAGCTGAGTGGTAGCTGGCCGTAGTTGTCGCCGACGCGCTGCTTCGTGT
>ORMF012110303.1_pt1 | contig 19078 bp, 11 predicted proteins | sample 1779871 | NCBI WGS metagenome assembly ORMF01 (sample SAMEA104232316, study PRJEB22302) | groundwater metagenome | biome: forest; feature: aquifer; material: groundwater | place: USA | collected 2011-08-07 | depth 5.4 m | reverse complement strand
CGGAAGGCACTGACTTGCTGGTAAAGCTCGTGCGCGAGGCCGGCCCCGCACAGGGACTTTACGGCGCGAAGATTACGGGCGGGGGTAGTGGCGGCACGGTCGCAGTCCTTGGCCATCGCAGCGCGGGACAGGCAATTACCAGACTGAGCGAAAGATATGCCCTCGAGACCGGGCGCCAGCCATATGTCTTCGCCGGCTCGTCGCCGGGGAGCGCCGGGTTCGGTTATCTTAAGTTGAAGAATATATAAAGCTGGCGACCAGGGGGGCACAGTTGATTCCAATCCTGGCCGGGCCGCGTCCGCGGCGGCCCTGCTCTTGTGTTGCGGATTACGCAGAAAAGCGATAAATCTTTTAATCACTTCGGCGCTTGCTTATGTTAACGAGTCCATCACCGACCGTGATGTTATTTCATTAAAGGCGTCGAGCAGGGATCGCGCTGCGAGACTCTGGATACCAACCAGAAAGTGAGATCAGACAATGGCACAAGATAAATACGCACCCAAGCCGGAAGATAAATTCACCTTCGGTCTCTGGACGGTGGGTAATCGCGGACGAGACCCGTTTGGCGACGCCGTTCGTCCGACGCTTCCGCCCGTCGAAGCCGTTCGCATGCTGGCTGATGTCGGTGCCTACGGCGTCAACTTTCACGACAATGATCTGGTGCCGATTGACGCGACACCACAACAGCGCGACCAAATCGTTCGTGACTTTAAAGCAGCGTGCGGAGAGAACGGCATAGTCGTGCCGATGGCGACTGTTAATCTCTTCTACGATCCGGTCTTTCGAGACGGTGCTTTCACCTCGAACGATGCTTCGGTGCGCGCCTATTCCGTGCAGAAGACGATGCGCGCGATGGACCTGGGCGCCGAGTTCGGCGCCAAGATTTTTGTGCTATGGGGAGGGCGCGAGGGCGTGGAAACGGATGCTTGCCGCCGTCCTGATGAAGCCATCAAGCGATTGCGTGAAGCACTGAATTACCTATGTGAATATTCGGTGTCGCAGGATTACGGCTACAAGCTCGCCCTCGCAGCCAAGCCAAACGAGCCACGCGCGGATATATACCTGCCGACGACGGGCGCGTATCTGGCCTTCATCACAACTCTTGATCGCCCCGAGATGGTCGGCGTTAACCCTGAAGTAGCGCACGAGCATATGCCCGGGCTCAACATGACGCACTCGGTAGCTCAGGCGTGGGAGGCAGGAAAACTCTTCCACATTGATCTGAACGACCAGGTGCCGGGCCGTTACGATCAGGACTTGCGCTTCGGCTCGGCCAATCCCAAGGCCGCCTTCTGGCTGGTGAAGTTTCTGGAAGACGTAGGCTACGAGGGGTCGCGTCATTTCGACGCCCACGCCTACCGCACGGAGGACTATGACGGAGTGAAGGACTTTGCGCTGGGTTGCATGCGCACCTATCTCATCCTCAAGGAGAAGGCCAAACAGTGGAACAACGATCCAGAGATCAGATCCATTCTCGCCGAGATTGCTTCGACTAATGTAAACGGTTCTTCCCCGGGTAAATTTGAGAAAGGGAAAGCCGCATCGCTTCTGGCTCAGCAATTCGACCGCGCATCACTCGCCGCGAAGGGACTTCAGTATGAGCGGCTCGATCAGTTGACTATGGACATCCTGCTGGGCGTGCGCTGAATACATTTTTTCCGGTCAAGATCTCATCACAAAAAGAGCTTTATCGTAGGCCATGCGGGGATGAGAGGATTTAACTCAAGAGCGGAAACGGTCACAGTCGATGCCGTACTTCTTGACTTTGTATCCCAGGATGCGTTCAGTCGTGTCGAGCAGTTGCGCCGCCCTCTTGCGATTTCCGCGAGTCGTCTTTAACGCATCCTGAATGAGATCGCTCTCATAGGCTGCAACTGCGCCATCGAGCGAAAGCCGGGTTACCGTGCCTGACTTCTCGGCAGTTTGCAGCGTCGGCGGTAGATGATGTCCGTGGATTACCCCAGTCTCGCAGACCAGCACCGCACGCTCGATGATGTTCTCCAACTCGCGAACGTTCCCTGGCCAGTGATAGCTGGCCAGCATATCTATTGCTGTCGTGGAGATGCGCTTGATGCGCTTGCCGTGTTCGTGGGCGAACTTTTCCAAAAAATGATCGGCGAGCAGGAGCACATCAGACTTACGTTCGCGCAGCGGGGGCATGAAGATAGAAAAGACATTCAGGCGGTAGTAGAGATCTTCCCGGAATTGTCCATCTGCGATTGCTTTGCCGAGGTCCTTGTTGGTGGCGGCTACCAGGCGCACGTTAATCTTGATTGTGTCGGTGCCTCCCAGGCGCTCGAATTCGCGCTCTTGCAGCACGCGGAGTAGTTTGATCTGGGTAGATATATTCAGGTCGCCGATCTCGTCGAGAAATAGTGTCCCGCCTTCAGCCAGCTCGAACCGCCCCTTTTTTCGATTTTGCGCGCCCGTGAACGCTCCCTTCTCATAACCGAACAATTCCGATTCGATTAGCGTTTCCGGCAAGGCCGCGCAGCTGACTTTGATGAATGGTTTGTTGGCGCGCAGAGAGTTGTAGTGCACGGCATGCGCGATTAACTCCTTGCCGGTTCCGGATTCACCCCGCAACAAGACCGTCGTGTTCGTTCTCGCTACCTGGGTTACCTGCTCGTAAACCTGTCGCAACGGATTGGAATTGCCAATGATGTGGCCGAAATCGTAACGCTCACGCAATTCCTGCTTGAGATGGATGTTCTCATCGAGCAGCCGCTGTTTGTCCGCTTCGATCAGATGATCCACCTTGATTGCCTGGGCGATCATCGTGGCGATGATTGAGAGAAACTTAGTTGCTCCCTCGTAGTTGCGGTCGGCCTTATATCGCAGGTCCACGCCGAGTGCGCCGACCGGTTTGCGATTAACCAGGATGGGGACGCAAATAAAAGTCAATTCCTGCCGGCTGAGCGCCGTCTTCCTGACGCCCAGCCGATCGAGAAACATCGGCTCCCGGCTGACCTGTGGTACGACGACTGGTTTGCCTGATTCAACGACTCTGCCGGTTATCCCTTCGCCGATTCGGTACTTAATCCGGCGAGTCCCGGTCTCGTCCAAACCATGGGAGGCAGCGATGCGCATCTCATGGGTGTCCGAGTCGAGTAGCATCACGACTCCACGCATCATGCCGTGATGACGGTCCAGGGTTTCGAGGACTCGCGTAATGGCGCCCTTTAGCCCGTAAGTTCCCGCCAGGATCTGACCCGTTTCAAGAAACGTCTCTAGTTTTCGCGCTTCCGCCGGTGCTGGTTTCATTTTCCCGAAAGTAATAAGCGGCAGATAGCCGGTAGCGCCCTGCTCCGGGGTTAGCTGATCAGGGTTAGAAATTGTGGCGTCTTCCCTCACCGTTACCACCAAACTGTGTTACGGATCGAACGATTCATCAAAACTTAAAACGGTGATCGTAGAGGCCGAATTGGCTAAAGTCAAAATAAGATTTTTTATGACTGAATTAATTCCACTAATGTTATTTGGCGCTTTACGCCGAAACGAGACCCAGCCGCTCTCAACTGTCGCTAATATGATTCCTGGCGTGCTCGTGCAGGATCGCAAGAAACGCTCCGGCGGCATGCGAGAAAGTCATCCCGCGAGGATGGGTGACCCAAATAGTTCGAACATAGGTGAGATCCTCGACGGGAACACTGACCAGAGTCCCACGCTCCAGCTCTTCGGCGACACACATGCGGGGCACGAAGGCGAGGCCCATCTTTAGTTGGACGAAGCGTTTGATGGTTTCAATCGTGGCCAATTCGAGGGTTATGTTGAGTGGCGTATGGTGTTGCGCGAACGTCTCCGTGACTTTATAGCGTGACCCGGTCTTGACATTGTGCGCCAGGAACGGCTCGTTGCCCAGTTCTTCAACCTTGACGGATCGCCGGGTTGCAAGCCGGTGTTCGGGGTGCAGGATTAGCACGAGCTCGTCGCGCAAGACTGGGAAAGATTCGAGATCACTGTCCACTGGCTCAAAGGCAAGCAGCGCGAAATCCACGTTGCGGTCGAGCACTTCGCGAGGCAGGCGCTCCGACACGTGGCGGAAGATTTCAACCATGACATTTGGATGAAGGGCTCGATACTCAAGAATAAGGTGAGGCAGAAGATATAGCGACGTGCTCTCGTTAGCGCCAATGCGGACACGTCCGCGTTTCAGCGTTTTCAGCTCCGCGACGACGTCGAAGGTGCGATCGCGGAGCGAGAGAATCCGCTTCGCGTAGTCGTAAACGAGCTCGCCAACCTCTGTGAGCGCCGGCGTTTTTTGCAAGCGCTCAAAAAGTGGCCCGCCGATCTCTTCCTCCAGACGCCGGATGGCAATGCTCACAGCAGGTTGGGTACGATAGACACGCTCGGCGGCTTTCGAGAAGCTTCCTTCCTCCACTACAGTTACGAAAAACTCAAGTTGCGAGAACTCCATCGGTCTGTGTCCACCTTCGTTCCGCGAATACTAACACAGCCTTTTGATTTCCTTAGAAAACGGCGATGAGGCCGGTCTCCAAAAAGATTGGGGTCCACGGCAAAACGACGGCGATTGATTTAAGCACATTTCTGTTGTTACGGCTTCGATTTGTGACAAAGGTGGCTTACCAGTTTCGTCTGAGCCAGCGTCCGCACTGATCCCTTCGCCAATGTGCCATGTTGACGTGATCCCGAATCCGCGACAGCGTCTATATAGCCGCTTCTCCGCGCTCTTCCGTGCGGATGCGAATGACGTCATCTATCGGCACGACGAAGATTTTACCGTCGCCAAATTTTCCGGTGTGAGCCGACCTCAAAATCGCATTGACGACGAAATCATCGATATCGTCAGGGATAATCACCTCAATCTTGATTTTTGGCACAAATTTGATCTGATACTCAGCGCCTCGATACGCCTCGGTGTGTCCCCGCTGACGCCCGTAGCCCTGCACTTCGCTGATGGTCATCCCGACCACATCGACTTCCTGGAGGGCCGCTTTAACGGCATCCAGCAGGTGCGGCCTGATAATCGCTTCGACTTTTTTCATTCAATCTGCTCCCTGGCATCGTTTGCAGCTTAGGATCAGCTACAACCGCCTCGACTTTTGCGAGCTTATTCGTGAGAGCGTCTTCGACGGATTTCGTGATCTCCTCCGATAGCTTCAGGCCATCGCCGTCCGTTACATAGAAGACATCGAGCGCATCGCTCTTTTCCGTGGCGATCCTGGCGCAGACGATTTCCAGCCCGAGGCCTGCCAGAACACTCGCAATCTTGTAAGCCAGGCCAGGTTCATCGATCGCGTGGACCTCGATCAAGGTTGACGATGGCGACGCTTCATTATCACAGACCACCTGTGGAAGATTGCGACGCCCCGCGGGAATAACTTTGGATCGCTTCCGAGGAGCGTTCCTGGTGCTCCATCGTTCGACCAGAGCGGCGACGTCCAACTCGCCGGCCACAGCCTGGCGAAGCGCTCGCTCGATCTCCTCATACCGTCGATTCTCGATGGCTTGACGAGTGGAGGCCTGGCGCAGCATAAAACCGTCGATGGCGATTCCGTCCTCGCGAGTGTTGAGTTCAGCGCTGAGAATCTCGATGCCGTTCGCGGCGAGCGTGCCGGCCAGATCGGCAAAGAGGCCGTGACGATCAGGCGCCGAAACAGTTAGCTCGGCGGAAGTGTTTGCGAGGCGCGTCCAACGGCAGGAAACCCCCTCAGTCCTGACCGCTTCAATCATTTGAATATGCATTGCAACAGCCGCAGGCGAACTGATGCGCAAATACCGATCCGGCAACAAAGCGAGGTGCCGCTCAACTTCACTGAAAGGCACCGATGGAGTCAATGCGCCGGCAATCTGTTCTTTGATTCGTGCCCGTTCCGCGGCGTCATCGAGGGCCGCTTCTTCACCGGTCATAAGCTTCCTGGTGCGGCGGTAAAGGTCCCACAGCAAAGTTGCTTTCCATTCGGTCCAAACCCCGGGCCCGACAGCGTTGAGGTCCGCGTAAGTGAGTAGCAAGAGCATGTTTAGCGCGTCCAATGATCCTAATGCGGTGGCAAAATCAGAAATCACCTGGGGCTCGCTCAGGTCGCGTCTTTGCGCCAGGTGCGCCATCGTCACATGTTGTTTGACCAGCAGCACGACCTTCTTCGCCTCGTCTTCTTTCAGCCGCAGGCGACGGCAAACGCGCTCGGCCAGTTTCGCCCCGCGAGCAATATGGCCGCGGCCCTGACCTTTGCCAATGTCGTGAAGCAGCAGCGCCAGGTAAAGCAATGAGGGGTCCTCGATTTGTTCAAAGACGGCGCGCAAATGTGCGCGCTGTTTATTCTCGCTGGTATGCAACTCGTCGAGTGTTTCCACGGCTCTCAAGGTATGCTCATCGACCGTGAAATGGTGATACAGGTCATGCTGCACTAACAAACTGATCCGGCCAAACTCGGGTATCAAACGCGCAAGAAGTCCCATGTTGTGCATCAAGCGCAACACGTAACCGGCGCGTCCGCGACGGCGTAGAAGCCTAAGGAAAGCATTGGAAACTTCCACAGAGGTTCGAGATGCTGGACCGATGCTGCGCAAACTCTGAGAGAGAACTTCCCGCAGACGATAGTCGAAAGGAACGCGGGCGGCCTGCCCCAGCGCTAAGGCGTTGAAGATCGCCAGCGGCTTCTTCTCGAAGAAATCGGTTTGGCCGTCGAACTGCAGACGCCCTCTCCTGATTGAGAAAGGTTCGCTCTTCGTCTCAGTATCCCGCTTGCGCCGCCAATGCGAAGCACGCGGCTCGTTATCAGCGATGCGGGCTCCCAGAGCTTCACTGAACCGATGCAGCTCGCGTGCATGATGATAGTAGTCGCGCATCAGCTTTTCCGAGCCGAGGAGATGGGCCGCGGGCTTGTAGCCAAACTGCCCGGCTAACGTGGGTTGCATCTCGAGTGATAAGCGCTCGGTCTTTCGCCGCATCATGAAGTGCGCGGAATGCCGAATGCGCCACAGAAAATCGTAGGCGCGAAGTACCTTTCGCGCTTCGTTCTCTGAAACCAAGTCGTGTCCGCGCATCTCATCCAGCGTCTTGTACCCATGTCGGGCGTGCACCAGCCACAGAGCCGTGTGGAAATCGCGCAGGCCACCCGCAGACTCTTTGATATTTGGCTCTTGAAGACAAACCGACGCGCCGAATCTCGCATAGCGGGCATCGCGCTCTCGCCGGATGGCGGTGAGAAAGGCGTCTGCTCGTCTGCGCCGATCTTTTTCCAGAGCGTCGTGGAGCGAGTTGTGGAGCCCTTTGTTCCCGGCCAAGAGCCGAGTGTTCACCAGTGCGGTTCGCAGATGCGGATCGTCCAGAGCCGTAGTGACGCAATCACCAACGGTCCGAAAACTGTGGCCCACAGCCAGTCCGGCGTCCCATAAGAATCGAAGCAGATTAGCCAATACCGGCTTCATCTGGCCGAGCCGTTGGCCGCTGAAGAGAAACAGCAGATCGAGGTCAGAATAAGGGGCGAGTTCAGCCCGCCCATAGCCACCAATAGCCAACAGGGCACAACCGTTTAGGGTACCGTTAACGATCCCGTTTGATTGGCCAAGTTGCGCCGCATGACGAAACGCGTGCGCCACCGCGATGTCGAGCACGAAGCTCCTAGCCGCGGCCGTTTCGCACCCGGGTGTACCAATGTAGTGGGCCATCTTTAGACGTTGGTCTTCAATCTTAAGAAAGCGTCGTAGCGTTCGCGAGACCACGGCGGGATCGGTTTCAGAGGTCATCCCTGCGAGGCGAGTCTCGGCATGCGTCCGCACTTTCTCGCGATAAGATTGACCGAGACGTGTTGATCCGGACTGTGCTCTCATCATTCACCTTACGACCCCACTGGGTAGAGCTGCGTTGCTTTGCCACACCATTCGTTTTGGAAAGCCGGTCTCGGGACAGCAAGCCTTGTACCGCAGGATTTGTTAGCGGGGGACTCCCTCAAGCGGCATTTGGCTGACTAATCAGAGCGCCAGGATAAAATGCAGACCCGACGAGAATACGATTTTGTTCTGCGCTCGGGCAGGAACTACATAAACGTCTTTCGCTTGCCATCGCCTCTCGCTCGTAGCGTGGGATTTATGAGAGCCAAAAAAAAACAAATTATGCAAAGAGTCATTAAGGATGTAGATTGAGACTTCGAATTTCACATTGCACGCAAAGGTCGCTCGTCGTGGTTGGAAAGCGGCATCTCGTATCGGTGATGGCAGCTCTGGGGACAAAATCATCGTCGGCTTCTTTGGCGCTTCTTTTGCCGGCGTCAAGTCTCGCCGACTTTTTTAGCTTGCCTGCCGGCTTAGTAGAAAAACCGAAGGATAGCTCCTGATGGCCGTCTACCGACGTTATATGCTTTAGACATTAAAGGGCCATCAACGAGTTGGGTTGGTGGCCTTATTCATCTTCCGAACGCGTTTTGGCAGTGAAACGTTCGAACGACATGACACAGCTGGGCTTTCCTATAAAGCAAGGACTCTACGACCCGCGCTATGAGCATGACTCGTGCGGTCTAGGTTTTGTCGCCGACGTCAAAGGGCGCCGCTCTCACAGGATTGTCGAACAAGCCATTCAAGTGCTCTTGAATTTAGAACATCGCGGCGCCTGCGGCTCAGAAGCAAACACCGGAGACGGGGCCGGCATCCTTTTGCAAATCCCTCACCTGTTCCTGGCGCGCGAGTGCGAGAATCAGAAGTTCGAGCTGCCGCACGCAGGCGCCTATGGAGTGGGAATGGTGTTCCTGCCGCAAGACGCCGAGAGCCGGCGCGAATGCGAGCACCTATTCGAGAGAATCGTTAACGAAGAGGGTCAACGCGTGCTCGGTTGGCGCACCGTACCAGTTGACAATTCGGGAATCGGGCCAACAGCAAAAGCCTCGCAGCCGGTGGTCCGGCAGATTTTCATTGCCCGCGACGAAAGTATCTCGGACGATCTCGCCTTTGAGCGCAAGCTCTATGTGATTCGAAAACGGGTCAGCAGAGGCGCCAGGCGCGGAATTCACGAGCGCGGCATGTTCTACGTTTCCAGCCTGTCATCCAGAACAATTGTTTACAAGGGCATGTTGACCGCTGGCCAGCTGATGGCTTTTTACCCGGATCTGGTTGATTCAGCGGTCGAGTCGGCCCTCGCTTTGGTCCATTCGCGGTTTAGCACGAATACCTTTCCCAGTTGGGCGCGGGCACACCCTTATCGCTACGTCGCGCACAACGGCGAGATCAACACGCTGCGCGGCAACATCAATTGGATGTTCGCGCGCGAAAGCAAGTTCAAATCAAGGGTTTTCGGCTCGGACCTCCGCAAGATTTTGCCCGTGATCGATCCGGATGGCAGCGACTCAGCGATGTTCGACAACGTGCTGGAAATGCTGGTTCTCGCGGGACGGTCATTACCACATGCCATGACGATGATGGGGCCCGAGCCGTTTAGCCGCCACGCGTCGATGAGCGAAGAGAAGAAAGCGTTCTACGAATTCCATTCATGTTTGATGGAACCATGGGATGGCCCTGCTTCAATCGCTTGCACTGACGGGATAAGGATCGCCGCGGTGCTGGATCGCAACGGATTGCGACCTTCGCGGTACTACGTAACGAAGGACGATCTAGTGGTCATGGCCTCGGAGGTCGGCGTGCTCGACATCCCCCCCGATCGCATCTTGCTGAAAGGAAGATTGCAGCCGGGCCGAATGCTTCTGGTCGATACAGAGGCAGGACGGATCATTGACGACGAGGAACTGAAGAGCCAACTCTCGATGGAACATCCTTACGGCGAATGGCTCAAGGACAACCTCATCACCCTCGACAGCATTCCATCGCCACTGGTGGTCAACGAGCCGGACCACTCAAACGTACTCGCCCGACAGCTCGCATTTGGCTATACCAATGAGGACCTCGGTTTGTTGCTCACGCCGATGGCCCTGAATAAGAGCGAGGCGATCGGCTCGATGGGGACAGACACTCCGCTGGCGGTGCTCTCTGAACGACCGCAAGTACTCTACAACTATTTCAAGCAGCTTTTCGCGCAGGTGACTAATCCTCCTGTCGACGCGATTCGTGAAGAGCTAATCATGTCAACTGATACCACGGTCGGTCCCGAAGCAAACATGCTCGAGCCGACGCCAGAGTGTGCACGACAGATTAAATTGAGCTCTCCAATTCTTACCAACAAGGAACTCGAAAAGTTAAAGCATCTGGGCGATGCAGGGTTCTCGGGATTCAGATCCGTAACGCTGCCGATGCTGTTCGCGGCAGCCAATGGCAATCGCGGTCTTCAGGACGCACTGGACGACCTTTGCCGCCGGGCGAGCAAAGCCATCTCCGAAGGATACGGCATCATTATTCTCTCCGATCGCGGCGTTACGCGCGACCAGGTTCCGATTCCAGCTTTGCTGGCCGTTTCGGCCATTCATCATCACCTGATTCGTGAAGGTACGCGCACTCAAGTCGGTTTTGTAATCGAGAGTGGCGAACCACGCGAGGTGCACCACTTCGCACTACTGCTTGGGTATGGCGCGGCGGCTATTAATCCCTATCTCGCCTTCGAGACTCTGCACGACATGATCCGTCAGGGTCTGCTCACCGGCATCGATCCTGATCGGGCCGTCCGCAACTACGTCGAGGCTATCAACAAAGGCATCGTGAAAGTCATCTCGAAGATGGGTATCTCCACTATTCAGAGCTATTGCGGCGCGCAGGTCTTCGAGGCGCTCGGACTCGATCAGGATTTCGTCGATCGCTACTTCACCTGGACACCGTCACGCGTCGGTGGGGTCGGCCTCGATGTAATTGCCGAAGAAGCGAGGATGAGGCAAAAACAAGCCTTTCCTGATCGCACTGCCAATGAACAGACACTCGATGGCGGAGGGCAGTACAGCTACCGGCGTGACGGTGAACATCACCTCTTCAACCCGGAAACGATTCACAAACTACAGCATGCTTGTCGCGTGAACAGTTACGAGGTCTTCAAAGAGTACAGCAAGCTGGTCGACGATCAGTCGCAGCGGCTTTGCACTCTACGCGGTTTGATGGAGCTCAAGTCTGAGCGCAAACCGATTCCGATCGAGACCGTTGAGCCGGTCGCTGAGATCGTCAAGCGCTTCAAGACCGGAGCGATGTCCTACGGCTCTATCAGCAAAGAGGCGCACGAGGCGCTGGCCATTGCGATGAATCGTATTGGCGGCAAGAGCAATACCGGCGAGGGCGGCGAAGATCCCGCGCGCTACTTCGTCGCACCGAACGGAGACTCGCGCAACAGCGCGATTAAGCAAGTAGCGTCGGGGCGCTTTGGGGTAACCAGTGACTACCTGGTGAACGCTCAGGAATTGCAGATCAAAATTGCGCAGGGTGCGAAGCCTGGTGAAGGCGGGCAAATACCGGGGTACAAGGTCTATCCGGAGATCGCCAAAGTTCGGCACTCGACTCCGGGCGTTGAACTCATTTCGCCGCCGCCACATCATGATATCTACTCAATCGAGGATCTTGCCGAGCTGATCTACGACTTGAAGTGTGCTAACCCGCGCGCACGCATCAGCGTGAAGCTCGTCGCCGAAGTCGGCGTCGGCACCGTCGCTGCAGGAGTTGCCAAGGCGCATGCCGATGTCGTCCTGATCAGCGGATACGACGGCGGCACCGGTGCGTCACCGCTAACCAGCATCAAGCATGCAGGTGTGCCGTGGGAACTTGGTCTGGCTGAAACTCACCAGACCCTCGTGCTCAACGACCTGCGCGGCCGCGTCACGATTGAAACCGATGGCCAATTAAAGACCGGGCGTGACGTTGTGATTGCCGCTTTATTAGGCGCCGAAGAGTTTGGCTTTGCGACCGCGCCACTCGTGAGCCTGGGTTGCGTCATGATGCGCGTCTGTCACCTGAACACGTGTCCGGTGGGCGTCGCAACGCAAGACCCCGCTTTGCGCGCTGGATTCGGCGGTGATCCTTCACACGTTGTGAACTTCATGTATTTCATCGCGCAGGAGGTGCGCGCGCTAATGGCCGAGTTGGGTTTTCGCCGGATCGAGGAGATGGTGGGACACACCGAATGCATTGAAAGGCGCCGCGCAATTGAACACTGGAAGGCGCACGGCCTCGACTTTTCACAAATTCTTTATCGACCGAACGTACCTGGGACGGTTGATCGGCATTGTCGGATAGCGCAAGACCATGGATTGGAAAAGTCTCTGGATGTTACGACGCTACTGGATCTGTGCGGGCCTGCTCTGGAAACGAAAGCACCGGTTTCGTTCACTCTCCCGATCCGCAATTCAAATCGAGCTGTCGGCACGATCGTGGGTAGCGAGGTAACGCGGCGACACGGCCCAAACGGACTTCCCGACGACACAATTCGCCTGCGTTTCAACGGTTCGGCCGGGCAAAGCTTCGGCGCGTTTGTGCCGCGGGGAATGACTCTCAGTCTGGAAGGAGACGCGAACGATTATCTTGGCAAGGGATTGTCAGGCGGCAGGATTGTCGTCTTTCCGCCGCGATCCGCGACTTTTGTCGCGGAGGAGAATGTGATCATCGGCAACGTTGCGCTGTACGGCGCGACCAGCGGCGAGGCGTACATCTGCGGCGGCGCGGGTGAAAGGTTCTGCGTGCGCAACAGCGGGGCGTCCACGGTTGTTGAAGCCGTCGGAGATCACGGTTGGGAGTACATGACCGGCGGGCGCGTCGTGGTTCTTGGACCAACGGGCCGTAACTTCGCCGCAGGCATGTCGGGCGGAATCGCATACGTGGTTGACGAGCAAGGCGATTTCTCAAGCCGCTGCAATAAAGCAATGGTGCAGCTCACCCAACTGTACGACCAGGAAGAGATCGAAGCGCTCAAAAACCTGATTTTTTGTCACGCTGAGTACACAGGTAGCGTCCGCGCTACCGAGGTGCTGCTCTCGTGGGACGAATGGCTGCCGAAATTTGTGCGCATCATCCCGAACGACTATCGCCGCATGCTCGAAGCACAAAGGCAAATGATGAACGACGGCATGACTCACGAACAGGCAGCGATGGCGGCCTTTGAGTTGAACTAGCGCGAGCTGGCGCGAGTCGGGGGGAGATGAGGAAATTTCTCCCTTCTCCCTTTGGGAGAAGGGTTGGGGATGAGGGGCGTAGCTGGCTCGGCTGATCGTCAAGCCCTCACCCCAACGCTCTTTCAAAGGGAGAGGGAGAAGAGAAAGAAGTTTGTCGGACAAAATTGGCAATGGGTAAAGTCACCGGCTTCATGGAATACGCGCGCACGCTTCCGCCCGCACGGCCGCCCGCGGAACGTGTGTTTGATTGGCAGGAATTCCATGAACACATGCCGGAGACGCGCTTGCGCGAGCAAGGGGCTCGCTGCATGGACTGCGGCGTGCCGTTCTGCCATACCGGCCAGATCATTAACGGTGCTGCTTCCGGCTGTCCGATCAATAACTTGATTCCCGAGTGGAATGACCTTGTCTATCGTGGTCACTGGCGTGAAGCGCTCGATCGCCTGCACCAGACCAACAATTTTCCCGAATTCACAGGTCGCGTCTGCCCGGCGCCCTGCGAAGGCTCCTGCGTACTGGGCATCAACAGTGCTCCGGTAACAATTAAGAGCATCGAGCAGGCGATTATTGACAAGGGCTTCGAAGCCGGATGGGTCGTACCAAGTCCACCCGCTATGCGCAGCGGCAAGAACGTAGCAGTAGTGGGTTCGGGCCCAGCCGGTCTCGCTTGCGCCAGCCAGCTGAATCGCGCGGGCCATCTGGTGACGGTCTTCGAGCGCGCGGATCGCGCGGGTGGATTGTTGATGTACGGCATTCCCAATATGAAATTGGAGAAGACGGTCGTTCAGCGACGGTTGGATCTGATGTCTGCGGAAGGAATCAGATTCGTCACCGGATTGAACGTGGGTCAGGACTATGACGTCGAGCAACTCACCAAAGACTTTGACGCGATTGTCCTTTGCGGAGGCGCAACGCGGCCGCGCGATCTTCCGCTGGCAGGAAGAAATCTTCAGGGAGTCCATTTGGCGATGGAGTTTCTTCACGCCAACACCAAGAGTTTGCTCGATAGCAACCACCAGGACGGACGTTACCTCTCCGCTAAGGACCAGGACGTGATCGTGATCGGCGGCGGCGACACCGGCACTGACTGTGTGGGGACCGCGTTGCGACAGGGCTGCCGGAGTCTGGCCCAGTTTGAGATTTTGCCGCCCTCTCCGGAACAACGCGCGCCGGACAATCCCTGGCCGCAGTGGCCCAAAATCTATCGACTCGATTACGGCCAGGAAGAAGCATCGGCTTTGTTCGGCAGGGACCCTCGCACCTACTCAATCATGACCAAACGCTTCCTTGGTGACGAGCACGGACATTTGCGCGCAGTGCAAACGGTCGAGGTCAACTTGGACAAGGGAAGCAACGGAGGGGGACCTCGTGAAGTACCGGGAACAGAGAGAGAGTGGCCGGCGCAGATGGTCCTGCTCGCTCTCGGCTTCCTCGGTCCGGAAACGCAAGGATTGTTGTCTCAACTAGGAGTGCTGATCAACGAGCGCGGCAATGTTGAGGTTGATCGGGATCAGATGACCAGCGTGCCGAAAGTCTTCGCTGCGGGCGATATGACCCGTGGGCAGTCTCTGGTTGTCTGGGCTATTGCGGATGGACGACGTGCCGCGAAGGGAGTTGACAGGTATTTGATGGGAGAGACGGTGCTCCCGTAGGAAGTCAATTGTCCTGCTCCTTTCTCCCTTTGGGAGAAGGGTTGGGGATGAGGGTTTACGAGAGCGGCAATCTGTTTTCTTATTTGTACGGCGTGGGCGGCGTTTGGCATTCAAAGACGAAGTATCAATTGGGGTCGACGCGGCGATAAGCCCTCACCCCAACCCTCTCCCAAAGGGAGAGGGAGAACAGGAGCTACGATCTCTAAGCGCGGGCCAGGTTATTGACAATCACTAACCCACTGGCGGGATCAAATTATTTAAGTGATAGAAAATGATCGCTGAACAACAGATTGACACATCGCAAAGTAGTACGCCGCAGGGAAATCTAGATCAAAGATTTCCGCGCGGCGCCGAAATCCTCATCGAAGCCCTCTTGCATGAAGGAGTCGACGCGATCTTTGGCTATCCCGGCGGCGCGGTGCTGCACATTTACGATGAGTTGTGGCGCGCGCGCGATCGCATCACGCACTACCTGGTACGCCACGAGCAGGGTGCGGTGCATATGGCGGAGGGCTATGCGCGAGCGTCGGGACGTGTAGGCGTCGTTCTGGTCACTTCAGGCCCGGGCGCCACCAACGCAGTGACGGGTATCGCCAACGCCTATATGGATTCAACGCCGATCGTGGTGATCACTGGGCAAGTGCCTCTGCCCCTGATTGGCACGGATGCTTTCCAGGAAGTGGATACGGTCGGCATTACGCGGCCATGTGTCAAACACAACTATCTCGTGCGCGACGTGCGCGATTTGGCCGCGGTAGTTCATGAAGCCTTTCATTTGGCGCGGACGGGAAAACCCGGGCCAGTTGTGATCGACATTCCGAAGGATGTGTCGGCGGCGCCCGCACATTACTCAAGACTGGAAAAGATCAGCTTCCCCTGCGTCGAGAAGCGATCCAGGCCTGATCCTTTAAGCGTGAATCGGGCGGCTTTAGCCATTCTCAAAGCAAGGCGTCCGGTGCTTTACGTTGGCGGCGGTATAGTTAATTCCGGCGCGTCGGCGCAATTGATTGCTCTTGCCGAACAACTGCAACTTCCGGTCACCCCGACTCTGATGGGCCTGGGCGGATTTCCGTCCGCGCACTCACTCTCTCTGGGGATGCTGGGGATGCATGGAACATTCGCCGCGAACATGGCTGTCGCCGAGAGCGATCTCCTGGTCGCGGTCGGGGTGCGTTTCGATGATCGCGTGACTGGAAAACTAGCGACGTTTGCTCCGCACGCGAAGGTGATCCACATCGACATCGATCCCGCCAACGTTGGTAAGAATCGCGCGCCGGATCTTTCACTGATTGCTGATGCGGGGGAGGCACTCGCGGCGCTGTATACCGAAGTCGAGTCGCTGGGGTCCATCGAGATCGATCAAAGCCAGCGGCACCGGGCGGGATGGTGGGAACAATTGCGGTCGTGGCAACGCGAGCAGCCGTTGCAGTTCTCAGGAGGCGGCGAACACATTAAGCCGCAACATGTGATTCGGGAATTACACCGTCTGACAAACGGGGATGCGATCATCGCTACCGACGTTGGGCAACACCAGATGTGGGCGGCGCAGTTCTATCCGTTCAAACGGGAGCGCCGATGGATTACCAGCGGCGGCCTGGGTGCGATGGGCTTTGGTGTTCCCGCGGCCATCGGCGCGCAACTGGCTTTTCGTGATCAACTCGTCGTCGCGATCGTCGGCGATGGCGGCTTTCAAATGACGAACCAGGAACTGGCCACGGCGGTGCAATACGATCTCCCGGTCAAGATCGTGATCATGAACAACGGGTACCTGGGGATGGTGCGGCAGTGGCAGGAGATGTTCTATGACCGCGCTTATTCGGAAGTGGATATCTCGGTCGCGCCTGATTTCGTCAAACTGGCAGAGGCGTATGGCGCTTTCGGCGCGCGCGCAACTCGTCCCGATGAGTTGTCTGATGTCCTTGAAAACAGCCTGTCGCATAAGGGTGTAGCGGTAGTCGATGTCGTGGTTTCCAAGGAGGAGAATGTTTTCCCGATCGTTCCCGCCGGAGCCAGCTCGCGTGACATGATTTTCCAGAGTGATGGAGTTTAGGGGTTGTCGATTTTCGATTGCCAATTGCCGATTGAGGCGTTGCCCTATGGGATTGTGGTTGCGCGTTAAGGGATTTGGCATGCGGAGATCGGTTTGAAAATCGGCAATTGGCAATCGAAAATCGGCAATCGACAATGAACCATACCCTTTCAATCGTGGTCGCAGATCAGCCCGGAGAACTTTCGCGGATCGTCGGGTTGTTCAGTGCGCGCGGGTTCAACATTGAGACGATTGCGGTGGGCGCGACGCTCGATCCGCAGTGGGCGCGTGTCACCATCGTCACGAGCGGCGACGATCGCACCATCGAACAGATCGTCAAGCAGTGCGAACGGTTGGCGCGCGTTCGCGAGGTGCAGGATGTAACAACCAGTCCGCACATCGAACGTGACATGGCATTGATTACGGTTAATGCTCAGCCGGGAGCGCAACGACAGGAAGTCCTGAGTTTAGTCAGCGTGTTCCGCGCTAAGGTCGTCGACATTTCCCATTCACAGATGATTGTCGAGGCTTCGGGCAATAAGGAAAAAGTTGAAGCCTTTATCGAATTGCTGCGGCCGATCGGCATTCATGAGATCACCCGAACCGGCCGGATCGCGATTGGTCGCCTATCAAATGGCGAAGAGACGACAAGCATTGATGCGGTAGTGATGTCCTAATTTGAGTTTTTCTCCGTGTTCTCTGTGCCTCCGTGGTGAATTGCTGCCCTCAATTAGACTCACCACGGAGACACGGAGAAAACGGAGAACAGAAAGCAATTCAGAAGCTTGTTTAGAGGTCGTCAGTCTAGCGTAAAACGAATTCATTAGCACCTGGCTCCGGCCAGGGGGTTACATTCAAATAAACCAATCTATGGTTTGTTTGAGAGCTTTGACAGGACAGCGACTCAACTAATTCACCATCAGAGGATCGAAACGATGAACATCTACTATGACAAAGACGCGAACCCGGATGCCTTGCGCGCAAAGAAGATTGCCGTTATCGGTTATGGCAGCCAGGGCTTTGCGCAATCAAACAACCTGCGCGAGTCGGGCTGTGAGGTAACGGTTGGCCTGCGCCCGGAAAGCCCTTCGGTTGCCAAGGCCCAACAGTCGGGGCTGCGGGTGCTTCCGGTTGCCCAGGCCGCTGCCGAAGCCGACATCGTGATGATGCTGGTGCCCGACGAGCTCGCGCCGGATGTGTACGCCCGAGATGTGGCGGAATCGATGACCCCTGGGAAGTACCTGGCGTTCTCGCATGGCTTCTCGGTTCACTACGGGTTCATCAAAGCGCCGGAAGACGTAAATGTGTTTATGGTGGCGCCTAAGGGGCCGGGGCACCTTGTGCGCCATGAATACAAACGTGGCGCCGGGGTGCCGTGCTTGCTTGCGGTCCATCAGGATCCAACCAGCGACACGCGACAGGTCGGTCTGGCATACGCCTCGGCAATCGGCGGCGGTCGCGCCGGCGTTATCGAAACCAACTTCCGCGAAGAGACGGAAACGGATCTCTTCGGCGAGCAAGCTGTGCTATGCGGCGGGTTGACCGCGCTTATTAAAGCCGGGTTTGAAACGCTGGTCGAGGCCGGTTACGCTCCTGAAATGGCTTACTTCGAATGCCTTCACGAAATGAAGCTAATCGTCGATTTGATATACGAAGGCGGCATCTCGGAGATGCGCTATTCTGTCTCAAATACAGCCCAATACGGTGACATGACACGCGGACCCGTGGTAATCAACGACGAGACAAAGCGGCGCATGAAAGGTCTTTTGGCGGAAGTCCAATCAGGCGCGTTCGCGAACGAATGGATGAAAGAGAATCGTCGTGGAAGCCCTCGTTTTCGGGAACTGGAAGCGCAAACAAAAACGCACCCGATCGAACGTGTTGGAGCACAATTGCGCGCCATGATGCCCTGGCTCGCCGCGGGTCGGCTGGTCGATAAGACAAAGAACTAGGAGTTTGAAAAGGCTGCGCAACAGAGCCACAATCGAAATTCGGGGCCGCTATACCGGCTTTGCCGCCTGATGTGCGGAAGGCCTCCGGCCTGCCGAAACGTGTCTTAATATTTTGGGCTATGCCCTGATTGGGGCGTAGCCCCAAAACTATCTTGGAACCCTACCGGAAGGCCAGAGGCCTTCCGCACATCAGACGGCAAAGCCGATTCGATTAAATTCGAGTCGAGACCCATAAGTTCTCAAACGAATGGACCCTTCCTACGCAGAGAAAATCCGTGTTGCGGAAGGCTCCTGGTCTGTGGAATCCTAAGCCTCCTATGAACAATGCTCGTAGTCAAACAATAACGCGCGGGGTCGAGCGCACTCCGAATCGGGCTATGCTCCGCGCCGTTGGCTTTGGCGATGCGGATTTCGACAAGCCCATTGTCGGAGTAGCCAACGGCTACAGCACCATCACGCCGT
>ORMF011672090.1_pt1 | contig 19084 bp, 12 predicted proteins | sample 1779871 | NCBI WGS metagenome assembly ORMF01 (sample SAMEA104232316, study PRJEB22302) | groundwater metagenome | biome: forest; feature: aquifer; material: groundwater | place: USA | collected 2011-08-07 | depth 5.4 m | reverse complement strand
GCAAAGGCAGGTTCTGTCCGGTGCTGCTTCGCATCGGTTTCGCCATGTGCATGATCGCATCATTGACGGGCTTGAGCGCACGTCAGACCGACAGTGCCATTGCGATCGACGGCGATGACATTGGGGGTGTCGTTACTAGTTAACTGACAAACAATCCTGGAAGCGAGCCTGTGCTGTTGGCCAGCTGCCCCGTGGGTACGCCCAGCGTCTGCAGCATACTGACGTGAAGGTTCGCCATCGGGGTCGTGTCCGAGTATCGCAGGTGGCGCCCTCCCCGGAGGTTACCCGCTGCTCCACCCACAAGCAGAACTGGCAGGTTGTTCGACAGATGCTTGTCGCTGTCGCTCAGACCGCCGCCATAGACGATCATCATCTGATCTAACAGCGTACCGTCCCCCTCTGGCACCGCGCGCAACTTCTCCAAGTAGTAAGAGAACACACTGGCGTGGAACGTCTGGATCTTCGTCAATCGCGCCAGCTTTTCACGATTCCCCTGGTGATGGGAGAGTGGGTGGTGCGCTTCGGCGATACCGATTTCCTGGTACGTTCGTCCGCTGAACTCGCGCCCCATCATGAATGTGATGACACGAGTGAGATCGCTCTGGAACGCGAGCACCTGCAGGTCGAACATCAGCTTCGCGTGCTCCTCGAAAGAATCCGGAATTCCTGTAGGCTGCTTGATATTCGGTAATTCCAACGCTTGCTTTTCCGCATGTCGAATCCGCCGCTCGACGTCGCGAACCGATTCGATAAAGTCGTCGACCTTCACGCGGTCGCGGCCCCCGAGCTCGCGTCGTAGCGAAGCCAGCTTCTCCGTAACAGCGTCTAGAACGCTCCGGTCCTTTCGGATTCGAGCGAGCCGCGCGGCGGGGTCCGTGCTGCCACCATCGCCCAGCAGATGTTCGAAAACTACCCGAGGGTTGGTCTCCATGGGGAGCGGTGTCGTCGGCGTACGCCACGAGATCGTGTTCGTATAGGCACACGTATAGCCCTGCCCGCACGTGCCCCCGAATTCACCGACATCGAGAGCGACTTCCAATGAGGCCAACTGTGTTTCGTTCCTGAAGGCATTGCCCGCAATCTGATCGATGGACACACCGGCGCGGAGATCGCCCCCTTGCGTCGACTTGGGAGGGATCGCCGTCAAGAACTTCGTGCTACCGGTCTCATGACCCTCGTAGGAGTCACTGTTGTTCAATCCAGTAATCACGACTAGGCGATCTCGGAACGCAGCAAGCGGTTGCAGAATTGGTGTGAGGTCGAACCCGGCACCTTCAGCTGTGGGGGTCCAGTTCTCCATGACCATTCCGTTGGGTACGTAGACCACACTGAATCGTTTCGTCGGGCGCGCGGGCGTCATCGCAAGAGCCGTGAAGGCCGGAATCATGCTCTCAAGAAGGGGAAGCGCTAGCGTCGTCCCGGATCCGCGCAGCACTGTACGTCGCGAGATGGCCTTGCGTGTGATGATCATGATTCGGTCCTTCGCATCTGGAATGGAACGCTCTTAACGATCGCCAGAATCAGCGACGACCAACGAAACTCTGAGACGACCGCCTCTCTGCGAATTGTGCGGAGAGCGGGCATGTCAGCATGGGTAACTCCTCGACCGAGCGCATACGTCAGGAGTTTTTCGGTAAGCGTGTCAACGAATTGGTCCTGATGATTGAGCAAGAACTCCCGTAAACCGCTCAATCCCTGAAATGCGGTTCCATCGGGGGAGACACCGGATGCATCGACCGGACCTCCGCCTTCGCTCGTGTCGCGCCATTTTCCAATAGCATCAAAATTCTCAAGCGCGAATCCCAGCGGATCCATCTGCGAATGACAAGTCGCACACACTGGGTTCCGTCGGTGGCGCTCCAAACGCTCTCGCACAGATGCCAACTTGCCCTCGCCGGCGGTGTCGGGAAGGGTTGGGACATTTGGCGGCGGTGGAGGGGGAGGCGCACCGAGCAACTGTTCCAGAATCCAGTATCCGCGCACCACAGGTGAGGTTCGGTTCGGATAAGAATTTAACGCCAGAATACCGGCCTGGCCGAGCAGCCCTCCACGCTTGCCATCGCCGAGCGTGACTCGTCGAAAGTGGCTGCCGTACACGCTGGAGAGGTCATAATGCCTGGCGAGCTGCTCGTTCACGAAGGTGTAGTCTGACCGCAGCAGGTCGAGCACACTGCGATCCTCGCGGAGCTGACTCTGCATGAAGAGCTCGGTTTCGCGGAGAAACGCTTCTCGCATGTTGTCGTCGAAATCCGGAAATAGCTCGGGAATGGGCCCGATGCCGCGCAGCTTGCGTTGTCCAAGCCACTGGCCGGCAAAGCTATCCACTAATGCCTTCGAGCGGCCGTCAAGCAGCATTCGTCGAACCTGCTGTTCCAAGACCAGAGAGTCCCTGAGTTTGCCCCGAGCAGCCACGTCGAGCAATTCATCGTCCGGAATACTGCTCCAAAGAAAGAACGACAAGCGGGAGGCGAGCTCGATGTCAGTCAGTCGATAGACCGTGCCAGGCGGCACGTTGGGCGGATCGCGTTCCATGCGCATGAGAAACTCGGGATCGAGCAAGATGCGCTCGATTCCGAGCTGGACCCCATCCTCAAATCCACCGTCCTCGCTGCCAATCTTGTAAGCGGCCATCAACGACTCGACATCGTTGGGCCTCAACGGCCGTCGGAAGGCACGACGGGCGAGCGCCGATAGGATTTTCTCAGCGCACGTTCGTTCGGCTGCAGGACGGTCAGCGCGACACGCGAAAATCTTCGTGCGACTCGGCGTAACGCCAGAGCCCGTGGGGTGGTACGGACCGCTGATCGCGACGCTCTCCACGGCCGCCTCTGGTTTGCCCGATGGTGAACCAAATGTCTCGTCAATCCACAGATGCTTACCATAGACACGCGGCTGACGTACGCCCTCGAGTTCGAATAGGCTGTGAGCAAAGTACACGCTCACTAGCCTCGATCCCGCTTTCACAGGAACCCGGACGTCCAGCTTGTCGTCGGCGTGGAGCCAGTAATCCTCCCAGTCCGGATCACCTTCGATGTTCCCGGACCATCCAAGAGGCGCATTCTTCCCATGCTTCTGGCCGCCCAGCGTGAACATTTTGAGCAGCTCCCCGTCCACACTGACCTCAAGCTGCTGCTGTTGACCAAGGCCCCGAAGATAGTCGTACAGATTGCGGTGCAGCCGGATCTTGATTCCATATTCCCCATCGAGAGGAAAGTAGTGCCGGATCGCCGTCCCGCCGCGCGATCCGAACGGGAGATCGTCACTCATCCGGTCATCCTGAAAGAGCGTCTTCGGAACACGATAGGTTTCGACGGCGGGCGTCACCGCACCGCCGACCGCCATTCGGCTGACCCTTCGCGCCGCCAGTGTCATTCGCCGGAACAGCGATGGCGAGAACGTAAGGAGGTGCCCCATATTGTCAAACCCGAGGTCGGCATCATCCGGCGGCAATAACGACGCGGCATCAATCTCTAGTCCCAAAAGGTCACGAACCGCGTTTCCATACTCCGTGCGATTGAGCCGATGAAGCACAGGCCGTCCTGGTTCAGGCGCCGCTGCCGCAGAGCCGTCAAGCTCAGACTCTAGCCAGGCGACCAGCCCTTGATATGTAGCCTTGTCAGGTCTCGGCCGGCCCGGCGGAGGCATCATGCCGGCCCGTAGCTTGCGCACAACCTTCTCCCAGGTCTTCGTGTCGCTTCCTACGTTGGCCATGTCGAGCGACTCGAGGACGAGACCACCGCTTTGTGAGCTTCGGTTGTGGCATCCGAGACAGTAACGATTCACCAGCGCGCGCTGAGTTGCCGCGGGGGACAGAGTGGTATCGGATTGCTGGGAAGCGTTTGCCTGTCCGGCTCCGGCCTGCGGCTCGTAACCAACACCTGTGGCCGAGGCCACCAGAAGGAAAGCGCCACACATCAGTGTCCCAACGACAGTACGCTTACTCACTGAACCCTCGCTCCGGTATCGCGACCTCATGTTAGGGCCCTTCGCGTCGCCTCTAGCTACATCGTGACAGGGTTAAGCTGACCGTTGCTATCCCCGAAGCGCTCCACCTGCAGGCCCATCCGGTCTATCAGGGTTAGCTGCAGATTTGCCAACGGGGTACCATCCACGCACTTGACATGCTGGCCGCCTTTCAGGCGGAACTCACTCCCGCCGACCACGATCGTTGGAACATTGCGTGGAAGGTGAAGATTCGAATTGCTCATCCCCGATCCATAGAGCAAGAGCGTGTGATCGAGCAGCGAGCCGTCTCCATCCGGTGTCGCGGCCATTTTGGTAAGGAAGTGCTCGAACATCCTCAAGTGGAAGATATTCAGCTTGGCCTGTTTGGCGAGTTTTTCCGGATTATCTTGATGGTGCGAGAGTGGGTGATGTGGATCCGGAACGCCGATCTCCGGATACGTCCGGAGGCTGAGTTCGCGCGCGAGCATGAATGTGGCCACGCGAGTGAGATCCGTCTGGTACGCGAGTAACAGGAGATCGAACATCAATTTGGCATGCTCTTCGAACGTCGGTGGAATGCCGATCGGCTTCTCCAACACGGGCAGCTCACGGTCAACTTGTTCTTCCGCCTTTTGAATCCTCCGCTCTGTCTCACGGACGGAGTCCAGATATTCGCTAACCTTCGTGCGATCGGTCGGCCCGATTCTTTGCTGCAGCCGGCGGATGTCCGCGCTTACCGAGTCGAGAATGCTCCGGGTCCGCGTCATGGTTGCGAGGCGGGTTCCAGCATCAGTGCTCTCGGTCGCCCCGAACATGCGTTCGAACACGAGCCGCGGATTCACCTCCATCGGGAGCGGCGTCGTCGGCGCACGCCACGCGAGCGTGCTCGTGTACGCGCAGGTATAACCGAGCTCGCACGCGCCCAGCAATTCGGGTGCCTCGATGGCCAACTCGAGCGATGCGAGTTGGGTCTGGTTACCAAGATCCTTTGCGAGAATCTGATCCATCGAGATACCGACCCGCAGGTCGGGACCTTCCGTACGCCGCGCCCGCACGCCTGTCAGCCAGGTCGCGCCGATTCTGGAATGCTGGCCTCCGCCATCCGTACTGTCGGCCATCTCCATGTTGAGACCACTGACGACGGTCACTCGATTCTTGAATGCGCCGAGCGGTGCGAGAATCGGCGACAGCTCGAGCGCGCCGTCGGTCTGCGGGAGGTACTGCTTCATGTTGAAGCCCATCCCGACATAGATCGCGGCAAAGCGCTTTGGCGGGTGGGCCGACGTGTGACGAACGGCTGCAAACGCCGGGACCATACCGTCCAGCAGCGGAAGCGCGATCGTCGCACCGATGCCGCCGAGAACCGTGCGACGGTCCAGGCACTTCTTGGTGATGATCATGACGCGGATCCCCTCATTCGAAACGGAGCGCTCTTCACGATGGCAAGTAAGAGCGACGACCATCGATATTCGTCCGTCGCGGACTCCCTGAGAATCCGGCGGACCGCGGGCATGTCGTAGTATTCGACACCACGGCCGAGTGCATAAGTCACCAACTTTTCGACGAGCGTTCGCATAAACGCGTCACTCTGTTCAACCAGCACGGCCCGGAACTCCGCAGGGCCGTTGAACTTCGCCCCGTTCGGCATGTTCCCCGAGGCGTTTATTTTCGTCACGCCGTCGACCTCCCGCCACTTGCCGATGCCGTCAAAGTTCTCCAGCGCGAACCCGAGCGGGTCGAGCTGCGAATGGCAGCTCGCACACACAGGATTCCTTCGGTGTACCTCCATGCGCTCGCGAACTGACACCAGTGTCGCCTGTCCTTCCTCCGCTTCCGGAAACGGGGGCACGTTGGCAGGCGGAGGCGGAGGCGGCGTTCCGAGTAGGTTTTCAAGCAACCATTTACCGCGAACAACAGGAGATGTGCGATGGTCGTACGATGTCACCATCAGGATGCCACCCAGGCCCAGAATCCCGGCCCGGCGCTCGTCGGGAAACGTGACGCGGCGAAAACGGCTTCCGTAAATATTCGGGATCCCATAGTGCCGCGCCAGCCGCTCGTTGACAAACGTGTAGTTGGCCGTTAGCAACTCCAGGGCACTTCGATCCTCTCGAATCTGACTTTGAAAAAACAGCTCGGCTTCCCGCTGAAACCCCGCGCGGAGGTTTTCATCGAAATCTTGAAATGCCTTGGGATCAGGCCGCTTGAGCGCCACATTGCGCAACCAGAGCCACTGCCCAAAGAAGTTGTCTATGAAGGCTTTCGACCGGAGGTCCTTCAGCATTCGTCGAACCTGTTGATCGAGGATTCGAGGATCCCTCAGGCGTCCCTTCCTTGCGAGATCCAGCAGCTGATCATCGGGAATGCTGCTCCACAGGAAGAGCGACAGTCGCGTTGCTAGCTCTGTGTCGCTGATGTAGTACGCGGGCCCAGTACCCCGCTGGTCAGCTTCCACACGAAACAAGAAGTCGGGTGACACGAGAAGCCGCTCTATCGCGCGCTGAATACCACGTTCGAAGCTCACTTCATCCCGCCCGGTCTTGTAGAAATCAACCAACGTCTGCACTTCCGAGTCGCTTACCTCGCGTCGATAGGCACGACGGGCAAGCCGGGCAAGAATTCGTCGCGCGCATGACTCCTCATCCCGCAGGCTCGATGGCCGACATATGAACACCTGGTGGCGAGTGGGCGTCCCCGCCGCGCGCTTCGCGTTGTACGGACCAATGATGTCGACGCTATCGACCGCCATCTCGATTCGACCGAACGACACGTTAGTACCTGTGGCGTGACGGTAGGAGTAACTCGTGGCTGGCATATGAGCCGGACCGACACCTTCGGGAACCCACTTGCGGTTCTGGAATGCAATTCCGATGACTCGTTGTCCGGCCACGACAGGAAGTCGGACAGAAATTCTCTCCTCTGGTCTCTGAGTCGTGTCATACGGACCGGATGCAGTTGGCTGACCTCCTATCGTGAACAGCTTGAGCCTGACACCATCAAGGCGAACGTCCAACTGGTTCATCGCGTCCATGCCTCGCGGTGTGTTCTGCATCGATGAGGTCTGTAATGTGACCTTGATTTCATACTCGCCGTCTGCAGGAAAGTAATGACGAATGGCAAATCCCCCACGCGATCCGAAAGGCAGATCGTCGTCCATGCGCTCTTCCTGCAAGAGCTCGAACGGAAGCCGGTAATTCGCAATCGTCGCCTGAATGGATGGGTCGCTCACGGCGAGACGGCTCGCCATCTGCGCAACGATTAGGTACCGATCCAATAACGCCGGAGATAGCGTCAAGACATCGCCGATATTGTCGAATCCGAAGCCTGAATTGTCGGCCGGCAAAAAACCTTTGCCATCGATTTCGACACCCAAAAGATCGCGGACCGTGTTCGTGTACTCGGCACGGTTAAGGCGACGCACCAGCGGCCGGCCAGGATTCGGATTCGCCGCGGCCCCTCGATCGAGCTCGGTTTCGAGCCAGTCGATCAGATCGTCGTAAGCAGAACTCGGCGGCCTCGGCATGCCGACTGGCGGCATGGCACCGGTGCGAAGCTTCCGCACCACCTTCTCCCACGTCGCCGCATTCGTACCAAGACGTTCAACATCGAGCTGGTCCAGCGCAAGGCCAGCAGTCTGGGTACGCCCATTGTGGCAGGTCACGCAGTAGCGATCGAGAAGCGCCTGCAACGTCGTGCGCCTCGGGCTGGCCGCCGCCTGCGAGCCCGCGCGCAACCGTCCGGCGGCCTCAGAATGCGTGCCGCCACACAACAAGACCATTGAACAGCTTAGGCTGGCAACCGCCACTCGCCCTGAATCCCTCATCAGGAGAAGAGAGTAACGCGTAAGGCCCTCGCCGGACACTACCCTAAACAGGTGATGGGCCTATATTGCCGGCGTCCTTTCGCGCAGAAATAGCAGGGTTTCGTATAGACACGGCGGGGCGCCCTGATTAGCATGAACTCTGCTCTTCGCCCCTCAGGAGGACGAATGTCCTGCATGCAGAAGTCCCGTTGTCCCTCGTTGCTCGTTCTGATGTTCACCTGTGGAAGTGCCGCTGCCGGTCAGCAGGACGTCCGGCTGGTGAATGCGATGAAGAGCCGGGATCTGGATGCGGTACGAGCGTTGGCAAAAAGTGAGATCGACGTCAACGTCGCTCAACACGATGGAGCAACGGCTCTTCACTGGGCTGCATATTGGGACGAAATCACTGCTGCTGAGCTGCTCATAGGTGCTGGGGCACACGTGGACGCTGCAAACGATTATGGCGTTACCCCCTTGTCGCTTGCCTCGACCAACGGCAGCGCTCAGATGATCGAGCTCCTCCTAACGGCCGGCGCAAGCCCGAATGGAGTGCTACCCTCGGGCGAAACCGTGCTCATGACTGCAGCGTACAGCGGCAGTGTTGAAGGGGTGAAATCCCTCATCGCACGAGGCGCAGATGTCAACGCCCGGGAAAACGTGATGGGACAAACCGCCCTCATGTGGGCACTGTCACAGGAGCATATGAACATCGTTCCGATGCTCATCGATGCTGGTGCCGACGTACGGGCCAAGTCCAAAAGCGGGTTCAGTCCGCTGCTATTCGCGGCTCGCCAGGGGAATACAAACGCCGTCCGACTTCTGCTGTCCAAGGGGACCGACGTCAATGAGGCGGCGAAGGACGGTGCAAGCGTGTTACACGTCGCCGTCCTGCGGGGGCACGTCGAATTGGCAACCTACCTTCTCGATCAGGGCGCGAACCCAAATGCTGATGGACCTGGGTATACACCACTCCACTGGGCGGCAGGGATCTGGGAAACGGTCCACTCCCACGACTACACGCTGAATCCCAATGCGGTGAATACGGTGACTGAGTGGAGCGCGTTGGCAGGCGTGCCAACACAGGAGGCGAAGCATGACCTTATCAAAGCGCTCCTTGCACAGGGGGCATATATCAATGCCAGGATTGTAACGAGCCCTCCGCGCTTTGGGTTTTCGCTGTTCAATAGGAATTACGTCGTTGGCGCGACCCCGTTCTTTCTGGCCTCCATGGTTGCCGATGTGCCGACAATGAGGTTGCTGCTCGCTAACGGCGCGGACCCAACGCTGGCCGCCAAGGACAACGCGCCGCCGCTCCTGGCGGCGGCTGGCTTGGCGCGTCTGGATGCGGAAAGCCGTGTATCGGAGGCAAGCCGCGTGGAAGCCCTGCAGATGGCAATCGAGCTCGGTGCCGATATTCAAGCGGCGAATGACCTCGGAAACACTGCGCTTCACGCGGCGACGATGGCGGGCCTCAACGACGTCGTGCAGTTCCTCGTCGACAAGGGAGCGAATGTCAACGCCAAGAACAAGCGAGGCGAGACACCGCTGAAGCTCGCCAACGGCTACGAACTCAATTTGATGGTGTATACGCGACCGAGCACCGCCGCGCTTCTCAGAAAGCTAGGCGCATCAGAATAGTCTAGGCGGGCGACTGGCACGTCGAAGAGAACGCTGGCTCCATGTTGCGGAGGTAATGAATGCGAACGAGAGTTTTCCTGCCCATCGCCCTAATCGTCGCGGTGTTTCACTCGGCATCAGGTGACCTCGGAGCACAAATATCAGCCGTCGCGCTGAACGGGATGGTGAGTTCCGAAGAAGAAGGCAGTATGGAGGGCGTCATCGTCACAGCGAAGCGCGATACCGACCCTGCATTCACGGTCTCGGTGGTGACCGATGATCGTGGCCACTACCGTTTTCCCCGCACGCACGTGGGGCCCGGCAGGTACTCTCTCCAGATACGGGCCGTGGGCTACGTGCTCCCCGGGCCCTACGTCGTCGAAGTGAAGACGGCTACGACCGCCACCGCTGACCTCAAGCTTCAGAAGACAACGAATCTAGCCGCTCAGCTCACCAATCTGGAATGGGTTATGAGCTTTCCCGGTACCCGAGAACAGAAGGATGGCCTCGTGCGACAGGCCGTCAACTGCGGGTTTTGTCACAGCTATGAGCGGATTACACGGTCACGATACACGTCGGAACAGTGGGTTGCCGTCATCCGACGTATGTCCACATACAACGTGGATCATTCCGGGTCGATCCGAGCAAACAAGAACACCCTCGCCAGCCGCAGTGAGACCACTTCTGATGCTCCTGAGAAATGGTGGAACATCCCTGTGAAGGATCTGGCCCAGTACCTTGGCGAACTCAATCTCAGCGGCGGCAAGACAACTTGGCCATACACGCTGCAAACGCTCCCGCGGCCAAAAGGCCGCGCTACACGCATAATCGTCACGGTCTACGATATTCCGCGGCAGCCCAGCGTGATTCATGATCTCGATGTCGATTCGAAGGGGAACGTGTGGTACGGCAATACCGGATGGGACTACATCGGCAAGCTCGAGCCCAAGACAGGGTCGTTCTCCGAATGGGTCTCGCCCAATTTTCTGCCGGCTCCACCGGCTATGCTCGGCGTCATGGACGTGCAGGTCGACCGAGAAGACGATCTCTGGGCGGCCGTGCCAGGCCCGAAGCTGGCCAGATTCGATACGAAAACGGAGCGATGGACATCATACGACCTCCCACACGGTCGAGGAGTGTTGTTTCTGGCGCCGTTCCGGAACCACCTCGAGACCCACTGGTCAAATGGGGGAGTGTATGCGAATCGGCTGAACACTCGGACTGGAAAGGTCGATGCATTCAACCTATATGAGAACGCCCCTCCAGGACCCCACGCCAGCTACATGATTGAGAGAGACTCCCGGGACAACGCGTATGTAACCGACTTCACGGGTTCATACATCGTACGGGTCGATGGTAAGACTGGCGCCGTGAAGTTTTACCCGACACCAACTCCCAATTCGTTTCCACGTCGAGGGCACATCGATTCCAACGACCGCTTCTGGTTCGGCGAGTTCTGGGCCGATAACATAGGCATGTTCGACACGCGCACCGAACAGTTTCAGGAGTTCCCCGTTCAGCCGAAGTACATCTCGCCGTACTATGCCAGGACCGACAAGAACGGCGACATCTGGGTATCGACCAACGGTTCGGATCGCCTGATCCGATTCAATCCCGCAACTCGCGAGATCGTTCAATACCTCATGCCGGTCTATTACGACGCGCGCAAGGTGGTGCCCGATCCGACAACGGGACGAGTCACCATTTGGTTGCCCAACAAGAACACATCGCAAATCATTCGAGTAGAGGCGCTGGATTAGGACGCCGGCAGGAACCGGGCATTACGACCTAGGTACCCGCTTGCCTCGGCGGCGTAAAGCGAAAACGCGAATAACATCGGCGTAAGACGCCCTCCCAAGAGTGATGCAGCCTCAGGTCCAGGTGCAATTCGGTGGCGAAGCGGTTCGCTCCACGCGAAGTTATCCGCCGGGATACAGGATCAAGCCAGTTGATCAACAACAGGCGATCCTGCGGGAACTCTTTCCCGGCCTTGCAACCACGTCGATCGTCGGCGCGGGCGCGTTGCCGGGTGGCGCGGAGGGCTGGTTCGTGATTCCACGCTGGCCGGCGATCGCGAGCACCTACAATGCCGCCGCCATGAAGGTTCTCGCCGCAATCGCGCGCACGCGCGAGGCATCAATCGCCCGCGTCGACCGGCTCGGTGGCGATCGACTGCGACAGCACGAGCGGACGATAGGGATGTTTGGCAAGCCGCGTGGCGACGTCGAGGCGCATATGCTTGCTGTCCCTGCCCAATTCGGCCTACGTCATCGCGGACGATCGGTTCGACACGCGCGCGAGATGTTCGAGGAGAACGAGTTCGGGCTGGGAGTCTTCGCTGCCGGATGCATGTTGTTGACGCACCCTGAAAGGCTTTCGCAGGCTGAGCAACTTTACTTGGACTGTGCAGGTGACGAGTACTCGTCGAGCGACGAACAGCAATTCTCCGAAGCACCATTCTTTCGGTTCATCGACGGGAGCATCGGATTCGGGACAAGCTGGATCGGCTACGTTGATTCCTATTTCGGCTCAGCCACGGCCTTCACCTCCTGACGGAGACCAGCTTAGTCGAGGGACGCGCCCAACTTCTGGAGAACCACTGCGGTACTTGGGCGGGTGTACATCAACAGAGAGTCTTCAAACCCGTTCGCGATCTTTAACGGCGTCTCACCCTTCTTATTCTTGGCATTGATTTGCGCGCCGCTCTCGACCAGATACTGGACGACGGTGTCGAGCCCAGCCATCGTAGCCGCGTGCAGCGCGGTGTTCCCCGCCCCGTTTGCCTCATGAATGCTGTTGCCGACCATCAACGCTAGCTTGACGGCTTCGAGCGCGCGCACCTCGGGGATTCGCGTTTCATTGTCAACGCGCGCCAAGCCGGCGGCCACCATCAGGGGCGTTGAGTTGTCAAGCGCCCCAATCATCGGGTCCGCGCCATTCGCAAGCAGGAGTCGCATCGTCGGAGTATCCGACGCAAGGCTCGCGAGATAGAACGGGGTGCTGCCGATCGCGAGCGGAGCCTTGAAGAGCGAGAAGCCAAATCGCGGCGGAGCCTTGCTCGTGCGAACGTTGACGTTCGCGCCCTTTTCGAGAAGCGCCTTAATGAGGTCGAGCTTTGCCTCGTGCGACGGAATGCCAGCTAGTGTGCGCCATTCCTCGACTTGAACCACGGCGACCTCGTTGAAGATGTAATCGTGGGAATGAACCGTCTCCCAGGTCCCTGCGGCCCAGTGGAGAGGCGTAAAACCGGGAGCATCGGCGTTCGGGCTCGCGCCGTGCTCCAGAAGCAACTTGGCGAATCGGACATGGCCTCTCACGACGGCTACATGTAGCGCACTGACACCATCCTTCGCCACCGCATTCGTGTTCGTCCCTCTGGATAGCAGCAACCGCGCCGCTTCGATACTCCCTTCACGAGCCGCAAACATCAAAGGGGTAAATCCGCTGGTGGATGTCGCTTCGACATCGGCTCCGGCGTCGACGAGCTTCTGCACGACATCCATGTGGCCTTGCCATATCGCCCAGATCAGCGCGGTTTGCCCCATTACCGCCTCGGTAGCATTGACGGCGGCACCCCGCGCGAGAAGCGTCTCCACCGACGCGGTACTCCCCGCTTGCGCAGCTGTCATCAGGATCGTCTCACCCGTTGGAAGGGCCGCATTCGGGTTCGCGCCTGCCTCCAGGAGCTTCTCGACCATAGCCGCGCTGCCGTTCCGTGCGGCTAGGGAGAGCGGAGGGACTCCATAGTCATTGACGACATCTACGCTTGAGCCGGCACTAAGTAGGAGGTCCGCCATTTTCAGATCATCGGCGTAGGCAGCCCAATGAAGGGCCGTGGCTCCGTCGGGTTGGGGCGCGTTCACATCGACCTGTTGCTGCAGCAGCTGCCGGACCACAGCGATATCGCCAGCCTTGGCGGCGTCCACCACCCGGGTGTCCACACCGGCGGCCTCGAGCCCAGTGGACAACACGACCAAGACGGCCAATAACCCGTTTACGTAGCAGACCCTTGCGCGCATGGTGACCTTCCCTATGACATGGAACTGTCTTGAAATCATGCGCCAACGCAGAGGCAAAATGAACTAAAATCTAGCCTAATTCACTCGTTCTTCGGAGGCGCACCTGCATGCGGAGCGCATTCCTCACTATTGGTGTCTTTTGGTCTCTCGCGGTGGTCGTGTTAGGTGCCTCCCGCCAAACAGCCTCCTCCGCGGTGCCATCTGCCTCCGGGCCTTTGCAACACGAGCTGGCGGTCAACTACCGTGGCCTGGTCGACAAGTACTGCGTGACCTGCCACAACCAACGAGCGCAGCAGGCTGGCCTGATGCTTGACCGGGTGAGCATCGAGCACCTGGCTCAAAACGCGGCGACGTGGGAAAAGGTTGTCAAGAAGCTTCGCACAGGTGCCATGCCACCGGTGGGAATGCCGCGGCCGGACGAGGCCACCATGAACAGCTTCGTCGCGTGGCTAGAGAAGTCTCTCGATCGCGAAGCGGCTACCACACCAAATCCAGGGCGGCCTTCGGTCCACCGGTTGAACCGCACTGAATATGCTAATGCGATACGTGACCTGCTTGGTTTGGAGGTCGACGTGAGTACTTTACTCCCACCGGACACGACCGGCTTCGGCTTCGACAATGTTGCGGACGTGCTATCGGTGTCACCGGGCCTCCTCGAGCGATACCTGGCAGCGGCGCGGAAGATCAGTCGTCTGGCAGTAGGCGACCCCACTGTCAGGCCGGACGTGCAACGCTACACCCTACCCTTCATGATTCTCGTGCAAGACAAACGAATGAACGATGATCTGCCCTTTGGCTCGCGCGGTGGCACGGCAATCCGACATTACTTTCCCGTCGACGGTGACTACGTGCTTAAGATCGTGATGCAGCGTAGCTACTTAAACATGGATCCCCGGGGCTTGGCCACAGCCGAACAGGTCGATGTCAGACTCGACGGCGAGCGGCTCGCACTTCTGCCGATTGGCGGATTAGAAACGCTCGGTGGGGCCTCGACGGGATCTTCGGCGACGTCCCAGTTTGCCGCCGCCTCCCCTGACGCTGACTTGCAGGTTCGGCTTCGAGTCAAAGCTGGCCTCCACACAATCGGTGTGACGTTTCGTCAGCGCACTTGGGCACCCGAGGGGATTGGACCGTCGAGTTTCCCGCCGGCAAGCTTTGGCACGCAGGCGGGAAAGGCTACCAGCGTGCAATTCGGTCGTGTGGAAATGGGCGTCGACTCAGTGCGAATCGAAGGACCGTTCCAGGCGACATTGCCGGAGACGACCGACAGCCGCCGACGGATATTCGTCTGCCGGCCAAATGATCGAACGAAGGAAGAGACGTGTGCGCGGACCATCCTGGCGACACTTACTCGACGTGCCTATCGGGGGGGAGCAACCGCAGGTGACGTCGAGCGGGTGATGGAGTTCTTCAGCGCTGGCCGAGCCGAAGGGGCCTTCGAAATCGGTATCCAGCGGGCGCTTGAACGAATCCTAGTCTCTCCGCATTTCATTTTTCGTGTGGAGAGCGATCCGCCTGCCGTCAAGCCCGGTACGGTGTACCGCATAAGCGATCTGGAGCTTGCGTCGCGCCTTTCCTTTTTCTTGTGGAGCAGCATTCCGGATGACGAACTGCTACAGCTGGCTGCGTCCCGCAGGTTGAGGAATCCAGCAGTCATGGAGCAGCAGATTAGGCGAATGTTGGTTGATCCACGTTCAAACGCGCTCACCCGGAATTTCTTCGGACAGTGGTTGTACGTCAGGAATATGCGGTCGCACCGGCCTGATCAAAAAGCGTACATGGAATTTGATGAGAACCTGCGAGAAGCGTTCATGAAGGAGACGGAGCTCTTCGCGGATCACCAGATCCGCGACGACAGGAGCGTAACCGAGTTACTGAGCGCCAATTACACGTTCGTCAACGAGCGGCTTGCTCGCCATTACGGCATTCCCAACGTATACGGACCGCGCTATCGACGGGTGACATTGCCAGATGTCCGTCGGGCCGGAATTCTTGGCCATGGAAGCCTACTCACCGTGACATCTATGTCAACTCGCACGTCACCCGTCAAGCGCGGTGCCTGGCTGCTCGAGCATCTGCTCGGAACGCCCCCGCCCCCGCCCCCGCCCAGCGTGCCTCCACTCGAAGAAAAAGGCGAAGGTAAGCAGATCGTTACGTCCGTGCGCCAACGGATGGAGCAGCACCGGCGGAACGCGCAATGCGCTGCCTGCCACGCGAAGATGGATCCTCTCGGGTTCGCGCTGGAGAATTTCGACGGCGTTGGTCAATGGCGTGATAACGACGGGGAAAATCTGGTCGATGCCTCCGGCACACTACCGGACGGGACCAAGTTCAACGGGCCCGCGGATTTTCGCAATGCCTTGCTGCGTCGGCCAGAGGTATTCGTTGGCACCGTCACTGAGAAGCTCATGACCTATGCTCTGGGGCGCGGGGTGGAACACTTCGATATTCCCGCAGTTCGAAAAATCGTTCGCGACGCGGCGTCCAACGATTACCGCTGGTCATCGCTGATCATCGGAATTGTCAGGAGCATGCCGTTTCAGATGAGGAGGGCGTCGGAGCCATGATTGTTACCCAACGTCACTTGTCCCGCCGTACCGTCCTGCGTGGTCTCGGTGCGTCCATCGCACTCCCTTTTCTCGATAGCATGAGGCCCGCGTTCGCTGCGATTCGGCGAGGGACAGCGACTCCAGTGAAGCGACTCGCGATCGTGTACTCCCCCATGGGCGCATATATGAAGAAGTGGACACCGCCTACGGAGGGAGCGCTCGAACTATCACAAATCCTACGCCCACTGGAACGGTACAAGGACCGCGTCACGGTCATGAGTGGCCTCAACATGCAAAATGCCGACGCTCGCGACGGGGGCGGCGTCCATTCGCGAATCCAACCCTGCTGGCTGACCGGAATGCATGCCAAGCGGACAGAAGGTCCTGACATGCAGGTCGGCATTTCAATGGACCAGATCGCGGCCAGGGTACTCGGAGCTCAAACGCAGCTCGCTTCACTTGAACTCGCGCTCGAGACAGCAGATGTGTTAGGGGCATGCGACATCGGATATACGTGTGCGTACACCTCCACCTTGTGCTGGCGTGGGCCGGCAACCCCTTTACCCATGGAGCATAACCCGCGCGCGGTGTTCGAGCATCTGTTCGGCACCAGTGACAGCACGGACTCCCGGACACGCCTGTCGGATCTCAATAAGGATCGCAGCATCCTCGATTCGGTCAGCGGAGATATCGCGAGGCTCAAAACGAAGGTCGGACGGCGAGATCATGCCAAGCTTGACGAATACCTGGATGCAGTTCGTGACGTCGAGCGTCGCATCCAGAAGGCAGAACAACAGGTCGAATTGGAACTTCCCATCGTGGAACAACCCGCTGGGATTCCGTCTGCGTTCGATGACTACGCACGACTCATGTTCGATCTGAATGCCCTCGCCTTGCAGGCCGACCTGACGCGCGTCTCCACGTTCATGATCTCGAAGGAGCTAAGTACCCGAACCTATCCAGAGCTCGGTGTTCCAGAGCAGCATCACGGCCTGTCACACCATCAGAACAACGTCGAAAAGCTGGAGAAGCAGGCGAAGATAAACGTATTCCACCTCGAACTGTTCAGACATTTCCTCGAGAAGCTCGATTCGGCAGATGACGGGGATGGCTCGCTGCTCGATTCCACTGTGGTCTTGTATGGCTCCGGAATGAGCGATTCCAACCTGCATCTTCCCTACGATGTGCCGACGCTTGTGGTCGGCGGCCCGACGTTCCAGATCAAGGGAGGCCGCCATGTCCGGTACCCAAAGGGAACCCCGCTAACGAACCTCCAGCTGACGCTGTTGGACAAGGTCGGCGTTCACGTCGACCGCTTGGGCGACAGCACCGGCACCCTGAATCTGCTCCCGGAGGTGTAGTTGCCGAGCCCGGAGGGAACTTGCGGGTCCATTCCGCAGCATTCGGCCACGAGAGCCAGCGGTTGTCACGCTAAGGAGACAAGCCATGCCTAGAGGTTCGAGAGTGCTCATTCTCACTGGACTATTTTCGGCTCTGGTCAGCTCTCTGTCAGCCGTGGCCGGTTCAGCTGGCCAGCAGCAGCCGCCAGCCGCAGCCGAACGGAACATCTTCACAGGAAAAGTTGATCGGTTGGATCCTGCTCTCAACACTGTCCGTCTGCGATTCGCGGCTGGGGCCAGGACTGTCTGGCACACCCACAAGAACGGCCAGGTGTTGTTTGTGCAGGAAGGCCTCGGGCGGTGGCAGGTAAAGGGAGGTCCGGTCCAGGAGCTCGTTCCCGGTCAACCCGTCTGGTCACCGCCAGGTGTTCCGCACTGGCACGGTGCAGCACCGGATCGGGCGATGGTCCAGGTAGCCGTGTATAGCGGAGAGACCGCCTTTCATGATGCGGTTACCGACGCCGAATACTTGGACCTTCGCAAGAGACGCTGACCAAGTCCGCAGATCGCGGTTTGGGGATGAGACGACGCTCCTCAGCGGCCAGGCATCTTTTGCGTGATCACCAACTGCGCTAGCCGCTCGTCCGCCGGCAATTCAGCATTACCGGACGGTGCTCCATTTCGCATCAGGACATACGCAATGATGTCGAGATACTCTTCAAGCTCGACTTCGACCGGTGGCTCGCCACCAAACGGCACTCCGTCTTTTGGCATCGTTTCCGCCATGACGACAAACAAGTCGGCTAGTGGGCGCTGATTCCAACGCGACAGGAACGATGTGCCGACCAGCGGCGGCGCTGCGGCCTCTGACCCTCCTGTCAAGTCTGCAAGATGGCAATATATGCACGCCTTCTCGTACACCTTCTGACCACGTTTGGCTTGTTCCGTCGTGTACACACCGTCCCACACGGTGTCGTTGCCGTGAGAAGCGTTAACTGGCGGGGTGACGCTTGCGGACAGCGGCCCTCGATTCACGCCGAATAAGATCGCCGCAGCGGCCACTGTTGCTGCAACCAGGTATCGTCCCTCCGTGAATATTTCCGGCTTCATTGGTTCTTTCCGTCGCTCCGCGTTCCGGCCAGCAAATGGGAGGTACACCACCACAGACCGTCAATGATGGATATCCCTTGAGATCGACGCTAGCAAGGGGAACCGGGATTCTAAATTTGAGTAAAGAGCAGTAAAAAGCAGTCTAACGTGCCCCTCACTCCATTGCACCTAGTCTGCGAAGGAGATCCGCGGTGCTCTGGTGGTCTCGGGCGATTGCCGACGCGAGGGGGGTTTGTCCGCGTTTGTTTCTGGCGTCCAACTTTGCGCCCTTCTCGACAAGGAGCTGGGCAACCGAGTTGAACCCACGGCTTGCTGCACCGTGCAGAGCGGTGTCGCCCGCCTCGTTGGCAAGATTCACGTCGACACCAGCTTCAAGCGCGAGTCTGACAGCCTTCAGTCCGCTGCCCATTACGGTCCGCTCATCTTCATTCTGGAGCAGTGCGAGGTCGATCTCGGCCGGATCAAGCATGCGTCCGCGTCGATCCGAGCCAACGCCAACGCCGGCAGCCGCCATAAGCAGCGTCGACCCGCGAAGTCTGAAGAGTGGATCGCCGCCCCCCTCGGTCAGCAGACGCATGATCTCCGCCTCTGCGAACTGAGCCGCCATAAAGAGCGGAGTGGCACCAACCCATGCTTCGTTGAAGGAAAACTCTTTGCTGAGTCGCTTGATCATCGAACCCTTGGTTAGGGGAGCATTCGGAT
>ORMF010005281.1_pt1 | contig 19088 bp, 17 predicted proteins | sample 1779871 | NCBI WGS metagenome assembly ORMF01 (sample SAMEA104232316, study PRJEB22302) | groundwater metagenome | biome: forest; feature: aquifer; material: groundwater | place: USA | collected 2011-08-07 | depth 5.4 m | reverse complement strand
CGCCGCGCGCGCGACGCTGCAGCGGATCGTTGATGGCTTCCCCGACTCCGCCGCCGCCGAGACCACGGGCCGGCGCCTGGCCTACTTGCAGACCGAGTTGAAGGCAACCAAGGAGGGGCGCGTCGTCAAACTCGGCTCCTACGAACAGAATCTCGGTTTGAAGGACAAGTGTTAGCGGTACGTCTTCGGTTGCAGTTTAACGCGGCAGCCGCAGCGCGATCTGCTTGTCGATCTCCGCCGCCAGCGCGATGTCCGCCGCGCCGCCTTTGGTGCGCGCTTGCGTGATGACGCGCGTGATCTTCGGCTCGACCTCCTCGACCTTCCCCCACACCGTGCGGGTATCGATCTTGGCATCGAGCACGTGCGTGACGACGTTTTCGCCCGTGAGCGTGCCGTTGAACTTGAGCGTTTCCCGGGCCGCGGTGAAGATCTGCTCAAGCGGCCGCTCGTAGCGGCTTTCAATTCGGTCCTTCGCGAATGGCACGCCACCGCGCGTGCGCCCGTCCACGGTGTTGACGCACCCGGCAATGAGAACCGCGAGAGAAGCTGCCGCCAGGAACGCAAGAAATTTAGTTTTCATGTGGGGCTATGCAAGCAGATCAACCGCCTCCGTCAAGCTTTTAGCCGGGGCGAGAGAACCGGACGAACGACGCTCCGAAACGGCGGGAGGAACGTTTGAACGGAAGCCGCGTCGGCGCCCGCGCGTGCAAGCGAACCTACGAGACTCTGCGGCGCCGCAGGCGGGCCACGCAACCGCCGCCAACCAACAAAGCTCCAACGGCCACGCATGCCAGCGAAGGTTCCGGCACGATCGTGATCGTTCCTTCGGTAATCACCGGCACGACCGGATCGCCATTGGCATCGAAGAAGGTTGTCGAGCCGTTGATCGTGTCGCCCAGGCGGAGGTCCCAACTCCCGCTGAACCAACCCGAAGTGTCCACCTTGAGAGTCACCAGGCGGCCGGCCGCCGCCGTCGTGCCCGTCCCATCGATCAGCGTGCCGCGATTGGCGAATTGCTCGCCGTTGTTTCCGGCGACGTAGCCGGTGCCGTTGTTCGAGGTGCTCGTGAAGATCGTTGAGTTGCCTCCGGCGCCGAGGATGTCCGCCGCCAGGTCCGTGTTGGGAATGTTTGGTCCGTCCACGCCCGGATCAGGAAAAGCATGGTTCGGGAATCCATCGGCGATCTGAACGTTGAAGTCCACTCCGCGAACCAGATCGCCCCCCGAGACGAAGATCTCGATGGGCTGGTCGGCGGTGTTTGGGAGCAGCGGGTGATCGCCGACCGTGATCGTGATCGTCGCCTGGGCACCGACCGCGACCAGGAGGGACGCACAGCAGATTGTCTTGAGCCAGGAAGTCTTCATTCGGTTATGCAGGTTCACGCGCAACAGCATTGCGGGCTTCGATAGCCCGCGCGACAGCTAGATCAGTCGAGCCGCTTTGTCGAGTTTTTTCCCGGCGCGCTCACGGGACCGTAATCAATTTCAACGCGGTGAGCACCGTCGTCACATTGTTCCGGGCGATGAGCTGGTCGCCCACGTTCACTTTCGCGTCGCGGTCGAAATCCCAAGCGAAGTCGATCGGCGCGGGATTCAGCAGCGTGCGGGGATTGCTCCGCGCCCCGAGTTCGTCGGCGACGGTCACCTTCGCGTCAAGCGCGCTGTTGCCCGATTCCCCGATGGCGTTGCCGAAATAGAACACGTCGTCGCTGGCGAGACCCGTCGTCGCGGTCGCTCTCACCGTCACTTGCAGCCACTGCTTTTGGATCGCGTTGTTGGCCCAGAGGAGCGTGACGCGCGCGGAGCCGCCGGTGCCGTCGCCGGAGCGCACGGTGATGCTGGTCGGTGCCGGCGCAGCGCTCCAACCGCTCGGGGTGTTGTCGTTGCCGACCTTGAACTCGAAGTCGCTGACCGTCGGTGTGCCAGCCAGCCCGCCGACATCGACCATGACGCCGTTGATGCCGCGGCTGTAGCTGGTGTAGTGGGCGAAAGTCGCGGTGCCGCCGGGCAACAGGGCCGCTTTGTCGGTCGCGATAGCGCTGTCGTCATCGGCGTTGGCGCTGGCGTCGTTGTTGTCGAACTTCGATTGGTTGTAGAAGATGAACCGGCCGCGCACCGCGGCGTTGACCGTCAGCACGAACGTATCCGTGGCGACATCCCCGTCGGCATCGGTCACGGTGACGGTGATGGTCGCGGTGCCCGATTGATTGGCGTCCGGCGTCACGGTCACGGTGCGACTGCTGCCGGCGCCGCCGAAGACGATGTTGGCGTTCGGCACGAGCGTTGTGTCCGAGGAACTGCCGGAGACGTTCAGCGCTGCGGCGGACGTTTCGACATCGCCTATGGTGAAGGCGAGCGCCGGAGTGGCCGTGCCTTCCTCCGTGGATTGAGTCGCGATGTCAGGGATGGTGGGGGCGTTGTTCAGCACGGTGAAGCCGCCGGTGACTGAGACGGCCTGTCCGTCCGGATTGGTCAGCACCACGTTGCGCAAGCCGAGCGCCGCCGTCGTGGCGAGGTCGAAACTGACTTGCGCCTGCGTCGGGTCAACGTAAGTGACGATGTAGTTCGCGATGCCGTTCGGGCTGCCGCCGGTGAGTTCGGCGTCGAGTCGGCCCGCGAAACCAGCGCCGGGGTCGTAGAAGCCCGTGCCCGTGAGCGCCACCGTCACGCCCGTCTGGCCGCGGTAGGCGCTGGCCACCGGATTGTCCAACGTCGGCGCGGGCGCGAACAACTCGGCGACCCACGTGCCCCAGATGTCACTGCCGCTTTCCGCATACTCCTGGAGCGTCCAGATCGTCATGTCGTCGTTGGGATCGAGCGAGGTGAAGCTGTAGTCGCCCCAGCGATTGCGGCCACTCCCATCCAGTCGCTGATAGGTGTCCTCGCCGGCTTTGATCTGGACCACCGTCCCCATGGTCCCGGCCGTGTCCGAAGCGAGCCGGCCCGTGTAGTAGGCACCCACGAACTCCGAACTCTTCGAGCCGGAGAAGCCCATCGCGACGTGCCCCTGGCCGTTCACCGCAATGGACGGATAAAAATAGTAACGCGGGGAGGCGTCCGAATCATAGACCCGCCCGCTTTGGGTCAGCGAGGCGGTGGCGGTGCTCACATCCAACTCCAGCCACTCGCAGCCGGTGCGATCGGCGCTCGTGGCCCCGCCGCTCGAGTTCAACCCCACGTGCCGGCAAGTCCACAACGCCCCGTCGCGAATGACCGCCATCTGCAAGCGGTCGTCGCCGACGTTGATCGCCGTCATGCTGCCGTCCGCGGGCGCATTGATGGGATCGCCGTACGCGGGCGTGCTGAGCGTCGTCGCACTAGAGTCCAACGTCGGCGTGCCCCCGCTCCAGGTGAGCCGGCGGTAGTGGACATCGCCAAAAACCGTGTGCGACGAGGAGACGAACCAGGCCCGATCGCTCGCGCCGACGGCATCGAAATTGTAGGCCGGCTGGGGCGTCGAGTACATGTCGGTGATGTTCGAGAAAACGGTCACGGTCGAAGCGGTCCCGCTGAGCAGCGACGCTTTTTGCATCGCGGCAATCTTGGCGAACGAACTTCCGCTCGACGGGAAGATGCGCAGCCCGATATACACGCCGTTGTCGTCCGCGCCCAGCGTCTCGTAGTCGGAAAAGTAAGTGATACTGCCATTCTGCGCCTGGCCGACTTCGACCAGGTATTTGTACCACGCGCCCGTCGGATCCTCGCTGGCGCTCACCGCGAGGATCACATGGTTGTTCCTCCCGCTGGGATTTCCGAACTCCAGCGCTGTCGCCAGCCACCTGCCGCTGCGCCGGTCGTAGAGCACGCGCGGGTCAAACGAGCCGTTCCGCGGGTAGTCGGTCCCGCTGATGGTCGCCGCAAAAAAACTGTCCAGCGACACGTGACTCACCAATGCGCCGCCCCGATCGTAAACCGCCACCGAACTGTTGATGACCTCCACGAAATGATTCGGCCCGATCGCGCCCATCGTGTCCGGCGGGATCGAGCCGGAACCGAAATCATCGAACTGGTCTTGCAGGTTGATCGCCTGGAAACTGGCGCCGATGGTCTGCGGCGCGGCGGGTGGTTCAAAGGGTTTCTCCAACGCGGCGGCGAAAGGGAAGACGTCCTTGGCTGGAGCAGGCCGGCGGCCCTCCGGTGTCAGCAACGGCACCTCGCGCACGGTCCACTCGGCGACGGACTGCGGCGCCCAAGCCTGATCGCGCGCGACCATCGCGGCCAGCTCCTCCACAAACGGCGCGCGCAGCCGGAGCACCCGCCGCCCCTGCGTCCGCTGAAATGACTCCCCCACGACCCCGAGTGGGAGAAACGCGAGAACCAGCGCAAGGCTCCAAGATCTCCTCGCGAGCCGGCGGAGGATTACTCGCAGCTCTTCAGCATCGCTGGAAAGATTCGAGGGAGGCGGAGGACCGGAAGACCCAGAGGCCGAACTCTTCACCACGCACGGACTAGATTGAAACGACATGCGGCGAGAGCTTTACTGCGACTCCTGTTTTCGGAAAGCAATTTGTGCCCGCCGGTCCCCCTGCGTCGCACTGAGTCCCGGGAGACCGTCTCGTGCCGTGCGTCGCCCAGCAGCCGACCCGTGCGAGACGGAAATTGGAAGTCTCACCGTGCCTTGAACACCTTGCTCCCGCGCGTGTCGATAGCACGAAGACACTTGTCAATTTGATTGTCAGCACCCCGGTGCTCCGTAAACTCGCGGCCCATGATTAGAGCGTTGCAGTTGATTTTCAGCCCGACAGAGACCTGGCAAAAGATCGAGCTGGCCCGGCGGGGAGTGCTTTGGGTTTTCTTCCTCTCGCTGCTGCCGCTCATGGTGCTCAGCGGGCTGGCCGAGGGCTACGCGCTGCTGCGGTGGGGCGAACGGACCGGCGAATTGGACCGGCAGACGACAATCAGTCTCGACCTCATGCTGCGCTATGAACTCGCGCAACTCGTCCTCGGTCTGGTGATGCTCTTCGTCGGCGCGAAGTTTGTCCAATGGATTGCCGACGGCTTCCATCTGAAGATCAATTATACGGCGTGCTTCACCGCCACGGCCTACGCCCTGAGCCCGATCTTCCTGCTGCGCTTCCTCGACAGCTTTCCTGGGATCAACACCTGGGTGTGCTGGGGCATTGGTGTCATCCTGGCCGTCTCGGTCCTCTACCACGGCGTGGGCCTGGTGTTGAAGCCCGACCAGACTAAGGGCTTTGGTTTCTTCCTCCTCCTGGCAATGTTCCTCGTGCTGATCACCGGCCTGTCGCACTTCGTCGCATTGGCAGTGCTGGACCAGAAGGTGAAGTTCTAAGCCATCACAATTCAATCGACTCCTTTGGTTTTAACGCAAAGGCGCGGAGACGCAGAGACGCAGAGGGTGGCGAGCCCGATTGTTCTCGGTCACCAAAGAGTGACCGTCTCCGGAAGGGCAAACGGGTTCTTCTGCCTCTGCGCCTCCCCGGCTTTGCGTCTCTGCGTTAAGCTGCAACTCAATACTTACGGCTTTATGTTGAGTTAGCAATTATGTTGAGTTTCTGTGGCAAAGGCCCGTAAGCAGGGCCTTTCGGCGCTCTCAAACTTCACATAATTTCAGCGGTCCTTCGGGGCGATGGGGTGCCGTATTCCTTTGAGCGGAGGCACGGGCAGGATGGGGGCATGAACCCTCATCGACCTCAAAATCCTGAAGCGATTCTTCAAGCCTACCACCAGCCTCTCAGCCGCGTGGTCGGTCTCGTCCCCAGCACCTGCCAGGAACGGCTGCGTCATGGGCGCGGTTTCTTGGAGGCCCTGCCGATTCGGCGGGTCCCAGACTTGGCCCGGCTCACCCCAGCGCGAATCGTCGGCCCTGTCACGGCGCAAGCGCCCCGCTATCAACCCGCCTCGCTCCGGCTCGTGGCCAGCGCGCTGCGCAGTTTCTTGCGCTTCGCCACGCTGCAGGGCTGGGCGACCGACCGTTTGAGTGGGGCGGTGCCCAAGATCGCCGCCGGCGCGCAGAACGAGCTGCCGGTTTATCTGAGCGGCGAGCCACTCCAGGGGCTGCTGCACAGTGGGGATCGCCGCACGGCCAGCGGCCGGCGCGATTACGCGATCGGCTTGTGCTTGGCTCGCCTGGGCTTGCACGCCGCCGCAGTGGCCGCCCTTCAGTTGGACGATCTGGACTGGCGCGGGGCCACACTCCGACTGGCCTCGAGTAAGAACGGAACGGCGGCGGGCTTGCCGCTCTTAGACGACGTCGGGCAAGCCCTCGCCGCCGATCTGCGCCGCGGCCGTCCGGCGAGCTCCGACCGCCCTGTTTTTCTCTCGCTGACCCGCCCGGCGATTCCGCTCCGTCCGCGGGCGATCAGCGCGGTGGGCCAGCCGCCTGGACATCGCCCGGCGCTGGGCCCGTTTTTGGGTGGCGTTTGATCCCCGTACCGAAATCCCTCCCGCCGGTTACTTCGGTCCGACCGTGCGGCGCCGGGCCGGGCCCGTGTACCGCCCGGAGGAAATCACCAAGCTCTTGGAAGCCACGACCGACTTGGGCGCTCATCACCCCGTGCGGGCCGCGACGTTTCGCACGTTGTTCGGCTTGCTGGCCTGTACGGGCTTGCGGATCGGCGAGGCCTTGTCCCTGACCGATGCCGACCTCGATGAGGCCGCCGGTGTGCTCCCCATCCGGCACGCCCAATACGGCCACGCCCGCTGGGTGCCGGTGCCTGGCTCCACGCGCGAAGCCCTCCAGCATTATCGAACGATGCGGGAGCGGGCAACCGGCTCGCGACTGACCTCGGCCTTCTTCGTGACCGTGCGCGGTCAACCGTTGGGCTACACTGCGGTCAGTGCCGTTTTCCGCAGCCTCTGCCGCCGGTTGGGCTGGACCCAGCCGCCCGTGCCCCGCCTGCACGACTTGCGGCACACCTTCGCCGTGCGCACCCTGCTGGACTGGTAGGAACGGGGCGAACCCGTCGCCGCCCAACTCTGGAGCCTCTCCACCTACCTGGGACATCGGCACTGGGCCGATACCTATTCAGTTGGAATGCGGAGCGCGCCCGCCCCGGGCGCGGTGGCTGGCGCCCGGTATCTGTCTAGCGAAGTCTTCGATCTCAAACCGACCAGGGACTATCCTCGCCGGCATGACGCCCCCTCTCAATGTGCGCGACCTCCTCGACGGCCATGTCACCCTCCAACTCGAATCCCTCGACCGGCTCTACCTCAACGGTTACGTGCCCAAGCTGCGGTACGGCGCCGGTCTGGTCAGTTTCCTGTCCCAGCACCGCGGCCATCCCATCGCTTGGCCCGCCCTGCTGGCCCACATCACCGGAAAGTTCGTCGCCGAGGTCAAGGCCTTCGCCCAGCGGGAAGGCATCCCGCTGTTCCCGTTCGAGCATAAACAGTCCAAGGACCGCCTCGTTCAGCAACTGCGCCGGCAGCGGACACCGTGCTCTGCTCAAGACCCCGCCCCGCGCACATCCAAGCACACCAGATCACCCCGCGCGTTCCGGCAGTAGATGCGGCCGTTGGCGAGCACGGGCACTGTCCAGCATTTCCCGCCCAGCACTTGCGCGCGCGCCTGCGGTCGGAACCCTTGCGGGCTGGCCTCCGCGATGACCAACTCGCCCTTGTCGCTCAAGATGATCAGCTTCCCGTCCGCGGCCATCAGCGAGCCGAGACCAAGGCCCTCTGATTTCCACAACACCTGCCCGGTCGCGAACTCGATGCAACGAACGTCCTTCGGTGGTGCGTCGGTGTTGCCGTCGATGCCGTAGAGGTGGCCGTTGAGGAGCACGCAACTGCTGAAGTGATTGGCCACGCCACGATTGGTCCACACGACCGACGGCTTGTCCGGGCCGAGCTGCAGCAACGCTCCGCCCTTGAGGAGCGTCGAGATGAACACCTTGTCCCCGCTGAAAACCGGATCGACGACATTGAGGAACCATTTCTCCACCCAGGGTAAACGCCACAACTCCCGACCGTCCCTGACGCGCGCGCCCACGAGCGCTTTGCCGGCGAAGATCGCGGCGCAACGCTCGCCACCGACCACGAACGGCACTGGCGTCGCGTAGCCCGCGATGTCCTTGCCCGAAGTCCAGACCACTTTGCCCGTGGTCTTGTCCACCGCCGTGCCGCCGTCACCGACGTTGAGCAGGAGCAAACCACCCTCGACCAGCGGCGAGCCGGCGAAGCCCCAGTCGGCCTTTTTCACGCCGAGTTCCTCCATGAGGTTCTTTTGCCAAACCACTTTCCCCGTGGCCGCTTCGAGACAGAGCAAGTGCGCCCGCTTGCTCAAGGTGTAAACCCGGTCGCCCTCGACCGTGGGCGTTGAGCCGGGGCCGCCCTCGTAGTATTTCGCGTCGAGCGGACAGGCGTAGGGATGTTTCCAAAGCTCCTTGCCCGTCGCCGCGTCGAAGCAATACACCGTGTCTGTGTCGTCTTTGTTGCCGAGCGTAAAGACGCGTTCTTTCGCGACCGCCACCGACGAAAAGCCCGTGCCGACGTTCGCCTGCCAGAGTTGCCTGGGCCCTTCCTTCGGCCAGGTGACGCTCCAGCCTTTCTCTTGCGAGATGCCGTTCAAGTCCGGCCCCCGCCAGCGCGGCCAGTCGTCGGCGAAAGTCTCGAGGGAAGCCGTGTGGAAGCCCGCGAAGAGAAGGCCCACCGCCAAGAACTTCAGTCCTGAAATCATGCGCGCACAGGTATCGCAGCGTGCGGTGACTGTCAACCGCGTGTTCGGAGTGTGCCGGCGATCGGCGGTCCGAGCCTCGCAGCACGAGGACAACAAAGTTCCGATGCCTCCCGGCCGGACTCTCGGACTCTGACGATCGCGCCGGCGTTTGGAGTGCGCCCGATCCGTCGCCGCTTTGTTCGACCAAAGGATCCCGAGGCGCCGACACCATCCGCGCGAAGTGAGCGGCGGCGACGCAAAGAACGCGGCGCTGAATCGCGCGCGCCCCAGACGCTTCGCGCTTACGGGAAGCCTGCGTCCGCCGCATCCCCCTCGGCACGCGGGTTGCGAAGGAGTCGAGCACACGCTGGCCGGCGCGATCGACGCTCGTCGAGGAATCCCGCGGTCTCTCCTTCGACGATCCACCGCCGAGCGATTTTGATTTCCATTCCGCGGATTCCAGCAATCCTGTGCGGACAAATCGGGTATGGACGTAAAGCTTCCCAAACTCGGTGAAGGCGCCGACTCCGGCGTCGTCGTGAGCCTGTTGGTCAAGGCAGGCGAGGTGGTGCAACTGGGGCAGCCGCTCCTCGAACTCGAGAACGAGAAAGCCGTCGCCTCGATCCCAGCGCCGGCGGCCGGCACAGTCACTCGTCTTCACGTGAAGCCCGGTGATAAAGTCAGCGTCGGCCAGGTGATGGTCACGCTGGCGGTGGCGGGGGAGGAGGCGGCAGCCGCAGCAACCAGCCCAGTTGCCGCGCCGGAGGCTGTGGCACCTGCGCCCGCCGAGACCGCGGCGGTCCCGCAACGGGCCCTTCAGTCAACCGCGCCAGAATTCGCCGAGCCTTCAGCCGGATCGCTCCATCCTCCGCCCGCGGCGCCGTCGGTTCGCAAGCTGGCGCGCGAACTGGGCATCGATCTCACGCGCGTGCGCGGCAGCGAGAGCGGCGGGCGCATCGTGCTCGCTGACTTGCGCGCGTACGTTCAGCGGCTGCAGCAAGTGGCGTTTCAAGCCAAGCCGGCTGCGCCCGCCGCCCCGGTCGCCACCCCTGGGCCGAAAACGCCGCCCACTGACCGCATCGACTTCTCCAAATGGGGGCCGATTGAGCGGAAACCCATGTCCCAACTCCGCCGCACGATCAGCCGGCGGATGGTGGAGAACTGGAGCACGATCCCTCACGTGCATCAACTCGACGAGGCCGACCTCACCGGCGTGCTGGAGTTGAAGCAGAAGTATTCCGCCGCCTATGAGCAAACGGGCGCGCGCCTCACGGTGACTTCGTTCGTGGTGAAGGCGGTCGTGATCGCGCTCAAGAAGCACCCGATCTTCAACGCGAGTGTCGATGAGACAATGCAGGAAGTTGTGTTGAAGCAGTACTGTCACGTCGGCATTGCCGTCGATACCGAGGCGGGCTTGATCGTGCCGGTGATTCGGGATGCGGATAAGAAGAGTCTGTTGGAGCTCTCGAAAGACCTGAGCGAACTCAGCGAGAAGGCGCGGCAACGAAAAGTGTCGCTGGATGAACTCAAGGGCGGCACGTTCACGATCTCCAACCAGGGCGGCATCGGCGGCGGACACTTCACGCCGATCATCAACAAGCCGGAAGTCGCCATCCTTGGCCTCGGCCGCAGCGCCTTGAAGCCGGTCGTTCGCGGCGACGACATTGGGTCGCGGCCGATGCTGCCGCTTTGCCTCTCCTATGACCACCGTGTGATCGACGGCGGCCAGGCCGCGCGATTCATCGTGGACTTGGTGCAGGCGCTGGAGCAGTTCAAGGAAGAGGACGTGCGGTTATGAGAACAAAGCGGAGTGATGGAGTGGTGGAGTGTTGGGGTGTTGCAGACAGCGTTCGGCACATCCGCCACCACGCCATCACTCCAATACTTCATTACTCCAGTCCGAGCGGCAGTTAAGTTCCCTATGGAACCAGCGTGCAAAAACAAGAACCGCGGGTATCAGCAACTCCGGGTGTGGCAGGATGCGATCGACTATTACACCCTGACGTGTCCGGTGTTTCGGGCTTTCCCGATGGACATGAAGCGGGTCGCGTCCCAGGCCATCGCGTCGGCCGACTCGGTGCATCGAAACATCGCAGAGGGTTACTGTCGCCGAAGCATTCGGGAGTATCTGAACCCGTTTCCTATGGCGCGGACTGAGCGGGCTCAGCGATCCATCACTCCACCACTCCATCGCTCCATCACTCCAACCCCTCGTTCCCATGGAACCACTCAAGACTGAAGTCGTTGTGATCGGCGCCGGCCCCGGCGGTTACGCCGCGGCCTTCTATGCGGCTGACAAAGGCAAGAAGGTCGTGCTGGTCGAGAAGGACGCGCGCCTCGGCGGTGTCTGCCTGAACCGCGGCTGCATCCCCTCCAAGGCCCTGCTCCACGCGACCAAACTCATCGGCGAGGCGAAGGAGTCCGAGCGCCGCGGCATCAGCTTCGGCACGCCGCAGATTCAGTTGGAGAAACTGCGCGCCTGGAAGGAGTCCGTTTTGCAGAAGCTCGGCCAAGGGATTGCCTCGCTCGCGAAGCGCCGCGGGGTGGAAGTCCTGTGCGGTCGCGGCTATTTCGAGGACTCGCGGACCCTGCGCGTCGAGACGGCGGAGGGGCAGCGCTTCCTCAACTTCGACCAAGCCATCGTCGCTGTCGGCTCGAAGCCCGCGCTGCCGAAGGCGTTCGACCTCGGCAACCCGCGCGTGATGACCTCCAGCGGGGCGCTGGACGTGGAGGAGATTCCCGCCGACTTGCTCGTCATCGGCGGCGGCTACATCGGGATGGAATTGGGGACGGTCTATGCCGCGCTCGGCAGCCGTGTGGTCGTGGTGGAGATGCTCGAGTCGATTTTGCTGGGCGCTGATGCCGACCTCGTGCGGCCGGTGATGAACTACGCGAGGAAGGCCTTTCGCGAAGTCCGCCTCAAAGCCAAGGTCGTCAAAATGGCGACGCAGGGAAAGCAGATCGAGGTGACGACCGAGCTGGACGGCAAACAGACTGTCGAGCTGTACGACCGCGTGCTCGTCGCCGTGGGCCGCGTGGCGAACTGCGACGACCTCGGCCTCGAGCACACCAAGGTCACCCGCGACGACAAGGGCTTCGTCAAAGTCAACGAGCGCCAGCAGACGACCGATCCGGCGATCTACGCAATCGGCGACGCGGCGGGCGGAATCCTTCTCGCGCACAAGGCCAGCAAAGAGGCGCGCATCGCAGTCGAAGTGATCATGGGCGAAGACAGCGTCTTCAAGGACATCGTCATCCCAGCGGTCGTCTTCACCGATCCGGAAGTGGCTTGGTGTGGATTGACCGAGACCGAAGCGAAGGCCAAAGGCATCGCGGTGCAAGTGGCGAAGTTCCCGTGGGGCGCGTCCGGTCGCGCGCTGACTTTCGATCGGACGGATGGCCTGACCAAACTCATCATCGAGCCGGAGACCGAGCGCCTGCTCGGCGTCGGCATCGTCGGCCACGGTGCAGGGGAGTTGATCGCCGAAGGCGTCGTCGCGGTGGAGATGGGGGCGACCGCGCGCGATCTGGCCGAGTGCGTCCATCCGCATCCGACGTTGTCGGAGACGTTGATGGAAGCGGCCGAGATGTTCTACGGCCACTGCACGCACGCCTACCTGCCGAAGCGGCCGGCGCCTCTCAGTGCTTGAGCAGATGACGGGTTGTGGTTCGTCCCTGTCTTGAGTGGAATGGCGAGACGACCCAACTCAAAATCCGAAATCCGAAATCCGAAGCCCGAAAGCCCAAGGTCGCGCGTCGCCGGGCATCTTCCCTCCGGACGCGGGAGGAAGACGGGCCTCCTGCCAGGTCACGGCCCCCGGACGCGGCTCGGAGGGCGCAGCCGAGTGGAACCCCGTGCCCTCGCCGGAGCGCGCTTCGGTTTTCGGATTTCGGGATTCTTTCGGGCTTCGGATTTCGGCCTTCGGGTTTGAGGCCCCGGCCAATGCCGCTGAAACCAGCGACAGACCGTGGTTGTTCTTTCGCGTGGTTCGCGTGGTTCGCGGGCCAAACCTCCGGTCCGCGGTTCACTCCTCCCGGGGCGCGCTGAACCTGCGCCAGGCCGACGCCTCCTCCCGGCGCCCTTCGTCGAGCGCGCGTTCCATGCGGTCCACCTCCTTCGTCCAACGGTCACGCTCCGTGCGCAGCCGCCGCTCGTCCTCCGCCGTGAGCGTGCGCAGTTTTTCCCGTCGCCACAACTCGTGCTCGGCGGCGCGTAGATACAGCCGCGCCAAGCCCAAGTCCGGCTCGTCCTCGAATCCAAACCGCCGATGCCACGCCCCGCTTTGCTCGTTGCCGTATTGGTAGCGGCTCACCAACCGGCGCCAGCCCTCTTTGTGCAATCTCGCCAGCGCCGACGCCACCAGCGCGCTGGCCACGCCTCGCCGTCGCCACGTTGGCGCGACAAACACCATGTCCAGCAGCGCCCAATCCTTCTCCTTCGTTTGCGAGATCACCAACGCCGCGCCCACGATCCTGCCCGCGTCCGGGTCGTCCGACGGCGCCACGGCCACGCACGAGGCCCGCAGCCACACGTGAAACGGTCCTTGGAAAAAGTGCCGCACACACTGCTGCGCTGACTCGGCGACCTGCTGTGAATCTTGGTCGCAAGACTCGAACGTGTCCGCGAAGGCCTCCGCGAAACACCGCCCCAATGCCGGCTCATCCTTTTCCTGCACGCGCCGGATGGCGACCGGCGCTTTCACCGCGCGCGGCTCGACCGGCACCGTGGCATGAACGATGCACAACCGCGGCGTGAGATGCGCCACGCCGTTGAGGTATTCCTGTTTCCAGGCCGGCTCGAACGGCAGGAGTTCGAACTCCTCCAGGCTCATTCGCACACGTCGGCTGCGCATGGCACAAGGATGCCCGCACCGCCGAGGCTTCGCCAGTCACATCTCGAAAACCGAGCCGACGACCGCGGAATGGACGACCGAATGAGCCGCGAAAGAACGGAAAGAACGCGAAGAAAAAGCCGGATTCTCTGCGCTCTTTGCGTTCGGTTGCGGCTGAAATCATCTGCCCCATGCCCCAGAGGCCGTGCATGATTTTGCAGGCGTGCATCGGGTAGGTCTTCCGGATGTTCACGAACACGAGGTTGTGGAAGACGCCTTCCGCCAGCAGCGCGATGTCCACGATCTCGGGGAAGTCCATCTTGAAGATAGGCAGGAAGAGTTTCATCCCGACTCGTCGGGACCGATGTAGAAGTCTTCCATCGGGGGGATGCCGACGATGGTGGCGGGCTAGACGGCGTCTTTGCGGTGCGTGATGGCGGTGACGTGGAAGACGGGATACGGCTCGCCCCGTGGAATACTTCCGCCAGCACCTAACTGCTGGGGTTCAACCGCCATTCCACGGGGCGAGGGCAAGGTGTAATAGCCGGTGTGGTCGCCGAACGGGCCTTCGTCGCGCAGCGGCTCGGTCGGGTCAACGTAACCTTCGATGACGAAGTCGGCGTTGGGCGAAACGGTTTTCAATTCGGGCAAAATGTTTTCAAGGCTTGGCGAACTCGGGGGCAACGATTTCAAATCCGGGCAAGCAATCACGGCCCTCCTTTTCAAGCATCAAGCCTTTGGAAGCCAGTTCTGTCGCACATCGTCCAAAACGACATCCAGATTTGGTGACTCGAAACTGATTCCCGGTGCGGGTACGCGATTGTCCCGCAGATTTGGTGGAACGTGCTTGTGATGCGGGAACGTGTCTGCCAGCGCGGGGATTTCCGGATGCTCCCAAGCGTCATACCAGGAGACTTTCTCGTCACCGCGATACACCTCGTAGCTGTAAGTCCGAATCCGCCGCGCTGCGAAGTCAACCAACTCCCACAGCTCCAGATGAACCCCACCCCGACATTCAACTCGTCCTTCCAACTTGGCAAGTGTCGCGCCAATGGGCGCGAGGGTTAGCGCTGAATGAGTGACAAACGGATGCCGCTCGGCCACCGCATAAACGAACGCGCTGTAGTTTGCGATGTCGTCCAGCGGTGCGCTCATGTGCCCGCCGGGGTGAGTTCCAATGCGCCAAGACCCGATTGCCGCCGCAACTCCCGCAAATGCTCATACACGAGTCGGCGGTATTGCGTTTCGCGCTCCTGCTTCGCTTCGTAGAAGCCGGCCCAGCGGATGAAATCGCGAGTCTGCTCCAGTTCCCCGGCGCGGTAGCAGTGGTAGAAATCGGCGGACAGCAGGCCGTATTGTTCTTCCAACGCCGCCAACTCCACGTCCAGCCCGTGGATGTCCCGGATGATGTCTTCGCGTTTCATGGCGGGAAAATACGTCAGCGTCGTGTGCGCAACAAGCCTGCAAAACAGCGTCTGGATCACGCCGGATTCGTTCGGATAGGAACGGCAGATTCTCGGCGGCGGGAAGACCAATGTGGAATCGCTCCTCCTGCTGGAGGCGCGGCCGTGCGCGTGTTCCCTCGCCCATCGGATGGGAGAGGGTGGCCGTCCGGCAGGGTGAGGGTAGAGACTTCGCGGAAATCGTCGCGGGCGCGTGGGACTTCGAGCGCATCAACCGCCGCTATGCCCGGCATCTGAAAATCCTCGACGAACGACCGGGCGGCGCGCTCTGCAATCTGAAATCTGCCATCTGTAATCAAGCGCAGCGTGGCGGGCGGCGGCGGAGCGCGAGGCGTGGCTGGAGGCGGTGACGAATGATCCGCTGCTGCCGGGTCGGATTCTGCCGTCCGATTGCCTGGGGCAACCCCGAAAGCCTTCGGGGTGGCGGCGGCGGGTGGAAGTGCTCCGGGACGCCAGCCGGTCCCGCGCCTGCGGGACGCGCGTTCAAACCCGAATAGCCCTGTGCAAAACTTTGTTGCAGATGCAACAAAAGTTCGTCACGGGCGCGGGCGGGAACGGATGGGCCGCAACCGCGAAAGCTTTCGGGGTTGGGGAGGTGTGGCGGACGGTGGCCCAGGGCAGCTCGTGCCTCGCAACCCTTGGGCTTCAAGCCGGAATCCTGTTGGGATTCTCAGAGGGCGCGAAGTCGTGGCGACCCGAGTGCGTCGAGCGAACGAGGTTGGCGTGAATGTTTCGCGTGTTCGATGCGTGACGCGAAGCGCGTGAATGAGTCGGACGCGCGGACGATGAATTGGTGCGCAGTCCGGGAAGGCGCTCGCTAACAATCCCAAAGGGGTTGCGCCCTCCAGCCCAAGGTTGACGGGCAACGCCTACCTTTTGGTGTGCGCTCGGAAATGGAAACAACGCCAACCGCATGGCGCCGAGGCAGGCGGATGAGGCGACCAATCACGCAGCTTGCTTTGAGACGACAATTTACATTACGATACCGGGCATAATTATCTCTCCCATGAACAACCAAGAGTCTTTGGGGCAGTCTCCCGCCAAGAGCGGGCACGCGGGCTACTCCATCTTGAAATCGGCCATTCTCATCCTACTAACATCCGTAAGCTCCATTAGCCTCCCGGCGGCGGTGCAATACCAGGTCGCCGCCAAGGAAGGCAATGTCGCGCCCGGTGGTGGCGGCGTCTTCACCGGGTTCGACAGCTACCCCGCGATCAACCACCAGGGGAAGGTGATCTTTGTCGGCGACGTCGGAAACACCGAGGGCATTTGGGTCGGCGCGCCTGGTTCGCTCGCGCTGGTGGCTCTCGAAGGGCAACCGGTGCCCGGAATCGCCGGCGCGACCTATTCTCACTTCTCGGACGACGAGAATGGTTTGCTCATCGCGTCGGATGGGGCGGTGGGCTTTGGCGTTCTGCTGGCCGGCCCAGGGATCACCAGCACCAACCATACGGCGATCATGGTCGGTCAGCCCGGCTCGCTGGCCGTCGCCTATCAGATGGGGACGCCAGTCCCCGGGCGGCTCGGCGAAACCTTTGTCGAGCCAGGCGGTGCCAAGTTCAGCACTCGCCTTCACTTGCGTGCGGGCAACCTCATCGGCTTCCGTGGCAGGACTTCCAACAGCGCTTCCCAGTATGGGTTGTGGGCTGGCACGCCTGGCAATATCCTCATGATCGTCGGTGCCGGTCAGGCGACCCCGTACGGCACGGTGGCGGACCAGCAGATGCGCGATTACGCCCTGGCGCCGGATGGCAGTATTTTCGTAGCCTTGGGGCGCGGAGGCTCGAACGGTGGCTTGACCGATCTCTGGCGTTTCGCGGCGGGTGGCCTAGCCGAAAGGCTCTTTCGCCAGGACGGGCCGGCGCCTGAGGGTTTCGATTTCGATTCCAATCTGACCCAAGCGAGGTTCACCGACGTGCGTTTCTACGCGCCGTCCACCCTTAAGTTCCGCGGTCGGATCATCGACGGGCTCGAGGCGAAGGAGGTCGCGGTCGTCCAGGACGGCGCGACGCCCAGCCTGCTGATCGTCGGCGGAAGACCTGGTCCGGCGGGAAGCGGGATCGTTCAGTATAACTTGGAAACGCACTTCAATGCCAGCGAAGCCGCGGCCAGCTTGGTGAATCTGACAAATGGGATGCGAGCGCTCCTTTACGGCCCGCCTGGCGTTTCGCCGGGTTCGTCCAGTTCCGGACGGACTGTCTTTCGCCAGGGAGACCCAGCGCCGGGCCAGGGCAGTGCCACTTTCGGGCTCATGTTCGGCGACTCCTTCTGCATGAACTCAGGAGGGCTCGTTGCCTTTCATAATTCCCTGAGTAACGCCACCAGCACGAACGACGCGACGATCTGGGTCTGGGATCCGGCCATCGGTGTGCCGATGCTCGTGGCGCGCGAAGGTTCGCCGATGGACTTCGGCGATGGCGTGGTGCGCACGCCGACCACCCTGACCTTCCGCGGAGGCGAGGGGCCGAGCGGAGGTCGGACCAGCGCCATGAACGACTCCAACCAGATCGTCTTTGAACTAATCGACCAAAATTTCGTCGAAATGATCGTCGTCGCCACCTACAGTTCCGGCCCCGTGACTTTCGCTGCCTGGGCTGCTTCTCAAGGTTTGACCGGTGACGACGCGCTTCCGGGAGCCGATCCGAATCTCGATGGCATCCCAAACATCGCGGCCTATTTTCTAGGACTTCCTGCACTAGGGACTACCTCTGGCAGTGGCCTCGGCGTCACCGCCAGTGGCAACACGCTGCTGGTCCGCTTTTCCAGCCCGGATTCCGTCTCCGGCGTGACCGTCGGCACCCAGGTCCGCACCAGCTTAGCCGTTGGCTTGTGGGTAACTGGACCGGTGCCGGCAATTGTCGGCACTAACGGCTCCTCCAAACTTTACGAAGTCGCGTTTCCAATCGACGTTGCAACAAAGTTTGGCCGATTGACGTTTGCGAATTAGCGTTGGGCCACCGGATTGGGATCAATCTCGAAACGGCTGCTCGCGAAGCTGGGGGTGTTCCTTTGCATTTGTCCCTGCATCAACCTTGATTCGCCCCACCATTCGCTTCGCCGCGATGAACGCTTCCGTTCTCAAAATCTTGCTCCGAACAAGCCGTCCATTTTCTTTCGGACGGTCTCATCCATCTTGATCAGCGGCGGCCAAGGGCGTTTGAATCCTTCACCGGGCAGCTTCTTTGTTGCATCTATTCCAAGTTTCGATCCCATCGCAGTCTCCGACGTGGCGTGGTCGAGCACGTCGGACGGCCCTTTGGTGAAGAGGCTGTCGCGTTGCGGATCGGTGTTGGCGCAGGGGCTTCACGCCAGTTCAATCTTGAGCTTGCGACCGAGTGCCAGGGCGACTTGTTCCAAAAGCTGAAGGGTGACGGAGGAGTGGTCGGGTGCGAACAGCCGGTCGAGTGTGGCCGGGCTGGTTTTCATGCGGCTCGCCAGCTTCCCGCGGGAAATTTTGCGGCGCTTCATCTCGCGCTCAATTTGCCAGGCGACGACGCGTTTGAGCGCGCCGGCTTCACACTCGGCGAGCAGTCCGTCCTGTTTGAGGAAGTCGTCGAAGTCAGAACCGATGTGCTCTTGTTTCATGGCCCTACTGTAGCAGACGCAGGCGGGTCTTCGCCAGTTCCAAATCGTCTTGCGGCGTCTTCTGCGATTTCTTGATGAAACCGTGAAGCAAAATCATCCGGCTTTCGCCCGTTGTGAAGATGACTCGCGCGATGCGGTCAGGCAGGCGGGAGCGGACTTCCCACAAACCTTTGTCGAGCTTGCGAACGAGCGGCATTCCCAGCGGCCAGCCAAATTGCACGGTCTTGAGGTCTTCACCGATGAGCCGGCGTTCCTCGCGTGGCAACGACCTGAGCCATTCGCGAACCGGTTCATTGCCGGAAGCGGTGCGGAAGAAAGCGACGGAGAGGATTGGTTCTGTGCCGTTCATCAGCGATCAAAGAGTTGGTTAATCTTTTGTTTCACGGCCTCATCCATTCGGATTAACGGCGGCCACGGCCTTTTGAATCCTTCGCCCGGCAATTTCTTCGTCGCGTCGATGCCGAGTTTGCTGCCGCTGGCGATTTCGCTGGTGGCGTGGTCGAGCACGTCGGACGGGCCTTTGGTGAAGATGCTGTCGCGTTGCGGATCGGTGTTGGCGTAGAGGCGGAAGAGGACTTCCCGGGTGTTG
>ORMF011791489.1_pt1 | contig 19090 bp, 6 predicted proteins | sample 1779871 | NCBI WGS metagenome assembly ORMF01 (sample SAMEA104232316, study PRJEB22302) | groundwater metagenome | biome: forest; feature: aquifer; material: groundwater | place: USA | collected 2011-08-07 | depth 5.4 m | reverse complement strand
TCTGCCCTAGCGCAGGCCCGCCGCGCTGTTTGGCGAGCCGCGCGCCTCGAAGGCGAGCTTCGTCGGCGGCATGCTCGGCATTCTTCAGATAAAGGGCCACCTGCATCTTTTCATAATCAGATTCAGGGATGCCCATTCTTTTTAACAGGGACCTCCTCAGGGGGTCGGTCAGCACGTTTTCTACCCTATCCATTCCCTCATAGCGCCCTCTAAATGTGCTTTGCAGGTTGCCGCTGGCCCTTCGATCGTGCTTATCAATAGGCAGAGAAGCGAGTATCGCGGCCCCTTCAAACGCGTCGCGGGTATCACGGTCGGCGTACACGGCATCAAGAAACGCGGGCAGGTTGTCCTCCGTCTGAAGGCGCTGTCTGAATACATTGAACGCGCGCGTCCCCAGGTCCCGGGAATACAAAGATTCAGAAATCAACGCCTTTAAAAGCTGGCGTGTCTGGCGGTCCACCGCGCCGTTTGCCGAACCGCTTTTTACGGGAGGCGCCTGGATCTGTGCGATGACTCTGGACAGAGCGGATGACAATTTCAGGCGGATATCGCTCACGGGTCTCATGGCTTTGTATTTGCTTTCCCCGCGCAGCCTTTCGAAGGCGAAAATACGGATGTGCTTGATGGACCCGGCCCTCACCGGTTTTCCGTGGAAATTTTTAAGCCTCATTTTTCTGAGCTCATCGGCTATTCCGGCGTGCGAGGCGACGCGCTGCCGGCCTATGCCGTACAGCATGAGAAGCACTTCGGCCTCAAGACGGTTGAGCGTGAGAAAATTATCCTTGAGCTTTTGGGCCGCGTCCTTCAGCGTCGTCCCCTCAGGGACGCCGATCTCGTCCGCCAGCCATTCCCAGCCGTCCGCGTATTTTGCCATCAGCTTTCGCGACTGCATGACCATGCGGCTGACGCTCTGGTCGGACATAGGCCCCTGTGTCCTCCGGTCTTTAAGCGGACTCTGGGCCATTTTTTCGCCGACCTTGGCGAGATAGTCAAACTGCTCTTGGGCGTCAAGTTCGTAATACCACTCGACGGCGAGGCGGTGCCTGGGAATTAAAAGGTTCAAGCGTTCTTTCAGCAAGCGCCTGAGTTCGGGCGCCGTGTGCTTGCCGGGGTCCATGCCCATGTCGTCGGCGAACACTTCCCACCCATTTTTTCTCGACCGCTCGCGGCTTTTCTTAAGTCGGGATGACATCTCCGCATACTGGCTGCCGCGGCCGCCGGACGCGAAATACCCCTTCAGCGCTTTGATGGACTTGGTATGAAGCTTGAACAAAAAATGATTATCTTCGGGGTCCGGGTAGTCCTCCGGCAGTTTTTCATGCAGCTCTTTTCCTATGACTTTGCTTAAATACCTTCCCTTGACGCGATGCATGTCCAGACCGTAGTTCCGTCTCAGATAAATCTGAATGTCCTGAGGCATCGCGTCTATCACGCCGTCGGTGATCTGGCCGGCCTTAACGCCGACCTCCGAAGCCAGCTCTTCTCTGCCGGTGGGCGGATTGCCCCTGAGCCAGCCGGTCACGTTTTCCCGGACGGCCTTTATCTGACGGGCCGTTTCAAAACGCGGCCGGCCCGTATTGGCGTCGATGAGATTCAAACGCCTCACCTGTGAGAATATTTCCTTGTCCCCTTCGAGGCTTTTCCTGCCGATACCGTAGCGACGGGAATAGACGGCCCACAATTCATAAGGGATGGAATAAAGCAAATCGACGCTGAAGCGTTTGACAGGAAGACGCGCGTCCTTTGAAAGGCGTTTCAGCGCATTCTTGTCAAGGCGGCCGAACTCTCTTTCTATCGCTTTTTGATTTGCCGGCACAGCGAGCCGCGCGCCTTCCTGTACGGATTGACCCGCAGAAGCGGCATAGTCCTCTCCTGCCCAGAAATGATGGGTCGCCTGATTGAAAAAATGCTGCGCTAAAGCGGACTGGCCGAAACGTTCAAAAACCTCGGATTTTCCTTCCAGCTCCTCGCCTAATCTGCGATGCAACAGCCCCAAGGCAGCCGCCGTCTCGTCCGCGTCTTCCCATTCCAGGGCCGATTCGTGTAAAAGGATCGCATGCCTTAGATGCAATTCGCTGGAGCTGTAATATCTCCTCGATTTTTCGATTTCGGCCAGTCGCACAAAGTCAGCGGCGCGCAGCAACATAATATCCGTGACGCGCTTCCTGAGTTCGGGATAGCCCCTGGCCTCTTTAAGACCGCGGAGTATTTTTTCGGCCCTCCTTCTTAAAAGTTCGCGGTGATGAATCGCCCAGGTCGAAACCGCTGCGCGCTCTTCGGCTCGCTGCAACAAACGATCGGCCGCCTCCACTGCCGACCGCAGCCGATACGCGCGGCTGCTTTCCCATTTCTCCTGGTCGATTTTTTTAAACGGCCGAAGCTGCTCTTCCTTGGACAAAAATCTGCGTGTTCTATAAATTTGATACTGCCCAATAGCGGCTTTGGAACCTGAAACATCCGTATCTTTTCTGGCGAACCGGGAGCCGGAACCGGTGCGCCCGGCGAACAGCGATTCCTTTGCCCAAAATACGCTGCGAACCAAGCCGTACGCCAGCCCCGTATAAAGCAGCATCAGCGCCGGCGCCGCGAGGTAATCGCCGCTGGAGCCGGATTTCCAATAAAGAAACACCGAGGCCAACAGTGGAGTCACCAACGCGTTCATCCAATGAAACGGCGTCGTGTAGGGTCCCACAGCTCGGCTCTGCGAAGTTCCATTTTTTACGCTTTGTACGGAGAGGTAGGCGTTAGGTACCGCCGAGACCATGGAGAACACGAACAACACGGCCTTCATTACGTCGTCGAAACCTGAGGAACCGCTGAAATAGTAGCTGAACGTATTCACCGGCATCCAGAACAATATCTGGAAGGTGAAATAGGCCCGGCGCTGATAGATCTGCGGCCATTTCGCCGAAACCAGCCGTATCAAATAGGAAATGACCGGCTCGCCCGCGTCACGCCGTATCTCCATCGCCCCGAACCAGGCGAAAGCGACGAGGTTGGTGATTTGTGAGAAAATGAAAAGGTCAATGAAAGGCTTGAGCCAGAACAAGGGGCTGTCCTCGGGCAGCACTTTCAAGAGAGACACAAACCAGGGCACGAAATACGCCAAGCCCGAGGCCAGCAGTCCGGTGCGTACAAAGCGCTCGAAGTGCCAATTCCTGTCTATCAAAGCGGAGGCCGCGTGCCCCGTGAGGGCGCTGATGAGAAACAGGCCCACGAAAGACCACAGAGGGATATGCGCCACGGTAAACCACGAAACGCCCGCCACCAGCGCGCCCGCCATCGCGACGCGCCACCAGGCGATTTTCACTTGGGCCAACCGCGAGCCCTCTTTTTTGAAAGCGATGATGTTTTCGTAAATCCTTGTGATTCTTTTTTGCCGATCCATATAACCGCCGGAGTTCTCATGAAGCTCGCCGCTTTTTCCGACATGTCCGGCCCGCAAATCCCAAACTGCTTGTTTCTTCGCGACGGTCAACATATTTATCATCAGTAACCCGTTGTGCCGGTCATTGAGCATTACAGCCTCGGCGAAATCATTGAACCTCCTCAGTTGAAAGCGGTTTTTAACCGGCGCTTCTAAAAAACTGCCCGGTTGGACCAGCACCACTTGACCTCCCGGCTGCACAAGGTCGAAAAGGCCCTCTGTCCACTGCTCGGATAAATCCCGCACCCAGGGCGCCACATTTTGCAGCCGTACCGTTCCTATATTTTTTCCTGCTAAAGTCTCTTTCGAAATCTTTCTGACATCGAGGTTCAACACTTCGATGTTGGACAGACCCAGCGCCTGGGACAGTGTCTCCCAGAACCTGCCGACGCGCGCGGACGTGTCGACTAAAATCACCGGCCTTCGTACCGGGCTCTCCATGATGTCCGGAAGATAGTCTTCGAAGTTCGTGCCGCTGGCAAGATCCATGTAGGCATAATCGGCGCCGGCGACCGGCGATTGAGGCGCCGCGTAATAGGCCAGGCGGCGGTGCGGCCCGTCCGGTCTTGAGGCGTGCACATAATCTATGGCTGTGACGGCCGATTTAAGCGCCAGGTAATCCAGGGCGTTGCGGTCCATCGCTCCTTGCGACTCATGGGTGAAGTTCGCGCCTTGGACCATCTTTGTGAGCAAGCCTGGCATGCGGGCGTCATTCAGCTGTCTATCGGTCTGGCGCATGCTTTCGGGAGTGGGATGGAAGCTTGGAAATAGAAAATCCGGCCTCTTTTTCAATCGCTCAAGTACCGGCCGGCCATCCCACACAATATCAGATGTGTTTATGAAGAAGGCCTGCACCTCGGCCAAATAATTGGCAAAGACTATGTCCTCTCCGCCGTTGATTTCATCGACGAACGCCTTTTCTTCAGGATGCGCGGCCAGAAACTGCGCCGTGATTTCGCCGTTGAGCCGCGCCATTTGGCCTTTGATTTCTTTGCGCAATGGCCTCCAGTCATGCCCTTGAGAAGGTTGATTCATATCCCAAAGCACGTAACCGATGGCTGCGGCCGGCACAAGCGCAAGAAACCACCGGCGACTGATGCCTTTGGTCACAGGCTGAGTCGCCTCGACCTGTTTGGCCGCTTTGGCTCCGGTCTTTCTTTCTCTACGCTCTCTCTGCCGCCTCTCTGTGCGTCCTTCTCCTCGCGCGAGTCGAGCTTTATCTTCATTTAGCGCAGACTCGCCGCGCTTTTTGGCGAGCCGCGCGCCGGCCAAGGAGGTCCCGCCCCCCTCATGCCGCGGCCGAGTCTGCGCTTCATTCGAAAGCGAATCAATGAACTTTAATATATCTCCGTCAAACAGGTCTTCAGGGCCGGGTCGATATTCCGCAAGACGTTTCATGTCGGAAGCGTTCAGTGCCGCCAATCTTTCAACCTGAGCGCTTAGGGGGGCCGGGATTCCTGCTTCAGACAGCGCGCGAAGCCTTTCCCTGAAAATAGATTCATGCTCCGGCTGCTGCCCCTCTTCATTTGCCGCCTCACCGGCTTGCAGGGAGTCCCTCAAGGTCCCCGCCGGAGCATACTCTGACAAGGCGTTGAAATTCCGAATAATATCCGCGCTGACACCTAGCTGCCCAAGCGTCTTTTCGGCCTCTTCCCATGCCTCGACAATGGACTTAAGCGTGTAATAAATTGTTTTGATCTCAACGGTTTCTGGGTCTGCAGCGACAAGCGATTTAAGAGACGGCCTCATGGCCCACAGCGCCCGCGCAAGCGCGTCTTCCATCTGCTCATAAGCGATATTCTCTTTCAAGCTTTCTATATCGCCTTGCGTAAAAATGCGCAAGCCTTCAGGTTGTGCCGACCTGACATCATCTTCCAACGCCGCATTTAGTCCTGTAACATCCAATGAGCCGTAGTAATCCGTGAAATCCGGTCTGACGATCAGTTTGCCCAGGCGCAGAACGGGATATTTTTTTTCTGAACGGCGCCATTCTTTCTGGATGGCGTAAAAAATAACGACGAAATTCCTCAACAAGTAACGGAAATCGGCCTCGTGCCCGGCTTCTAGCGTCCGAGGGTTGATGTCGAACTGAAAATCTTCGAAAACCATGGGTCCAAATACTTCCGAAAGCTCGGAGGGGGGTTGAATTTTTATGCGGGGCGTGAATAAATTCATGAATGGCCTGTCACCGCCTTCATGCTCGACGGTATAGGCGTATCCAAAACGCTGAAGCTGCGAGTCAAAATCCTTTCCGGATTGGTATAAAGAAACGCGGGTTACGTGGACCCTGGGGTCTAGCGTCTGCACCGGTTCCACTTCAAACGTTTTTCCCATCATTTCGACTTCATCATCAGGGACATCCCATCTCATGTCCATCGCCGAAGGTATCATCGATTTGCTCGCGATGGCGCGAAAGGCCCTTAACAGCTCGCCGATGGCGGGGTCGGATAGTTCCTTTATCGGAAATGCGAGCCGCGACGCGTTGACCGGCGGCTTTACGGCCATCTCGAGATGGCGGAGCAGCCAGGTCTCGTCGTCATTCGGTGCCAGACTCATGCTGCCCACGATGAGACCGTCATTCTGCCAAGCGGCCAGCTTGGCCGCGTACTCATCCCTGCCTACCCATTTATGATTGACTACGATTTTGGTGGCGTTCCAATCGCCGGCCTTCCTTGCCACCGCCAGGTCCGCCCCGTACGGGTCCGCGATCACGACATCGGGGACATATCCGTTAAAGTCCACGGGCCTGTAATACATGCTGTGCGGCGAATACTCGAAGCGGATTTGAAAGTCGGGATGGATTTTACCCTCTGCCTTGAGCTTGTACATCCACTGCTTCATCCTTTGTTGAAACCGCGGGTGCGCCTCGTGATGGAAAATCAACAGCCTCTTAAAGCGCTTGACGTCTTCGGCCAGCCGAGCCCCAGTTTCTGCATCTAGCGCAGGCTCGCCACGCTCTTTGGCGAGCCTGACACTCGGCAGAGCGCCGGTTTCATATTGGCGTGTCTTGACGCGTTCGATGTAAGCGGCCAGGGGCTCGGGCATGTCCTCATCGCCGATACTGGCCACGATCACGTGCACGCCGTGAATTCTTTCGGCAATTTGCAGTGCCGTCAAAAGTTCTCTGTTGGTCCTGACCGTGGTCGCCGAGGCGCCTTTGGCCTTGGCCGCGGCCTCATAGTCCGCGCGTGCCGTGCCGTAAATCGCCTCCACCGCCGCCGAGTCCGCGCCTGAGCGCGGCATGCCCATGCCGAGACTCCGGTTATCGAACACGACAAACACCGCGTGCCGGTTCTGCTTCACAAATTCGGACAGCAGAGCCTCACCTTTTTGTGCGTAGCCGCCGTCGCCCATCAGCGCCACAGGCAGACTGCGCCCCGACAGCGCTACGGCCATCGCCTGTCCCGCCGACACGCCCATCTCGCCGTAATTCCAGTTGGACAGCGTATCGTCGCCGTGCTTGGTCGGCATATAAAGCGCCGGGAACCAGTTCGTGCCAGGATCCACCAGATACGTCAGAGGCTTTCTTGAGAGGTTTAAATTGAAATATCCCAGCACCCGATGAAGCGTCGACCGCAAAATAGGAGCCGCCTGAATGTCCCCGATGCCTCCGGACGTCACCTGATCGGCGAAACGGAGCTCGCCGGCTACCGTGCCTTTATAATGCCCGGCCACAGCCAGGCGCGTCAGCTCTTTGAGAAAATATTCGATGTCTTCGCCTGCCGGGTAGCGTAGCGAGTTCGTTACGTAGATCGTGTTGGCGGGGAAAGCACGAGACGCGACGCCGGTTTCAAAGTGAGTGGGGATACGGCGCGCGCCTACTACCAGCGCGAAATCAGCGCTTTTCATATAATCGGCAGTTGCCCGTAGCGGCACGGTCATGTCGCCTTGATAAGGACCGCCATAAACGGGGCTGGCCTCATCGACGCGGCCCTTGGCGCCCCAGGAAACGGTGGTAAAAATTCCCAGCTCTTCCGCGGCGCGCGTCACCGGCGCATTCAGGCGGCGCGGCATGCCGTCGCCGACATGCATGGCCGGCCGGCTGCTTTTTTGAAGCTGGGCCAGCACGCGGGCGGCCTGACGCGACAGGGCCCGCGCATCTTTTGCGTCCAGAGTTTTGGGTTGGGGACCTTTAAGCGACACCGGCTTTGTCATTTCATTCATGATGCCGGGTTGAATGACGACCAACACCGGAGTCCGCCGGCGTCTGGCGGTCAACACCGCGCTCTGAAAACGTTTGGCTATTTTTTCAATCGGAAAACCGCGCGAGGGCCTGAGCTCGAACACGGGTATGCCGAGAGCACGCGCGACCGCCGCGTCGTTGTCCCGGCTCGAAACCGTCGCTGTGGGATGCGTGGCCGAATGTATGCCGTCGGCCCGCGTACCACTCTCCCCGAAAGAATGGGCACCGGCCAGGATGATCACGGGCAGGCCTTCGTTGCGCGCCTTGGCCATCTCGACCAACACCGGTTTGATGCCTACGCCCTGAGTCGCGACGACCACGGCTATCCCATTGATCTGCGCCAGACCGAAAGCCACGTCGGCCAGTATGAATTCGTTGGGCGAAGGCCTCAGCACTTTGAATTTGCCGCTGTGGGCCAGGTGCAGTAACAGTTGGGAAACTGTGCTGCCCGGGTACACGACTATCGGCCTCTGCACCGGTGAGGTGCTGCCGTCAAAGACCAGCGTCTCCAGAATCTCGGCTATCGCGTCGCCTACTTTCTTCTCGGGCAGCTCGGCCAGGCGCGCGCCCTCGATGCGGACTTCGACTCCTTGCGACACGAGCTTGAGCGCCTGCGTGATAAGATGGCGATTGAAATCCGGGATGTCTGACGCCGCGTCGAAAATCTCCGTAGTTGTGCCGTCGTTTTTATAAACATGTAGTATGCGCCCGTCATTGGCTCTCAGACTGTTCAGTTCCTCGCTTACAGCCTTTTCCCAACGCGCCAGGTTGACTGACCTGTCCCCCTCGTCGGCAAGGTCCCTCAGCACCCACAACACAACGTCGGCATTTTCGAGGAGATAGTAGTCGAGTCGGAAATCATCCGGGCGGCCTTGTTTGGCACGCAACAGATTGATCAGCTCACGCGCGTTCAGCCGGCGCCCATAGATAAATTCTGACAAACCATGCACAAACACCGAGGTCTGATCCTCCTCGGACAACTGCGTCAAAAACGCGAACGCGTCATTCTGATCCGCCAGAAATTTCAGGAAAAATTGCCTCCACAGGGCGCCCTGAAGCTCGAGCTTTCCAAGCTTCTGAGCGTAGTCGGGCGCCAGGCGAACCTGAGTCTGCGGCCAGGTGTCATGGTCGGGTACCTCGAGGGCCATTCGGGTGCCCGCGGAGACAGCCGTGATGAATGTATCGGCTTTTTCAAGCGCGGCCGCGTCAAAATCAAAATCCGAGGCCAGCGCCGCGAATAATTTTTTCTTTTCGGATCCGCCGAGCGCGGAAAAGCTCGCCTTCGTGCGTGCGATCTGCTCGAGAGTGGCCCGACTTAAGGTTTTTTTGGTGAGATAGGGAATGCCGTACGCGAATACTTTATTCAGGTCATCAATGGCGTAGGCGGTGGCGAGCACGGAAAACGTCCGGAAGAGACCCCTGTCGGAAAATGAGACCCGCGTGCTTTGATACAGCTTGAACGCCCAGGCGCGCTCCATAGGAGAGCCGCGCTGTATGCCCTGCGTCCTCAGAAACTTTAGAAAGACTTCGGAAAAAGCGGCCTGCTGCGCAGCGTCTTCGCTTTCCCCCGAAAGCCTCAGCAGAAGATAATGGTCAAAATAGTCCCGTCTTAAGGCGTTTATTTTGTCCGAAGTTTCTATATCACGCAAAGCCCTGTTCAGGTGAAGCGTCTTCGCGGCCTGCTCCTTTGAGCGCAGAGCTCCGAATCCGGACTTCTTCAGCCGCTCGAGATCCGGCTCGCGGTTGTGCCTCAACCGGACCAGCCCATAAGCCTCGCCTTCGAATCGGGTGCTGTCGGCCAATCCTAAAAGACGTTTCAGCCTTTCGACCCTGCGCCGTAGATCGCGGTTACGCTCGTCGACCGCGTAATACACCTCTTTGAAAATCCCCGTGCTCGTGTTGGCTGCGATGCGCCGGATAGAGGCGATGCGGCTATCCACCATGCGCAGGGCGCCGTCGATCTGCTTGACGGCCTGCGGCCCACGGCCCGCCTCGAGTTCGCGGCGAGCGTTCTCCACATGGTCTTGGGCGACGATTTTTTCTATGCTCCACATCGCCCTCATGCGTGTCTGTATGCTCTTGAGCTCAGACACACTCTCCGCGACGGCCTTGTCGCCGCGGCGGATGTCCGCGCGCAGACCGCTGAGCCAGGACCTCAGCATGCTGAGCTTGTCCATTTCCTTGAATTCGCTCTCCAGACGGCGGTTCACCGAGGCCACCGCCTGCCACAGCAGAGAAAAATAATGTTTTCTCGGCGCATAGTCGGGAAACTCCTCATCCCCGCGCTGCGGCCTTAAATAAAACCCTCCCTGCTCCACAAAATAGCCCTTGCCCTTCTCATAGCCCACATGGCTGCGCGCTAACCGAGCGGCATTTTTCTCACCCAGCGCAGGCTCGCCGCGCAATTTGGCGAGACGGGCACCCTCTTTCCTATGCTGGCTTATCCCCGCGTCGAAGGCCTGCCCCAGATCGTGAAACGCCTGCACCTGTTCCGGAGCCTGCTGGCGCAGACGCGTGATTTCAAAACTCGCCTGACCGAATTCGGCCCCTTGGAATCTCACTGTGACGCCGCCAAAAGTATGGCTCTCGAGCCTGGCCAGCTCGACTACCGTATTGTCTTCCTGTCCGGTCTGGTATCTGACGCCGGCATAGATCTCCCGCCCCACGAGGCGTACTTTATGTAACAGACGGAAGTCGGGGTCTCCCTGCACTTTCACGTCTCTGCCGGCCGGCACCGAAATCACTTCTTTGACTTCCGGGGGGACTTTGGCCTCATGCATGCGTATGATCACCTCAGCCTGCAGTATGTCTCTGTTCGTGATCCCGCCCGGAAACGTCCTGAATTTTTCCAATAGTGCGTTCAACTCGCTGTCTGCCGACGGCTTTTCCAATTGGATCATCCACAACCAATGCCCGTATCTATCGATGGTGGCCCAAGGGGGTCTGGCGAGCCTGGAGGCAGCCGCTTCCTCGCCCTCCCCGGACCATGCGCCCAGTTGAAGGGCTTTTTCGTTTTCCGACACCTGCCACGGAAACCCCAGCCGCCAGACGCGCTCGACAAATCCTGAGCCGACGTCCTTCCACGCCTTGGCGAGCTGCTTCTGCCTTTCTTTGCCCGCGATGCTGAAATCCACCTCTTCCAGACGCACGGGCAGCGCCGGCGACTGTATGGCCTGTATGAAACGCTCTGTGTCCGGCACGCTGACGCCTTCGCCGACGGGGCTAAAGATACGCGTCCAGAATTCGTGCGGGCTGTCATAAATGCCGGCGTCGCGAAACAACTCGACGGCGTGCCGCCGCAGCGCGGGGTCGGCCATGATGGCCGCGTGCGCCTGGGTGAGGATGCCTATGTTGTGCGCGACAAAACGGTGCACCAGCTCATGCGCCAGCACATTTTTCATCTGCCATCGGTGGCTCTCGGACAAAAGCGCGCGCTTGGTCGCGGCCGGGCGACGCTCGAAGGCAAAACTCGACGGTGCGGAAAGCACGATATGGTCACTTGAATAAATGCCCTGCAACCACTTGAGTATGCGCGCACGCCCCTGCGGCGTGGCTCTATGCGGCTCTATCGATTTCCAGACCGTGTAAAGAAACGGGTCACGGTACCAGGCAAACCACCCGCGAGTCCCGTGATCAATCTCTATCAATATACGGTCCAGCATTTCGTCTGTGAATTCAGGCGCCTGCCCCAACAGAGACAGCGCCGCCGGCGTCCCTTGAGGATACATGCGCGTGGCGCGGTTCACCGCCGCCTGCAAGGTGTGCGGCACAATGTATATCCTTCGATTGTAGGAAACCTGAGTGATCCATCCCAGATGATCGAGCGTGTATCCCCCCAAACCCGAGCCGTGGACGATTTTAGAAAGCCGTGACGCCGCCGCTTTCACAAGCGTGACCGTCACGGGCGAGCTGAACTGCGTCGCAGCGGCCATAGCACCGCCGGACAGCGCCGCTTTAAATAAATCATTTCCGGAAAGCCCGCGAAACGGCATGCGGCCGGCCGCAAGCGGGAGCTGGCTTTCCTGAATTTCATTTTTGGCCGGTGGGCCGGCGAAGCGCTCGCTCGGTCTGGAATTAAATTCCGACAAGAGAGCCGTCAAAACCCTCTCGCCGTTCCAGACAAATTGCCTGCCCGGCGTCAAACCGATGTTCGAGGAATCGGAGTGTCCCGGGGACGGGACTTTTTGGCTTGGAATCTGGGATAGGAGCAGTTCTTCGTATTTCTTTTCATTTGTCTCTGTCATCACCTGCGGCATCAGAGACACATAGGCGATGTTATTCTGCCTGAACAGCTGCTTCAAATGGCGCGTGTGATAGCCCCCCGTGATGAGCACGGCCTCCTTCTGCCCCTCTTTTTCCATCTTGGACGACAGGTTGCTTAAAAACGCCTCGTCGCGCGAAAGCGTGAGCTCATAAAACCGCAGCGCCAGTTCCAGGCCGTGGGCATACTCAGGCTCCAAAAAAAGCGCGTCCTCGTAATGCGAGTCCAGGCCCATGAGCTGCCCATTCAAAAACCCGCTTAAGGCGGCGTTGTCCAAGAACGCGATATTTTCTTTAACGGAAACATATTCGGCCCCGGACAATCTCAGATTGAACAGCTTGCGCAAAATCTCCAGCGCCCGCGAGACCTCATAAAGCCTGCGCTCTTCGGCCGTGCGGGACAACGCGCCGAACACCAGCGCCTCCAGCCTGTCCTTTTCCTCAAACAGTTTTTCGGCGTCGAGTTTGGAGGCCTCTTTGAGATAATCGAAATATTTGAACAACTCGGGATAGAGGCCGTCCGCGTCACGGTCCTTGAGCTTTTCCTCGAGAAACGCGCACAGCGCCTGCGTCTGAGAGGACTCGGCGCTCCGGGCGGCGGCCGCGTTCCCGACGCGCATGAGCTCCGCCAGCGTCTGACGCCCCGCCTCAGGCAGCGCCATCACGGCCTGGATTTGCTCCTGGCCTGCTTTTTTAAAATCGATGCTCGCCTCTCTTTGCTTCAGCGCCTCAAGCTGGGCCGCATGGGCGAAAAAATCACGCGGCAGGCCGATCCGCCGCGCCTGGGTGACCAGCACCTCAAAGTAGTCCGTCAGCGGCATTTCGTTTTTTAGAAAACGGCGTCTCTCCCCGTCCAGCACGAACAGCGACGGGTTGTACAGCCTGGGCCTCAGCGTGCTCACCGCGCGGTCCATTCGGTCAAGATAGGCGTTCAGTGTTTCGCGTTTCTGCGTGAGCCTTCCGTAAACATCGAGGCTTTGCAAATACAGACGCCTGTCCTCCACCCCCCACAAATGGAAGTCACGCTTCGACGTCAGGTCCAGAAAATCCGCTCCCTGTATCGCGCCGCGGCTCAGGTATTTGGCCGCCACGCGCGCGCGCCGCTCGGCCGTGCCGTAACGCCTGAGAAAAGTAAGCGAATTGTCACCGCTGCCGGCTTCCAGAAAAACAAACTTTAGCGGACGCTTGGACAGGATGCTCTCCAGCGCCACGGCGATATTTTTTTGCGCGGACTCGTTGGCGTGCGCGTCATGGATGAGAAATACTGTTTTTTTTGCGTTGTGCGGTACGAAGGTCTCTTCAACGCGCGCGACAGACGCGGGAATCTTTAGGCCGAAATCGGCGGGACCTTGAAAAAGCTTTGCGGCCTGAACATCAGGGTTGGCGAACGCGAGGTCCTGCGCCAAAAACGCCAGGACAAGAACTGCGGAAATGGATTTTAAAATTGGCTTCTTTTTATTATACGGGGTGTTCAAGGATTTCAAATAAAAAAGTCCACCAAAATTGGGCGATTTTTATGTCCCTATTTTCCGGGTCCAACGGTTGTAATTACCTGCAGTTGTTAAAGATAGAAGTATGCCCGAAGGGCTGGGGGAAGGCAAATTTTTCGAGCTATATAAATACTTTAAATATTACTTATTTATACGTAAAACTATCAAATTTTTTCAGCACTTGCTGGGTGATTCTCTCATTGGCGGGAGTGGGCACTCCGGCCCCCCGTCCCAGACGCAAAATAGCGCCGTTCAGCGCCTCGATGTCCGTGCGTTTGCCCTTTCTCAGGTCCTGCAGCATGGAAGGAAAATGCGACGCCGTTTTGGGGATCAGCGACCCGACCAGGAGTTCAAGATACGCTTCGGCATCCGGCGGATCCAGCGCGAGATTCATTTTTGCGGCCACCGCGTAGCACTCGCGGACCACCTGCGCCATCTCATTTTTGGTTTCGGCGTTCTCGAGGATCTGGCCGTAAGGCATCTCTCGCAGAGTGCAGATGCCGTTCAGCGCGCAGTTGTAAATCACTTTGGACCAGATGAACGGCAGTACGTCGGCAACGGGCCGCGTGGGGATCCTTGCCAGGGCGAAAGTGTGGGCGATCTGCTCAGCGGTGACGCGCGGCTTGGCCCCGGGAGCGGGCCCGATGACGATATCGTCGGCGGTCACGGTGACGCGCGCGACGCCGGGCTCAAGCTCGACACCGAATATCACACGGCCAACGAGAAACTGCTCGGGCTTCACGTGCTCGAGCACGGTCTCGATGTTGCCGAGCCCGTTCTGAAGCGAAAGCAGCATGGTGTTCTCACCCATGAGCGTCGCCAGCTCACGCACGGCGGCCGTGGTGTCGGGAGATTTGACCGTGAGGATGATGAGGTCGAAGACTTCGCCCGACGCGCGCAGCGATTCGATGTCCGTGCACACGTCCAGCGCCTTGATGCGGTAGTCGCCCCAGATGCCCGTGATGGTGAGGCCCTGTTTTTTGACCGTGTCCAGGTGCCACGGACGACCGAGCAGCGTCACCTCATGCCCCATGCGCGCCAAAAAGCCGCCGACCACCGAGCCGACACCCCCGGCCCCAAAAATCAATAGCTTCATAAAATGCGGTTAAATCCCGGATTTTTTATATTTGGTTTTATCGAAGACGCCGGCGGCGAAAAAGGCCTTTTTGCGTTCGGTGCATTTATTGCACTCGCCGCAGTGCTCGTAGCCTTTGGGGTTGATACAGGAGAACGTGAGTTCCAACGGCAATTTCTTTCCCAGGAGAATGACGTCTTCCTTCTTGAGTTTTTGGAACGGCGCCAGCACCTCGATCTCCTTGCTGAGCCCGATGGACAAAAGCTCGGACATCTTCTTGAAAAAAATCTTGGAACTGTCCTTGAATGGGTTCCCGCGCAGCACGCCGATCTCTATGGACGGGATATCCTTCACCGCGGCGAAGCACCCGGCCTTCGAGAGGAAGATGATGTTACGGCCCGGCAGGTAAACAGACTCGTCTTTGGAGGACGACCCGGGGATCTTGATGCCGGTGATGCTCCAGTGCGCCTCGTAGAGGTCGCGCAACGTGAGCTCCAGCATCTTGAGCGGCTGAAGGTTCGCGTGCTTGAGGCTTCTCAGAAAATTTTTAAGACAGAAAATCTCGGTGTCTTCCCAACGCAGATGGTTGCGGATATAAAGCGGCGTCACACGCTCATAGCGCGCGAGCGCGTCGCAGACCAGCACCGAGCTCTCGATGCCGCCGCTGACCAGCACGCAGGCGTGGCTTTTTTTGTCCTTGCTCATCCGCTCAAGTATATCCCTACGACGTTGTTTTGCTCAAGGCCAATTATGAGCGGGGCGGCGGCAGCGTGACCGTGAACGTACTTCCCTGCTGCAGGACGCTTTTGACCTCAATACGGCCTGAATGTCTTTCGATGATGTGCTTGGCGATGGAAAGACCCAGGCCGGATCCTCCCGATTCGCGCGATCGGCTCCTGTCCACGCGGAAAAAACGCTCGAAGACACGCCCAAGGTCCGCCTCGGAGATGCCGATGCCCTGGTCGGCGATCTGTATCTTGGCCAATCCCCCCTCATAGAATGCGCTGACACGGATGTCGCCGCCTTCAAGGCTGTATTTGACCGCGTTGTCCACGAGGTTGCACAGCGCCTCTTCCAGCGACTTGGGGTCTGCCATCACGATGAACGGGCTGGGCCGGGCGTCTACGCGGATTTTTATTTTTTTGGCGCGCAGCGCGGGCACGAAAGACTTAACGATGCCGTCCATTATGCGTTCGAGGTCGACTTTTTCCTTGGACAATTCGTCCTTGCCGGATTCGATGCGGGACAAAAGCAACAGATCTTCGATGAGGCGGTATAGCTTTTTGGAATTCTCCTCGATAATATGAAGAAACTTGATGCTGTTTTCGCGGTCCTCGAAGGCGCCGTCTTTCAGCGTCTCGACAAAACCTATGATCGACGTGAGAGGCGTCTTGAGCTCATGCGACACGTTGGCCACGAACTCGGAACGCAGCCGCTCGAATTCCTTGATCTGAGTCACGTCGTAAAAAACGGCTACCAGGCCCAAAAAATCGCCTCCGCTGAATACCGGCGACACGCGGATCTGGTACACCGCCTGCGACAGCAGTAGCGTGTGTTCCTTGCTAATTGAGTGCCGGCGTTCGAGAGCCTCGCTGATCATCGCGTTCAGGTGCGGATCGCGAAAGACCTCCCAAAAGTAGCACCCCTGCACCTGGTTTTTCTGAAACGAGATGGCCTGGGCCAGCACAGAGTTGATCAGCGTGATTTTCTGGTCGCTGTCCATCACGACCACGCCTTCGGTCATGCTCTCGAGAATGGCCAGTGTGCGATGCGTCTGGGCCTCGGCCAAACTTATCTTATCGCCTAGCCTGGTCGAGAGGTCGTCAATGCTGGACGCGAGCGCGCGAAACGGCCCCGCCGTGTCGGGAAAACCGCCGTGCGGCTCCCCCTCGGACAAGCGGGCCGCGTAATGGGTCAGGCGATTCAATTTGCCGCGGAAGAAAAAAAACAGGGTCAGCGTGAAAAGAATGTAGGCGAGGAACAGGGCGCCCAGAAATATCATGAGTCTTCGCCGGTCTCGGCGAAGCGGTAGCCCGAACCGCGCACCGTTTCTATGTAGTTCCTGTACTTGCCGAGCTTGTGGCGTATGCTGCGCACGTGCACGTCCACGGTACGGTCGACGACGAACGCCTCGCCGCCCCAGGCGCCGCTGAGCAGGCGGTCGCGCGTGAATACCTTACCCTGGTTTTCCATCAAAAAGCCGAGTATCCTGAATTCCAGCCGCGTCAGCGGTATTGTCTTGCCCTTGATGGAAAAGCTCTGGCGCTCCTTGTCCAGCACCGCGTCGCCGGCTCTCAGCACGTCACCGGTTTCTTTCTGTTTTTGCTGATTACGGAATATATTCTTCACACGCGCCAAGAGCACCTTGATGCTGAAAGGTTTGGTGATGTAGTCGGAGGCGCCCAGCTCCAGGCCCACGACCTGGTCTATCTCCGAACCTTTGGCGGTGAGCATCAGTATCGGCGTGTATTTGAGATTTTTATCGGCGCGCACCATCCGGCAGACCTCCAGCCCGTCCATCTCGGGCAGCATGAGATCGAGCACTATCAGGCCCGGCCGTTTGGCCCGCGCGACCTCCAGACCCTGTTCACCGGTATGCGCCGCGAACACCTGATAACCCTCTTTCTCGAGGTTGTACTGCAGCAGCTTGACTATGTCTTTTTCGTCGTCGATAACCAGTATCTGTTGTTTCACGGTTTAGCGGGGTCGGCGGTTTTGGCGGTGGCCTTGGTCTTGCCCAGCACCTCTTTGATTTTTTCGCGGGTGCCGTCGTGGATGTACTCGACGCTGTTGCGCGCGTCGATCACTTCGAAATCAAATTCCTTGGCCAATTTGTCATATTCCTGTATCAGGCGCGACTGGTAATTGACGAAACTGTCGAACAGGTCCTGCCCCATGTGCAGGTCCATGCCGGCCTCCCAGTAATTCATGCCGCCGGACTCGATCACGCGCGGGATCAGCGACTCGATGTCGATTTTAAGATACAGCACCAGGTCCGGAACCAGCGCGAAGCTGAACAGGTTCCTGATCCACTGCGTGTCGGGCTGGCGTATCGCGTCGCGCACGAAGGCCGTGTAGACGTAACGGTCGGCGATCACGATGTGGCCGGACTTGAGCGCCGGGATGATCTGGTTCTCGAGGCGGTCGGCAAAATCTGTGGCGTACAGCAGCGTGAACGTCATACGGTCCATGATGTTGCCTGTCTTGGCCAGCTCGATGGATTTGTGCATGAGGTTGGAACGCGCCCAGCCGGTCTCGACCACCGCGTAGCCCTGCACCTCCAGCCAATTTCTGAGCAACGCCACCTGCGTCGAGCGGCCCGTGCCGTCGGTGCCTTCGATGACTATGAGTTTTCCTTTGACGGAAAACGGCTTAAGATACGGTAAACTTTCGCCAAAAAACTTTGGCTCGTTTGGCATAGATCGTCCTTTTCTTTAAATACCCCTTCAAAGTCTCCTTCACGGCGTCCCTCACGATCTCCTGCTGGTCGTGTATCTCGAGCGTCGCGTCGATGGTGGTAAACGCGAACTCGGAAATCATCTGCTTGTACTCATCCAGTATCTTGGACTGGAAAATCTTGAACGACTCTTTGGTGTCTGAGCTCAGGCCCAGGTCCATGCCGGCCTCGTGGAATTTGATCTGCGCGCGGTTGGTGAGTATGCGATCACAGGCCACCTGTATCGGCACGTCGAAATAAAAGCTGACATCAGGCTTTACGGCGAAGCTGTACAGGTTGCGTACCCACTCGGGACTGACGCCCCGGACCACGTCACGCGCGAACGCCGTGTAGGCGTAGCGGTCGGCCAGCACGATCATGCCGGCCTTGAGCGGCGGGATGATCTGGTAGTTGAGCCTGTCGGCGAAATCGGTGGCGTGCAGCAGACTGAACGTCGTGGGCGTCAGTATGTTCTTCTTCTTGCCCTCGCGCGTGGTCTCTTTCACCAGCTCGGAGCTGTTCCACTCGGTGAAAAATACCGAATAACCCTCGGACTCCAGCCACTTTCTGAGCAGCGCCAACTGCGTGCTCTTGCCCGAGCCGTCAATACCCTCAACGATGAACAACTTTCCCGGATAGGCATGTTTTTTATCGAAACTCATGAAATACCCGCTCTCCTTGCATTTAAAATCCTGCCGCTGAAAAAGGGTTTCTGCCCCAGCCACTGCACAGCCAGGCACGGCGGCACTTTTTTGAGACCCATTTTATGCCTGGCGATGAAGTCCAGCACCACGCCTTCACGTATGCCCTTGTCCGAAACCATGATTTTTTTGGTCTTGAACACCTTCAAAAAGACGCGTATCAAAACCGCGCCTGTGGGCATAAGGTCCGCCCTTTTTTTGTCTATGCCCGGCAAACGCTTGGCCCGCTTGACACCACGCGTGACCAGTTTTTTGCAAAGCCTCTTCAAGTCCGCCCCGGCCAGCTCGTAAAAACCACGCAGCCTTAGCGGCCTCTTCTCCTTGGCCTCATACACCATTGAGGCGAGGTTGATCATCGTGCCGCCGGTGCCAACCAGATGCGAGCACGGCGGCCCCTCTTCGAATGCCTGGAGCGCGTCCTCGAGCTTTTCAAGGACGTATTCCTCGAGAGAGGCGATCTCGCCCTTGGAAGGCGGGTCGTCTTTCATGAACCGGTCGCGCAGCCTGGCGACTCCCAG